>Ga0209581_1000513_pt1 | contig 80230 bp, 71 predicted proteins | sample Coa_R2_FD_187160 | JGI IMG/M metagenome (GOLD analysis project Ga0209581, IMG submission 187160) | Surface soil microbial communities from Centralia Pennsylvania, which are recovering from an underground coalmine fire - Coalmine... | ecosystem: Environmental > Terrestrial > Soil > Unclassified ...
CATTCCGCATTACGTGGTGGATGAAGCCGACCAGTTCGAACGCCTGGTGATTGATTATTTCGCCGGCGAATATCAGGCGGGTCGGACGCCGAATCCGTGTGTGATGTGCAACGAAAAGCTCAAGTTCGGCAATCTCTGGAGCAAAGCAGCCGCGCTGGGGTGCGATTACATTGCCACGGGCCATTACGCCATCGTTGAGCATGAGGCCGGGCGCGCCGTGCTGCGCAAAGGGGTCGATCCGCGCAAGGATCAGTCGTATTTTCTGTTCAGCCTGCGCCAGGCGCAGCTGCGGAGGGCGCTCACCCCGCTGGGGGCCATGAAAAAGAGCGAGATCCGCGAGATCGCGCGTTCGTTAGGCCTGAAAGTGGCCGACAAAGTGGACAGCCAGGAAATCTGCTTCGTGCCGGGCAGCGATTACAAGGCGTTTTTGCGGTCGCGCCTGGGCGAGAACGAATTTCATCGCGGGGGGATCTACGATGTGGAAGGCAATTTTCTGGGCCACCACGACGGCATCGAGCTGTTCACCATCGGCCAGCGCAAGGGTTTGCCCGGCGGCGCGCCGCGCCCGCGTTACGTCGTCGATCTCGATCCCGAGACAAATCGCGTCATTGTCGGCGACGCGGACGACCTGATTGTTGAGGAATTTCAAATCGAGCGGGTCAACTGGCATCCTGCCGCAGGGATCGAGGATTGTGACGCGCCGTTCGAAGCGACGGTCAAGATTCGTTACAATCATCCCGGCACGCTCGCGACCGTTGTTCCTCTGGAAGAGAATCGCGCCCGCGTTCGTCTGCATGAGCCGCAGCGTGCCGTCACGCCCGGCCAGGCTGCGGTGTTTTACGATGACGACATTGTGGTGGGCGGCGGCTGGATTTGCCGGCGCGCTCTTTCTCAGACCGCGCAGAGCGAGACGGCAGCGGGGCGTCTGGCGACAGTTCACTAAGGGGTCGCATGGCGGATAAAGTTCTGCTCGCCCTCAGCACGTTCGCCGACGCAGAAACCGCGCGCCGCGTTTCCCACGAGCTGGTTGCGCAAAATCTCGCCGCGTGCGCAAACATTTTATCAGGCGCCGAATCGATTTATCGCTGGCAGGGCAAAATCGAGAACGCGCGCGAGACGCTGGTTCTCTTCAAGCTCAGTGAAGAAGGGCGGTCAGCGTTCCAGGAGAAATTGCGCTCGCTTCATCCGTACGAAGTGCCCGAAATCATTTTCCTCCCCGTGACAGGCGGATTGCCGGAGTATCTGCGCTGGGTCGCGGAGAATTGCGGCGAACCCGAGGAAAATTCCTCCGCTGGATAGGAACGCGTTACGCTCCGCGGCTGCGTTTGGCATTGAGCGTGAAGATGGCGGCGCCGATCAAATTAGCTGCGAGAGTCACGCCGATAATTTTCAAGGCAAACAGCAACGGGCTGGGCACATCGATGATCGGATAAATGGTGAAGAAGATGGCCAGCACCGACACGATGAACCCGCAGAGCGCAGCCAGCCGCAGCCCGATGCCTGCGCTTGCGCGGATGGCCGCCGCGCCGGCGAGGGGGATGGCAAACATTGTGGCATACACAATTCCGTAGAAGACGTTGGCCGCGTTGTCCACGAGCTGGAACGCTTCCTGCAAACCTGCGCCGATCTGGCTGGCGACGGCAATGGCCAGCGTGATCGCGCCGACAAACAGTATCGAATTGACCGGCGTGCGATGGCGGGGATGCAAACGCGAAAACCACGCCGGCAACAAATGGTCCCAGCCGGCTACCATTGGCAAACGCGAGCTGCCGGTGAAATGAATGCTCATGGAAGAAATCGAGCGCACCGTCATCAGCCAAATCCCAATGGAAGCAACCGCAAAAGCGTTTGCGCCGAAGGATTGCAGGCCGAGCTGGAGCGTTTGGGGGACGGGCCCGATCAGATCGATTGGGTTGTTACCGATGAAGGCAAGGACTGCGCTTGTCCCAAGGACGAACATCAGCGCGATGACCGGCGACGCGATCAACACGGAAAGGCCGATATTGCGCGCCGGCGAACGGGCTTCGCCTGCCAGAATACCGATGTATTCGAAACCGCTGAGAGCGCCGACAGCCAGTTTGGTGAAAATGTTGACGCAATAGAAGATCGGCGCCACGGGCGCGACGATTTCAAGCGGCGTGTACGCGGCAAGTCGCCCGCGAGCCAGAGCCACAAAAGGCAACATAATCAGCGCTCCGTACGCGATGAGCATGGCGTATCCGCCGATGTTATGAAGTCGTTTGCCCAGCGAAAGGCCGCGCGCGGCAGTCCAGCCAAGCCCGAGCACCAAAGCGCAGCTGATCAGCGACACGCACCACGGGCTGTTGCGCATCCAGGCGGCGGAATCGCCCAGCGCATAGGAAATATTGGTGGTGATGAACATTCCGCCCAGGGCAATGACCATGATGGAGAGCAGCCACAGGTTCCACGTGACCATGAAGCCGGCGAACTCGTTGAACGCGAACTTGGCCCATTGATAGATTCCGCCTTCGAGCGGCATGAGCCGACTCAGATGAATGACGACCGCAGCCTGCGGAATGTAGAAGAGCAAAATCGCCAGCAGCCAAAAGAAGAGATGCGCCGATCCGAGTTTTGCCGCGGTGCCGACCCAACTCGAGCCGACCACAAACACGATCTGGGTCAACACCAGGTCGTACAAGCCGAGCGGCTTTGTCAGAGCGGCGCTGTGTTCTTTAACCTCGCGTTCCGCGCGATCGAGCCAGGTCCGCATTGGCACGGGATCGGAGTGTTAGAGCATTGCAGGAAAAAAGCGGGGCGACGGCCGGCGAGCAAATCTGCAGAGTGTTATTGTTAGCGGCTCTGAAGCTTCACGATTCGGGTCGTTTCGGCGGCGGCGGCTCATTTCGAAATTCGCGGTGCCGGATTCTGCCGCCGGCATAGGAGATGTACGCGGCGGTTCCCATGCTGATTGCGCCCAGCAAAATCACAGCGATCACCAGCGGCGCGGCGGCGCCCGGCCATTTGAGCGGCAGCGCGATCGCCAGCGCGCTCAAAAAAGCCAGCGCATAAAAGAGCCAGATGAGTTTCTCCGCGCGCGCCCTGTGTTCATCGAGCCAGGCCTGGCCGGCTTCGTCAGCCATTGATAATACGCGATCGTACGCCTCTTCGCCGTATTCGTAGGCAGGCCACGCGGAGGCCGACGCGACAAGCACCAGGGCGAGTGCGACGATTTGGGCCCGGCGATTTCTCAAAAGCAGCGCGCCAATCAATCCGATCCAGCCAAAAAGCAAGCCGTACACCGGCAGCGGATTTAGCAGGACGTGAATGTATTCCGGCTGTCGCAGATCGGGCAAAAACGCCGCCATCATAGTTTGCCCTCCCAACGCGTGCCGAACACGTGTGTGGCGTACTTCGCCTTTTCTGCCGGCAAATATTTTCGCCAGTGCGCCAGCGTGAAGTGCCACCATTCGGTGCGCAAACCCCAGAAGCCGGCCTGTTGCATGGCCATCTGCAGCAGGCGCACATGCGCGCGTACTTCAGGCGACCGTCCCGTATAGCGCCACATGGCCGCCGGCGTGAAGTCATCAAAATCGCTCGGCATGCGAACCGGGCGATTCCAGGCATCTACGAGCGTGGCGTCCACGGCCACGCCCCATGTGTGAAGGGAGCCGATGCCGAGGGTTGGGTTGGCGACGTAATCATTGTTTTGCAGTGCTTCCCAAAGTTTTGCCTGCACCGCGGCAGGCCGGTACGCATCCCAGATTTTCAATCCAAACTGGTATCGTTTCAAAATGCCCTGAGCGATGGTCAGAGCGGAGGCCACCTCTGGGCGCGCCAGAGCGCATGCTCCCTCCGGGTAAAGGCGGTGTCCGGTAAAATTATGCGAACTCGCGTAGCGCAACTCGACCACGATGGTGGGATCGATCGAGCGAATATCAACCAGCGGCAGCGCGCTTTCGTTTCGTTCCGCCGCGGCCGATCGTGATGTCGCGGCTGCAAACAGGAGAAAAAAGACAATGGACCGTTGCATTTGCCTGGTTACTCAATGCAGGGTGACAACTTGCTGCGGTTGACCGTCTGTTTTTGCCAGACGCGCCAGCAAAAGACGAGCGCTATCTTCAGGGACGACAAAGCGCAACTCGAGATTCGAAGCGCCTTCTCTCTGGATTTCGGGCCGTTGTAAACAGAGCGCCAGCTGCGTCTCGGGCAGACGCAGCCATTGCTCCGGATGGTCACGCAGGTTTCGGGCGAGATCATCGGCGTTCTTCGACGCATGCACCTTGATCAGCACACGGGCTTTTACCGGGTTTTGCAGGCTCACTGCAAGCCCGAGTAACTGGGCCGCTTCGAGCAGTTCGGGCGCAAAGATGGGATGAAAAACCCGCGACAGATCCGAGGGATCGCGCGAGATCAGTCGCAGCGCGCTCTCGCGATCGAGCGCCTGGAAACGATCGAATAATTGGCCGGTGATCTTCAGGTCCGGCTTCATCCCCAGGCGCACGAGCACCAGTTCATCCACTTCGCCGGGCGCGCCGGCTGCGACGGTGGCCGGCCCCACGCGGGCGATGGCGAAGTTCTTTTGATTCTCCCACACCGGCAGGCCGCTGACGGTGCGCCTGCGAAAGGCCGGGTCGTTGATCACCGAGCCGATCACTTTGGAGATGCCGCGGCGGCTTTCCACCAGAAGAAACTCCCGGGTCTGCCCGTTTTCGTCGGTAGCCAAAGCGCGCGTGATGCGTGTGGCGTCGCGGACCAAATCCAACCCGGGAATCTCGGCTGCTGCTCCGGTCAAGCCAGGCCACAGTTTGGGGTTCTCCTTGCGCAAACGTTTTACCAGTTCGGCGCGCTCAAATTGATCGGCATTGATGGAGAGGATGGTGTCGGTCTCCTGCGGCAGCCATTCCCGGCCGCGCGGCGACTGGAAGACCACCAGCAGCGTGATCGCCACGAGCACGACTACCGAAAAAGCCGTGAAGTAGAATTTGCGCAGCTCCTGTTTATCGATCTGGCTCGAGAGCAGAGCCAGTTCAGCCTTGTGCTGCAGATGGCGTTCCACGGCCTGGCGGTGGCGCAGGGTTTCCTCCAGCAGATGCGGCGCGTTGGGCGGCGCCACTCCCTGAGTGGCCAGATGCCGCCCAATATTCAGGTAAGCGGGATTCTTTCGTTGCTCGACCGTTTGATGTCGCGCGCGCGCGTCGCGCACGGCTTCCTGCTGTGCCCGGATGTTGTCAGTCAATTTGCGGTCGCGCGCTTCGAATTCGCTTCGGGTTCGGGCGATGTTTTTTTCCACCGCCGAAAGCTCCGCTTCGGCTGCGCTCAGCTTTTCTCTGGCTGCGCGCGCCGCATTGGCGCTGCCCTGCCGCGCCCGCACCAGTTCTGCACGTTCCTCCGGGAGGCGCGAGCGACGCGCGGTGATGCTGGCGGTTCGCGCTTCCAGATCGGCGGGCGCCGGTTCGAGCGCCTGCAAATCGGAGAGCTGCTTCAACAGATCGCGGTCGGCCGCTTCGCTTTCCTGGATACGCCGTTCGATGGCGGCCAGCTCGCGCTCGCAAACATCCACATTGCTCTTCGCCTGATTGCGTTGCTGAAGCAGCGGGCGCTTTTCCGCCTCCAATCTGGCGATCGCCTCAGCCAGCTCTCCGGCCAGTTGCTGCCGCTCTTCCTCGATCCGTTTGATCCCTTCTTCGATGCGCGCGATCCGAAGGGCGACCTCTTTTTGTTCCTGCTCCAGTTTCTTGAGCGCCACGATCTCGTTGCGCAGCTCGGGGAAATTGGCGGCCTGCGCCGTCCCTTCGCGTCCGAGATTGATTTCGCTTTTTTGGAGCAGGCGTTTTTCGTGACGCAGCGCCAGGCGCGTTCGCTGGCGGCGGATTTTTAGCCCGATCTCGCGAAAGCCGGTGCGAATAAAACTCACATCGTAACGCTATATGAATGCGCAGTGCGAAAAAGCAATTTCAGCTGCGCGCATGCGTCAAGCCGGTCGAGGCGCTCACGCGACACAATTCTATTCCTCGGGCTCGGCGAGTTTGGCCAGCACGCTGAAATCCTCCAGCGTTGTGGTGTCGCCGGTGACCGGCGCGCCGCTGGCGATTTCTTTGAGTAACCGGCGCATGATCTTGCCGCTGCGCGTTTTGGGGAGCGCTTCGGCAAAGCGCACTTCATCGGGTCTGGCGATTCCCCCGATGTGCGCGGCAACATGCCTGCGCAATTCATCCTTGAGTCCATCGCTGGCAGCGACACCCGATTTCAATGTGACGAATGCGACCACCGCCTGGCCCTTCCATTCGTCCGGTCTGCCAACGACCGCTGCTTCTGCCACTCGCGGATGACTCACCAGCGCGCTCTCGATCTCGGACGTGCCCAGCCTGTGCCCGGCTACGTTGAGGACGTCGTCGATTCGGCCCACGATCCAGAAGTAGCCGTCCTCGTCGCGGCGCGCGCCGTCGCCGGTGAGATAATTACCCTTAAATTCGCTCCAGTATTGCTGGCGATAGCGCCCCTTGTCGCCGTAGATGGTGCGCAGCATCGAGGGCCACGGCCTGCGAATGATGAGTTTCCCGCCCACGTTTGGGCCTACTTTGTTTCCTCTTTCGTCCACGACAGCGGGGTCAACGCCGAAGAAGGGCAGGGTGGCGCTGCCGGGTTTTGTGGGAGTGGCGCCGGGCAGGGGAGTGATCATGATTGCGCCGGTCTCCGTTTGCCACCAGGTATCGACGATGGGGCATCGGCCGCCGCCGACGATTTTGTGGTACCACATCCAGGCTTCGGGGTTGATTGGTTCGCCCACGGTGCCAAGCAGCCGCAGCGATGAGAGATCGTGTTTCCTTACCCAGTGCTCGCCCCAGCGAATGAACGCCCGGATGGCTGTCGGCGCCGTGTAGAGAATCGTGACCCGATATTCTTCGATGATCCGCCAGAATCGGTCCGGCTCCGGCCAGTTTGGCGCGCCTTCGTACATGAGGACGGTGGCGCCATTGGCCAGCGGACCGTAAACGATGTAGCTGTGGCCGGTGACCCAACCGACGTCGGCGGTGCACCAGTAAATATCGTCGTCGCGAATATCGAACACGTATTTGGTGGTTGAATAAACGCCGACCAAATAACCTCCGGTGGTGTGCAGGATTCCCTTCGGTTTGCCAGTCGAGCCGCTGGTGTAAAGGAGATAGAGGGGATGTTCGCTATCGAGCGGCGTGGGCGTGCAGTTTGCGTCCACCTGCTCCAGTTCGCGGTGCCACCAGACGTCCCGGCCTTCCTCCATCTGGACTTCATTCCCCGCGCGGCGGAAAACAATGACCCGCCGGACGGAAACGCCGTTGCGCAGCGCCTCATCGACATTTTTCTTCAATGGCACGATGGCGCCTCGGCGATATGCGCCATCTGCGGTAACCACTACCGCGGCGCCGCTGTCGAGAATCCGATCTCGAATGCTCTCCGAGCTAAATCCACCGAAAACCACCGAGTGCACCGCGCCGATGCGAGCGCAGGCGAGCATCGCTATTGCCGCCTCTGGAATATTGGGCAGATAAATAATAACGCGGTCGCCTTTTCTCACGTTGTTGCACTTGAGCACGTTTGCGAAGCGGCAAACTTCCCGGTGCAACTGCTGATAGGTGAGGGTGCGTTTTTCGCCAGGTTCGCCTTCCCAGATGATGGCGGCTTTGTTCCGTCGCGGTCCAGTCAGGTGCCGGTCCAGGCAATTTTCCGAGGCGTTGAGTTTGCCGCCCACAAACCATTTGGCAAACGGCGCTTTCCATTCGAGCAATCTATTCCACCTGGTTCGCCAGAGGAGTTCGCCCGCTTCGCGTGCCCAGAATTTGGCCGGCTGCTGAATCGATTCGCGGTACAGTCGCCGATACTGGCCGAGGCTTTTGACGCGGGCGGCTTTGACGAAATCCCCCGGTGGCTTGAAAACGCGTTTCTCAATCAGGCGCGATTCGATATTGTCATGCATCGCCAGTGGCTAATTATGCCGAGGAAAATTTTTGGGCAAGAATTTGTCTCAGCGGAAGAGTTAAAGGGTTCAAGGACGTAAAAAGTTAAAAAAGTGCGGGAGCTTTCCAGCGCGACGTGTGATCGCGCTTCCAGCTTGTAACCTCTCGCCCTTTCGAATCTTCAGTGTTTTAAATCATGATCGAATCGCCGACCGACGACTATTTCATGCGCGAAGCTTTGCGGCAGGCGAAAAAGGCCTGTGACGCCGGGGAAGTTCCCGTGGGAGCAATCGTGACGCGCCGGGGGAGCATCATTGCCCGTGCCCATAACCAGGTGGAATTGTTGAAGGACGCCACGGCGCACGCAGAAATGCTCGCTCTGACACAGGCTGAGGCGGCGGTGGGCGATTGGCGTCTGACCGATTGTGATTTGTACGTCACGAAGGAACCGTGCGCGATGTGCGCGGGCGCAATCGTTCATACACGGATCAGACGCGTGATTTTCGGTTGCGCGGATTCGGGGGCCGGGGCTGCGGGAAGCGTGCTCAACCTTTTGCAAATGCCCGCCTTTAATCACCGATGCGAAATTGCGTCGGGCGTTTTACGAGATGAATGCGCGTCGCTTTTGCAGGATTTCTTTCGCCAGCGCCGCGAATAGCAGCCCCGAGGCAAAAATCGCAAATGGAAAAGGAGACGGCGGCAATGGCTGCCTGGCTAGGATTCGAACCTAGACAAAGAGATCCAGAGTCTCTTGTGCTACCGTTACACCACCAGGCAAAAAGGGTTTCAATGCTCGCGAATCCCAGATATCGAAACTCGAACCAAACTCAAAAAATACGGGATCTCTTCGAACCGGCAAAGCCGGTTTTTCGCGCGATTCGCGCGTTTAGAGATGCGCCGATGGGATTCTGATTTGTTTCTGGCCGGCGAGAATGAGTTCCTCGCCTTCGCGCGCAGCGGCCAGTTGAAGTTTCCCGCCGTTTTGTTGAACGAGGCACTCGGCCTGGGCGAGCATGGCATCGACCATCGCGTCGTCGTGAGCTGGATCATGGTGAAACAGCAGCAGCTTCTCCACGTGCGCATCGAGGGCCAGAGAGACCGCGGTGCTGATGGAACCGTGGCCCCAGCCGACGCGACTTTTGTATTCCTCGACGGTATATTGGGCATCCAGGATCAGGATGTCGCTGCCTTCAAGAAAGTGCACGAGCGCCGAGCGCTCTTCCGTTCTGACGATCTCCTTGTCGGCGGGCCGATTCTCTTTGGCCGCATGGAGAAAAAATTCGTACGGCTCGTGATCGGGGACAAAAGCGACCGAGCCGGCAGGAGTAAAGATCCGGTAGCCGGCGCAGATCCCCGGATGATTCACAAATTTTGCCTTTACCCGCAGCTCGCCCAGCGAATATTCCATCTCGGTCAGCTTTTTGATCGCGATCTTCGAGGAAAGCTCCCGCATGGCGATGGGGAAAAACGGCGCCTTCATCGGTTCCGCAACGATTTGGCGAAAAGTCGCGCCGGCGCCATCGAAACCCAAAATGCGGATTTCGTTTTTCTGGTCGTAGGCCGGCTGAAAGAAGGGCAGGCCCTGGATGTGATCCCAGTGGGCGTGAGTGATGAAGAGCGAAAGTTTGATGGGTTGAGCGCCAAACTCTTCTTCCAGCGCTGCGCCGAGCGCTCGAATGCCGGAGCCGGCGTCAAGAACAACAATTTCGTCGCCGGCGCGCAGCTCCACGCACGCGGTGTTTCCGCCGTAGCGCAACGTGGCGGGACCCGGCACCGGGATGGAGCCGCGTGTTCCCCAAAACTTGATTCGTGTCGAACGTGCTCCGGGTTCGGCCATGGGAAAACGCGCCGGACTTTGCCACGCGCGCGCGATGAAACCAAGCCTTTTTAGCGAACGCGCGGCCCTTCTGCCGGCAACCCGCGCGGAGGACGCTTCGGTTTTTAAAAGAAAATCGGAATGATCAGGATCGCCAGAACGTTGACGACCTTGATCATTGGATTGATGGCGGGCCCGGCAGTGTCCTTGTACGGATCGCCCACCGTGTCGCCGGTGACCGCCGCGGCGTGAGCAAAGGAACCTTTGCCGCCGAGATTTCCTTCCTCGATGAATTTTTTGGCATTGTCCCACGCTGCGCCGCCGGAGGTCATTGCGATGGCCAGGAACAATCCGGTTACGATGGTGCCCACGAGCAGCCCGCCCAGCACGACGGGACCCAGCGGTTTGATGATTGCCACCAACACAACGGCGGCCAGCGGCAACAATGCCGGCACGATCATTTCGCGCAACGCCGCCCTGGTCACGATATCCACGCACGTGCCGTATTCCGGGCGGTCCTGTCCGGTCAGGATTCCCGGTTTCGCCTGCAACTGACGACGCACTTCGCGCACCACGGCGCCGGCTGCCTTGCCCACGGCGTCCATGCTGAACGCGGTGAAGACAAAGGGCAGCAATCCTCCAATAAACAATCCGATAATGACCTTCGGATCGCCCAGCGAAAACTGGAGCGCCGCATCCTGATCATGCGCGGCGATGTGACCATGCAGTTCCTGCACATACGAGCCGAACAAAACCAGCGCGCCCAGACCCGCTGAAGCAATGGCGTAGCCTTTGGTGACCGCTTTCATCGTGTTGCCGACCGCGTCCAGTTCGTCCGTCACAAGGCGAATTTCCTTGGGCAAATGGCCCATCACCACCACGCCTCCGGCGTTGTCGGTGATCGGGCCAAATGAGTCGAGCGAGATAATGATGCCGGCCAAAGACAACATGGACATCACCGCGATTGCGATCCCGTAGAGACCGGCAAGATGAAACGTGACCAGGATGGCCAGGCCGATGCAAAGCACCGGAAGCGCCGTGGCGTGTTCGCCCGCCGCCAAACCCGAAATGATATTTGTGGCGTGGCCTGTCTCCGAGGCGTAGGCAATTTTTTTCACTGGGCTGAACCGCGCCGAAGTGTAATAGTTGGTTAGCGCAACGATCACCGGCGTCATGATCAGACCCACCAGCGACGCAAGGTAAAGTTGGGCAGGGGAACGCAACACCCCATTGATGGTTACGCCCTCCGGGAACAGTTTCAGTGTGACCGGCCAGAATAAAATCGCCGAGAACAGCGCGTTGGTCATCACGGCGCCCATGAGGACCGCCGCCGGCCTGCCGCGGGCGATGTTAACGAAAAAAACGCCGAAGATCGCTCCGATCACGGAGATGCCGCCCAACAGGAACGGATAAACGATGGCCGCTGGATTTCCGCCCAAAGTGAGCAGCCCTGCCAGAATGGCCCCAACCAGGCTTACGGCGTAGGTTTCAAAAACGTCCGCGGCCATGCCGGCGCAATCTCCGACGTTGTCGCCCACATTGTCGGCGATCACAGCCGGGTTGCGCGGATCGTCTTCTTCGAGGCCTTTCTCGATTTTGCCGACCAAATCTGCGCCCACGTCGGCCGCTTTGGTGTAAATGCCGCCGCCCAACCTGGCAAAAACACTGATGAGGCTGCCGCCCAGCGCCAGGCCCACGAGGCTGCGAATCGCCGCGTCGCTGCCGATCATCCCGGCCGCAACGGTATAAAAGATCGAGACCGAAAGCAGGGCCAGACCCACTACCAGAAGTCCGGTGACCGCGCCGCCGTTAAAGGCCATGCGCAAGGCGTTGGTCCGCCCGATGCTGGCCGCCTGCGCGGTGCGCACATTCGCCAGCACGGCAACGCGCATGCCAATGAATCCCGCAGCCAGCGAACAAAAAGCCCCAATCACAAATCCAAGCGCCGTGGCGCGATCCTTGAACAGAAACAGCAGAATGAAGATGAGCACGGCAATTGCGCTGACCGTCTTGACCTGCCGATTCAGATAGGCCCTCGCCCCCTCCTGCACCGCTGCCGAGATCTCGCGCATCCGATCGGTCCCCGATGGAGAGCGAATCACCGCTGCAATCAGCAAAAAAGCGAACGCCAATCCCACGGCTGCGCAGATCATCGAGAGCGCAACGCCCGAATTCAGAATGCTCAAAGCCAGAAAATTCAGTGGTTCCATCGTGCTGAAGCGCACGACTCTATAAAGAATTGTTCCGGTGGCAAAGGCAATTTGTTGCGACGCGCACGCAATGCGGCCGGTAGCCAAAACCCGCGCCCGAGGGCAAATGCTCAGTGGAATTTGTCGCGCCCGTGAGGCGCTGCCAGGTCAAGCAGCGGCCCGAGGGGAACGATCCGGGTGGGATTAATCTCCGTGTGCGTCATGTAATAATGCCGCTTGATGTGATCCAGACTAACGGTCTCGGCTATGCCGGGTGTCTGATACAAGTCCAGCAGGTAGCCGTGCAAATTGGGATAATCAATGATGCGGCGCAGGTTGCATTTGAAGTGGCTGTAGTACACGGCATCGAACCGGATGAGCGTGCAAAAGAGGCGCCAGTCCGCTTCAACCACGCGGTTGCCCAGCAGATATCGGCTGCGCGACAGCCGGTCCTCCAATTGATCCAGCGCGTCAAAGAGTTTGCTGCAGGCTGCTTCGTATGGCCGTTGCCGGGTTGCAAAGCCGGCTTTGTACACGCCGTTATTCACGTTGTCGTGCAGGAAAACGCAAAGCGCTGCGTGCTCGGTCTCGACCTCCTGCGGGAAAAAATTCGCCTCTTTGTTCCTGGCAAATTCGTTAAACCTGTCGTTGAACATGCGGCAGATATCGTCCTCGCAATTGTTCACGATCTTGTTCGTCCTCTTGTCCCAGAGCACGGGCACTGTCACGCGCGCACGATAATTGGGGTCGGTTGCCTGGTACGCTTCGCTGAGGAAATGGAAGCCGTTTACCGGATCGGTTGATTCGAACGGCGCATCCGGAGGAATTTTTCCGGATGGATCGCGAAACGCCCAGCCGCGTTCGTCGCGGATTGGGTCAACAATCGTCATGCCGATTACCGCTTCGAGGCCCTTTAGTTTTCGAAAAATTATTGTCCGGCTGGCCCAGGGACACGCCAGAGAAACGTAAAGATGATAACGGCCAGGCGTTGCGGGATAGGGCGTCGATCCATCATTGGAGATCCAGTCGCGGAACGCGTCCTCCTGTCGATGGAATTCACCCGAGGCGGTTTGTTCCTCCGGAAATTGCGCACTCACGGTTTAGGGCGCCGACAACGCCGGCTCGATTTTTCCCGGGGCCATCTGCCGGGGATGCGCCGCGGGAGTTTCCCTTCCCCGTTCACACCACAGGTACAACACCGGCAGCACGATCAAAGTGAGAAATGTCGAGCTGAGAATTCCGCCGATGACAACCGTGGCCAGCGGACGTTGCACTTCCGCGCCCGTGCCGGTGGCAATGGCCATCGGCAGAAATCCCAGACTGGCTACCAGCGCCGTCATCAGCACCGGCCGCAGCCGGGTGAGCGACCCTTCGAGCACCGCTTCGCGCACGCCGCGGCCTTGTCTGCGGAGTTGATTGAAATAGCTGATCATCACCAGCCCGTTGAGCACAGCTACGCCGCTCAGCGCTATGAAGCCGATTCCCGCCGTGATGCTGAATGGCATCCCGCGCAGCCATAGCGAGAGCACGCCGCCGGTGACGGCCAGCGGAATTCCAGTGTAAACGATCAGCGCCTGGCGGAGGCTTCCCAACGCGAGAAAGATCAGGACGAAAATCAGCGCCAGCGCCCCCGGCACCACCACCATTAAACGCGCCCGGGCCTCCTGCAGGTTTTTATAGGCGCCTGCGAATTCCACGAAGTAACCTTCCGGCATTTTTATTTCCTGTTTGATGCGTTGCCTGGCTTTGTTGACGAAGCCTTCGACGTCGTGTGTGTCGAGATTCACAAGCAGCGCGGCGCGGCGTCGGCCTTCGTCGCGCATGATCGGTTCCACTACTTGCACGGTTTTCAGTTCGGCCACGTCGCCGAGCTTGATCAGGCCGTGATCGCCCACGCGAAGAGGCAATTGGCGAATCTTTTCAAAATCGGCGCGGAACGCCTCGGGCATGCGCACGACAACGTCGTAGCGTTTTTCGCCATCGATGACCGTGCCGATGATTTGCCCGGCGAGCGCGGCTGAGACGGCCTTGTTCAGTTCGCCTGCGCCCAGACCGTAACGCTGGAGCTGATCGTGTTTGGCCTGGATCAGGAGCTGCGGCGTGCGGCCCTCCGTTTCGTATTCCACTTCCGCGGCGCCGGGAGTGGTTTCCAGGATGCCTTTGATCTGCCCGGCGAGTTTATCCAGCACATCGTAATCGTCGCCGAAAATCTTGACCGAGAGCTCCGATTTTGTCCCTTCGAGCATTTCGTTAAATCGCTCCTCGATGGGCTGTGAAAAGATGATGTTGGCCTCGGGGCTCAGGCGTCGCATCACCGCGCCGATCTGGCTGTGCAGCTCGGCTTTGTTGCGCGGGCGACCGGGCGTTTTTGGCCATTGGGCAATCGGCTTGTAGAAGATGAAAACATCGCTCTCGCTTACCGGCATGGGGTCGGTGGCGATATCGTTTGTGCCCAGACGCGCAAACACGTGCGTGATTTCCGGAAATTCCTTTAACAGCGTTTTTTCCATCTCCATGTCGATACGCAGGGATTGCTCGAGGCTGATTCCCACCGGCTTGTAAAAAACGTCCGTGATCGATCCTTCGTCCAGTTTGGGCACGAACTCCGCGCCCAGATGAGTGAAAAGCCAGAGCGCGCCGGCAAATAGCGCGATGGCAGCGATGACAACGATCCAGCGAAGCCGGAGCGCGCCACGCAACAAGGGCGCGTAAATCGCCTTGGCTGCGCGAATGACAACGTTATCCCCTGCGGCCACCCGGCTGCGCAGCAGAAACGAGCAAAGCACCGGCATGAGGGTTAACGCCAAAATGAGCGCGCCGGTGAGCGCCAGCATGACTGTCGCAGCCATGGGGTGAAACATTTTTCCCTCGATGCCGGTAAGCGCGAGGATCGGCAGATAGACGATGGTGATAATGACAACCCCGAAAAACATCGGGTGCGCGACCTGTTTGCTCGCATCCAGCACGATTTGGTTCCGTTCCTCGGGGCTGAGCGCCCGTCCCAGTTCGCGCTGGCGAATGCCAAGCCGGCGCACCACGTTTTCCACGATCACGACAGCGCCGTCGATGATAAGCCCGAAATCAACCGCGCCCAGACTCATCAAGTTTCCCGAGATCCCCAGCTTTTCCATTCCCATCAACGCAAAGAGAAATGAAAGCGGGATCGCGGCGGTGACGATAAGAGCCGCCCGCCAGTTTCCCAGCAACGCAAAGAGAATGGCCACCACCAGGATGGCGCCTTCAAAGAGATTGTTGCGCACCGTGTGGATGCTTTTGTCGATCAGAATTGAGCGATCGTACAGCGGCTGGAGCTGCACGTTATCGGGCAGTTCCTCCTGGATTTCGGCCAGCCGTGCCCGGACACGATGGGCGACGTCGTGGCTGTTGGCGCCGGCCAGCAACATTGCAACGCCCAGCACGGTTTCCTCTCCGTCGCTGGTCGCCGCTCCGGTGCGGGGTCGCGAGCCGTAACTCACCTCGGCGAGATCTTTTACCAGCAACGGCTTGACGCCGGCGGCAAATTTCACCGGCAGATTTGCAATGTCCTGCAGCGAATTGGCGCGGGTGACCGCGCGAATGGTCAGTTCTTTGCCATTGTGGCTGACGATGCCGCCGCCCGCGTTTTCCAGATTGGTTGCGATAATGTCGGCAAGCTCGCTGAACGTCAGCCCGCTCCGCGCCAGATCCTCCGGTCGCGGCTGGATGAGGAATTGCCGCTCATATCCGCCGCTCTCGTTGATGTCGATAACTCCCGGCACGGTTCGCAGCAGCGGCTTGACCAGGTACTCGTGCAGGTCGCGCAATTCGAACAATTGTTCCTGAAGGGATGCGGGTTTTTGCGCACCCGGTTTGTAGGAGAGGCTGTAATAGAAAATTTCGCCCAACCCGGTGCTGATGGGCGCCAGCCTGGGGACGACATCATGCGGCAGATGTTCGATCGCCGCCTGCAATCGTTCCGTCACCAGTTGCCGTGCCCTGTAAATATCGGTGTTATCGGAGAACTGAAGCGTGACCTGCGACAAACCGAATTTGGTGAGCGAGCGCAATTCCTGAAGGCCGGGCAGCCCCGCCATTTGGATTTCGATCGGCCACGTCACCAGCTTTTCGGCTTCTTCCGCAGCCAGGGCTGGCACTTGGGTGTTGATCTGCACCTGCACGCCGGTGATGTCTGGCACGGCATCAATCGGCAGCCGCCGCGCCGACCAGAGCCCTAGGCCGGTGAGCGCCGCGGCTGCGAGCAAAACAAATGCCCGTTGTCGCAGCGAAAATTCCAGGATCCTGTCGATCATCGTCGGGACGCGGCGTCGAGCCGCAAGGTGGTCAGTTGTTCCAGTTGCTGGCGCGCGTCGATCGCGGCGGCCTGAGCGGTGGCCCATGCATCGAGTGAGTCGAGATATTGCTTTTGCAACTCGGTATAGGTGGAGATCGGCACTGCGCCGGTGCGATAATTGCGATCCGCTTCTTCGGCTGTCTGCCGCAACTGCGGGAGAACGGAGGCTTGCAGCTTCTCTGCTTCTTCACGTCGAGATTGGTACAGGAAGGTGGCATCGGCGATTTTGCGCTGGACGTCGCGAACCAGCGACACGAGCTCGGCCTCGACTCTGGATGCGCGCGCCTTTTCCGTTTCGACCTTTCCGCGATTGCTATTCCAAAGCGGCAACGGCAGGGACACGCTCACCCCGAACAGGTATTCGTTTGTGTCGGCGCGCTCGTTGTGGGCGAACGGTCCCACGCGCAGCGCCGGCCAGCGTTCGCTCAGTGCCAGTTTTACCTTGTATCCCTGCTGCTCCAGCTCGACCACGCGGGTGCGGATCTCGTAATTGCGCTCACGCGCTGTGAAAAGCAGGGCATTCATTGAAGGAAGCGGTTGCAGCGTCAGATCGACCTGGGGCAGCGCCAGCGGCGATTCAATGGGCGCGCCGCGCAATTGGTTGAGCTCGTAAATGGCGCTCTGCACTTCGCGCTGCGCTGCGACGGGGCGTCGCTTAATTGCAATGGCGTTGGCCTGGATGATTTGCACGTCGGCCTGTTGCGCCGCGCCGGCGGGCGGTCGCTGCGCCAGCACCGCCGCCAGATCGTCGAAACGCTTGGCTATCTCTGTTGCGGCGTCGTATTGTGCGCGGGCCAGCGCCGCCCGATACACAAGAGCGCGCACGCGCGCAGCCAGCGCAGAGCGAAACCCTTCCAGCGCCAGCTCCGCCAGGGCGATCTGGTGATCGGCGATGGCTTTGCGCAAAGAAACGCGTCCCGGATATTCGAAAGTCTGGGTGGCGCTCAACGTCCAGAGAACACCTTCACCCAGCGTGTGGCCGTGATAGTCGCGCACCAGTTTCGCGCCGGTCTCAGTGGAGATTTCCGGGTTTTGCCACTCGCCTGCCGCGCGCCGTTCGCCTTTGGCTGCGGCAATTTCTGCGCGATAGATGTTCGCCTCCGGATTGCGCGCCCAGGCTTCGGAGACCAGCCCTTCAAGCGAACTGGAGCGGGCTGCCCTGCAAATAATTGCCGGGAACAGGATTGCCAGACTGACTGCGGCAAAATTTTTCACTTTCGAGCTCGGACGAAACCGCGGCCAGGCGCCGCCGCCCGCGCGAGCAAGGTCTGCAATAGCGCCGGCGGCGTCAATCGTTGGCCAACGATTTGTCGCCAAGCGGTCGAGGAACGGATTCCGAAACGCGAATATGTGAAAGCGGCGAAGGTGATGTCAAAGAGACGATCCCCTTCGCCGCTGCTCCTCCCCACTTCGCGTTGTGTGCAACGCGATCCACCCTATGGAAACTCACGGTTTTCGCATCTCCGCTGGCCTGTTGTTGGCCGGGATGCTCGTTGCAATGTTCGACTCTCGAAGGCGAATTTTGTTCGAACAGATTTTGATATCGAAACAAACGAACCCCTCAGCGGATCAATCATCCGCTGATTTTGCCTCTGGAACCGCGCGATTCAGTTTAATCGCCGATTAGTACGGCTTTGTCTGGTTTTTCGGCTCGTTCTTTTCCTTGTGTGTACCGAGGAACTTGCCGGTGGCGTCCACGCGGATGGCCACTTCTTTCCCGTTGCGGTTCACTACCGCGTCATAGACTTCCTTCCCCTTGCGGGTCTCCTTCGCGATGCGGAGGATTTGGTCGCTGCCGGCTTTTTCCTTGATGGTGGTTTGAACCGGCGACGGCAAGTCCTTCATGTCCACTGGAGTTTCTTCCTGGGCCCGAGCGGCCATTGCCAGAGCAAGAGCGAAGCTGACGGCCACTGCGGCAATGAATCTTGTGAATTTCATGTTTATCTTCCCCCTTTCATTCGACGTTCAACAAGAGATTCGAATCGCCCGCCTGATTTGCGCGTAGGCGCGCAGTGCTTACCGGCGGGCGAAAATGTCCCGCAATGCCGCTCGCGCTGCGTGATATCCGCACATGCCGTGAACACCGCCTCCGGGCGGGGTAGAAGACGAGCATAAGTAAACTCCTCCGATCGGAGTGCGATACGGCGTGGGGCTAAGAACCGGCCGGGCCAGCAATTGCATTAGATTGGTTGCCCCGCCGCTGATGTCGCCGCCCACCAGATTTCGATTCGATTGCCCCAGCGACGCGGCATTTGTTTTGTGTCGCTCGAGGATGCAATCCCGAAACCCGGGCGCGAAGCGCTCGATCTGGGACTCGATCCGCTCGGTAATATCGACGTGGCAATTGAACGGCACGTGCGCATAGACCCAGAGAGTGTGCCGTCCACGGGGCGCCCGCGTCGGGTCGAACAGGCTGGGTTGCGCAACCAATGTAAACGGGCGCTCCGGAATTTCACCGCCCGCTGCCCGGCGCTCGGCTGCCGCAATCTCCTCCAGCGCGCCGCCCAGATGAATTGTGCCGGCCCGGCGGCAGGCTTCGGATTTCCAGGGGACGGGTTCGCGCAGCGCGTAATCAATTTTAAAAATTCCGGGCGCGTGTCGGAACGATTTCAGGCGCTCGCGATAGCGCGCCGGCATTTGCTCGCCGGCAACGCGCAGGAATTCCCAAACCGAAATATCCAACAGCGCGACCCGTGATTTCGGCAGCGCCCGGAGACTTTCCAAAGGACGGTTGACCTCGATTTTCCCGCCAAGGTCGCCAAGGCATTTGGCCAGTGCATTGGCGATTTGCTGCGAGCCACCGCGGGGAATTGGCCAGCCCACAACGTGGCCCGCCATTGCCAGCACCAGGGCGAATGCCGAGGACGCGGGCGATTCCAGCGGCAGAAAAGAATGCGCCGCGATCCCGGCGAACAACGCGCGCGCCGGTTGCTGGTTGAACAATTTCGCCGCCAGAGCGGCGGGGCAAATTCCCAGCGCCCCGAAGCGTGCAAGCGCAAACGGATGGCGCGGGAGATGCAGCACCGGCTGCAAAAGTTCCGGGATCAACTTTTCCCAATTGCGCACCAGCGGATTCATCAGGCGGCGATACGCGCGACAATCCTCGCCGAGGCGCTCTGCGGTAAGATCAACGTCACGGTGCAGACACGCTGCAGAACCATTCTCCAATGGATGCGCCAGGGGAATGTCTGGCTGGATCCATCCAAGGCCGAAACGTTCCAGAGAAAGCATCTTGAAAAACGGCGAGCCGGCGGCGAGCGGATGAACCGCTGAACAGAGATCGTGCACAAAACCCGGCAACGTTAATTCCGCCGAGCGTGTCCCGCCGCCGATGGTGGGGTTTGCTTCATGGACGAGCACGGAACATCCCGCGCGCGCCAGGGTAATCGCCGCAGCGAGGCCATTCGGTCCCGAACCGACCACCACCGCGTCGTATTCCGTGGCCATCGATCAGGCGTTAAAGGATGGGGCCGGTTTTTCCAAATCAAATTTGCGCGCCGCTCCAAATCAATTGTCGCAGCGGGATGGCAAAGCGGCGGTGACTTCGGCAGAATAATGCGATGCAGCTTTCACCCGATCGGCAGGCGACCCTGGCTCGACACGTCGCGCGGTTGCTGCGCTGCCGTCGTTGTCCGCGCATGCGATCGACGCCTGTCTCCGGCGGCGCGATTGTGAGCGAGGTGATGATCGTTGGCCAGGCCCCGGGGCCGCGCGAACCGGTTTTGCGACGGCCCTTCGCGCATACGGCCGGCAAAACGCTGTTTGGCTGGTTCGAACAATTCTGCGGGTTGAATGAAGCCGCTGTTCGCTCGAAAATTTATTTCGCCGCGGTGTGCCGCTGTTTTCCGGGGAAAAGCTCGAGCGGCGCCGATCGCGTTCCGGCGCCGGAGGAGATCCGTAACTGCGCGCCGTGGCTGGATGCGGAGATCGGAATTTTGCGGCCGCGCCTCATCATTCCCGTTGGCCGGCTGGCTGTCGGGCAGTTCATTGGTTCGGGAAAGCTGGAAGAAGTCATCGGCCGCCAATTTCGCGTCGAACGCGCCGGGCATCGGTTCGACGTGATTCCGTTGCCGCATCCCTCGGGCGCGTCGCCCTGGCACAAGATTGCTCCGGGCCGCGCACTCACCGAACGCGCGCTAAAACGGATCGCCCGTCATCCGGCGCTGCGGAAATTGGGCGAGGAATTTGCGGGCTGTTTCCAGGCCGGGCGCGCCGGCAGAAATTTGAAACGTTGAAAGTTCAACGGCGGCCATCGAAACTTCGCCGATGTCTTCCAGTCACGTTCCTGATCGCTCCGAGATTGCCGAGTCTGACAAGTGGGACCTGACTCGTTTGTTCCCCAATGTGAGCAAATGGCAGGAGGATTTCGCCTGGCTTCAGCAGTCGTATCCGCAGATCGAACAATGGCGGGGTCGGGTGGGCGAATCGGCCCGCACGCTGGCCGCGGTTCTGGAGTTTGAGAAAACGCTGGAGATGAAACTCGAGCGCCTCTATCACTACGCGTCGCTGCAGTTGGCCGAGGAGAGCACAAACAACGCATACCTCGCCCGCATGGGGCAGGTCCAGAACCTCATGACAAAACTCGGCGAGGCGACGGCGTTCGTGGTCCCGGAAATTCTGGCGATCGACGACGCAACGTTCGCAAAATTCTTAGCCGATCCTCTTCTGGCGGAGTGGCGAATCAAGTTGCGCAAAATTCGCCGAATGAAACCGCACGTGCTCTCCGCTGCGGAGGAACGCCTCCTGGCCTTGAGCAGCGTGGCGTTAAGCGGTTACGACGACACGTTTTCGCAGTTGACCGACGTGGACATGAAATTCGGCGTCCTGATCGATGAGACCGGGCGCGAACGACCGCTGACGCAGAGTTCCTTCAGTTCGTTTCTGGTGAAGCGCGATCCCGCGCTGCGCAAACGCGCTTTTCATCAGTTTTATGCCGAGTTCCGCGATCATCAGTACACGCTTGCGGCGGCTTTGGCCTATTCGGTCAAAGCGGATGTCTTCCACGCCCGGGCGCGCAATTACCCCTCGGCGCTGGAAGCGGCGTTGTTTCCGGACGATGTGCCAGTCGCCGTTTACGATGGGTTGATTCGAACCGTCCGCGCCAATTTGGAACCGCTCTTTCGTTATTTTGATTTGCGGCGGCGCGTTCTGGGACTGGCCGAGCTGCATCATTACGATACCTACGTGCCGCTTGTTCCGGAAATCGAGACCCGTTTCACATTCGAACAAGCCACGGAAATGGTGCTCAACGCGCTGGCCCCGCTGGGACGCGAATATACGGGGACTCTGGCCGAAGGTCTGCGCGCGCAGCGCTGGTGCGATCGCTACGAATCCAAAGGCAAACGCAGCGGCGCGTTTTCCTCCGGCAGTTACGGCGCGCCGCCCTACATCCTGATGAATTACAAGGAGGACGTTTTTTCCGACGTGTACACGCTGGCGCACGAGGCCGGCCACTCCATGCACAGTTGGTTTGCGCAAAATTCCCAGCAGTTTCAGGATTACGAATATCCGATTTTCCTCGCGGAGGTGGCCTCCACCTTCAACGAGGAATTGCTCACTCACTATTTGCTCGAGACCACCGCCGATCCCCGGATGCGCGCTTACGTCATCAACCGACACATCGACGAGCTGCGCGGCACATTGTTTCGGCAAACCATGTTTGCCGAGTTCGAAAAAATCATCCACGCCATCGAAGAAAGCGGCGACGCGCTGACGCTCGACGTCTTCAAGTCCGAATATCACAAGCTGCTCGAAACCTATTTTGCGAAAAACTTCGCGCTCGATCCGGAGCTGGACCTCGAATGCCTGCGCATTCCGCATTTCTACCACGCCTTTTATGTTTACAAGTACGCGACCGGCATTTCCGCCGCCGTCGCCCTTTCGCAGCGCGTGCTCTCCAAGGAACCTGGCGCCGTGGAAGCCTATCTTGATTTTCTCCGCTCCGGCGGCTCCAGGTTTCCACTGGAAACTTTGCGAGCGGCGGGCGTGGACATGGCCAGTCCCGCGCCCATCGAGCGCACCTTGCGCGTGTTCAAACAACGGCTCGATGAATTAGAAGCCTTGCTGCTGTAGCGCGGAGACCCTTTCGGCCCCTCGTTATTCGGGCAATGAAATTGGAAAGCAGCCAGCTTCGTCACCGACTGGAACCGCTCTTCTTCGAAAATTTCGAAAAATTCGGCGAGCTCGGCGCAGCGGTTTCGGTCTGGCAACGCGGCAGGCCGGTGGTTGAACTGCATGGCGGGTTTTGCGACGCGCGGCGCGAAAAACCGTGGACGCGCGACACGCTGGTGTTGGTATGGTCGGCGACCAAGGGGATCGGCAGCGCTTCTCTTTTACATGTCTTGCAGGAGCACGGGATCTCGCTCCAGAGGCGCGTAACCGAGTTCTGGCCGGAGTTTGGGCAGGCGGGCAAGGAAACCATCACGCTCGCGCAGTTGCTCTCGCATCAGGCCGGGCTGTGCGCGTTGGATGCGCGAGTCGATATCCTAGATTACCCGGCGGTGATTCACGCGCTGGAAGCGCAGCGCCCGTTGTGGCCGCCGGGCACGGCGCACGGCTATCACGCGCGCACGTTTGGATTTCTTCTCGATGAACTCGTTCGCAGAATCGCAGGCAAAACATTATCGGATTACTGGCAGACAAATTTTGCCCGGCCACTCGGTCTCGATTTTTGGATCGGCCTGCCGGAGCAGGAAAACGCGCGCACAGCCACCGTTTACGCGCCAAAGATCGGCAGGCCACCCGAGCCGAAGCGCTTCTATGCCGATCTTGCCACACCCGGCACGCTGGCTTACAGGACGTTCACCTCGCCGCGCGGTCTGCAGGCGATCAGCGCCATGAATGAGCCGGCGATTCGCGCGCAACCGGTTGTCTCCTTTGGCGGGATCGGCAGCGCCCGCGCCCTGGCCAGGTTCTATGCCATGCTCGCAAACGGCGGCAAACTCGATGGGCAGCGCTTCTTTACCAAAGAGACAATGACATGGATGAGCGCCACACTGGTCGATGGCGTGGACCGCGTTTTCCAAATACCAACCGCCTTCTCCGCAGGTTTCATGAAAGATCCGCGTAATGCGGCGCGAAAACTCTTCGGCGTGTCTTCGAGCGCTTTTGGACATCCTGGCGCCGGCGGCGCGCACGCCTTTGCCGATCCGGAAAACCAGGTCGCTTTCGCGTATGTGATGAACCAGATGGAGCAACAGGTTTTGCCTAACGAGAAATCGCTGCGGCTCGTGCGCGCCGTATATGCTTAATCGCGCGCTCCCGCCAGCGATTGCACGCTTCAGTCGCCAATAATCGTGAGTTGAATCTTCCGCCGGTGTGATGCGCGGCGGTGTTCGAACAGGAAGAGGCCCTGCCAGGTTCCAAGCTGCATTTGCCCATCGATAATGGGGACGGTTTCGCTTGTGCGCGTCAAGACCATGCGGATATGTGATGGCATATCATCACTGCCTTCGGAGCCGTGCGTGAAATAATCCGCATCCTCCGGGACCAACCGGTCGAAGAATTCTTCCAGATCGCGGCGCGCGGATGGATCGGCATTTTCCATGATGATGAGGCTGCAACTGGTATGCCGGACGAAAACTGTCGCAACGCCGTTGCGCACCCGAGAGCTGTCGATTGCGGACTGCGCTTCATCTGTGATTTCGTACAATCCTTTGCCGTGCGTGCGGACTTCGATTTGATGGTGATGGATATGCACCAGGGCGCAGATTATTCAATGACAGGAGGCCGGCAATTTGTAAACCGAGCGCTGTGGCGCTGTGGGTCTGCCGCGCCGCCCGGCAGAGGCGTTGATCTCTGCGGCAGCCGATGGCCTAATAGGGTCAATGCGGGGCGACCTGGAACGAGTGTTGCTGGATGAGCCGGCGATCAACAGGCGACTGGATGAATTGGCGGCCCAGATCACCTGTGATTACCGCAATCGCGAATTGACGGTGATTGCGGTCTTAACCGGAAGCTTGATGTTCATCGCCGACCTGCTGCGGCGCATTCCGCTGGCGTTGAAATTGCATTGCCTGAGCGTGGCCAGTTATCACGGACAGACCCAGACCAGCGGTGAAGTTACTTTCAGACAACCTGCGCTGCCGGACGTGACTGGTCGGGATGTGTTGATTCTGGATGATATTCTGGATAGCGGCCACACCCTCGCAGCTGTTCGCCAGAAGGTGGAAGCCGCGGCGCCGCGCAGCCTCCGGCTTTGTGTGCTGCTCAGCAAAAAGAAGAAGCGCGCTAGGGAAATCGCCGCGGATTACGTGGGGTTCGAGATCGAAGATGAATTTGTGGTGGGTTACGGACTCGATTTCATGGAACGCTATCGCAACTTGCCCTACATCGGGGTGCTGCGGAAAGATGTGGCTGCGCAGTCGAAGCAATGAACGTGCGAGCCCAGTTTTACGCGCAACTGCGCGATTTGGCCGGAAGCGCCGCCTTGGAATTGGACCTGCCGGAGGGCGCCACCGTGAGCGATCTGTTGGAGAGAATCTATGCTCTGCGCCCGGCGCTTCGCTCTCATGACAAAAGCATTCTGATCGGCGCAGGTCTGGAGTTTGTTGACCGGGGCTACAGGCTCCAGCCCGGCGAGGAGATTGCAATCATGCCCCCCGTTCAAGGCGGATAGGCCGTGCCTGATTCTGTGCCGTTGGGTTTCAAAGCAGATCAGGCGGATCGGATGCTTCGTGAGAAAGGGGGTTAATCCCGGAAATTCTTGAAACTGGTCGCCACCCCAAAGTCGCGGCTGCGCAGGAACTGAATCACCGCCTGCAATTCATCCTTCTTTTTTCCGGTGACCCGGATCTGACGATCCAGCAATTGGCTTTGGACCTTAAACCCTTGCGCCTTGATGGCCTGAATGATTTCCTTTGCCTTGTTTCCTTCGAGACCCTGCTGGATTTTTAGTTCCTGCCGCGCGTGACCAACCGAGGAGATGGCGGGTTCCTCCTGCTGAATATTTCGCAGGTCCACGCCGCGTCTGGACAATCGCCCGAACACAATCTCGCGCAGCGCTTTCAAGTGCGCGGCGTCGTCGGCGACCAGAGTGATCTTGTCTTTCTCGGGAAGAATTTCCGTTTTGGCGTCCTTCAAATCGAACCGGGTGGCGATTTCCTTGCGCGCCTGGTTCAGCGCGTTGTCGATTTCCTGCTTGTCCACCTCGGACACGATGTCGAATGAAGGCATACCCCGGAATTTGAGATTTCGATTTGAAATTTCAAATAGGGCAACCGCGAAAGGTTTCGAGGCCGACCGGTGCCAGCCAGCCGCCCTGCCCTTATGGGCGGCCCGCGCGAGATTCGCGACTCCGTCACGGATTGGCTTCGACGATGGCGATGTTGCCGCGCGACGCACTGACTTGGATTTGGGCCTGGCCCCCGCCGTTGACCAGACTTTCAATCTGCATCCCTGGGCCAGTCCTGCGCGCTTCCCGCGGGTCATTTTCAAAATCGCTTTTCACTGTTCCGCGTGCGGTTCTGGCAATCAGGCGAAAAGCGGAATCGGTTGGGAAAAAAGCCCACGCGTTTCCCTGGGTAATGCTGGCTTGCGCGAGAAACTTCTCCTTTTCCCACCAGTCGTAAGACAAAGTGAGCGTGCCTCGGCGCAGCCGGAGACCTAGATTCGAAAAGCAGTTGTGGACAAAGATGCGTCCGTCGCCTAATTCGGCGCGTGTTTGCCGCCCGCGCAGTCCCTCCAGCACAATTTCTCCCGCATGCAGGCTGAGCCGCGATATTTTCGCTGTGGCGGGAACGATTACGGTCAAATACGCCGCTCCCGAGCGATCAAACAAACCCCAACGGGGTTGGGGAGGAAACGTTGCGTCGATGGAGACGGCGCCCGCCTGCCCAGAGACGTTGATGGCAAACTGCTTTAGACGATCCGGGCGGTATGCCTTGAGCGTGACGTGAATCTGCACCTGGCTGGCGTTTGATCCATAGACCAGCACGGCGCCGTCGCGGTTGCGGATGGCGATCTCCGCGCCCGGTTCAACAGCGCAGACGCGGTCGAATCTTTCCTCCAGCAGAGGGTCGCCAGCGCGCTGGCAGCCGGCGCATAAGAAAAGGAGCAGCGACAAGATCAGCCGGCCTGCCAGTGTCGCGAAGTTGTTTTCCACGGAGCTTGCCTCGGTTATTGCAGGTCCAACGTGGCGCGCGTCGTAGTCCCTTTCTCAAAAATCAGACCCAGAGTGCGCGGTCGAACGTGCGGTACTGAATCGCTTCGCTCACGTGCTCGGGCGCGATCGCGCCTGCTCCGTCGAGATCGGCGATGGTGCGCGCCACCTTGAGGATGCGATCGTAGGCGCGGGCGCTCAGGTTCAATTCGCTCATGGCCACGCGAATCAGCTCCTGCGACTCCGGGTTAAGTTTACAGAATTGTTTTAAATGGCGCGTGGCCATGCGGGCGTTGCAATTCACTTTGCGCTCGTTCTTGAAACGCGCTCGCTGCCGTTCGCGTGCCTGGACGATGCGTTCGCGGACGACTGCGGAGGTCTCCTCGGCGCGTTCGCCGGCCACGTCGCGATATTCCACAGCTGGCACTTCGATGTGCAGGTCGATGCGGTCGAGGAGCGGGCCGGATATGCGCTGTCGATAGCGTTGCACTTGCAGCGGTCCGCAGCGGCATTCGCGTTTGAGGTCGCCGAAGTAGCCGCATGGGCAGGGATTCATCGCCGCTACCAACATGAACTCGGAGGGGAACGTGACGCTGCCTGCCGCGCGCGACACGGTGACCTTCCCGTCTTCCAGCGGCTGGCGCATCACTTCCAGGGCCGATCTTTTAAACTCCGGAAGTTCATCCAGAAAAAGGACACCGTTATGCGCCAGGCTCACCTCTCCGGGATTTGGAAAGGCTCCGCCCCCGAGCAACCCAATGTCGCTGATCGTATGGTGCGGCGCGCGAAACGGTCGCGTGGAGACGAAAGAGTTCTCCGTGTCAAGCAGGCCGGCGATGCTGTGAATTTTCGTGGTCTCGATGGCTTCCTCCAGCGAAAGTGGCGGGATGATGGTGGGAATCCGCTTGGCCAGCATCGATTTGCCAGAGCCGGGCGGCCCGATCATCAAAACGTTATGGCCGCCGGCCACGGCCACTTCGATCGCGCGTTTGACGTGGCCCTGGCCTTTGACGTCGCTGAAATCGACATCGTAATCCTGATGCGTGGCGAAAAATTTGCTCAAATCCGCGCGAGTAGGCAGCAGCGCGATTTCGCCGCGGAGGAAGGCGAAGGTCTGCCGCAGATTTTGCACGCCGTAGATGTCGATTTTATCGACCATGGCCGCCTCCAGCGCGTTGGCTTCGGGAACAAATAACGCGCGTTTTCCGCGGCGGCGGGCTTCCAACGCCACTGGCAATACGCCTTTTACAGCTCGCACAGAGCCCTCCAGGGCCAGTTCGCCAACGAAGCTGAAATTTTCGAACGCCGAACTGTCCAGGCCTTCGGTGACGGCGATCATGCCGAGCGCGATGGGCAAATCGAAGCTCGGTCCTTCCTTCTTAATGTCCGCCGGCGCCAGGTTGATGGTGGTGCGTCCTCGTGGCCAATAATAACCGCTATTGGCGATGGCCGTTGTCACGCGATCCCGGCTTTCCTTTACAGCGGCGTCGGGCAGACCGACGATCACGATGACCGGATCGCCGCCCGCGCCGTTGACTTCAATCTCGACCTCGTAGGCGTCCACCCCGTAAACCGCCGCGGAGTAAATTTTCGCCAGCATCGCTACATCAGAGTGGCAAAAAGCGGCGTTGCAGAAAAGCGTCAAATGGCGTATAATGTGAGGCGTAACGGGAAAAGCCGAAAGCTGGTCAAATCCCACGGCAATCGCTGCGGGAAACCGCCTCTTTGAGCGGGCCGGCCGATGGCCGGAAAAAAATTGAACACCGCCCGCCGAGGGAGTGTCACAGACTTGAATATTTAACCTTGTTAAATACTTCCCAGGATGTTAGAACGCGAGATCGACAAGGCATTAACGAATACAATTTGTGGCAACATGTCGATCCAACCCCCCAAAATAATTGATGAAAAAGAGTTATATGGCTGCTGAAGACAGCGATACCGGAATTAAGATTTACCTGCGCGAGATCGGGCAAATCCCGCTGCTGACTCCGGAGCAGGAAATCGAGCTGGCCGCTAAGATTAAAAAGGGCGACCGTGAAGCGCGGGCCCTGATGATCCGGTCTAATTTGCGCCTGGTGGTCAAGATCGCGCACGACTACGCGAATCTTGGTCTGCCGCTGCTCGACCTGATTTCGGAGGGCAACATTGGCCTGATGAAAGCGGTGGAACGTTTTGATCCTGCAAAGGGTGGCAAACTGAGCACTTACGCCGCCTGGTGGATCAAACAATCCATCAAACGCGCCCTGGCCAACCAGAGCAAAACCATCCGCCTGCCCGTGCATCTGGTGGATAAAATTTCCAAGATGCGGCGCGTTTCGCTGCAAATGAGCGAGGAACTCGGACGCGAACCCACTGACGAAGAGTTGGGCGACGAGATCGGCATTGCCAGCGGGAAAGTCTCCCAGCTCAAGACCGTTTCCATTCGCCCGGCTTCGCTCGACGCGCCCATCAGCGACGATGATTCCACAGAGTTTGGCGAGATCGTCGGAGACGAGGACGCCCAGACGCCTTTTGAATTGTTGCGCGACAAAAACCTGCGCAACGAAGTAGGCGGATTGCTGGACGTTTTGGACGAACGGGAAAAGAAAATCATCTTCCAGCGCTTCGGTCTCGACGGCGGGAAACCAAAGACGCTCGAGGAAGTGGGCAAAAAATTTGGCGTCACGCGCGAGCGCATTCGACAGTTGCAAAACATCGCGCTCTCGAAACTTCGCCGCGCTCTGGCCAAAAAGGAACGCCCGAAAGACGTCGAACTGCCGGTCGAAGCATAAAACGCCGCCGCCAGGTTCAAATTTCAAGCTTTCCAGACGCGCGGACGGGCAAACGTCCGCGCGTTTTGTTTTTCCGGCTTCCTCTCGTTGCGCTGCTTTGTCTCCAATAGCGCCACTCTATTGGACCATGCGCAGCTGGACAGAATCGATCATGTCGCGACCCATCGTCACGTCGCCGATGATGACCATTCGATCGCCAGCCGCGGCGAGCCTGTTTTTGCGCAAAATTTTTTCGGCGGCGGCAATGGTCTCGTCGGCGCGCGTGAACTGGATCTGGATGGGAAAAATTCCCCAATAAAGCGCCAGTTGGCGGCGCACTTGTTCGCTCGGCGTAAAGGCAAAGATCGGCGCGCGCTCCGGCCGGAGATTCGCTGTGTAACGCGCCATTCGCCCGTGCAGCGTAAAAACCGCCAGTTTGGAATCGGGCAGCGAATTGGCCAGCGTGACGGCGGCAGCCACAGTTTTTTGCCGGACATTCTCAAGCCGCGCATCTTTGGCGTAACCGGCGCCTCCGCTGCGTTCCATGCGGAGGACGACGCGGTTGAGAACCTCGAGGCATTCCACCGGGTAACGGCCAATTGAGGTCTCGCCGCTCAACATGAGGGCATCGGCCTGCTCGTAAACGGCATTGGCGACGTCGGTGACTTCCGCGCGCGTGGGCAGGGGATTGTTGATCATGGATTCGAGCAGTTGCGTGGCAACGATCACCGGTTTGCCCGCGCGAATGCATTTCTTGACGATCCGGCGCTGGATAATTGGCAGATCTTCCATCGGGCATTCGATGCCCAGGTCGCCTCGGGCAACCATGATCACGTCCGCCGTGTCGATCATCGTGTCGATCGAGCGGACCGCTACCTGATCTTCAATCTTGGCCACAATTTGGGCCTTGCTCTTTTTGCGGCGGAGGAGTTTTCTCAATTTCTCGATATCGCGCTTTTCGCGCACAAAGCTCAACGCAATGAAATCGGCGCCGATCTCGGCGCCGAGCGCAATATCGGCCATATCCTTTGGAGTAAGGGGTGGCAGCCGCACGTGCACACCCGGCAGGTTGATATGGCGCCGCGATCCCAGCACGCCTGCGGTCAAGGCTTCGCAAAGAACGCGGTTCCGCCGCTTCCGCGTCACCTTCAGTTTGATCAAGCCGTTATCGACCAGGATCGTGTCGCCAGGCGAAACGTCTTGAACAAATCCGCGGTAGTTGACGCGCACGGAATGAGGGTGGCTTGGTTTTGCGCCGCGAACTGTGAATTCCAGGGGGTCGCCCGGCTCAAGGCGCAGGTTCTCTTTGACGTCGCCGGTGCGAATGGCCGGACCTTGTGTGTCCAGAAGAAGCGCCACGGGTCGGCCGGCGCTGTGAGCCAGGCGTCGTATTCGCGGCGCCATCTGGCGCACCCAGGTATGGCTGGCGTGGCTCATGTTGATCCGAACAACGTCCACTCCTTTGTCTATGAGGTGACGCAGAAGCGCGACCTTTTCCGTTGCCGGGCCAAGTGTGCAGATGATTTTGGTTTTGCGCACGCATAGAGCATTGAATTTGGGTGAAAGAAAGCCAAGCGGCTTTTCTTCCCCTTGCGTTCGGCAAAGGAATCACTCACCATGCGCCAATGTCGGGTGAATCAGCTCCGTCGATTGAGCAGGCAGAGCGCATTGATCATCAGCTGGTTCGCGGCATCGGCGTTGCGGCGCTTACTGCCAACATCATCAGTTCAACCATTGGCGCCGGGATTTTTGTGTTGCCTGCCCTGGTTGCGGCGAATCTTGGAGCGGCGTCGCCGCTCGCATTTGTGATTTGCGCGTTTGCCATGCTGCTGTTTGTGACCTGTTTCGCGATCGCGGGCAGTCGCGTCTCCCTGACCGGCGGTCTGTACGCGTATGTGGAAGTCGCTTTCGGGCGTTACGTTGGGTTTCTTTCCGGTTTGCTTTACGCGCTCACAGCGCTCGGCGCAGTGGCTGGCGTGGTGAATATTCTTGTCGATTCGATTGTCCTGGGCCTTCCGTTTTTACACGGCGCGGCGCCCAGGATTATCCTCATGCTTTTGGTGTACGGTTTGCTTGCCATCATCAACGTGCGAGGGGTGCGCGGCGGCGCGGGAGCCGTCACTCTGGTGACATTTGCGAAACTGATGCCGTTGCTTGTTTTCGTGGGCGCGGGAATTTTTTTCATTCATCCGGCCAACCTCGTCTGGCGGACGTGGCCCGGCAGCAAGGCATTGGGGGACGCAGTGATTTTGCTGATCTTTGCCTTTGTGGGGATTGAGGTGGCATTGATGCCGAGCGGCGAAGTGAAGAATCCCACTCGCACCATTCCGCGTTCGATTTATCTGGCGCTGGCGATCACCACGACTATTTACATGCTGATCCAGGTGGTGGCCCAGGGAACGCTGGGCGCCGGGTTGGCTGATCACAAAGACGCGCCGCTGGCTGCGTCTGCGGCCATGTTCCTCGGAGTGATTGGCCAGAAATTGCTGTTGGCCGGCGCTGCGATTTCGGCGTTTGGATTTGTCACCAGCGACATTCTCAGTTCGCCGCGAATCATCTTCGCCCTGGGGCGCGACGGTGTTTTGCCGCGATGGTTTGCGCACGTGCACCCGCGCTATCGATCGCCGGACGTGGCCATCGTTGCGTACGCGGCAATTGCCCTTGCATTGTCGATCACTGGCAGTTTTGAACAACTGGCCGTGCTTTCCAATGTCGCGGTGTTATTGATGTATCTGCTTTGCTGCGCCGCCTGCTGGTTGCTCGTGCGACGCGACATCCGCGTCGATACGAGCGGGCCGCCTCTGAAATTTTTCGGAATGAAGCTCGTGCCTGTGCTGGCCATGGCTGTGATCTTGTGGATTCTGGGGCAGGCGGCGGTGAGCACCAGTTCTGTCGGCAATGATACGCGCGCCGGATTGCGGCTTGCAGGGATCGTCCTGGCCGCCGGCTCAATTCTCTATTTTGGGAGGCGATCTTTGGCGCGCGGGAATGTGCGGGCGTTCAGCGGCCGGTTTTAGCCGCGTTCTCGAGACGTGGCGGCGTTGGACGTTCAGGGCAATCTGCGTTTACTCTTGCAGACATGCGTCCGAATTATCTCGAAGAATTTTATTCGCTGCTGCGCTTCCCCAGCATCTCTACTGACGACCAGTATAAGCCCCGGCTGGTCGAATGCGCGGAGTGGCTGGTGCACAAGCTCCAAGAAATCGGTCTTCAGACCCGACTCGTTGCCACGGACGGGCATCCGATTGTGTGGGCGCGCAATGAACATCGGCCGGATCGGCGCACGGTTTTGATTTACGGACACTACGATGTCCAGCCGCCGGACCCGCTGCAGTTGTGGGAGTCGCCGCCGTTTGAGCCTGTTCTGAAAAACGGCTATGTCTTTGCGCGCGGCGCGACAGACAACAAGGGTCAGATTCTCTCCCACATTTTCGGAATTCAAGAAACCCTCGAAGAGAAAGGCCAGTTGCCGGTGAATCTGCATCTGGTGATCGAAGGCGAGGAAGAGATCGGCAGCGTCCATCTGCCCGGTTTTTTGCGGCAGAACCGCGACGCGCTCAAAAGCGATGTGGCCGTGGTTTCGGACACCGGGATGATCGCGCGAGGCACGCCCACGCTTAGCTATGCATTGCGCGGCGTGACGGCGCTGGAAATCAAAGTCACCGGGCCGAAGATGGATTTGCATTCCGGCATTTATGGCGGCGCGGTGCAGAATCCCATCACAGCTCTGGCGCAATTGCTGGCCACGCTTCACGATCGCGAAGGGCGCGTGGCGATTCCCGGTTTTTACGATCGGGTGAAACCGCTCGAGCAGTGGGAGCGCGAGGCGTGGCGCAAACTTCCCATCGATGGCGACCAGCTGATCCTGGAGGAAACCGGGGCGCCCGAGCTTTTTGGCGAAGCCGGTTACAACTCCATGGAACGAATCTGGGCGCGGCCCACTGCGGAGATCAACGGAATCGGCGGCGGTTACCAGGGGCAGGGAACCAAAACCGTGATCCCAAGTCACGCCTTTGCCAAGCTGACATTTCGTCTCGTGCCGGAGCAGCAGGGCGAAGAGGTACTGGCCCTCGCTCAGGCGCACCTGCGAAAAAATCTTCCCCGGGGTGTGAGCATGGAAATTACGCCCGGCCACAGCGGCCCGTGGTACATGACTGACCCGCATTCTCCCATGGGCCAGGCGGCGCAACGCGCGCTGCGCGAGGCTTTCAATCGCGACGTGGCTCTCATTCGCGAGGGGGGAAGCATCCCCATTGTCTCACAATTTCGGGAAATTCTGGGGATCGAAACCCTGCTGATGGGGCTGGCTCTCCCGGATTGCCGCGCCCATTCGCCCAATGAAAATTTTCCATTGGAAAATCTCGAAGGCGGGATTCGGCTGAACAAAGCTGTGCTTCGGGAGCTGGCGAAGTCGTAAGGCTCGGCTCATTCGTTACCGAACGCGACTTGATGAAATGGCTTTTGATTTTTGCCCTGGTTCTCGGTCCGATTTTTAGCGCCGGCGCTGCAGAAGACTCCGTGGGCGATGCGATCAAAAAGCTTTTGCGCCCGTCGCCTACGCCGGGCCGCAAGCACGCCAGGCGCGCGGCGAAGAGACCGCTGCCTTCGCCTTCTCCAACAGCGTCCCCGAGGAGAAAGAAGAGGTTATCGGCTCCCTCGCCGAGCCCGGCTCCCAGGTCAAAACGCAAACGAGCTTCCCCAACGCCTGGCCCGGAGGAAACGCCGTCGGCGTCTCCCACGGAAACTCCACAGGCTTCAGCAAACAACGGCACGGCCACGCTTTCACCCGACGAAATTGCCGGTTACGACAAATATCCGCCGAGGGTTCGTCAAATTCTCGACACCGGCCTGGAGCTGACGCGACGAAATCTCGGTTACATGTACGGCTCCGCCGATCCGGCCAATGGGGGCATGGATTGCTCCGGATTCATCTTCTTTGTGCTTCAACAGAACGGTTTCTCCGATGTGCCGCGCGACTCCAGTCAACAATACGTCTGGGTGCGCAAGGCGGGGAATTTCAACGCTGTGCTCAGCAATCGCGAGGACTCGTTCGAGTTCGATGCGCTTCAGCCTGGCGACCTGCTTTTTTGGCGCGGCACGTACCGTATCGATCGCGACCCGCCCGTTACACACACGATGATCTATCTGGGACGCGAAAAACGGACGAAGAAACGCGTCATGCTCGGCGCCAGTGACGGTCGCACTTACAACGGCCGGCAAATCTTTGGCGTCAGCGTTTTCGATTTCAAACTGCCTGCGCCACCCAACAGCGGCGATCTTAAAATGAGTCCCGTCTTTGTCGGTTACGGGCGGATTCCCGGATTGAGCCCCAATTAAATCAGCGCGCCTGCCCGGCGCGGTGCGGAGTGGGAGACGTTTGCGCTTGTGCCCTGGATGTGGCGCGCAACGCGGAGCGGTCTGTTCGTCGCTCGTAACCGAGGAACGCGAGGGCGAGCAAAACAAGCATCGCCGCCAGCACAACGCGCTGTTCGTTTTTTGCCAGCTCGAAAACGCGCAAGAGACCTTTCATTTTCACGCGTATCGGATCGGGTCGTGCAGACCCGCTTCGCGAAAGCCCTTCAGTCGCAACAGACAGGAATCGCATTCGCCGCAGGCGAGCCCTTCCGGGGTTGGATCGTAACAACTGTGAGTGAGGGAAAGATCGACGCCCAGCTCGACGGCTTTGCGAATGATTTCCGCTTTGGTCAGTGAGAGCAGCGGTGTGTGAATCTTAAACCGCCGGCCTTCGACACCGGCTTTGGTCGCGAGATTGGCCAGCTTTTCAAAAGCCTCGATGAACCGGGGCCGGCAGTCGGGATAACCGCTGTAATCGATGGCGTTCACCCCAATGAAAATGTCGCTTGCCGGAATGACTTCCGCCCAGGCGAGAGCGTACGCGAGGAAAATGGTGTTGCGCGCGGGCACATACGTGACCGGGATCCCGCGCGCGATCTCCGCTTCTGCACGCCGTTTGGGCACGGCCGCGTCGCCCGTGAGCGCCGATCCCCCGAAAACGTGCAGGTCGATCTTTGCGATTCGATGTTCCTTGGCGCCTAACGAACGCGCGACGCGCCGCGCAGCTTCTGTCTCCATTTGGTGTCGCTGGCCGTACTGGAACGAGAGGGCGTGGGCTTCGTAGCCTTCCGCCGCGGCTATGGCCAGGGCGGTGCTCGAGTCAATTCCACCGCTCAACAGGATCACAGCCGGCTTCATGAACAGCACACTCAAAATGGGACACCTGGAATTCCAGGCAAATTCAAACTGGCAACTTCGCAGCCGTGCGCTCGCTCAGTCCGCGGCTTGAGAATTGGGAACTTTGGCGTTTTGCACTTGTTTTGGCGTTTGAGGCGCCGGGCGCCGATACTCGGCGTGAACCGTGAGCGCGATTCCGCCGCGGGCGGAAAATTGCGCGGTTACGCTCGCCTCACGCGGCGCACAGGCCTTGACGAAGTCGTCCAGGATGCGGTTTGTCACCGCTTCGTTAAACGCGCGCTCGTTGCGATAGGACGCCAGGTAAAATTTGAGCGATTTGCTTTCCACGCACACGCGGTCGGGGACGTAGTCGATGTCGATTCTGGCAAAGTCCGGCTGGCCGGTGATTGGGCAGACCGATGTGAAATCGTCCGTCTCGAAATGGATTCGGTAATTGCGTTTCGACGCCGGATTGGGGAACGTTTCCAAACGGGCTTCAGCCGGAGAAGCCGGCAGTTTCGCTTCGCTTCGACCCAGAAGCGTGAGTCTGGTTGTTCTGGCCTTCGCCATTCGATGAAATTAACGCGCCACTGGCGAAGGGTTCAAGCGAATGGCTTCGCTTTACGACGCCAGCTTCGGGCTCGAACCGGCGATAGAGACCCGTTCGCGAACGAGATCGCCTTTCGTTCGCGTCTTGAACCCCAGACGCATCGTGACGAACGTTTCTGCTGAATCGCCGCATGAGCCGCAAAGAGCAAAACGCGAAGAACCGCGTCGGGGTCATCGACGTCGTCGCGCAGGATGCCAAAACGGGCGAGGTCGTTCTGGTAATGAACGAGCCGGAGGAATGGGACGGGTCGGATGAACGACTGCTGACGCTGCAGGATCGTTTTAATGCCTACGTTTCATTTTTGCTCGACGGCGAAATGGCGGAGGCGTATCCGGAACTGGCGGGCAAACCTGCGCGAATCGAGCTGCGATGCAGGCACGTGCCGGATGCGCGCGCATTGGAGCTGCTGGGCCTGATCCACGATCAGCTGGCTTATCAGGAAATTAAAATGCAAGTGATCGTGAGAGACGACCCGCCATTGCCTGGTGTGGCGACCTGACTGCCTAGATCTCGATGGCGTGCCGCTTCATCTTGTTATAGAGCGTGGGGCGTTGGATGCCCAGAAGTTCCGCGGCTTTCTTCTTGTTGCCGTGGCATTCGGCAAGAGCCTGCAGAATTGCCGTGCGCTCAAGCTCATCGAGCGTCCGCACGCCGCTGCGTGGCACGGTGCCGCGATCCATCTGTTGCAAAGCAGGAGGCAGCTGCACTTCGGCCGGCAGCTCTTTCACGGTAATGACGCCCTGTCGGGCGAGCACGACTGCGTACTCGATGGCATTTTGCAACTCACGCACATTGCCTGGCCACGAGTAATCGAGGAGCTTCTGAAAGGCTTCCGGCGCGATCTCCGGCTCGGGTTTGCCGAGTTTTTGCGCAAACTGTTTCACGAACAAGGCAATCAATGGAGGGATATCCTGTTTGCGCTGCCGGAGTGGAGGCACCTCGATCTGGAAGGTGTTGAGGCGGTAATAGAGATCGGATCGGAGCCGATTCTCTGCCAGCGCCTGGGGAATGGGGCGATTGGTGGAAGCGATCACTCGAAAGTCGGCTTTCATTATTTGCGTGCTTCCGAGCGGGCGATACTCGCGCTCCTGCAGCACGCGCAGAAAACGGGTCTGCAAATCGGCCGGCATTTCAGAAATCTCATCCAGAAAAAGCGTGCCGCCGTTGGCCGCCGCGATCACGCCGGGAAAATCGTGCATCGCGCCGGTAAAGGCGCCTTTAACGTAACCGAAAAGCTCACCCTCGATCATGGCAGGCGGAAAAGCTGCGCAATTGAGTTTGACCATGGGATTGCCGGCGCGGCGGCTGCGGGCGTGAATGGCATTGGCCACCACCTCCTTGCCAACGCCGCTCTCGCCCACGATCAGAACATTCGCATCCGATGGCGCCATGGCGTCGATCAGCTCGTCGATCTGCTGCATCAGTTTGCTGTTGCAAATGAGCGCCGGTCGCGACTGCGCCATCTCCAGGCGCCGCTCGAGCTGCTCAGTTTTCTCCCGCAGTGCTTCCGCTTCCTGCAACAGCAACTCCTTTTCCAGAGCTTTCTCCACAAGGCTCAGCAGTTCCTCCGGCGCGTACGGTTTGCTGATGAAATGGTACGCGCCGCGTTTGATCGATTCGATGGCATTGTGAAGCGAATCGTGCGCAGTCAAAATAATGACCTGGGTTTGCGGCAGTTCGGTCTTGATCCGGTCCAGCATCTCAAATCCATCCGCATCGGGCAGCTGAAGGTCGAGCAGAACGAGCGACGGCGATTTTGTGCGAAGCAGTTTCAAGCCATGCGAAGCGTTCGCTGCCGTATCCACCTGATAACCGCGCCGCTTGAGCAGCGCCTCGAGGGTCATCAAAATCGGGCGCTCGTCATCGATGACTAAAATGCGGCGATCCGCAGTTTTCATGGCGATGTTTCCGTTGCAATGACCCGCGCGGTCGGCTGGTTTTTCCTCCTGAGTTTGAGATGGCAAACGGCGCGGCGCCTCATCCTTCTTGAAGCGGGAGGGTCAGCGTGGTGATCAAGGCCGAGCGGTCCGCGTCGAATTGCGCGCGCAACTCTCCGCCGTGCGCCTCCGCGATGGCTCGCACCCGAAACAGACCCAGCCCGTAATGTTGCTGATTGATTTCCTCAAAAGGCTTTTCTCCCCAGTTTTCCGTGGACTGGTCAAAGCCGCTCTTCGGCTCAACGAGCGCGAAAATAAACCGGCCTTTTTCCGCTGTAATCCTTGCCACAAGAGCGCCCTGGTCGCGCCGGCGCCGAAATGCATTGGCAAAAAGTTCGGCGACGGCTTCCAGGAAAAGCTGCGGATCGATGCGGAGCATTCCGTCGCCGGTCAGAACCTCCCACTGAACGTGCGCGGCTTCGCCGGCAAAATCTCGATGGATCCGGGCGCGCAAATCTTCCACAAGATCCGATGCTCGATACGGAATGAGCGCGGGTTTGACGTCGCTCACGTTTCGGGAAAGGCGTTGCAGCATTGCGGCGGGGCGCACGACCATTTCCCGCAGGCGCCGAATTTCTTCCCTCAATTCCTGGTTTGCTTCGAGTTCGGCGAGATACGCGCACTGCAGTTCGATGGCGTTTAAATCGTTGCGCAAATCGTGGCTGAGTTGCCGGATGAAACGGGCGACGCTGGCCCAGGGAACCTGTAACGAATCGCTTCGGCCGCGGGCGCGCTGATCTGTCATACTGCGAGCTACTCTCACTCAATTGGCAGCGCTTTACAATGGCTGCCGGCGCCGGCGTTCTCAGGCCAGCGTGAATTGATCATCCGCGGGCAGCTCGCCCGGCGTGGCGCGCACCTGCGGATTGTTCCTGGCCAGGTGCCACAGCACATGAAACACATCTTCGGGATCCGCATCGATTGCCCGCGCAATTTCCTCCGCGGTTTTTCCTCTGCCCGCGACGAGCTCCTGGCGCGCCTGGCGCTGGATTTCCAGCAGCTGGCTGGCGGCTTTTTTGCCGGCTTCCACTCCCGGTTGGTCATAGGCGTTAATGTTCACCAGCGAACCGTAATAGCCTACGGCGCGGTCGTACACCGCGATGAGCGCGCCGAGATTAAAGGCGTTGAGCTCGGGAATGCCGATGGTGATCGACTCGCGTCCCTTTTCGTAGAGTGCCGCGCGAGTGCCGCGCAGAAAACCATGGAGATAATCGCCACTAGTCACGCCTGGCTCGACTTCGACCGGCGGCGATTCCCGGTCCCTGCCCACGTCGATGAAGGTCACAAAAAAATTCAAAACACCGTCGCGCAACTGTTGGACGTAGGCGTGTTGGTCGGTCGAACCTTTATTGCCGTAAACGGTAATTCCCTGATGCACGATATTGCCCTGGAGATTTTTTTCCTTGCCCAGCGATTCCATTACCAGTTGCTGCAGGTATCTGCTGAATAACGCCAGCCGATCTTTGTAGGGCAGAACGACCATGTCCTTTTGGCCGCGGCCGTTTTCCGCGTAGTACCACATGAGGGCAAGGAGCATTGCCGCGTTCTGAAAAAGCTCGGGTGTCCGCGTCCGTTGATCCATCGCCGCTGCGCCGGCGAGGAAACTGTCAATATCGAATCCGGCGAGCGCCATTGGCAAAAGCCCTACGGCGCTCATCACCGATGTGCGGCCACCGATCCAATCGTGCATTGGGAAGCTGGCAATCCAACCGTTTTTCTGGGCATGCTGATACAGTTCGCTGCCCACACTTGTGACAGCCACGGCGTGCGCGTTGAACCGCAAACCCTTCTCTTTGAATTTCGCCTCGGCCTCGACCATGCCGTTGCGTGTTTCCTTGGTGCCGCCAGACTTGGAGACCACGGCCACAAGGGTTTGGGACAGGCCGTCGCCGATTTTCTCAAAAACCCGGTCGAACCCTTGGGGATCGGTGTTGTCGAAAAAGAAAATGTCCATCGCATCGCCCGGTGAGCCAAGCGCGTCGGCCACCAGCTGCGGCCCCAGAGCGGAGCCGCCAATTCCGATGTGCAGCAGATGTTGAAAACGCTTTCCATTCGGGGCCGCGATTTTTCCCGCATGCACGTCCGCAGCGAAGTTTTTGATTTGCTTTTGTGTCCCTTCAATCTCCGTGCGGATTTCGGCAGTGGGCGCCAGCGCCGGGTTGCGCAGCCAGTAATGGCCGACCATGCGGTTTTCAGTCGGGTTGGCGATTGCTCCCGACTCCAGCTCGCGCATCGCGCCAAACGCCTTTTGGATTTGCGGCCGCATTTTGTCGAAGAAATCGTCAGGGAACTTCATGCGGCTGATATCGAGGCAGAAGGCCGGCTCCTCGTAGCGCAGAAAATATTTTTGGAACCGCTGCCAGAGAGACGAGGAAGCCATGATGAATTCAGGAAAACGAAGTAAGTTGAACGTGGTCGCTCAAAAACTGCAAATCAAAACAAAAACGGCCGAGTAAGGGAGAGATCATCAGGTCCAGCGTCGCTCCCCCCCGAGCAGAAATCCAATTGCGGCTTTGGAACCCGGCCATAATTTCGATGCCTCATGGAACATTCTCGCGGAAGGCAAAGCAGGCCGCATCTACTCGCCGGCATGTTCGCCGCGGCGCTGGCGGCCCTTTTCCTTTTTGCAGGAAAGTTGATCGCTCTGCGGCTGGAGGATGCTACGATTAGCGCCACAGCGCCGGAAATTTTCCCTTTGAAAAATCAGGGCCTGGCGTTTCAGCGAGCCGCTGCGCGGGCGGCGAATGTGCTGCCGATTTACGGCACATCCGAACTGCTGGTTCCCGCTGCTCCGGAGAGGGGAAACATCTTCTTCCGCACCGCGCCGACCGGTTTTCAACTGTCGCCGGTGGGCGGTGGCGGCATGCTTCCCTTGATCATGGTTGAGAAAATCGGCGCGCTCGGCTCGGATTTGCGGGGGAAAAAGGTTGCGATTTCGCTTTCCCCAAACTGGTTTTTCGCAACCAAACCCGGGTGGCGCCGCATTCCCGGCATTTTTTCTCCGATGGCGGCGAACGAGATGGTCTTCGGCAGCGCGCTGGACTTCAAGCTGAAGCGGGAGATTGCGGCGCGGATGCTGCAATGTACAAGCACGCTGGAAGGCAGACCCTTGCTCACATTTGCTTTAGAACGCCTGGCCAGAGGGCGCTGGTTCGACCGCGTAATTTTCTGGACGGTCTGGCCCGCCGGGAAAATGGAGAGTCTCGTCCTGGAATTAGAGGATCATCTTGCCGCGCTTCACTACATCCGATCCAAAGCAACGGCCGTGCCGCGGCTGCATCCGCAATCCATCGACTGGGCGCGACTGATTGCCAGGACGAGCAAGGCCAGCGCCGGCTATCCGCCCAAAGCCAGTGACACTCCCGGTATTCAGAGGCAGATCGCAGCCGGCTCGCGCGACGCCCCGTTCCGGCGCGGCGTGCAAACGTCCCCGGCTTGGGCCGACCTGGATTTGCTGCTGCGCACGCTGGCCAGTCTCCACGCACAGCCGCTCATTCTGAGCATGCCAATGCCGGGAAATTTCTACGACGACGCAGGCGTTTCCCGTGCGGCGCGGCAGGATTTTTACAACAAGCTGCGGGCGCTGGTGCAACAATATCATTTCGCCGTGGTTGAATTTGAAGATCATGATGAAGATCCGGCGTTTCTCTTGCGGCACTCGAGCCATCTTACAGCCAGGGGCTGGGTGTATTACGATCGGGCTCTCGATAATTTCTTTCATGGACGCGCACCGCAAGGCTGACCGCGGCAAGGCGGCCCTCGATTTATTCAAGGAGCAGCGCGATAGTCTTCGGCGTCACTGATGATAACGGCTGATTTTACCGACAAAGTGCTGCAGCTGCTCGTGTCCGTGGCGGAGACCGACGAGGTCCGCGATAATCTCGATTTGCGGCTTTACGATTATCAGCTCCTCGATTCCATGAGGACCGTCCAGCTCATCCTAGCGATCGAAGAAGAATTTGGCATTAAAATTTCCCCAGCGGAATTTGATCGGGAAAGCTGGGCGACGCCGCGCAAGATTATTGCCGATCTGGAGCGCCGTTTGCAGACGTGAACTGGCTGGAGAGACACCCAACGTTGCACCGGGTGCTGCTGGTTTTGTATTACCTGGCAGTCATCGTAACGCTCATTTTGATGTATGGCCGCGGCGATTTTTCCACGCCGCCGTTTGTGTATCAGGGTTTTTAAATGAATCTGATCGAGCGAATCGATCGGTGGGCGGCTGTGACGCCGGACGCAATCGCCCACATCAGCGGCAACAGGGCGTTGAGCTATGGCGAGCTGTTCACGCGCTCAAATGCGCTGGCCTGTTATCTCAATGAGCGGCTGGGAACAGATCGCAGTCCCGTCGCTGTGCTGGGACATCGCGAGCCGGAAATGCTTGTCGCATTTCTGGGCGCAGTAAAATCCGGCCGTCCCTACGTGCCGCTGGATACCGCGCTGCCCCGGGGGCGCATAGAGAAAATACTGGGAACGTCTCGCGCGGCGCTTTTGCTGACCCCGCGGGAGATTACACAGATTCCGCCACGTCAAACGCCGGTGGGGTTGGCATGTCTGCAGCGGGATGACCCTTTCTACATTCTTTTCACCAGCGGCAGCACGGGCGAACCCAAGGGGGTTGTGATCACTCTCGGTTGCCTGGAACATTTCGTAAACTGGATGCTGGCGGAACAGCAATTTGCCGAGGGCGCCGAGATCTTTCTAAATCAGGCGCCCTTCTCGTTTGACCTTTCGGTGATGGACCTGTTCTGCAGCCTTGTAACCGGCGGCACGCTCTTCAGTATCAGCCGCGATCTTGTAGCCAATCCCAGGGAGCTATATCGCGCGCTCGCAAATTCCGGTGTGACGACATGGGTCTCCACGCCGTCGTTTGCTCAGATGTGCCTGGTCGAGGAGAAATTTGACCAGACAATGCTGCCGGGCGCGCGGCGTTTCCTGTTCTGCGGCGAAACGCTCGCGCCACAGACGGCCGCCCAATTATTGAAACGTTTCCCGCACGCGGAGGTTTGGAATCTGTACGGCCCAACCGAAGCCACTGTGGCCACAGCTTCCATTCGCATTGACTCGGCAATCCTGGAACGATACTCGCCGCTTCCGGTGGGACGCGTGATGCCAGGCAGTGAAATCTTTCTGCTGAACGGCAACCGGCCGGCATCCGGGAATGAGCGCGGCGAAATCGTTATTGCAGGACCAAATGTGAGCCCCGGTTACCTTGCCCGACCCGAACTGACAGCCGCCGCTTTTTTCGAACACCGCGGCTGGCGCGCCTATCGCACTGGCGACATTGGCTGTTTCCGCGACGGTTTGCTCTTCTTTGAGGGCCGCATCGATCAGCAGATCAAGCTTAGCGGTTATCGAATCGAAATCGGCGATGTGGAAGCGAATCTCCGCGCGTTGCCCGGCGTGCGCGACGCTGTTGCGCTTCCCGTAATCAAGAATGGCTCGGCGCAATCGCTTGCCGCTTTTGTAGTGCTGGCCAAACGGGAGGCAACCTCGCATTTCAATCTCACGCACAAGCTTCGGACACAGCTCGGTGAGAGGCTCCCAGCCTACATGTTGCCGCGTAAATTTGTTTTTCTGGATGCGTTCCCCATGACGGCCAACGGCAAGGTGGATCGGGCCGCGCTCGCCAGGTCGCTGTGATTCCGTACGCGGATTTCGCCTGCTTTGTGCTGCTGTTCTACAGCGGCGGCGCCGACTTTTATTCTCGGCCTCGTGGGTCGTGCCGGCTGGCGTTGGGCGTTCCTGGTCACTGTGGCGCTGCTCTGGCGGCGCGAAATTGTGTTACAGCACGCGAATCAGTTCGGTTTTGCCTGCGCGGATTCCCTCGAAGTGATTTCGTATTCAGGCTTGGGCACGCCCATTAGCCAATGATCAAACCACCCAAGAATGTGCTGGAGCCGTTCCACCCGATGCCACGGTTGCCCGGAACGCGAGAGTTCGTGTGATTCGTTGGGAAATCGCACCATTACCGCAGGAATTCTGCGGTACTTGAGAGCGCGAAACATTTGTTCGCCACCGGCTCCCGGTGGGGTGCGATAATCAGCTTCGCCAAGGATAAACATCATCGGCGTCGTCACGTTCTTAATGTAAGTGATCGGCGAGCGCGCCCGGTATTCCTCTGGATCATCAAATGGCGGCGCCTTGAACCAGGTGGGTTGGAAGATAACAAAGTCCCACGTGTACCACCAGTCTTCCCAGCTGGCGATATCGCGTTGCGCCACGGCTGCGGCGAAACGTTTGGTTTGTCCCACGACCCAGTTGGTGAGCAGGCCGCCGCCGCTGCCGCCTGTTACGCCAAGCCTTTTGTCGTCGATGTAGCCGCGTTGGATCACGGTGTCCACGCCGGCCATCAGATCCTTGTAATCGTCGCCTGGGTAACGATACTGGATCACATTGCCAAATGCCTGGCCGTAGCTTGTGCTGCCACGCGGATTGGGATAGAGCACGACATAGCCCTTGGCAGCCATCCATTGGAATTCGTGGTCGAAAGTGTAACCATATGCAATGTGCGGGCCGCCATGAATATTCAGGATGAGCGGATACTTCTTGTGAGGATCAAAGCCGGGCGGCTTTTGCAACCACGCTTCGATTCGCTTGCCGTCGAAGCTGTCGTACCAAATCTCTTCCGGCTCGGTCAGGTTAAGTCGGGAAAAAAGCGCGTCGTTGACATGGGTCAACTGCTTCGGAGAAGAGTCCGCGGCAGTCAGATCGAGCTCGAAGAGATCATTGATGCGTGTCGGCGAGGAGCTGACAAACACAAGTTTCGAGCCATCTGACGTTGCGCGGAACGTTGTTATGACCTGGTTACCGGAAGTTAAATCCTTTATATAACCGCTGGTTGTGTCGAATAATGCCAGGTTAGCCCGACCCTCGCGGGCATATATTTGAAGGAGGTGCTTCCCGTCGGGGGTCCAAATGGGTTTGTTCCTGCCCGTGGCGCGGGGCGGGGCGCAGTCTCCAATGACAAAGCCGGGGGCATCGAAATCGAAGCTGGCAGTCAGGTTGCGCGGCCTGGCGTTGGGCGCGAGATCCAGCACCCAGAGATCTGGCTGAGTATAGGAATTGATGGGTTGCGTGTTCGAGGCGACAAAAGCCACCTGCCTCCCGTCGGGACTGAGCGACAACACGCCGGAGTCGGGACCGAACGTTTCGAGATTGATTGTGGTGATCTTAACCGGCTCGCCGCCGGAGATCGCAACTGAATAGAGATCGAACTTTGGCAACTCGTAATATGGCTCATCAACCCGGTTGGATGTAAAATAAATCTGCGAGCCGTCCCTCGACCAGATCGCGTTTTCCTCGTCGAATCGACCGCGGGTGAGCTGTCGCGGCCGAACCTTTTGCTCGGAGCTGTGCGGAGCTGGAACCAGCCAAAGATGCGCCGGATGTTTCGGATCGAGATAGCCTTCGTTGTCCACCCGGTAAATAGCGCGTGTAACTACGCGAACATCGCTTTCGTGTTCCGAGTCCTGTTCGCCCCTTTGTGCGTCGGCGCCACTCGCGCGAGGGGGCGTGGATTCTGCGCTGGGATTGTCGGCGCCCGCCGAAGATTTTGTCGGTTGACGTTCCTTGCGCTTGTTTTTTTCCTGTTTAGCCAGGTCCTCGGCATTTGTGGCGCTCGTGAACAGGATCGTTTTCCCATCGGGCGACCATGCCGGATCAGAGGCGCCTTTGGGCAAGTCTGTAAAGACAAAGGAGTCGCCTCCTTTCATCGGCAGAAGTGCCAACTGTGGTTCCTCAGTCTTGCCTTCCTTTTCCTGAGCGCGCAGGAACAGCAGATAATTGCCGTCCGGCGACCATCGCGGCGCGGAATCATGTTTGCCGGAGGTGAGCTGATGCGGTTCCTGGCCGCCGGAGAGCGGCACCGCCCAGATGGACGTATCGTAACCATCCTTTTTCTCGTTAACCGTGATCCGCACGAAAGCCACCCGCGAGTTATCTGGGGAAATCTGTGGGTCCGAAATCCAGACAAAATCCCAGAGGTCCTTTTCCGTGATGTTGCGTTTCTGAGCGAACGCGCCGCCGATTCCGGCAAGAAGGAGGATGCAAGTAAGGAGTGCCAAACGCTGGGCGTTGAAGGAGCGCGGGAAGATCCGATGGCGAGACGGAGTCGAGCGGGCGGCGGGGACTTGCTGCATGGTCATCACAGTGGTTTGCGATTTTGAGGCTGGGATTTACAGCCAGCCAGGCAGTGGAGAGTTACATGTGGGCGATCACGTTGTCGCCAAACTCCGAGCACTTGATTTCCGTGGCGTTATCCATCAGCCGGGCGAAATCGTACGTGACGCGCCTGCTGGCAATGGCGCCGCCGAGCCCTTTCAGGATCAGGTCGGCGGCTTCGCTCCAGCCCATGTAACGGAACATCATTTCGCCGGAGAGAATCACCGAGCCGGGGTTCACCTTATCCTGGTTTGCGTATTTGGGCGCGGTGCCGTGTGTCGCTTCGAAAACTGCGTGACCAGTGATGTAATTGATGTTGCCTCCCGGCGCGATCCCGATCCCGCCCACCTGCGCCGCCAGCGCGTCGCTGAGATAGTCGCCGTTCAGGTTCAGCGTGGCGATTACGTCGAAATCTTCCGGACGGGTGAGCACCTGTTGCAGCGTGATATCGGCAATGGCGTCCTTGATGATGATGCCTGCGCCCGGTTTTCCCATGGGAATCCGGCACCAGGGACCGCCATCGAATTCCTCTGCGCCGAAATATTTTTTCGCGACTTCGAAACCCCAGTCGCGAAACGCGCCTTCGGTAAACTTCATGATGTTGCCTTTGTGCACGAGCGTCACACTCCGGCGCCGGTTTTGGATGGCGTACGATATCGCGCTATGCACCAGGCGCACCGTCCCCGAACGGCTCACAGGTTTGATTCCGATTCCCACACAAACGTCGTCCTTTTCCGGAGCGCCCACTTTCTTCCAAAACTCGGCGGCTTTTTCGCGCGTGCCGAAGCGAATCTTGTCGAACTGCCTGGGAAACTCCTTTTGCAGAAAGTTGAGAATTTTTTGCGCTTCTGGAGTGCCGGCGGCGTATTCGATGCCGGCGTAAATGTCTTCCGTGTTTTCGCGGAAGATCACCATGTTCACTTTCTCGGGGTGTTTGACCGGCGAGGGGACACCGCGAAAGTATTGAATAGGTCGCAGACAGACGAAGAGATCGAGCAATTGCCGCAGGGCCACATTCAGCGACCGAATCCCGCCGCCGACCGGCGTGGTCAAAGGGCCTTTGATGCCGACCAGATATTCTCGAAACGCTTCCACGGTGTCGTCCGGCAGCCATTCACCAAATTTGTCCCTGGCCGCCTGGCCGGCGAAGACTTCGAACCACGCAATTTTCTTTTTACCACCGTAGGCTTTCTCCACCGCGGCGTCGAATACGCGAACGCTCGCCGCCCAGATATCCGGGCCGGTTCCATCCCCGCGAATAAAGGGAATAATGGGCTGGTCGGGCACGTTGAGTTTGTCGGTTCGAGTGATCTTTTCGCCTGGTGGCGGCGCAACATTTTTGTACGGCATAGGCGCCAACTGTAGCGAGAGCTTCCGCCGGCTGCAATAGCAGCGGCGCGCGAAAGTGGGAAGCTGGCAGCGCCTGGCCAGGTCCCGGCGTGTGGCTGGCCTCGCGCGCGCCGGACGCCTGTTGTCCGCTTTTTTCAGTCCCTGCCAGTCCCCACAGGGCGTGCTCCGAGGGATGAATTTTTTATTGCTTGCCCGGCGTTGCGTTTCTGCTATGATGGCGGCTCTCCTCTTCCACTCTCATGTCTCCCCGCCCTGAAGAGCAATCCGGGGTCGGCGTCCCGGTCTTGCGCCGGCGCGCCGCTGTTCCCCGCGTGACAAACTGCGCTGCAGGGCGCTTTCTCGACGCATTCACGCTTTTGGAGCTGCTCGTTGTGGTGGGCATCATGGCGCTTCTGCTGATTTTGATCGCTCCTGCATTTACGACTTTGAAAAGCGCCGGCGACTTTACCAGCGCCGCATTCACCATCAAAGGTGTGTTGGACACCGCCCGCACGTATGCCAAAGCCAACAATACCTATGTATGGGTCGGGTTCTATGAAGAGGATGTCTCCCAACCTTCAACAAATCCCGCCACGCCAGGAGTAGGGCGCCTGGTGCTCTCGGTGGCAGCTTCAAAAGACGGGACGACGGTGTACAATCCGAATAATCCGACACGCATCGACCCCACAAGGTTAATCCAGGTAGGCAAGCTAACAAAAATTGACAACATCCACCTGGCAACTTTTACCGACGGCTCTGGCACTGGCGCAACTTTTGATACCCGCCCGGCCGTGACATACGACACGGCTCGAATTGGGGATCTGACCCCGCCCGACCCTTCGCTCACTCCTTTTCAGTACCCTGTTGGCAACCCGGCGCCGCCGGCGCAGTATCAATTTGTGAAGGCCATCGAGTTCAGCCCGCGCGGCGAAGCTCGAATCGACAATAGCAATTACACGCTTAAAACCGTGGCGGAGGTGGGCATTGTACCCACTCACGGCAATACAGCTCCTACGCCGAGCCCCGGCCCCCGCCAGTACCCGGGCAACGTGGCCGCCGTCCAGTTCACAGGAGTTGGTGGAAACGTGAGGATCTACCGCCGATAACCTGTGGGTTTGCCATGCGAAATTTCCATTTCCACTTGACACACTTAAACCTGATTTAGCACTATCGAGGCTATGAAGCGGCTGTTGTCGGGAGCGGCTGCATTTTCGCTGGTCGAGCTGACCCTCGCTCTGGGGGTCGCAGCCTTTTGCATGATTGCCATCTTGGGCTTGCTGCCAGCCGGGGTGCAGACTAATCGCAATGCGACTTCGCAAACAAGTGCGACAAACATATTGGCAGTCGTAGTCGCTGACATGCGAGCGACGCCGAAATCTCCCAACACATGGACCGGCACCTCCCCGCTCTTTTGCATTGCCCTGGGCACGCCAAAGACGTTGTATTTTGATGGTGAAGGACGCGCTTCAGCCGACTTAGCTGGCCTGATGAATCCATGCGGTGGTGTGAACACTTCGACGGTGCAGACGCGCTACCGGGTAACCATAACGTTTCCCTCAACCGGCAATCTCACCTATGCCGATGTAAAGATTACCTGGCCGGCGGCAACCGATCCTACTACCACAACGCCGGGCGGCCTGTTGGAGATGTTTGCCGCGCTGGACAGGAAATAAAGCGATGCAGGCGAAAGCCATCATACACAGCAATGAACTCTTGCACACCTTTTGACGTATTAAAGGCATCGCCTTCTTTGCAGCGGAAGAGTGCCGGGTTTCGACGCGGCGGCGGCTTTACGCTCGCCGAGCTGCTGGTCACAGCTGGCGTGTTGGTCCTGTTGGTTGTTTTGGCGGCGCAGCTCGTCAATGGCGCCGCGAGTGTCGCTATTCTTGGTCACAAGCGCATGGATGTGGACGCCGAAGCGCGGCAGGTGTTTGATCGGATGGCGATAGATTTCGCACAAATGGTGAAGCGTGTGGATGTCGATTATTATTTGAAACTCGCCAACCAACAGCAACGCCAGAATGACCAAATAGCCTTCTACAGCGCCGTGCCCGGCTATTATCCGCCTGCGGGGGCGCAAAGTCCGGTCTCGCTTGTTGCCTATCGCGTCAATTCCAATCCGGCGTCGGCATCGTTTAACAAACTCGAGCGACTGGGCAAAGGCCTTCTTTGGAACGGCGTTTCTGCAACTGACACTCCCGTCGTTTTCCTGCCTTTTCTCATCAGCAACACCTGGCCCTATGCAACGAACTCCCAGTTACCAGATCCAAATGTGCCTTCCTCGTATGAAATCATTGGCCCGGATGTTTTTCGCTTTGAGTATTATTACGTGCTCAGCAACGGAGCCACAAGTGATTCTCCAAATGGCTGGCCTAATGTGGCGGCGATCGCTGTGGACCTTGCAGTGATCGACCCCAGAAGCAGAGCGCTTCTTACGGAACAACAGATCGGAACTCTTAATGGAAACTCAGGCCTTACCAATTTTTTGCTTGACTGGGAGCCAGACGCGCACCGCCCCGGCGACGTGTTGCGCCAATGGCAGGCTCGCATCGCGTCGATTTTTAGAACGCAGAGCCTTCCGCGACAGGCTGTGGCCGGTATCCGGCTGTACGAACGTTATTTCTATGTGAATCAATGAAACCGATCCATAAAACCGTTTCTTGTGGAACAACCTCTTCCAAGCGAGCCACGGCGCTGATCATCGTGCTGGCGTTTGTTGTACTTCTGACAGGCGTGGCGCTGACTTATTTTTCGCGCACCGCCGGGGAAAGGCAACTTGCGCACTCCAGCTACAACGACACGTTGGCGGATCTTTTGGCGCGAAGCGCGCTCGATATTGCTCTTAGCGATCTTAAAGGAGAAATAGCCAACAACTCCATCGTCGCAGGGACGAATATACAGCCCGCGCGATATGGCGTGCCGCCGATTACGGATCCAAGTCCCATCCCGAATTTGATTCGGCGGAGCTTCTCGGGTGACCCTACGGGGCGGACATCAGCTGTTAGTTCCGGTGCTGCATCGGCCAACGGACGCTTTATCACTCGCGCGCGTTGGAACAGTCATTACTTGATGCCAAGAGCAAGCGCAGATCCAAACGATCTCATCGATTCGACGCCGGTCTCAAGTTTTATAGTGCCCGACTGGGTATTGGTAACGGCTCAGGGACCGGTTCCTGCGCCTGCGCCCGGTGCCGTAATCGGCAGGTATGCGTTCGCGGTGTACGATGAAGGCGGGTTGATCGACATCAATGTAGGGGGTGCTCCGACCTATGCGGGTCTGAATCTTCCGCGTCGCCCTGCGCGAAAGCAGTTTACCGACGCCTCGCAAGGGAGCGAAATTGTGAAGGTTGACTGCGCGCCACAGTTTGCGCCGGATCACTGGAACGAGTCGGGCAGCACAGGAACACCGATTTCACTTGGACCGTACCACGCAACCCACGATCCGACCAGCTTTGGAGCAAACTGGCTGCCTCACGGTCTATCGATCGATCCGAACAATGGACGAATCTATGGCATACCTGCCAGTCCGGGAACGTTTACAATAATTCTCAGTTGTTCAAACGGCTGTGGCACGGGTTACGGAACCCTGCACCTGATGATCAACGGCTTCCCGTCGCCTGATTCAACACCCTGGCCGGTCAATGTGGCAAGGAAAGGTACCATTGGCTTTGCTGACCTTACCACTCTCCCTTCAATCCCGTCGGTAATAAGCCCAACAACTCCGGTCGCGCAGATGGGCGGCTTTCCCAGCACCGCGCAAATCAATAAGATTATAGGCTGGCGAAATTTTGCCACGACGCAACAGCCAACGAATGCCTCATTTGACAACCCGTCGTTCCCGTCGCCTGCGCCGGATAATTACGCCAGATATTTTCTGGGAGCCGTCCTTCCGTTCACTACGCCGTTCACGACGGTCTCTACCGCTGCGCAAAACGGGCGAACCGATCAGGCAGTGATGACCAGACAGGAATTGATAAGGTTACAGAGGACGATTGGGTTTAGCCAGAATTTGCTCCAGTATCTCGGGACTTTTTCCAGAGAAAGGAATCACCCGGCGCCTGATTGGCCGCAATTGAGTGGCGGATTAGCCGCCGCAAGATGGGACATGAATAACCTGGCCCTGGTGATACCGGATTCGTGGATTTTTTATCCCGGCGGGCATGGCCAGGGACACGCATGGGGTTTGCAAAACCGAAGCCTTTTCGCGCAGCGTTTCGGCTTGGTTTGGATAAATGGAAACTGGGGAGCCCAGGGGGATCGCTTCACCGATCCCAACTATTACGGGCATTGGAGGTATATCCATCAGCTCAACCCGTTGCCGGCTGATCCCGACTTCTTCCAGGTTATCGACTATGCCATGAACCAGGCCATCGGCGTCGTTGATCCCAATCACGTCCGAAACACGTTCAATGTCGGAGCCGCGCTGATCGATCAATATGACACGGATGATCTGTTTGATCCGCCGCCAGGCCAACCGGCGCCACCCACACACGGCAATACGATAACCATAATAGACTATGATGGGAACCCTGCAGACTATGCCTATGGCATAGAAGGAATGTCATTCGATCCTCCTGACCAGAATCTGGACCGACCACCCTTTGCCCCTTATCCACCGCCCGTGCCGCCAAATTACCCGCTCCTGAATCGGCGATTCGAGAATGTCGGCGAGTTTGGTTATGCGTACAATCCCGCTGCGATCACCGTGGCGAAGACACTGGATTTTGCTTCCGCGACGAGTCATGACAGGGCGTTGCTGGACTTCTTTACCTATAACACTGCGAGCCAACGCGCTGGCATCGTGAATCTCAACACGCGAAACGGTCCTGTTTTGGGGGCAATCATTCGAGGCGCCCTATTGCACGATCCAGGATCGGAGAATCCTGCAACAGCATTGGTTTCGCTGGAGGACGCATTGGCGGCGGGGCAGGCTGTTGTTCAAGAAACCACGAGCGTTGCTTTGGGGCACGGTCCCGCGCTGACACGGGCAGATGTCGCCCGCCTGGCGGCGGCAGTCGCCGCCGCAGTTCCCGCTTTTGCAGGTTCCGATGAAGCAAAGCAGACGATCGCGCGCGCCCTCGCAGAAGTCGGACAAACTCGCACGTGGAACCTGATGATAGATGTTATTGCGCAGACGGGACGTTATACGCCGGATGCGGCGAGCGTTAATCAGGCTGACAAATTTGTGGTTGAAGGCGAGAAACGCTACTGGCTGCACGTCGCGCTGGACCGAAATGACGGAAGCGTTCTTGGCACACAACTGGAAGAAGTGACCGAGTAACCACCAACATCCAGGCGGCTGATCCAATCGGATTGAAGTTTGGCCTTCCCAACCGCGAAGCTGCGCCGCCTGATCGGCAACTCACCAGTGCGGGGAGATGTCCGTTGCGGGGTGGTTTGTCAAGCGCGTCAGCGAACTTCCGTCTGGGTTCATGGAATAAATTTCAAAGTTACCGTTGCGATTCGAGCTGAAGACAATCCGTCCACTGGCGCTCCACGCCGGCTCTGCATCGATCGCTCCGTTATTCGTGATTCTCGTAACCGCCGAGCCATTGGCGTTCATGATGTAAATGTCCGAATTGTTGGCTCGCGTGCTTGTGAAGGCGATTTTAGAGCTGTCCGGTGACCACGATGGCATGCCGTCGAAGGCGGCGTTATTTGTCAGGCGCGTCACTCCCGTGCCATCGGGATTCATCGAGTAAATTTCGAAGTTGCCGCAGCGTTTGGAGGCAAAGGCGATCCTGGCGCCATTGGGCGACCAGGCTGGGTTCGTGTCGATGTCCGAATTATTGGTGAGACGCGCCAGGTTTGTGCCGTCGGCGTTCATTACGTAAATTTCCAGGTTGCCGGGTCGGTTACTCGCAAAAACGATTTTGTCGCCATCGGGCGACCATGCGGGAAAGCCGTCAAACGCGGAATTGGCGGTGAGTCGGGTAATTCCGGTCCCGTCGCTATTCATTGAGTAAATCTCGAAATTGCCGGTGCGATTACTCATGAAGACAATCTTGGTCTTATCCGGAGATAATTTCGGGCTTAGATCAAGGGCGTTATCATGAGTTAGTCTCACGACGCCAGAGCCGTCGGCCTTCATTCCGTAAATCTCGAAGTTTCCGACGTAATCGCCGCAATTGTCATCATGATGATGGTGATTATCCTGCGAATCCCGGTTGCTTGAGAAGACGATATCAATCGCAGGCGTTGGCGTGGGTGTGGCGGTGGCTGTGGGCGTCGGGCTGGCTGTGGGTGTCGCTGTGGCTGTGGGTGTGGCAGTGGCGGTGGGTATTGGTGTGGCAGTAGCTGTAGGTGTCGGAGTGATTATGGGCGTGGCGGTAGCCGTCGGGCTGGGGGTTGCGCTCGGTGTGGGTAAAGGCGTTTGAGTCGGTGTAGGTGTTGGGTTGGGTGTGGCGCTGGGGGTTGCCGTGGGTGTTTCAGTGGCGCTTGGGACAGGTGTGGGCGAGGGCGTTTCTGTCGGGGTCGGTGTCGCCGTGGCGGTTGCCGTTGGAGTGGGCGTAGGCAACGGAGTCTCCGTCGGCGTGGCTGTGGCAGTAGGAGTCACCGTGGGCGAAGCCGTGGGAGTTTCCGTCGCCGTGGGAGTCTCCGTCGCGGTGGGAGTCTCCGTCGCGGTGGGAGTCGGCGTAGGTGTGGGAATGTCGCAGTCGGCGAATGCGCCTCCCTCGAATTCGCCTCCGGCAATGTTGTCGAAGAAGGTGGTGTTGTAGTTGGTTCCGTCGTAGGTTACCAGAACAGTCCCCGCACCGAATTCGCTCGTGATCAAAATGCCGCCTCCCAGGCCGGTGAAGTCGCTGGGCGGATACTGATAGATATTGTTGGTTGGAAAGTTTTGGATCGCCTGGAAATAGGCGCCCCCGGAACAGGAAGAGCAGGGAAGCGAAGGGATCACCAGAACCCCTTCGGCGCCAAAATTCAGGAAGACATCATACGTAACCACGCCGGTGTTGGAAATGGCGTGGACGCTGCCGCTGAACTCGTCGGCCACCAAAATTTGGCCTCCAAAGGGGCCAAAGCTCAGGGGCGGTATGGCTGGTCCTTCGATATGGGTAGCGGTGTCGGCGATAAAAGTGGGAGTGCCGCTGCCATCGACCTGCCACACGGGACCGTTCTGGCACGTCACAATCATGTTGTAACCAAAGGTGCCTACATGATCGAAAGTGATCCCGGGGTCGTCCTCTGCGCAACCGGGGATGGTGGCAAAGAGCGTGCCACTGCCCCCGGTGACTTTATAGACAGTGGGACCCTGCGTGACAAAGATGTCGCGAGGTGTAAAGCCGGCGTTTGCCGACTGGACGGGAGCGATGCTGACGTATTGCTCCTGGCAGTCGCCCAGTCCCGGGAGGGTCGCTAAAAGTGTGACGTTTCCCTGGCAATCGACAGAATCGACCCTCTGGCCGCAGTATTCGGTGACGATCAAGTCAGTCGCCGAGGCTGCCACACCAATAGGAGCGCTCACGGTGGCAAAGGGAATCGGGTTGGCCGAGTAAAGCACCCCAGCCAACAAGAAAAACGCTGCCACCACAAAAACGCTTTTGATTTTAAGAGAGATAATGCTTCTCATCGTGGATTCGCGTTTTAGCAAAGGCTGGATTGGACTAATATCCGCCTCCTACTGGGAGCAAATCACGGCGATCACGGTTCCAGTGCCGGTGTGGCCGGGCGCTGGTCCGTAACCAGGGTCGGTTTGGACGATCGCTATTTTGACGCTGTTCCCATTGATGACCGGTCCGGACTTGGTGATCGAACTAGCGGCTATAACATTAATAAATGCGGGAACGCTATCCGGTGGGTGACAGCTATTTCCCGGGTCGCTCTGCCAGGTACTGCCACAGACCGGGGGATTTGGATTAAGTACGTTGGCAAACCCCTTGAAGCTGGACGGGGCCGGACCGCCACTGAGGTGGTTTGCCCGGGACCATTGAGCGCCCCAGAATGTTATTTTCCTGCCGACTACAGCGTCAAGATCGCCAATAACGAAACTGCCTTGCTGCGGCGATGGAGTGGGCGTTGGCGTGGGTGTGGCGGTGGCTGTGGGCGTTGAGCTGGCTGTGGGTGTCGCTGTGGCTGTGGGTGTGGCAGTGGCAGTGGGTATTGGTGTGGCAGTAGCTGTAGGTGTCGGAGTGATTATGGGCGTGGCGGTAGCCGTCGGGCTGGGGGTTGCGCTCGGTGTGGGTAAAGGCGTTTGAGTCGGTGTGGGTGTTGGGTTGGGTGTGGCGGTGGGGGTTGCCGTGGGTGTTTCAGTGGCGCTTGGGACAGGTGTGGGCGAGGGCGTTTCTGTCGGGGTCGGTGTCGCCGTGGCGGTTGCCGTTGGAGTGGGCGTAGGCAACGGAGTCTCCGTCGGCGTGGCTGTGGCAGTAGGAGTCACCGTGGGCGAAGCCGTGGGAGTTTCCGTCGCCGTGGGAGTCTCCGTCGCGGTGGGAGTCTCCGTCGCGGTGGGAGTCGGCGTAGGTGTGGGAATGTCGCAGTCGGCGAATGCGCCTCCCTCGAATTCGCCTCCGGCAATGTTGTCGAAGAAGGTGGTGTTGTAGTTGGTTCCGTCGTAGGTTACCAGAACAGTCCCCGCACCGAATTCGCTCGTGATCAAAATGCCGCCTCCCAGGCCGGTGAAGTCGCTGGGCGGATACTGATAGATATTGTTGGTTGGAAAGTTTTGGATCGCCTGGAAATAGGCGCCCCCGGAACAGGAAGAGCAGGGAAGCGAAGGGATCACCAGAACCCCTTCGGCGCCAAAATTCAGGAAGACATCATACGTAACCACGCCGGTGTTGGAAATGGCGTGGACGCTGCCGCTGAACTCGTCGGCCACCAAAATTTGGCCTCCAAAGGGGCCAAAGCTCAGGGGCGGTATGGCTGGTCCTTCGATATGGGTAGCGGTGTCGGCGATAAAAGTGGGAGTGCCGCTGCCATCGACCTGCCACACGGGACCGTTCTGGCACGTCACAATCATGTTGTAACCAAAGGTGCCTACATGATCGAAAGTGATCCCGGGGTCGTCCTCTGCGCAACCGGGGATGGTGGCAAAGAGCGTGCCACTGCCCCCGGTGACTTTATAGACAGTGGGACCCTGCGTGACAAAGATGTCGCGAGGTGTAAAGCCGGCGTTTGCCGACTGGACGGGAGCGATGCTGACGTATTGCTCCTGGCAGTCGCCCAGTCCCGGGAGGGTCGCTAAAAGTGTGACGTTTCCCTGGCAATCGACAGAATCGACCCTCTGGCCGCAGTATTCGGTGACGATCAAGTCAGTCGCCGAGGCTGCCACACCAATAGGAGCGCTCACGGTGGCAAAGGGAATCGGGTTGGCCGAGTAAAGCACCCCAGCCAACAAGAAAAACGCTGCCACCACAAAAACGCTTCTCGCTTTACGCCAAATTGTGTTCTTCATCGTCTATTTCTGTTTAAGTCATCACGTTGGAACTGCAGCAGATCTAAAAAACCGGGCGTGGCAGATTCGCTCAACTTTGCGCCAGTCGCGGCGCGCGCCGCTTGTGTGCGCGTCACGGGGGGGCAAATCGGGCCGCGAGGCGTGGCGTCATAGACCGCTGTCACGATGCACAGCGGACACTGTGGAAAGGCCATGGCGCCTTTCCCCTTCATTTTCCAAGGGTAGGACATGCAAAGATGGAGAGTGCCGGGGCCGCTTTTGCCACGACTACGCCGTTGGTGTCAAGCAATTATTTTTCGGTCTGAGGGAAGCCGGAAAGCGGGACACAAAAAGCCCGTTTACGACTCAGCGGGCGAGGATGGAAGCCGGACGCCTCCGCCAGAATGCCGGCAGGTGGGCCCGGAGTTATTTGAAACGGCCGGGACCTCATGCCCCGTGGCGCTCGACCGGATTTTGGTTAACAGCCGATCAGGGAGAGGCGGGAGCTTCAATTGAAGGAATGGAATTTCGCCTGCTTTTTTTGAAACTTTTCGATCCTCTTTCCGGAGAAGCTTTTGGGTTTGAAACGGGACACCCTGTTAACCGCGCCAAATCTTGAAACGTTCCTTGTCAGAGACCGAAGGATTTTCGCTGATTGAACTGACGTTTGCCATCGGTCTCACTGCATTTTGTCTGCTCACCCTTTTTGCGATGCTGCCGCTGGCGCTAAAGATACAGCAGGCCAGCATCCAGCAGAGCACGGCGAGCGCGATTTGCTCGCACATTGCGGCCGACTTGAGCGCTGCCCTGCGGCTTCCGCCGGGCGTTCGGTCGAAGCAGTTTAATTTGCGCGCGCGCTGGACGGAGTCGGAAACGGCAGACGTCTTGTATTTCGCGAAGGACGGAACCTTTCTGCCCGGTTCCACTAATGCCCGGGAGGTTCCAGCAGATGCGGTGTTCAGGGCCACGGTAACTTATCTGCGACCGTCGACGGAAACGACCTCCCTTGCCGATATTTCAATTACGTGGCCGGCAAAGGTTGATCCTGCCGCAGGAGGTGTTCCTTCTGGGAAAGTGGGAACGTTTGCGGCCATCAATCGATGAGCAGGCAGTCGTCGCCAATTGCACCGGCCCCATCTGCGCGACGAGCTGCTTACATCGCAACAGGGAACAACAGCGGGTTCACACTTGTGGAGCTGCTTGTCTCCGTCTTCGTGCTTGTGATTGTGATCCTTCTCGTCTCCCAGATGATGAACAACGCAGCCGGCATCGCCAAAGCGGGTCATACACATATCACTGCCGATACACAGGCGAGAACGGTCTTTGATCGCATGGCCGCGGATTTCGCTCAGATGCTCCGGCGGAGCGACGTTGATTATTATCTGAAGGGCGGCAGCGACCTTTACAATCAACGGCACGCCAGCGGCCATGGATGGGGGCGGCGGCGACAGACAGGCCAGCAGTGCAATGATCAGATCGCGTTTTTCAGCCAGGTGCCTGGCTATTATCCCTCCACCGGCTCGCGCTCTCCCGTCTCCCTGGTTGCCTATCGCATCAACGAAAGTGACCCAAGTAACGTCGCGTATCTGAGACTGGAACGGCTGGGGAAAGGACTGCTCTGGAACGGAGTTGAGAATCCCGACCGACAACCCAATTCGCCGCTCTATACCAGCCCGCTGGTTTTCCTCCCGCTGCTGATCGCGGACAGATGGCCGGCCGCGACGGATGCATCCGCGCCGGATCCGCAATCCGATTATGAGACGATCGGTCCCGGCGTGTTTCGCCTGGAGTATTACTATTTGCTCAAAAACGGCGATGTAACTGACATCCCGTGGGACACCCAGATCAGGCCGAACCAAACCAGCCTGATGGCTCCACAGAAAATAGGGCTGGCTGATGTCGAAGCGATCACAGTGGCAATTGCGGCCGTGGATAGTGGGAGTCGAGCGCTGATTGACACGGCCGATCCCGCTGCGCTGGATGATCTCGCCTCAGACATGGCCGATTTCAAAACAGCGCCTGGCAGAGGCGCCGGCGGGCAAAAGAACATGGGCGACCTTGAAGCTTCATGGGAGGCGTCGCTTCTTGCTGATATTGCAGCAGGCCAAACCAGCAACGGCCGCCCGCTCCCCAGCGAAGCGGCACGAACGATTCGCATTTACAGCAAAACGTTTCTTCTGAAAACGGTCCCTTAGGGGGACTGGTGTGATATGCAAGATAGCAGTCGGCAGAGCGGAGCGGCGTTGCTCATTGTGCTGACCTTTGTAGTTTTGTTGACAGGACTCACCGTCGCTTACTTGTCCCGGGCAACCGGCCACCGGCAGCTCGCTTACGGGAGTTACAACCAGTTTAAGGCGGATCAATTGGCGGCAAGCGCAACGGACAATATAATTGGCGACTTGCGGCAGGAAATTGCTAATGGTTCTACCCGCAGGAGCTACGGTTCAGGGGAGAATACCTGTTACGTTTACATCCCCACTGGGAGTGCCAACATGGTTCCACAACGCAGCGGCAACGTTGCCGCCATCCCAGGCTTGATTCGACGCAGTGTCGCGCCTGATAACATCGCGTTTCCCGGTCTGCCCAGCCTGGCGTCGCCGGTGAATTCGTCGCCGCTTGATCCGGCGCATCCGAACCGCGGAGACGTAACCACGGCGCGTTGGAACAAACATTACCTCGTGCCGAAAGCGAATACCGCTGATGACAGCACTGATCCGATAGCTGATTTTATCGCTCCGGACTGGGTCTTTGTTGTCAGTGATCCAGATAACCAGAGCGGGGGACGACGTGTGCTGACGGCGCCAGACCCTCAGGTCATCGGGCGTTATGCGTACGCGATCTACGATGTGGGCGGGTTGTTAGATGTCAACGTTGCCGGTTACCCTTCCGGAACGACAATCGCCCAATCCGGCCGCAAAGGGTCGCTCGCTTATGCGGACCTTACTGCGCTGGGGAATTACCCGATTCATAACGGCGAAGGAGGTTCTGCGTATCAGATCGACAGGCTGGTAGGATGGCGCAACTACGCCACTACACAGCCCAGTAACAGTTTTCCCAGCCCCAGTTTTGCAGCAAACTTCCGTAGCAGCTCAGCCCCCGCGGCCAGGTTTTATGATTCTGTGATTAATAACTGGGCCGGCTTTCTCGGTCCGCGAGACGATTTGGTCTGGGATGTATATGGCAACGGGCGATGTTTGCGGACCGATCAAAGCTTTGTGCAGCGCCAGCAGTTGATCGCCTATGCCAAGGCAGGGCAGGGTGGCAGCCTGTCCGTAAACGCTCTGCAGTATCTGACAACGTTTTCGAGGGAAAACAATGCGCCCGCGTTTTCGCCAGTTACGCCACCCGGCAGCACAATTGACTATGCCGCGCTGGCAAGCACGCCAGACGCCGTTAATCCAAACTTTTTGCTGCGCCGCGTTACGAATGAATTCACGCGCTTTGACGGGACGCGCGCCGTGCTTGGCGAACCGCTGGTGAAAACGCGTTTTCCATTGAAAAGACTGGCCTGGATAACTTATAAGGGCCCGAGCGCCTCGCGGGCGCTGCCGCCACAGACGCCTGCTTTGCCGCCGACCCATCCCGATTACGACATGTGGTCGTTGCAGTGGATTTGTGGAATCCCGGCGAGTTATCTACAGATGGGCACCGCCGCGAATATCAAGGTCTGTTTCGGCCTCACTTTCCCGGCGGATGGCGCCGCCGGTAGCCCATGGACTTATTCAAATCCCACAGGAACTGCCCCGGCCAGTCGAATACTGCGCTTGGATGAGGTCGCGTCTGCGGGACGGGAACCGGATTTTTTTGAGTTGCTTCAGGCCGGCATCTTGAGCGGATCGCTGGGGCAGGGCACCGGTGGAGGCGTCACAGGGCAAAATGTAAGTGGAGATGGGCTTGTGTTTCCCGACGTGCATATGAGCAATGCCATGCACCACATTCTCTCGATCGGAGCGGCGATGATCGATCAGGCCGATCCTGACTCGATTCCCTGTCGCATTCTATTTAGTAATGATGGAGCCAGCGTATGGACCGCATATGGCGTAGAGAACCTCCCATATATCACCCAGCTTTATCCCATTGGGTTTGCCAGCCCCGATGACTCCAACAAATGGGCAACTTATCTCCTGTTCCAGCTGTGGAACCCGCATCGAAATGCTCCTGCGACTTATCCAGTATCAGTTCGCTTGAGGGTTGATGGCGCCATCGGAATATTTAAAGGTGGCAATGGCGAAAGCTGGGTGAGGGGAACGGCTCCTCAGATAATCGCTAACGGCAGTTTCGCGGGGCAGTCCGTGACGCTGAATTCGTCCTTTTCATTTTCATCTCCGTCTCCTTTGACTGATGTGAACACCATAAATCCGGCGCCCGCGCCGGGGCCGGCGGCTGGCGGGGCATTTGCGGTGTTGACTGCGCCGCGGGTGCCATGAATGTGCGTTGCTGCCACCCGGGATCACAGCCTCCAGCGACAAATCGGCCGCTTTTGGTTTTAATTCTGGCTTTAACTCTAGTCTTGCCAGCACGTGGGCCGGGTGAGCCATTGTTTAGTCACAAAGCTGCGGCAACAAACGGCATCGATAACGTTGATTGGGACAAGCACGTGTTTCTGAAAACCAAGATGATTTCCAAAACATCTGCTGTACCACAGGACCGCGGCATTGCTTCCGGCGCTGTTACCGCCCGGGCCGTCGCTGCAGGCAGTCCGGATATCCCCATTGCGAATCAAAGCTTCGTCGGATTTCGATTGCCGGATTTTCAAATGTCGTCAGGCGCCCCAAATCCCCCGCGACTTATGCTTCAGATGGGCGCCAACGGCATGATAACCGAAGGCAATCGCTTTAATGTGACGCTGGAAGTGGATGCCACCGGCAACGGCGGGTGGGTGCCTTACAATCACTTTGTTGGCATCAATGACCCGGCAAGCTGGATCACTGACGCAAAGCTGCCCGTCCGCGATTCCCCAAACGCCGCGGGCACGCCAGCGCCGCCTACGATGACGCAACTAACACAGTCGCCGCCGGCAGTCTATATGAAAGCGGATCCGCGCGCCACGCGCTTTGGTATCTTCCAGGTTAACACCAATCCCACGACGAATTCCAGAATTGTGTTATCGGCGTGGCCCAGCGGGAGTGGAACAGTGCCTAATGGGTTCGGAGGGATCTTGGGAACGGATGTTGAGCATGTCCCCCTTCGCTTTTCTGGCGCGCCTTATTACCCGGCCACGTTCTGCATCAATGCGGCGCGCGACAGCCCTCGCGACACAGCCACAACTATCTACGCCGACAATGATGGCGTTACACGACCGGCTGACGCGGTGCATCCGGGAGGCGCGGGCACTTCCGGCGCATCCACCCCCTACTACACCGCTTCAACCAGCTATCGTCCCATCATGTTGAACCGACCGTTTCGTAGCGTGGCGGAGTTGGGATATGTCTTTCGCGATTTGCCATGGAAAACTCTGGACTTCTTTACCGACAAAAGCGCGGATGCAGGCCTTTTGGATATTTTCACGATCAACGACGGCGCCGTTGTGTCGAACGGTGGCCCGAGCGGAGGACCTGGCATGGCTGTGCCTTCGGTGACTGCGGGAACCATCAATCTCAACACCACTCAGCCGGCCGATCTCCAAGCCATATTTGCCGGAGCCGTGGTAGATGAGCTAAATGCTACGACGTTGAACAAAACCGGCGGAGGGGCAACAGACGCTCCTGTTTTGGCCGCGAACGTTGTGAACGCGGTTTGGGCAAGCCCGCTCCAGAACAAGGCCGAGCTGGTAACCCGTCCCAATTTGCCGCGCACAATCCTGCCCAGCGCCGCGAATGACAATCAAGCGGTCAAGAGTCGGCGCGAAGCAGTCCCGCGGGCGCTGGCGTCGGTTTCGCAGACGCGGGTCTGGAACCTGCTGATTGACTTGGTCGCGCAGTCCGGTCGTTTCAGGCCAAATGCTACGAGTTTGCGGGACGATTTTGTTGTGGAAGGTGAACAACACTATTGGGTGCACGTGGCAATTGACCGCTTCACAGGTCAAGTGATCGACAGGCAGATCGAGGTGGTCAATGAGTAGGGCCAGCGGGAACAAGCGCTGCGGCCAAACGGCCATGCAGACTGGAGTAACGAGCGAATGCATTGCTTGATCAAACCGCGAAACGAGACTGGATCGTCTCCAAGGTGCTGCTGCTGCGTGCCGTTGACGCTGCGCTGACGGCAGTCCAATGCTGAGCCATTCACTAACCGGAAAAAGCCATACAGGTCCGCCGCAATTCGATGCGGTTCAGTGTTGCTCCGCGGGTTTTGCGTGCTTTTGCAGATGCTCGTTGTCCACGCGCATGTCTGCCTGCCCGCGGGTTCAGTGTTGCTCCGCGGGTTTTGCGTGCTTTTGCAGGGCGGACTCAGTAGCGTGGTATTTGGAGGACGCCATGGCAAGAGCCTGAGCCGCCCGGTCCTTGAATGGCTTGTCCCAGCCGACATAAATGAGCGCGGCGGTAACAATTATTTCAGCCAACAATCGCATATCGAGCGCAAGGTTGGCAGAAGGTTGCGCGCAAAAGCAATCTTAATCTTCGCCTTGGGGCGCCGCTGCGTCGCGCGTCGACAAGGGCGATCCCACGCCTGGCCGCTAGGCTGGTGGATGGCCTTCCACCAGGATCATGTTTGTCCGCGCAGTGCGATGGCGCATTTTTCGGGGCTCGCGGTATTCCTCGCTGTTCAACCAAGCTTTGGCGCGCTCCGCTGATTCAAACTCAAGCACGACGATCCGCTTCGGATTCCAGGCGCCTTCCAGAACCTCTGTTTTGCCTCCTCGCACGATGTATTTGCCACCGTACTTTTCCACCGTCGCGCCGGCGAGCTTCTTGTATTCGTCGTATCCAACGGGGTCGAGAATGTCGATTTCAACTATGACGTAGGCAGGCATGGCTATCTCATCGGTTAAGCGTTAAAAGCGCTCGGAAAGGTTGAAGCAGTCGCATCTCTGGTTTTAACGGCCGTTGTGGCTGCGATCCTTGGCGGCTAGCTCCGGTATTTTCCTGCGGCGGCGCAGGCGCAGCCAGTTATTCCAGGTTTTGCGCAGGCTGTCGCGCGGCGTTTGATATTGTTGGTTAAGTTCGTTGCTCTTTACGATCTGGGCCAGAACTCCTTTGACGGAAAAGTCCTCGGTGTTTACGATGGTATAAGCTGTGCCTACGGCGGCTGCGTGATGCGCGTCGCTGGCGGCGGTCATGGGCAGGCCGCGCACCTGGGCGTACTTGAAGGCATAGCGGTTGTAACGGCGGAGGGTCGTCGCGGCGTTGAAGACTTCGATCGCGTCCACGGGCAGCGTTTCCAGAGTGGCGAAGCGGATTCCGGCGCGAAACAGATCGTACGGATGCGGCGGAATTGCCAGGCCGCCCCGCTCGTGAATAATGTCGCAAACCTCGCGGGCCGGTCTGCCTTTCAGGTAGGGGAGTTCGGCGCCGATGCACAGCAGGTGACCGTCGGCCGTGGTGACTTCCACGCCCGGCAGCACAAGAAAGCCGTCCACCGGCTGGCCATCCAGTCGCATCAGGCCTTTATCCAGCAGGTAATTGATGGCGTCACAAGTGTTGTGATCGGTAATGGCCAGGCCGTGCAAACCTTTGGCCCGGCCGGCGGCGATTAAATCTTCCGGACTGGAAATGCCATCTCCTGAGAAAAACGAATGAGTGTGCAGGTCGATGTTAAGCGGCATGGCTGGGAGGCGTTTAAGTTAGAGAGCAAAGCCAGGCCAACTGAGCTGTAACCATTTTGACTTTTCCACTGGGGCTACACCAGCTCCTCTACGGCAAAGACCGGCTCGCCCGCGGGTTCGGCCAGCGGCCAGTTGAATTGATGATCGTACAAGCGCCGATAATAACCGGATTTTTCCAGCAACTCGGCGTGTGTCCCCATTTCCTTAATGCGGCCGGAGTCCATCACAATGATTTGATCCGCCGACAAAACAGTGGAGAGCCGATGGGCAATGGCGATGACGGTGCGGCCGGCAGCCAGTTTGGCGAGGGCCTTTTGGATTTGCTTTTCCGATTCCGAATCGAGCGAGGATGTGGCTTCGTCGAGCAACAGGATCGGGGCATTCTTAAGGATGGCGCGAGCGATGGCCAGGCGCTGCTGCTGACCGCCGGACAACAGACAGCCTTTGTCGCCAATCACCGTCTGGTAGCCTTTGGGCTGCGCCATGATGAAGTCGTGCGCGTACGCCGCCCTGGCGGCAGCGTAAACCTCTTCAGGCGTAGCTTCCAGACGGCCAAACTGGATGTTGTTGAAGATCGTGTCGTGAAACAGAAACGTTTCCTGTGTCACCAGGCCGATCTGCTGGCGCAGCGATTTTTGGGTCACCGAGCGCAGATCGTGTCCGTCGATCCTGATCACCCCGGAAGTTGGATCGTACAAGCGCAGAATAAGGGAAAGGATGGTGCTTTTGCCTGCCCCGCTTGCGCCGACCAGAGCATATGTTTTTCCAGGTTCGATGCGGAGGTTTAAATTGCTCACCGCGTCGGTGCGGGTATTGGCGTAGCGGAAAGAGACATTTTCAAACTCAATGCGGCCAGTAGCTGAACGGAGATCGATGGCGTCGGGCGCGTCGCGCACGCTCGGTTCAGAATCGAGAATGGCGAAGATGGCTTTGGTGGCATGGATGGATTGCTGCATGACCAGCTGAATCCGGCTGAGCGTCTTGATGGGGTCGTAGAGAATGAAGATGCCGGTGATCAATCCAAAAAAGCGACCCGCGCTGAGGTTGGCGGCATACACGTAAAGCAGCGCCAGGCCGATGCCGATGGCGGCGATGGTTTCCACCAGCGGTCCGATTGCTTCCATCGAACGGATGATCCGCATCATTTGGGAGAACTGAAGTTGGTTGCTCCGTTTGAACGCCTTTTCCTGATGCGCCTCGCGGGCAAAAGACTTGATCACCCGAATGCCGGCAAACGTCTCCTGCATCGTTACCACCATTTCCCCCATGCCTTCGAACTGGCCGCGCAACGCCTTGCGCGCGCGCCGTCCGTAAATGCGCAGCGGCAGCAAACAGGTGGGGAAAAGAATCAGCGTGACCACCGTGAACTTCCAATCCATCAAAAGCAAAACGCTGACCGCGCCGATGATGCTGACCGGTTGTTTGAAGATATCGCTGCTCACCGATGTCAGCGCCATTTGCACCACGCGGGTCTCGTTCGTCACGCGCGAGATCAGGAATCCCGCCCGCATCTTGTTAAAGAAATCCATCGAAAGGTGCACCATTTTGCCGAACAGCTGGGCGCGCAGATCGCTTACCACACGGTTGCTTACCCATTGCATGCAATACGTGTTTCCGTACGAGCACAGGCTGCGCACCATCATGATGGCCGGAATCGCCAGGCAGATCAGAATAATCGAGTTGATCTTTGGTCCCGTATCCAAAACATGAAGGTTGGACCGCAGCGCCGTGGGGTTCGGCGCGGCCCCGTGAAAAATTGCGCCGGTTACCCGAGCTGTAGCCAGCGGAAGAAGGGAATTGACCCCGCCATAGGCAAAGCCAAGCAACAGACCGATAATAAAGCGCGTTCTGTACGGCTTGATGTAGCCGTACAGACGCCGATAGGGCCCTGAGGCTGCCTTGACGGTTTGCCAGAATGTGAGCCGTTGCTTCGTGGATTTCCCCTCGCTCATGAAGGTTGCGTCGCCAACCGCGGCGACAGCAGCCAATCCATAGCATTGATCACCGCTTCCGTCGAGATTTCACTCATCGCGCAACGCGGCTGCACCGGAACGAAGCGGGTGACCGGCGCCCCTGATTTCCCCTGCAAAATAACGGCCGGGCTTTCCCGGGGACGCCAGTGAAACGGATTGGTTGGCCCGAACAAGATGACCTGTGGCGTGCCAGCGGCGGCGGCCAGATGCATCGGTGCGGAGTCAACCGTCACCAGAAGCTGGGCCTTTGCGATCAGCGCCCCCAGGGTAAGCAAGTCTGTTTTGCCCGAGAGATCGGTGACGCGTTGCCCGGTCTGTTTCTTGATCGCTTCCACATGGTCGCGCTCGGTGCGCGAGCCGCCGCTGGTCAAGACAAGATGAAGCCCGTTTTTCCGGTCGAGGTGTTCAATTACCGCCGACCACCGCTGCGGTTCCCAGAGTTTTTCCCGCCGCGCGGAACCGGGATGGAGGATCACATACGGTTTTTCGATCTCCCAGGCGCGCCGAAGCGCGTCGGCTCTTTCGTCCGCCTCGGGCGGCAGTTGCAAATCGAGGGAGGGCGACGCCTGTTGAACGCCCAGCGGTTCCAGCAAAGCCAGATGATAATCGATCGTGTGCAGGTCGCGCACCCGAACCGGCACAAAATCAGTATAAGCCCGAACTCGCGTTTGCGACTGCTCGCGCGCCCGAGAGGAAACCACCCGCTGTGGCGCGCCTGAGAGGAAGGCGAGCAACGCCGACCGATCGTTTCGGGTAAAATCGATGCAGCAATCAAATTTCCTTCGCGCAACGGCGAAAAACAGCGCCAGATCCCGAAGATTGCGACTGATCGTCAGCGTCGCGTCCACGTTCCGAATCGCGGGCAACAGGCCGGCGGCTTCGTTCGCAACGACCAGAGTGATTTCCGCTCCCGGGAAGTGGCGACGCAATGCCTGGATCGCAGGCGTCGTCAAAACAAGATCGCCGATCCGTTTAAGTTGCAGCAGCAGAATCTTCACCGACTTAACAGCGATCCGCGGTTTCCCAGCCGCCCCGGCCGATTGGAGATCGCCCTTGCTTTGAGCAAATCATCGCCCCATGCGCATGGCCGTTTCATAGGCGTCCAACAGGCGGTCGCGAAAATGGTCCCACGTGAAATGCTCAACGACCCGCCGCCGGGCCGCGTCGCCCATTTGCTCCACAATCTCGGGGTTCCGATACAAATATTCGAGCCGCTCGGCGATGGCGTTTACGTCGCCCGGTTTCACAATGAATCCCTCGACGCCATCGCGCACCACGTCGCCCGCCTCGCGCGTGGTAACCTGCGGCAAAGCGCATGCCGCCGCTTCGTACGTGACTTTGGCGCTGCCTTCCCACTGCGACGGAAAAACATGCACGCTCCCCTGCGCGAGGTAGGTCTCCGGGTCGCGCACAAATCCCAGCACCCGAATGTTGTCGCGCCAGAAATGTTTCAAATACGGCTTCGCTTCGTCGTGGACAAAACCGATCAACCACAGCTCGGCATCGCGCAGAGCGAGTCGATGCCACGCCTCCAGCACATGTTGAATGCCTTTGCGTCTGATCAGCGCGCCGGAAAAAATGGCGCGGAATTTTGCCGGTCGTTTCCCCGGCTTGAAGCGCTCCACATCCACGCCGCGCGGCAGATAAAAAAGTTTTTCTTCCGGGAAACCGCGCATGCGAAACGTGTCGGCCGCCGTTTGCGACAGCACCAGCAGCAGGTCAGCCAGGCGGTATTCTTCCAGGAAGCGTGTCCGATCGAGCAGCAATTTGTCTTTCCACCGAGGAAGACCGCGAGCCGCGGCGACAGGTTCGGCGGCCTTTAGTCGCCTGGCTTTCTGCTTGCCGCCGTCCCGGTGCCAGGTGGGGATCTCTACGATGGAAGGAATTCGACGTTGTTTCGCTATTTGCAGCGAGCGCAAACAATCGCCGGACCAGCTGTGAAAGAGGTCGTAACGGCCTGTGGCAAGGTGGCGGGAAGTGATCCAGTCCAGGTACTTCTTCTTTGCGCCGTAGTAATGCGGCCGATCCAGAAACGAGATCAGGCGCACCGGGTGCCAGCGCAGCGAATGAATCAGCGCAGCGGGAATTTCCCTCTGCCGATTGTCGTACGCGACGGCCTTGCCCAGAAACCCTCCCCGATAAGAAGCGCGCAAGGTCTCAAACGCGTCCGTGTCCAGTCCCGACCCGCCGATGCGGGCAAAAATCGAGTAAAGCAAACATCTTGGCAACAAACGCTCCGTGGTTGGACTGCAACGCGATTGCGCAGGAACGTTTAACGTTTCACTTGGCATGCGTGCTAAGTATTCTGGCGAACCTAAGCCATGTAAAGTAAGCGATTAAGCCGCGCGGAGCGAAGCGGGCCTGCTGGAACTGCGCTCGCTTTCCCGGCGCCGTTTGCTCGAGCCAACAGATCTTCAGAAATGACGGGAAACACGCCAGAGAAATTCAACTGCGCGCTAGTTCGGCGCGGCTACTCGCCCAGCGGCGGCGCGGAAGCCTACCTGAAACGCCTGGCTCGCGGAATGACCGAGGCCGGTTGCAAAGTTCAGCTCATTACGGGCAACGAATGGCCGGCGGAGGACTGGCCCTTTGGACCCATCACCCGGCTGCGCGGCCAATCGCCCGTTGCTTTTGCCGACGAACTCGAACAAAGCCGATCATCACTGCGCGATCATCTGTTGTTCAGCCTCGAGCGCGTCTGGCGCTGCGATGTTTACCGGGCAGGCGACGGAGTCCATCGCGCCTGGCTGGAGCGCCGGAGAAAATTCGAGCTGCCCTTGAAACGATTCGTGCGCAGTCTCGCCCAGAAACATCGCGAGCTTTTGCTGCTGGAACATTCCCTCTTTGCCCAGCGCAAGGCAGGCTGCGTCATCGTTGCCTCGCAAATGGTTGCGCGGGAAATCGTCGATCGTTACGGCTATCCGGAGCAAGGCATTCACATCGTGCGCAACGGCGTTCCGCTGGACAAATTCCAGTTCGATCCTCGACTTCGGGAGGAGACGCGTGAGAAGCTCGGACTAAAGCCCGATCAACTCGCGCTGCTCTTTGCCGGCTCGGGCTGGGAGCGCAAAGGATTGCTTTTCGCCATCGAAGCCCTGGCGCTTTGCAAAGATCGGCAAATGCGGTTGCTCGTGGCTGGCCGCGGAAACGCCGCCCTCTACAAAACAAGGCGGCTGCGTTTTTGGCGCGAAACGCCGATCCTTTTTCTCGGCGAAATCGCAGAGTTGCTTCCGCTGTACGCGGCAGCGGACATTTTTATTCTACCAACCATTTACGACCCATTTTCCAACGCCTGTCTGGAGGCCCTGGCCTGCGGGCTGCCGGTGATCACCACGCGCGCCAATGGCTTCAGCGAGATTATCGAGGATGGAGTGCATGGATCCATTGTCGATCACGCAGGCGATCTCACCAGCCTGCGCGACGCCATCCGGTTCTGGGCGGCCCCGGCGCGGCGCGCTGCAGCTCGCTCCATCAACGCGCAGCGCGCCACCCAGTTCGATATCGTCGCCACCGTCCGGCGAACGCTGGAAATTCTGCGCTGCGCCGCATCCGCCTCGCCGCGGATCAATGCGCTGCGATAAGAAAATTCTCCTCTGCCTCGCTCGACCGGGCGCTAGGCTGCCAGCGCTTCATCGACGTTGGAAAAAATCTGGAACACCTGGTCGAGCCGCGAGATTTCAAAAATTGAACGCACAGTTTCCTGCAGACCAGCCAGCGCAAACCTGCCGCCATAACCTTCCACCTTCTGCATGGCGCTGATCAGCGCGGCCAGGCCGGCGCTGTCGATATAACTCACCTCGGAGAGATCCACCACCAGACGCGCCGGTTTTTTCTCGATCATTTTCTCCAGCGACGCCGTGATCGCCGGCGAAACGTGCAGGTCAATTTCGCCCTTGAGCGGCAACACGTCGGGACGCTCTTCTTGCGGCATGCGATCGTTCAAAGAGGCAGATTTTTTCATCCATTTTATCAATCGTCAACGGGTCACCATCCGAGTGTATTGATAATTGTCTCCACGTCGGAAAAATCCTCGATCACAAAGTCCGGCCCATGCTTGGCCAGGTCGGCACGGCTCCACCGCCCGGTGGCGACGGCCACGGTGCGCGCCCCGAGCGCTTTGCCGCAGGCAATATCCCGCGGCGTGTCGCCAATCACATCGATCTCCGATGCGGCAAACTCGCGGCCATGCTTCTCCCTTGCCCGGGCGCGCGCGAACGCTCCAAGCTCGTTTCGATCGCGATGATCGTCCGCAAATGCGCCAAACTCGAAGTAATGCCACACGCCGTAATGTTCCAGCTTCAGCTGCGCGCCGCGCGCGACATTGCCTGTGAGCAGCGCAAGCACCAGATGCGGGCGCGACTTGAGCTTCTCCAGCAGCTCCAGCACTCCCGGAAGCAGTTTCCCTTTGCGGCGCGGCAATTCGCGGGAGAGGAAATGCACGTAGCTGTCCAGAAAGGCGCTGACGTTTTCGTTCGTGGCGGGGATTCTGTGTTTGTTCAGAATGCTTACCGCGATGCCGGAATCAGTCATGCCGGCGATCTCAATCCCGATCAGATCTTCCTCCATGCCGAAGCGTTCCCGGAACGCGGCCTTGAGCGCTTCAACGCCTGCGCCGCCCGAATGGATCAGCGTGCCGTCGATGTCGAAAAGCAACAGGCGCTCCGTTTTTCGGCTCGTTCCGGTCGGCGCTTTGCTGTCAGAGAGGGCCGACTGCGTGGGAGAAGGCTTGTGTCTCACGGTCGAGTGTGCCACGGATTGTGCCCGACTCAAAGTCCGGGCGCGCGCATGAGCCAAACGGCAATGAGGCTCCCGATAAATGCCAGCAGCGCCATGACCAGGGCGACAAAAATTCCCGCGCGCAGCGGATCGCGCGCTTGTGGCCCTCCGCGTGGCGCCGCGGCTTTGGCGAAATCGGCGGGCGCCACGCTTACCAACGCGGGGCGCGCTTCAATCTCCTCAGGCTTTGGCAGCGGCTTTGAACCGGTCGCGTCCGATTCGTACACAGCCTCCGCTGCGCCGAACCGGATCCGGTCATCGAAGCGCAGCAAGGTTTCGGTAACCGGCTTGCCATTGACGTGCGTGCCGTTCGTGGAGCCAAGGTCCTTTAACCAATACGTTTCTCCCGCCAACTGCAACTGCGCGTGGTGCGCCGACACCGAAGGATCGTTAATCACCACGGTGTTATCTGCGGCCCGCCCGATGGTAATAACATCCTCCACCAGTTCATGCATCGCCCCGTTGATGATCAGCTTTGGCATGTCACGGCAACGTATCTCAAAGACCGGCCCCCAGTCGAATCATTCTTCCGCGTGCGAAGACGTCAAGATAATTCCATCGCCTGCGGACGGCGAATCGCCCCGAAGCGGCGCCCCGGCAGATTGCGCTCGGCGACTCCACCCGGAAAAGTTTTCGCCGTTGACAAATTCCCGTGAACCGCCACAAGTCATGCGGCATGAAATTCACGCGCGTTCAAGGCGTTTTCAATAAATTGATCATTCTCATCTGCGGCGGTGTTTCGGCCGCTTTTGCGGCCGTTGCAGCGGCTGTTCCCTCAGGCTCTCCGGATTGGGTTGAGCTTTCGCCCACTGACCGGCCTCCGGCGCGTTCCTATCTTGCGATGGCATACGACCCGGTGAGCGGGAAGATCATTGCCTTCGGTGGTTTCAATACCACGGGCTATCTCAACGACACATGGAGCTTCGACGGCAAAACCTGGGCTCAAATCACCACACCGTCCTCGCCTCCCGCCCGCGCCGCAGGCCAGATGACTTACGATGCTGTTGCCCAAAAGCTGGTGCTTTTCGGAGGTTTCGACGGGAGTAATTACCTCGGCGACACCTGGCTCTGGGACGGAACAACGCTGCAGTGGACACAGGCTACGCCTGCCCATCAACCGACCCCCGTTACCGGCCCCATGTTGTTTCCCGACCCGAATGGCGGCAGGGCGGACCTCTTCGGCGGGTTCGACGGCCAATTTTATCAACTGACCATGTGGCAATGGAGCGGTTCTGATTGGACCGAGTTATTTCCTCCCACGGTGCCGTTTGCCCGCGCTGCAGCAGCAGTTGCAACGAATACAGTCGCCGGAGAGGTTGTTATGTTTGGTGGCCTGGCTGATGTTAACCCGGATAATACCTGGACGTACGATGGCACGACGTGGACTCTTCAGTCGCCGCCTGTGCAACCGCCCCTGGTGTACGATGCTTCTGCCGCTTTTGATCCCAACCTGCAGGGAGTGGTGCTCTTTGGAGGCGCCAGTGGCGGCGTAGAGCAGAACACGACGTGGTTGTGGGACCAAACCGACCTCACGTGGGTGCAGTTGGCCACGCCTAACACCCCGCCCGCGCGCGAGGGAGCCGGCATGGCCTACGACGCTGCCTTACACCATGTGATCCTCTTCGGGGGTAAGGATAACAACGGCTACTTCAACGACACATGGGAACTGATGTCGGCAGCTACGCCAACTCCCACTCCCACGCCCAGCGCCACAGCTTCACCCACGCCTACGCCTACACCTGCGCCATCGGCCACTCCCACGCCCAGGCCTCGAGTGACTCCCAGACCCCGGCCCGCGCCGCACCCGCGGCCCACGCCTTGATTTCCCAGCTCTTCAATGTTTGACCCGGATAGGCCATGGTCGTGATGACCTTGGTTATACGTGCAATAGACAACGTGGTCTTCGCGCTACACGGGAATCGAGCGTTTGCAGAAACCCACTCGTAGCCCCATCGGATCGACGTTGTCAACGGGGTCATTGCGGCAGTAGCGGAACAGATTGTAATCGCCCGCGTCGAACAGCTTCGGCTCTTCGCTCATAGGCCGACCCAGGGAACATTCTGCCGTGTCACAGCTCTCTCGGTTAAGATCCGGCGAATAATCGCAGCCAATAGCACCAGAACAGCCGCGGTCGCCGTCGTCCACAACGGGACGGAATACGGCAACCAGATGCGCATCTCCAGACCATCCGTCTCGTTTTCAGCAAACCACTCCGGCCGACCCGCGAGTAACAACGACGGCGTTATGCTTAGAACGAAAATCAATATATCAGTCAGAATACGCCACTTCCAACCAACTCTCGGTGGCCACGAAACGTGATAGGCGAAAATAACAAGCAACAGTGGAATCCAGAGTAGCAACGATAGAATCATTCGTTCTTTTTCACCTTACGATTTTGGCTTCGTCGATTTTCCCAACTTACGAACCGATGGTGGCTGCGTCTTACGTCCGTTCTATTGTGGCTTCGGATTTAGACTGTGTTCCGCGTTACCGATCATTTCGGCTGCCTTTGTTTCGCCTTCCTCGATGCCCTTTTCGATGTTTGGATCGAATGACTTAAAATTTTCTGCTTTTCCCAACTCTCCCTTGTTGATACGAGATTCTGTGCCATGCAGCGATCTGATCGCCTCTTCGTTAACTGTTTCAGGAAATGTTGCACGGATCACATTTAGTCCAGCCGATCTCAAAGCATCTGATGTCCGCATGGCGCAGTTGTCAGTCATGGTAGTACTCTTGTTTGCGAGTGAATCTATGTATCGATTGATCGCTTTTTCCTGGCTTGGGGTAGTTTTTATGCGCACTAAAATAGTATCTCGAATTTTCGCTTGCTCAGCTAAATATTTCGTCACACTGCCGTGACTATAATTTGTATGTTGGGTTCTATCTGGACTATTGCCGTGGCTGTGCAAGCCTTGCCCGGTAGTTGCTGTAGCTGCATGCCCAAATGGGTTCGTATAATAATGCACGACGTCATTGTAAATGATTAGCGTATCCAGCCATGGGGTCGGTGAAGTCGATTGGATCGTTGTGGCAGTAGCGGAAGAGACTGCAATCGCCGGTCAACGAAAAGTTTTTGATCTGAGTCGAGCCACTCATTCCATTGGCGGATTATAAACTGGGCTCTGTTCCAAACTGCTAGCCCATTCCGCTTCATTTGCAGGTGTCCATCGGGCAGTCGAGATTTCGCCGGTTTCGAAACTCACGTCTAAGTCGCAAAACGCATACCGAATGGGCATGCCATTAGACTGAATATACCGTACAGCAAAGCGGTAGTGAACATATTTCCTCTCAATCTCCAATTTGATGACGGCGGAGTCCTTTAGCTTCTTCCCTGGTGGACGGACCTCAACATCAGCCCACTTGCCGTCAGTCAAATAAATCACTCGCCCGCACGAACCGTGAGGAATGTGTTCCACGGCAACAATCGCCCGAGAGTTTGGCGCCCAACGCAATTATAGAAGCAAGGACGGCATAATGATCGAGCGATCTGTCTTGCCGGTCTGTGTGTCCTCAATGGCGTAATAGGATAAACGATCTCTTTCCTGCAGCTCCACCGCGTACCGACCATCGGGAGACACGAAGCGTGCACCTGGCGGGATACTGGTTTGGGGATACGCAGCGTAATTTGCTTTCGGCAAAGTTACGACCATGAAGATTAAGAATAATTCAATTGATCTCATCGTTTAGTCTCCGCTGGGATAAAGAATTATGGTGGCTGGAACTTCACCCGGCTTAGCGGGGACAGGACCTACTCCGTGGACATCCTGAGTGCGAATGCCAACGTCGTGAACTAAGCGAAGTGATGCCTTTACTAGCCCTGGCATGGCCCAGGTGTCGCCGACCACACCTGGTGCTGTCAATGCGGAAACGCATTTCCCCGGGGAATTTCGGATGCGTGGGCGGCAGGGCGCCGGGCAAAAGGCGGCGCGATATGTCTCGGGTTTGATGTCTCGAGTGGGCTTGCATGGTCAAAGGGACAATGCATTTGGCAGATCAAGGCTGGCTGGAAGCAGATTCAGCGCCATTGTTTATTGCAGTGAATGATTAGCGGATCGTGCGAGCCGACCTTATCGGCTGAATCCGCGCGTTCTGCGCATTGACCGTGCGCGTGCGCTCTCGGATAGTGGCCATCCGATGGCGGTTGAGTTGACGCGCAATTTTTGCATTATCGCGCACATTGATCACGGCAAGACGACGTTGTCGGATCGGTTGCTGGAGCGGACTGGCACGATCCAGGAACGAGAGAGGCAGGATCAGTTGCTGGACTCGATGGATCTGGAACGGGAGCGCGGGATCACGATTAAAGCGCATCCTGTGACGATGCGGTACCGAAGCAAATCGGGCGAAACGTATCGGCTGAACCTGTTGGATACGCCGGGGCATGTGGATTTCAGCTATGAAGTTTCGCGCAGCCTGGCCGCGTGCGAAGGAGCGCTGCTGGTGATTGACGCGGCCCAGGGGGTGGAAGCGCAGACGGTGGCAAATGTGCATCTGGCTCACAAACAGGGGCTGGCCATTGTGCCCGTCATCAACAAGATTGACCTGCCCAATGCCGATGTGGCTGCGGTGCATCGGCAATTGGAAGAGATTCTTGCCATCCCCGCCGAGGAAGCGATCCCGGCGAGCGCCAAGCTGGGAATTGGCATCGACGAAATCCTGGAGGCGATCATCCAGCGCATTCCGCCGCCGCGCCCGCCGCAGGACGCGACGCTGCGCGCGCTGGTGTTCGATTCGGTGTTTGATGTTTACCGCGGCGTGGTGGGTTACGTGCGGGTTGTCTCGGGGACGATGGAACTGGGCCGGGCGATCATGTTGATGAGCAACAACGCGCGCTACGAGATCAAGGAAGTGGGCATCTTTACACCGAAGATGCGCGTCGAACAAAGGCTGGACCCCGGCGACGTCGGCTATTTCATCGCCAATATCAAATCAACGGCTGACATGAAGATCGGCGACACCATTACCGATCAGCGACATCCTGCGGCCGAACCGCTTCCCGGGTTTCAGGAAATTCGCCCCATGGTCTTCAGCGGGATTTATCCGATTAACCCGGCTGATTTTGAACATTTGAAGGCGGCGATGAGCAAGCTGCGGCTGAACGACGCGGCATTCGTTTATCAACCCGAGAGCTCGGTGGCGCTGGGATTTGGTTTTCGCTGCGGCTTCCTTGGACTGCTGCACATGGAGATCATCCAGGAACGGCTCCGGCGCGAGTACAACATGGACATCATCGCCACGAGCCCGAGCGTGGTGTATGAGGTGATCACCACGCGCGGGGAGAAATTGTTGATCGATAATCCCGCGCATTTGCCCAATCCGAGCATGATCCAGGAAATCCGCGAACCCATTGTGAAGGCGTATGTGCTTTGCCCGAACGAGAACATTGGCGACATCCTGCAATTGATCTTGGAGAAACGCGGCCAGATGGAGCGCACCGAGTCGCTCGATACGCGCCGGGTGATGCTGCATTGCGAACTGCCGCTGAACGAAATTCTGGTCGATTTCAACGACAAAATAAAAAGCATCACCCGCGGCTACGGGTCGATGGATTACGAGCACGCCGGGTATCGTCCGGCGAAACTGGTGAAACTGGACCTGCTGGTCAACGGCGAGCCGGTGGACGCCTTTTCGACCATTGTGCACAAGGACCGGGCGGAAGCGCGTGGACGCCAGCTGGCAGCCAAGCTCAAGGAAGTGATTCCGCGTCAGCTCTATCAGGTGGCCATCCAGGCGGCCATCGGCGGAAAAATTATCGCCCGGGAAACGGTTTCGGCGTTGCGAAAAAATGTAACTGCGAAATGCTACGGCGGCGACATTACCCGAAAACGCAAACTGCTGGAGAAACAAAAGGAAGGGAAGAAACGGATGAAAAGCATCGGCAAAGTGAACATTCCACAGGAGGCATTCATTGAGGTGCTCAAAGCGCAATGAAAAGTGCCGAGTGGGTAAAGGGCAGGAACATCGGGCGGAGCGGGGTTAACGCAGCACAGCAGTAAGCCATGTTTGCATCGCGTCACGTCAAACACAGCCGATTGCTTTTGCGGCACGCCCGAAAATATCTGCGTTACAAGGACGACCGGCTGAGCGGCCCGGAGCGCGAAGAGATTGTCGCGGGAATGACGAACCTGCGGGAGGCGTTGCGCACGCGAGACCGGGCGAAAATTCAGGCTACCTCCAACGCGCTGGATAAGACGCTGCACCGGCTGACGCCCGTGACATGGGAATCGCACTGGCGGGAGAATTGCGAGGTAATTCTGGTGGCGATTGTAGTTGCGGTGGGCATTCGCTCGTACTTTTTGCAGCCGTTCAAGATTCCCACCGGCTCGATGCAGCCGACCTTGAACGGGATCGTCGGGCATCCGATGGCCAAGCCTCCGCCCAATATCCTGCAACAGATCGGCGAGTTTGTGGTGCGCGGCCGCAATTACATTAACGTCGTGTCGCGCGAGGATGATCAGGTGCTGGAGATCACGCCAAAAAAGGTGCTTTTCTTCTTCACGTTTTCGCGACTCACCTGTCAACGCCAGCAATTTCTGGTTTATGCGCCGCCAGAGACACTGAGCCACGATTTCAACGTGTTTCCGGGGCGGATGTATCGGCGCGGAGAGATCATCGCGCGCGGCGCGATCGACACCGGCGATCAGGTGTTTGTCGATAAATTCACGTACAATTTCGTGAAGCCGCATCGCGGCGACGTCTTCGTTTTCCGCACCGACCACATCCCGGGAATTCGGGAGGATCCCGTGATGGGTTCGCCTTTTTACATTAAACGGCTGGCCGGTCTGCCTGGAGACCGTTTGCGCATTGACTCGCCGTACCTTTATGTGAACGGCAAAAAGGCCGAGGGATACGGTTTTCAGAGGGTGATGTCGGCCAAACCGCCGTACCGGGGATACGCGCCGGGCCATGAATACCTGAGCCAGCCCGATCGCACCTATACCGTGCCGCCGAAGACTTATTTTGCCCTGGGGGATAACAGTTACAACAGCTACGACAGTCGGTACTGGGGACCGGTGCCGGAGATGAACCTCGTAGGGCGCGGTCTGGTGGTTTACTGGCCGTTCTATCCGCACTGGGGCCTGATTCGTTAGGCCAATCCCCCCATGATCGGGCCCTGTCGAAAGATGGTGAGCTAAGATGGGGCAAATTTTACCGCGCCTGTACCCGATAGTCGGACTCTGCGGCGGGTATGCGCTGGTAATGTTTTTTAATCCCGTTCGGCGGGCGCTGGGCGACGGCTTTCGCTGTCTCAGCCGCTATCAACGTGTCTGGATTACTTTTGCCCTGCTCGGGTTCGGGTATTTTGTTTTTCAGTTTTTTACCTTCACCCCGATTCGGGCCTGGGCCGACCTGGACCCGGGCCAAATCATTTCGTTGTCGCGCTGGTATTGGCCGCGATTTGCGGAGGTATGGAGCGAAACGCCATTGCCTGCGCTGGAAGGTGTGGCAGGCATTTTCGACAACGCCACCACCACTTATCCGCTCTCGGCGATGGCCGCCTTGTTTATGCTGGCGAACTGGCGCGGCCTGCACGGCGCCCTGTTGCGCGCGTTGCGCAAACGCTACGGGATCTGGGCCTACTTGATTTATCTGCTGCTCCTGACGAGCGCTCTGGCTTCGCTGTTAAAGCCGATTGTCTTCTGGCGTTTGCCAGCCTGGAGCGAATTGATGGGCGGGACGGCTTTGCTGCGGATCGCGGCCACGGTGGATGCGGCAGCATTCATTTTCGAGTATCTGCTGGGCGTTTACATCCAGGTCTATCTCATCACGGTGTGCCTCGCCTGGATCAAGGGTGTGAGTTTTGAGGAGGGCGAACTGTTTCGCTTCGCCGTGCGCCGGTTCAGCTATGTTCTGGAATGGGCGGGCCTGGTCGTGGCGGTGAGCACTGTGGTGGTGCGGGGGCCGCTTTTACTGGCTTATTTCATGAGCATTCCCGGTGTGCTCGATTATCTTCCGGCGGCGCGAGTTTTCATGAGCGGTCTGATCATTGTCTTTTGTTCGATGCAAATCTCGCTGGCGCTTCATAATGAAACGCTGGCCGAAGCGTTAAGCGCCCATTATCGGTTTGTTCAACACCATGCAGGTCGGCTGGGGTGGTTTCTCGTGATCTGCGGGATGCATTTCTTCGCGATCATAGTCTGCGACGCGATCGTGAGGAGCGCCATTGCCGATCGATTGGGCGCGTTGTTTGTATGGAAAGCGGTCTTTGCCTGTCTGCGCGGCTTGGTCACGGGGTGGCTGTTGGCTGCGTGGGTTTGCCTGTTCCGGCAGTGCGAGACCGGACGCTTTCAGCAGGAGAAGTGGATCCGGTATTAAACGTGTTGCACTCAGGATTGTGAACGCGGCAACGATCACCCGCCAGAGCAAATCGAATCTTGCGCTCGGGTTCATCTCCCTGGGACGCGAACGCCGACGCGACATGACTGTTCTCTATGCGTTTTGCAGGGTGATTGATGATATCGCCGACTCCCCACAACTGAGTCTGCTGGAGAAACGGGCGCAGCTGGAGAAATGGCGCCGGCTGCTTCACGCCTCCGAATCGGGCGAGCCGCCCCTGGCGGGGGATGTGCGGGTGTTGTTCGGCAAATATTCGATTTCGCCTGCGATGTTGGAGGAAATTATCGCAGGCGTAGAGATGGATCTGACGATTCGCAGGTATGCGACGTTCGAGCAGCTGCGGGTGTACTGCCATCGAGTAGCCAGCGCCGTTGGCCTGGCGAGCATCGAAATTTTTGGATATCGTAATCCGCGTTGCAAACAGTACGCCATCGAGCTGGGCCTGGCTTTGCAGATGACCAACATCATCCGCGACGTGGAACCGGATTTGCGCGGCGACCGGATTTACATCCCTCAGGAGGACCTGGCGCGGTTTAATTATTCCGAAATTGAGCTGAAAGACCGCTTGTACGATGATCGGTTCGTTTCGCTGATGCAGTTTCAGGCGGGGCGGGCCTGGGATTTTTTCTCGCGCGCGAAGGGTTCGCTTCCCGCCGAAGATAGCTGGAGGATGGCGCCTGCCGAGATCATGGGCGCGATTTACCGCAGCCTGCTGCGGCGAATGGAGCGAGACAGATTTCGCGTGTTTGAAAAGGAATATCAT
>Ga0209581_1000514_pt1 | contig 80106 bp, 57 predicted proteins | sample Coa_R2_FD_187160 | JGI IMG/M metagenome (GOLD analysis project Ga0209581, IMG submission 187160) | Surface soil microbial communities from Centralia Pennsylvania, which are recovering from an underground coalmine fire - Coalmine... | ecosystem: Environmental > Terrestrial > Soil > Unclassified ...
ACAGGAAACTGCCTTCCGCTGCCCCGCATTCTCCATTACACTGTCCCCTCTTTGTAAGCGCGACAACACTTCACCCGATCACTCGATGGCCCGATCACCCGATTCCCGACTGGCGCGATCATCGTCGTCACAAACAGCCGCTTCGCTCGATCCGGGCCGCCTCGCGCGCGAGCTCGAAGACTTCTTTGCAACCACGCCGCAAGCCTGCGTTCTTGAAGATGGTGAGACGATCTTCGATTTCAGCTCGGCGAAATATTCCATTTCGGGAGAGTGGGGAAAATGCCTGCTGCACCTGTGGTCGCCGGAGCGGAATACGGTGCGGCGCGTCGTCGATATTGAACGCAAGAACGGACAGCTTCGTCTCGCCGTGCAGCGTTTCGGCAAAGGACAGCCGGTCTGGCTGGAGATCGTCGGCGACCGCAGGGGAAGAGCGCCGGCGGCGCAGCGCCAGGCACGGCTGCAGTATCAGCGCCTACTCAAGCGGGTGCTGGAATGCAATTTCCCGGATTGGAACGTCGAGGAATTAACCTCGACCGCCGATCTCGAACGCAGCTTCAGTCCGGTATATGCGCGAGGGTTGCTGCGCCGTGGACGCTCGGCTGTGTGCGTCTTTGGCGTGAACGACTCCGAGCTGCAGTCCTCAGTCGATGGCGCGCTGACGTTTGCGCTGCTGTGGTTTCATCATTGCCGTGAACGCGATCCGGCGCGTTACTTCGTCGAGGGCATCAAGCTCTTCGTGCCGCGAAGACGTTCGGCGGTCGTCCACGCGCGCATGCACTATCTCGACCGCGAGGCCGCACGCTTCGAGCTGATCGAGTTCGACGAGCGCGGCGAGAGTCTCGATGCACTCGACTTGTCCGATCAAGGCAATATCGCGACACGGCTCGTGCGCTGTCCTGACAACGAGAACGTTTACGAGCGGTTCCAATCGGCGATTGAGCGCATACGAGTCGCCGTTCCTGAATCGGAACTCGTAGTCCTCGGCTCCACCGACCTGGCCTTCCGGCTGCATGGACTGGAGTTCGCTCGCGCTCGCGTCGCCACTTCGCCCGGCAGCTTTCAGCGTAATGAAGAGATAGTCTTCGGCAGCGGAGCGCACGAGACTTTGCTCACTCCCGAATCGGAACCGCTGTTCGAAGATCTCATGAAGCGCCTGCGCGAGTTGCGCCGCGCCGACGGCGACAAGCGCCACGCGCTCTGGCGCATGCAGCCGGAGCGATGGCTGGAGTCGGAGGTGAAGCGAGATGTTTCGCTGCTCGACGCGCGCCTTGATCCCACGCACGTCTATGCCCAGGTGCCGGCGTTTGCTGCGAGCGATCGCGGCATGATTGACCTGCTCGCCAGCACGCGCGAGGGACAGCTCGCGGTGATTGAATTGAAGGCCGATGAGGACATACATCTCCCGCTGCAGGGGCTCGACTACTGGTCGCGAGTGAAGTGGCACCACGAACGCGAAGAATTCCAGCGCTTCGGATACTTCAGCGGAAAGACGCTTTCGCCCGCATCTCCGCTGCTCATTCTCGTTTCTCCTGCTTTGCATATCCATCCTGCGACCGACACGGTGCTGCGCTACGTCTCACCCGAGGTCGATTGGGAGTTGGTCGCAATCGACGAGCACTGGAGGGAAGCGGTGAAGGTGGTGTTCAGGAAGAGAGCGCGTGACGCGCGAACGGCTCGCGCCATTGGATGATCGGGTGAAGTGAACGGCAACAGCAAACATCAAACACGACACAGATTGCTCGGATCAAGCTCCTCTAGGTTGAGCGCAGCTTGCGAAGCAACTCATGAATACCGGCGGAAGGGAACTGATCGAGGCCGGCTGCTCCTCGATCGTCCGTAACGACCACATGGATGCCGGCTGCGGTGAGCAGATCGACTGCTCGCTTGTTCCAATTTGAAACGATCACAAAATCGGATGGCGACTGTGCTGCGTAGTCCTGAAGCAGAGGAAGCGCAGGATCATCGGAAGCCACACGCACCACGAGACCTGCGTCTCGAGCGTGGCTTCCGACCGCTGCGTGCAGAGCCTCAACAATCATTCCGGCTGCGACGGTATTGTTCGTGTCAAAATCGATGAGGATGAAGCTGCCGGTCCGGCGGCTCTGGGCGTAAGCGTCGAAGATCACGGCGCGGTCGGTCTCAACAGTTACGGTCGCGATATCGTTCATACCCAATGAACGGGCGGAATCGGAACGCAAGGAGTGGATGTCGAGCTTCGTCTCGACCTCAATACGTGCGCGCGTCGTCTGGGCTGTGTGCTTGAGCACATATTTCTTAGAGCTGTCGAGAGGCTGCTCGGAGAACCAGATCAGTCGCGAACGAAATGCATGCGTGATCTGCGACGGATCGGACGATGGAACGAGAACGTCGCCGCGACTGATATCGATTTCATCAATAGTCGTAAGCGTAATGGACTGCGGCGCGCTTGCCGACTCAAGTTCTCCGTCGTAGGTCATGATCGATTTAACCCGCGTCCGGCGTTGTGATGGAAGCACCGTAATTTCATCGCCAACCGAAATCGTTCCGGCGGCGATCTGCCCGGAGTATCCGCGGAATTCACTGGTACGCTGCACGAGTTGAACAGGCAGCCGAAACGGTTTCGCATGTTCGGCCTTCTGCAGATCAACTGACTCCAGATATTCAAGGAGAGCAGGGCCGTCGAACCACGGAGTTAAGGGGCTGCGATGCACCACGTTGATTCCCGAATTAGCACTGACGGGAAAAAACTCGACGGTGTCGAAATCGAAATCCTGAATTGCGCTTGACAACTGCGCACTTAAGTCTCGAAATACGGTTTCGGAGTACCCGACCAGATCCATCTTGTTGATCAAGACCACCAGATGGCGGATTCCGAGCAGGCCGATGATGTATGCGTGCCGCTTCGACTGCGGCTGGATTCCGCGGCTTGCATCCACGAGCAGGATTGCGAGATCGGCATTCGACGCGCCGGTCGCCATGTTGCGCGTGTACTGCTCGTGGCCGGGAGTGTCGGCGAGAATGAACTTGCGTTTTGCCGTACTGAAGTAGCGGTAAGCAACGTCGATGGTGATGCCCTGCTCGCGCTCGGCGCGCAGACCGTCGGTCAGCAGCGCCAGTTCAAGAGCGCCGCGCGACGCGCGCTTTACTGCGTGTAGCTGGTCTTCATAAACGCTTTGCGAGTCGTAGAGTAATCGGCCGAGCAGAGTAGATTTGCCGTCGTCCACGCTGCCGGCTGTAACCAGGCGCAATAAGTCCTTCTGCTGCTCCGAGTAGAGAAACTCTTCTGCAGTGAAAGCCGGACTGGCAACTGTACTCAAAAGTACCCCGCTCGCTTCTTCAGCTCCATGGAGCCGTCCTGATCATGATCGATGACGCGGTTTTCTCTTTCCGACCGCCGGAACGAAACCAGCTCTTCGATAATCTTCGGCAGCGTGTCTGCTTCAGAGCGAATTGCGCCTGTGCACGGACTGCATCCGAGCGAGCGCATGCGGCACATCACCAGCTCCGGCACGTCTCCGGGCAGGCGCGGAACAAACGGCTGCTCAAGCGAGATCAACTGTTCGCCTCGGACAATGACCGGGCGCGGCTTAGCAAAATACAACGGCACTATGGGAATGTTTTCCTGGTGGATGTACTGCCAGATGTCCATCTCGGTCCAGTTCGAAAGTGGGAAGACGCGCACGCTCTCGCCGGGGCCGATGCGGCTGTTGTATAGATTCCACAGCTCGGGACGCTGCCGCTTCGGGTCCCATTGCCCCTTTGGATCGCGAACCGAATAGATGCGCTCCTTCGCGCGCGAGCGTTCCTCGTCGCGACGCGCTCCGCCGAAGGCTGCATCGAATCCTCCTTCGCGCAATGCGTCGAGAAGCGACTGCGTTTTTAGAAGCTCGCAGCAGCGCTGCGTCCCAACCTTGAAGGGATTCGTGCCAGCATCGAGCGCGGCTGTGTTTGTGTGCACAATCAGCTTCAGACCAAGCTGCGCTGCCTGGCGATCGCGGAATTCGATCATCTCGCGAAACTTGTAGCTGGTATCGATGTGCAGTAATGGGAACGGAATCTTGCCGGGATAGAACGCCTTCTGCGCGATACGCAGCATGACCGAAGAATCCTTCCCGATTGAGTACAGCATGACCGGACGCTGAAACTCTGCAACTACTTCGCGGAAGATATGGATACTCTCGGCTTCGAGCGTCTGCAGGTGACTAAGTTTCGCGCTCATCGGCTCGCTGCTCCCGCTGAATGAGTTGGAACAAGCTTGGGACCCTCCGCTGTCTCAACTACGTGAAGTCCGCATTCCGTCTTTGCGAATCCTGACCACCGGCCCGCCCGCGGATCTTCTCCGGGAAGTACAGCGCGTGTGCAATGTGTGCAGCCGATGCTTGGGTATCCGCGCTCATGCAGCGGATTGTAGGGAACGTCGTGTGAGCGGATGTATTCCCAAACCTGAGCTTCGGTCCAGTCCGCGATGGGATTCAGTTTCACTAATCCGAACTTCGTATCCCACTCCAGTTTTCGAGCGTTTGCGCGCGTCGGCGACTGCTCGCGCCGAATGCCGGTAATCCATGCCGAAGAAGCCTTGAGCCTTTCAGTCAGAGGTTCGACTTTGCGGATTTGGCAGCATAGGTCAGGTTGGCGTTTCCAAAGCTCATCGCCGAATTCGCGGGCCTGAGACTCAGGACTCAATGTGGGATGAAGTCGTTCAATCGTGATGCCGTACTTCTGTTCAATCGTGGAGATTAGCTGGTAAGTTTCCGGAAACAGGAAATCGGTATCGAGGGTGAATACCGCAAGGGGAGCGTGGATGCCCGAGATCATGTCGATCAGGACCACGTCTTCGGCTCCGAAGCTGGAGGCCAATGCGGCTTTTTCTCCAAACTCGCGCGCAGCCCAGGCAAGGAGCTCCTGCGCGCTCCATCTTTCAGCCGTGGCTTGCGCCCCAACTATGCTCTCGTTCATCCTCCCCCTCCAACTAATCCGCCAAAAGCGAAACCCGCTCACTTGGCGCTACTTGCGTCTGGTGAGCGGGTTCGGGAATCTCGAAACTGTCTCGGACTCTAAATCATGCTTTACCAGAACGCAGCACAAGTGTCATTGCGCAACAACGACAACACGGCATCGCGTTCTGGAGGCTGTGATTCATCCGAAAAATTATTAGTACATCGGCATTGGATGAAGTGTCAATTAAAACCGTTGCGAAGATTGCGCGGCGGCGTTTCATATTGGCATCATCAGCAAATCAAATTCGTCCCATAACCGAATTAAATTGCATCGCGCTTGACGCTTCGCGAATCTCTCCTGTACTGTGACAGGGATGTCTAGTTCGACCTTACACATGGCTTGTCGATGCGCACTGTGCATCTGTACGCCGTCGTGTGGGTCGATGGAGGCGCCGTAGTATCTAAGTAAGCGCATAGGTTTTGCCGACGACCCACAAGCGATTGTGGGTCGTTTTGTTTTTGGGCCGATTTCGCAGCTCACTCCTAAGGAAGACGCCATAGACATGGAAGTGGTTCTTGGATTTTTGATCGCAGCCACGGTTGGTATTACCGGCATCGGTGGCGGCAGCTTCACTACGCCCGCGCTGGTCCTGCTGATTGGACTTCCGGCCGGCGAAGCGGTTGGGACGGCGATGGTCTTCGCTGCCATCCTGCGACTGATCGCAGCGCCGTTCTACCTGGTGCGTCGGAGTGTTGACGCAAAATATCTGCGCTTTCTGTTGATCGGCGCGGTGCCTGGTCTTCTTCTCGGAACAGTACTGCTCCGCCTGATGCGGACGCGAGCATGGAGTCCGCTGGCATTGCTGATTATCGGCGTGATGCTGACGATCTCTTCCGCGCTGACCTTTGTTCCGCGAATTCGGCATCCGCATCTGACGCGCGAACGCGGCAGGTGGCTTTCGCTTCTTGCGCTGCCGATCGGTATCGAAACGGGATTTTCTTCCGCCGGCGCGGGTGCGCTAGGCAGCATTCTCCTGCTCAATTTTTCAGAACTGCCGGCGGCTACGGTGGTTGGAACCGATTTGCTTTTGGGAATCGTCCTTGCCGTTGTGGGTAGCATTTTTCATCTGAGTTGGGGATCGATTAGCACCGCGTCGCTTCTGCGATTGCTGGCCGGAGGAATTCCGGGTGTGCTCGTCGGCTGCGCTTTGGCAAAACGAGTGTCGGCGCAAAAGCTCCGCTTAGCTGTCGCGGCAGTCGCGGTGGTGTTGGGGCTGCAGTTGATCTGGATCGGTGGTTCGCCGCTGGTTCGAACAGATGTTGCAAAGACGATCGTGCGTCAAGGGCCGAAGTCTTCAGCGACGATCAACTCGTCGGGATCAACGCCGCACTCCGTTGCTTCCGCCGGCGTGCTGCTTCAAAGTTTTTACTCTCTTCCAATCGGCGTGACCTTCCTTGAGCGCTGTTGTCGATAGATAAGCTCCTGCCGTACTTCCTATTCAAGATCTTCCCTTCAACAGATTCGGAGAAAGAGCGTGTCGCGAAAGATCTATACAGCCGCGTTACCCATTGCTTTTGCATTCCTCGTAGCCTCGCACTTCTCATTCGCCCAAGGCGTCGGCGCTTCCATTTCGGGAATCGTACACGATTCCACCGGAGCATCATTGCCGGCAGCGCAAGTGGTGATCAAGAACGTTGAGACCGGGACTCAGCGTGAAGTTGTGACCGACGATTCCGGCCGGTACTCAGCGGCGTCGCTGCCGGTTGGCATCTACGAAGTTCGCGTGCAGAAAGAAGGATTTACTCCGCAGACCAAAGGCGGCATTCAGCTCGTCGTTGGGGAGAGCGCGTCGGTCGATATCACTTTGCCCGTGGGCGAAGTGCGGCAAGAGGTGACGGTCGTAGAAGTCGTTCCGCTGGTGAGCCTCTCAACCCAGGACACGTCGGGCCTGGTAAATCAAAAACAGGTCAGAGAGCTGCCCCTCAACGGACGCAGCTACGATCAACTGCTCACGCTGAATCCCGGGGCGGTGAACTACACATCCGAACGCTCGGGGGGAGTGGGGACATCGAACTCCGCAGTCGGGAACATGTTCGCCATCTCCGGTCATCGTCCACAGGAGAATCTGTTCCTGCTGAACGGAATTGAGTACACAGGCGCGTCCGAGATCAACGTCACTCCAGGCGGCGCCAGTGGACAGCTCCTCGGCGTGGATGCAGTGCGCGAGTTCAACGTTGTGGCCGACACCTACGGCGCTGAGTACGGCAAACGTCCCGGCGCGCAGGTGAGCATTGTGACTGCATCAGGTACCAACCAGATCCATGGCGCCGCCTATGAATTTCTGCGCAACAACGCCCTCGATGCTCGGAACTATTTCGATCAGGGGGACACGCCACAGTTTCAGCGCAACGTCTTCGGCGGAGCGCTTGGCGGGCCGATTCGCCAAAACAAGATTTTCCTTTTCGGGAATTATGAAGGGTTTCGTCAGCATCTTGCGTTGAGCGATGTAACGCTGGTTCCCGACAACGCCGCCCGCGCCGGATACATCGCCAACGCAAACGGCACGCAGACCCATGTTGGAGTGGCGCCTTCCGCAGCGCCGCTGCTGGCGCTGTGGCCGATCCAGAATGGGCCTGAACTCGGCGGAGGCATCGCGGAAGCGTTCAGCCATCCGCTACAGACGATTCGGGAGGACTTCGGCACGACGAGGCTCGATTCCAACATCTCGGATAAGGACACAGCCTTCGGCGTTTACACGATCGATGACAGCGCCGACGACACGCCGTCGATCAATCCGCTGAGCCGCGTCGTCGAGAGCCTTCGCGAGCAGGTAGTGAGCTTGCACGAGCAACATCTATTTTCCGCCACGGTTGTGAACACGGCGCGAGTTGGATTCTCGCGGGCGAGTTATTTCTTCACCGGACAAACGCCGATCAACGTTCCAGGTTGGGTAGCGGGCAGTCCGATCGGCGCCGTCGTGATCGGCGGCGGGACAGCGCTCAACGGAGCGTCACAGATCAGCCCGGCGGGAACCAACGCGGGAAGCAATCTAACCACGGCGCGCAACCTGTTCACGTATGAGGATCACCTGAACATCTCTCGCGGCGCTCACCAGATACAGATGGGAGCATCGTTCCAGCAGATTCAGGCGAACGACAATCTCGCTCAGTACCAATATGGGCAGGCATCGTTTTCCAGTTTGACCAACTTCCTGCAGGGTACGGTTTCTACGTTCACCGTGATTCCGGCGCCGACGCGCCTGAACTGGCGCTCGTTAGAATCGGCCGGCTACGCTGAAGACACGATTAAACTCAAGCCCAATCTGGAACTGCGCGCCGGATTCCGCTTCGAATCGACCAACGGCTGGAACGAAGCCAATGGACGCGTTTCGAATTATCTCTTCGACAGCAGTGGCGTGATCCAAACGCAGCCGCGGATCGGCGGCTCTGCATTTACGAAGAATCGCGCTAAGTTTCTGCCGGAGCCCCGCATAGGACTGGCGTGGTCTCCTTTTGGGAATACAAAGACCGTGGTTCACGCCGCCTTTGGGATTTATCGGGCGCTGCTCGACAACCTCGATTACCGCCTCGATCAAACCGCTCCGTTCAATGCGACGCAGACGTTCAAGAACGTTCCGCTGGCGAGTCTGCAGATCGCGTCCGGGAGCGCAGGACCTGCAGGCAGTCTGATTTCGCCCAGCGGCATCCAGCCGGACGCGTTCACACCGACCATCCTGTCATACACATTGAAAATCGAGCGCGAGATCGCGGCGAACACATCACTGAGTGTTGGATACGTCGGCTCGCATGGATATCACGAAATGCTCTCCGTCGATGCCAACGAGCCTGTGCCGACGATCTGCCCGGCAGCGGCTTGCCCCACGAATCTTGCTGCCGGAACGGTCTTCTACCCGAAAGGCGCGCCGCTGGCGAATCCACAGCTCGCGAATACGACCACATGGTTTTCCGAAGGAGTAAGTTCGTACAACGCCCTCGATGTCGATGTTCGTCGCGCATTCAGCGCAGGCCTGCAGTTTCGGGGAACCTACACCTACGCCAAGAGCCTCGATGATGGCTCTGCGTGGAACAGCAGCGTCGGCGCGAACGCTCCGGGATTCGTGATGTATCCGGCGAATCCCAAATTGGATTGGGGACCATCGACCACCGACGTCCGCCATCTCGCCGCGATCAACGCAACTTACGAGCTCCCGATTGGAAGAGGGAAGTCTCTGCTCCGGAATCTCGAAGGATGGCAGGACAAGCTAACGAGCGGATGGAGCCTGAGCGGAATTGAAACTCTGCAGTCGGGATTTCCTTTTACTCCGCAGCTAGGTTTCAATCCGACGAACAACGGTGACAGCAGAAACCCCATCCGTCCGACATGGAATCCTAACTTTTCTGGGCCGGTGATCCTCGGACGCCCCAATCAGTACTTCAATCCCAACGCGTTCATCGTTCCCAACTCGGGAACCTACGGCAATGTGAGCCGAGACTCGCTCACTGGACCGGGTCTCGCGCAGCTTGATCTGGCGCTCTCAAAGACGACTGCTCTGCTCGAAAAAGCGCGACTGCAGTTGCGCGCCGAAGTCTTCAATGTGCTGAACCACACGAATCTCGCCACGCCGAACACAGTCGTTTTCTCATCGGCATCATCATCGCCTTCTCCGACCGCCGGTGTGATTACGGCAACTTCGACTTCGTCGCGACAGATTCAGCTTGGGTTAAAGGTTCTGTTCTAGTTGGCCGATGGCTCGGTCGAGACGCAACGTGATGAGCCGTCGCAGAGCCTAGCAGCTTAGAAGCTGAGCAGCTAAGGAGCTTCTTTTCTCAACGCTCTGCCGGCGAGCGCTCCGGTGTACTTTCCATCGTCAACGGCCAACTTACCATTGACGATCACATACTTCATCCCGCGCGCGAGCACCTCGGGATGTTCGTAGGTGGAGAGTTCGGAGATGGTTTTGGGATCGAAGAGAGCGATATCGGCGAAGTAGCCAACACGGAGAAATCCCCGTTCTTTGATTCCCAAGGAATCAGCGGTTAGTCCGCTGCTGGAGCGAATGGCGAACGGCAGGCTGATCAATTTGCGGTTGAGCGCATATTCGCGGATCTTGCGGGGAAATGTCCCGTACTTGCGCGGATGTCCCGGCGAGCCATCGGAGCCGGTCATTACCCAGGGCTGCTTCATGAAGTTCTCGATGTCCTGCTCGCTCATGTTGAACGACGCAACATCGTTGGAGCCGGCGCGAATAATCTCCAGCGCCGCTTCCAGCGGGGACTCATGGCGCTCGTCGGCAATCTGCTCAAGATTCTTTCCCACCGCGCGCTGATCCGCAGCGGCAGTAATCAGCAATGACTTCGCTCCGCCGCGGCGTTTCAGGTTGCTTTCCATCTCCTGCAGCAGACGAGGCCGAGTCTGCGGATCGTCGAAGCGCTTGAGCATCTGCTCGCGTCCGCCGGCTTCGGCCCAGCGCGGTACCAAAGCGGGAACAAGACTCGTGCCGGAAGCATTGTAGGGATATTGGTCGGCGGTGACCTTAATTCCTTTCGCCTGCGCCTCCTCGATGACCTTGATCGCTTCCGTGCTCTGTCCCCAGACGTCGGTCCCAAGGGCCTTGATGTGCGAGATGTGAGCCGGCAGGCCAGCCTCCTGGCCAATCCGAATGGCTTCCCGAATTGAACCCAGCAGGCCGATCGAATAATCGCTCTCATCGCGCATGTGGGTATCGTAGTACCCGTTCTTGGCAGCGGCGACTTTGGCCAGCTCGATTACTTCTTCGGTCTTCGCGAAGCTGCACGGCGCATAAAACAGTCCGGCCGACATTCCGAACGCGCCGTCGTCCATGCCCTGCGCCACGATCTTCTTCATTTGCGAGAGCTGATCGCCGCTAGGCGCTGCGTCCGACATTCCCATCACTCGCTGCCGTACAGAACACATTCCCACCAGCAAAGCAGCGTTCGTGCCGATTCCTTGCTGCTCCCATTTGCGTAGAGCATCGGCGATCGGCAGCGGACTCGATCCATCGTTGCCGGCGATCACGGTAGTCACGCCCTGCATCAGGTAGGACACATTGCTGTTGCGCGGAGGCGTGGAGAGATCGTCGGCGGTATGCGTGTGTGGATCAATGAAGCCAGGCGCGACGATCAGGCCGGAGGCGTCGAGAGTGCGGGCCGCTTTGACATCAGACTTCTGCGAGCTGCCGAGAAATACGATCCGGTCACCTTTGACTCCAACGTCGAGCTGACCGGCCGGAGAGCCGGTGCCGTCGAGCAGCTCGCCGCCTGTGATCAACAGGTCCAAATTCTGCGACGACGTTGCGTTTGTTGATTGGGACCGAACGCTGTAAATGGGGATGAGTAGCGGAAATACGAATGTGAGTACGATGGAATGAGCTTTTCTCATAAATAGCTTTTGAGCAGTTCTGGATTCAAGCGCGCCCGCGATAGTAGCAGAACCATATTCCTCGGCTGCTCCCAAAGAAAACCGAATCGTTTCGAACAAGAGATTTTGGATTGACAACGATCATCGATGGATTAAACAATTCGGTCCCTTAAGCGACGTCGAGTCGAGCACGGGACGGAAGTCAAAGTACTCAGGCCGACCGCGTGAAATCGAGGTGAAGATGAAAGCACGAATCACAGGCATCACGATCTTGTTGTTGCTCTTGAGTACAGCATGGTCCCAGGTCAGCACATCGCGCATCGAAGGCACGGTTCTCGATAAGAGCGGAGCCGTCGTTCCCAACGCTTCCGTGAAGGTCACCAATGAAGGCACTGGTGTCAGCTATGACACGAAGACCAGTACCTCAGGAACGTGGTCAGTTCCGTCGTTGACGCCCGGGCAATACACGGTCACGGTGAGTCATGAAGGATTTCAAACAACAACCAGCCAGCACAACGTGCTCTCGGTAGGTGTTCCCCTGGTCGTCAACTCTACCTTGCTGGTTGGCGGCACCACTCAGGTTGTGGAAGTGGAGTCCTCGTATCAGCGCATTGAAACAACCAACGCAACTGTAAGCGACGTCATGACGACCCAGCAGGTGCAGAGTCTGCCTCTGAACGGGCGCAATCCGCTAAGCCTGCTCACTCTGGAGCCGGGAGTCACGCAACGTCCAACCTCTGCGAGCGGATCAGGTACACACGTCTTTGGCTCGCGAGATCGCGCGCACAATGTCACGATTGACGGTATCGACGCGAACGAATCGACCGTTCCCAATCCGCAGAGCAACATTCAGCGTCTGAATCCCGACAACGTGCAGGAGTTTCGCACCATCACGCTTGACGCAACCGCAGAGCAAGGAAGAAACAGCGGAGCGAACGTAATGATCGCCAGCAAACCGGGCACCAACAGCCTGCATGGCGACGTTTTCTACTTCAATCGCAATACCGCCTATAACGCGAACGAGTGGTTCAACAACTACACCAAGCAGGCGCGTCCGATACTGGACCTGCATCAGTGGGGCTTCGATGTAGGCGGTCCCATTGTTAGGAACCATACGTTTTTCTTCGGCAGCTACCAAGGCAACAAGATCACGCAAACGGAACCGATAGCCGCGACTGGTGTAGGCGTCGCGGGATTTGGCGCTCCGACCACATACACCTCTCTAGCGCGGCAAGGAATCTTCCGGTTCGTGCGTGGCACCATCAACGTGAACGGCACAAACGTCACACAGAATTCGCCGTTGCTCGTGGATGCGAGCGGAAATCTGAAGCCTGGTGTGCCGGTTTGCAACGGAACCACGATTACAGGCAATTGCGTGGACAGCTACAACATCTTCGGAAACGATCCTGCGGGCATTGGACCCGATGCCAAAGTCGCCGGATTACTTGGCAAAACGCCTTTGCCGAATGACTTTGCGCTGGGCGATGCCTTGAACACTGGCGGATTCGACTGGAATCCTCCGGCCGCGTTCAAAGGCCCAAACGTAATGGCTCGCATCGACCACAACTTCAATGACAACAACAACATCTTTGGTCGGTTCCTTATCGGAAGTTACAACACAACGCAGGGCGACTTCCTGAATGCGCGTCCCGAAGTCTTTCCCGGTTTCCCGCCGTTAGGCGAGGTGAATCGCGACAACTCCAACCTTGCTATTAGCTATCGTCATACGTTCTCGCCCACGCTGGTCAACGAACTCACGATGGGCTACAACCGGTTCAAATTTCTGTTCACCTTTGGCGAGTCGAACCCGGGATTTCCCGATCCCACCAAAAATCCACCGTGGGCAGACGATTGCGTTGTCGGATCTACATTGAATGTTGATTCACCTTACTGCGGCTCCGCACACACCGCCCGCGCCGTTACGGCTCCGCAGCTCGTGGATAACGTGAGTTGGGCGCACGGCGCGCACAACTTGAAATTCGGAATCAATTTCCGCTTCTATGTGCACAACGATAGTCGCGGATTCTTCGGCGGAAACATCGTCGATCCGATCATCAGCTTCCGGCAGTCGCTTCGAACCGCTGGACTTACCAATGTTCCGACGGGAACCGGAGCCTCCGCGCCTTCTTCAACAGATTTGACGAACATTCAGCAGGCGGCTGTAGAACTGCTGGGAATTCCTGGCCGTATCCAGCAGGCCTTCCCCGCCGACTTTATTCATAACGTGTACGGCACAGGACTCGAAACTGTGTACACCCGAGCGCATCAATATGATTCCTACGTTCAGGATGAGTGGCACGTGAAGCCGAGCCTCACTCTGAACCTGGGTGTGCGGTGGGAGTTCAATCCGCCGCCATTCGATGCCAAAGAATCGCTGGTTCCAAACGGGAACATCGCGACGGGGCCCGTGTCATTCGTGAAAGCGGACTCCTGGTACAAGAACAACAACTGGACAGCCTTCGGTCCCAGATTGGGAGTCGCGTATTCTCCCGATCAGAAAACCAGCATTCGTGCCGGCTATTCCTGGATGTTCGACACGATCAGCACCTTCCAAGTCACGGCTCAGGCTGGAAAGGTCCCAGGCTTCGCTCTCAATTGCGTTAATCAATGGAGTACGAGCGCCAGCGCATTCACTCCGAGCGCAGGCTGTGTTCTGCCATCCGGTACGAACAACAGAATTGCCGGCGGATTCCCGGTTAGTGTTCCTCCGCCTTCGACCACACCTTCAGCAGCATTAACCCAACCTGCCTACCAGCCGAACGGACTGGCTCCCTCCGTTGGTGCGTTCGATCCGAATCTGAAGAATCCGTCCGTGCATGAGTGGAGTGTCAGCATCCAACGCGAACTGCCCGGCAGTTTCGTCACGGAGGTCGGCTATGTGGGAAAGCGCGGTACGCACCTATATCGGGCTTATGATCTGAACCAGATCACTCCGCCAGCCGATTTTCTGAGCTCGTTCCTGATCGCGCGGCAGAATGTGATGCTAGGTTGCACCGCTGACGGAAATGGATGCGCCGGCGGAGGCAATCCAACTGTGCTGCGAAGCCTGGTAGGCTGTGCAGCAACGGGAGCGTGCTCTGGCCTTAACGGCAGCACGTTCAAGACGGACTTCCTCCAGAACAATCTGGGCGACCTTGCCACTCGCATCGATCAGGCGAATATCGTTGCGAGAGGATTCCCCGGCAACTACTTCCGTCCGAATCCGCAGTTCACACAGATCTTCTTTCAGGATTCCGGCGGAGACTCCTACTATCACGGCGCCTATGTCGGGGTCCGTCGTCGCTTTGAACAAGGGCTGACGTTCGGATTGTCGTACACCTACAGCAAGTCGATCGACGATGCATCGATCGATCCTGTTGGCGCTTCGACCGGCGGCGGCCTGAGCACGACCAACAGCATCACGCCAACCGACATTCATAACTTCCGTTTGGATCGTGCGCTCTCTGATTTCGACAATCGCCACGTTCTCAGCATGAATCTCGTGTATGAATTTCCATTTGGGCAGGGGAAACGGTTCGCTTCCAGCGTCCCGAAGTTCCTCGATTACGTGATCGGAGGCTGGAGCTACACCGGCATCTTCGATTACCAGAGCGGCGAGCCGTACACGATCCTGAGCGGGGCACAAACAACCAATACCGAACACGTCAGCACGGCGCTAATCAAAGGTCCGATGGATACTGGGCACCTTCAGTTCGTGAATGGGATTGAAGGTCCAGTGATGTACAACACCGGCCCACTTATCACCAATCCCGCCGATCCAAACTTCGATTGCCGCAATGTGATCGGTACGCAAACGTACTTCTGCATTCCGCCGCCGGGACAATACGGAAATGGACGCAACCTGGCTCAAGGACCTGACTTCTGGAACCTGGACTCCGGATTAATGAAGAATTTCAAAATTACGGAGCGGGTGAATCTTCAGTTGCGCGCCGAAGCCTTCAATGTGCTGAATCACCCGAACTTCAATAATCCGCGCAATGCCAGTTCGGGAACTCCGCGTGTGAACAACTCGCTGTTTGGGCGTACCTGCTGCACAACGGCCGCGCTGCCTGCATCGGCGACGGTGATCGCAATCGGAGAACCGAATCGAGTGTTGCAATTGGGAACCAAGATCACCTTTTAAGAAGCAGCATTGAACGGTTAAACTCAGCCTCGCCCATATCGGGCGAGGCTTTTTCTTGGAGCAAACGTCTTGATCAAACTCTTCTGGAGAACTCTCGTTTGTGGAGCTCTGCTTTCTCTATTACTCGGTTCTGCTCTTACCCAAGAAGTTTCCCAATCTGGTCTCGAACTCAAAGCCGCCCGTCCCATGATCGAGGAGCCGGAGCGGGCTCCTCACGCGATGATTGCCAGCGCCAATCAGCTTGCTTCGCAGGCTGGATTGTCGATTCTGCGGAAGGGCGGCAACGCTGTCGATGCGGCGGTGGCCGTTGCGTTTGCTTTGGCCGTTGTCCATCCTGAGGCCGGAAACCTCGGCGGTGGTGGATACATGCTCGTCCGCATGGCTGACGGCAGCACCCGCGCGATCGACTACAAAGAGATGGCTCCCGCGTCGGCGCACACAGGAATGTTTTCCAATCGACTGGAGTCGCGCGTCGGATACAAAGCTTCCGCGGTTCCGGGAACGGTCGCCGGCATGGGATTAGCTTATGCCCGTTTTGGGAAGCTTTCATGGAAAGAAGACCTGGAGCCCGCGCGCCGACTGGCTAAAGATGGATTTCCAGCTTCGCAGCGAATGGAGCTGATTCTCGCCTTGCAGGCTCCGGTGATGAAGCAGTTTCCCGAATCGGCAAAGATCTTTCTGCATGGCGCCGACCGTCCGCTGAAACAGGGCGAGCTGGTAAAGCAGCCCGAGCTTGCCGCCACGATTGAGCGCATTCAAAAGCACGGCTGGCAGGAGTTTTACCAGGGGAAGACCGCACACCTCATCGACGCCGATATGCAGGCCCATGGTGGAACAATCCGTTACGACGACCTGCGCGCGTACAAAGCCATCGAGCGCGATCCGGTGAAGGGCACTTTTAGGGGCAATCAGGTGCTCTCGATGCCTCCTTCGTCGAGCGGAGGAACAACACTGATCGAGATGTTGAACATCTTCGAGAACTTTCCCGCGCAGCTCGGGATGGAGGGTTCTACGGAGCAGCGACATCACATGATTGAGTCCATGCGGCGAGCTTTTAAGGATCGCGCCGAGTACTCGGCGGACCCGGCGTTCTTTCCCGTGCCCATCGATTTGCTCACCAGCAAAGATCACGCGCGCGAACTGGCGAGCACCATCCTTCCCGACCGCGTGACTCCTTCGGCCAGCATGATGCCTCAGGCCGAGCCTCCGAGCCCGGGAACGCATGAATCATCCGATACGACGCACTTCTCCGTGATTGACCAAGCCGGCAATATCGTAAGCAACACCTACACGCTCAACGACTTCTACGGCTCACAGGTGATGATCGCCGGGACCGGCGTGCTGATGAACGACATCATGAGCGCATTCAGCACGAAGCCCGGAGATCGCGATGAGGTGAAACCGGGCAAGCGCCCCGTATCCTCAATGACTCCGACCATCGTCCTTCATCCGGACGGCTCGCCGTGGTTCGCGCTCGGCTCGCCGGGATCGGCAACGATTCCCAATACGGTATTCCAGGTAATCGTGAACATCATCGACTCCAAAATGGCTCTGCGCGATGCCATCGAGTATCCGCGCATTCATCAACAGTTCATGCCCGACGAAGTCGATGCTGAACCCGGAGCGCTGGTGTTCGATGTCGCCGAAAAGCTGCGCGCATACGGCGACACGATCAATCCCAAGCTGCGCTCTCAAGGAGACGTTCACGCCGTGATGGTCGAAGACGGAACCGGATGGCGTCTCGGCTGGTCGGACGGGAGAAGAGGCGGAAGAGCTGTGGGATATTGAAAGAATCCGCGGAGTCACGGAGCTTCGAGGCCCCGAAGCATGAAGCGGCTTTTCTTATCGCAGCGATCCAGATTTCAGAACATTCATTTGGTCTGACGAAAACCCGAGTTGCACTCGACAGGCCACGGCGTGCAACTCGCGTTCAGGTGGAAGCGCCAGCCTGAGTCACGGAATTCCACCTTTGAGGGCCGATGCTATGGATTGCGACGCTTTGGGGTGCTCTTACCGAGTAAACCGCGTAAAGCTGAATTCACGGCGTATTCATTCGGAAACGCCTTGGCAACATCGGGCTCCAGCAGAACGATGTTGCTACTCTCGCGCACGCGTTGCGCGTACTTTCCCCGAACTCCGCCGGAGAGCGCGGCGAAATCATATTCAGTGCGGAGATCGTCAGTGGGCTTCCGTGCCTTCTTCGTAGAAGTTCCGTTCGGTCGGCGTTGCCGGGCGCGCGCTGATGATTCGTATTTCTTCCTCATATTCGGTGTGCGCTATTACTAGAATACGACCAACTCTCGACATCCCGATAGTAAGAAACCGCTCCTCCTGTAATGAGTGGTCAGGATCGGGAAATGTTGCTGAAAGAGGATCCTCAAATACCGTCGCAGCTTCACGGAAGCTGACGGCGTGCTTGCGCCGATTGCTCCGGTCTTTTCTGGGATCCCATTGAAACTCCATCGCGCGTCAGTATAACTGGCTCAATCTGTAAGCGATGGCGAGAGCCTCACGTGAACATCGGCTTTAATGTGCTCACTGGCGCCACGACTCCGCGATCCAACACTGCGGCGATCTGCTTTATCTCGGACATCAACCTTGCGAACTGATCGGGAGTGATGGATTGCTGGCCATCGCTCAGGGCGTGGTCGGGATCGTGATGCACTTCTACCATCAAGCCGTCGGCTCCGACTGCGATGGCTGCGCGTCCGAGCGGCGCAACTTTGTTGCGCTTCCCGGTTCCGTGACTGGGATCGACCAAAATGGGAAGATGGCTCAGGCGCTGCACTGCGGGAACAATACTCAGATCGAGCGTGTTACGAGTGTGATCGGCGAAGGTGCGTACGCCGCGCTCGCAGAGGACGACGTTGTAATTGCCTTCGCTCAGGATGTACTCGGCGGCCATGAGCAGCTCTTCCAGAGTCGCCGACATTCCGCGCTTGAGCAGAACCGGTTTCTGCGAGCGGCCCGCGCGTTTGAGCAGAGAGAAGTTTTGCATGTTGCGCGCGCCGATTTGGATCATGTCGGCATACTGCTCGACTAAATCGAGCGACTCGTTATCGACGGCCTCCGTCACGATCAGCAATCCAAACTGCTCGCGCACTTCCGCCATGATTTTGAGTCCGTCTTCGCCGAGACCTTGAAACGAGTAGGGTGAGGTTCGCGGCTTGTAGGCGCCGCCGCGCAGGAAGTGTCCGCCGTTGCGCGCGACTTGCTCGGCAATCGTCATCGCCTGATCGCGCGATTCGATCGAGCAGGGGCCTGCCATCATCACGATGTCGCGGCCGCCGATGGCGATGTGCGAATTAGGAAAGCGAATAACCGAGTTCTCGGGCTTCACGTCGCGGCTGACCAGCTTGTAAGGCTTGCTGACGCGGATGACCTCGCCGACGCCTGGCATTTCCTCGAGAGTGCCGGCTTCCACTGCATCGCGATTTCCGGTAATGCCAATGGCCGTGCGCTGCGCGCCGGGAATGGGATGCGCTCGGAATCCGAGAGACTCGATCTTGCGACAGACCTCGCGCACCTGCTCTTCGGTGGCCTGCGCCTTCATCACAACCAGCATCGGGTTTGCTCCTTGGGAATTGCCAGTCTAATGAATGTGCGCTGCGCATCGCAATGACGCGGCGTTTCGTCCTGCTATGCTCGACTCATGGCGACGAAGTGGGAGCGCGAGGCGAAGGACATCCTGAAGCGTCCTGCTCCGAGCACTCCTCCCAGGCTCACGTCGCGCCGAATTGGGATTCATACTTCGACCTCAGGCGGTCCGGAAACTGCCGCGGAACGCGCGTATCGCCTCGGCTGCAACACGTTCCAGATGTTTTCTTCTTCGCCGCGCATGTGGAAGCCGTACCAGCTTTCGAAATCGCAGTGCGAGGAGATGATTCGGCTGAATGAGAAATACGGAATCAAACCGCTGGTCATTCACACCAGCTATCTTGTGAACCTGGCGAGTTCGACGACAGAGTTTCTCGGCAAATCCATTCAAGCCTTTCGTGCCGAAGTGGAACGCGGTCTCGCGCTTGGCGCGCAGTATCTCGTCCTGCACGCCGGCTCGTATCGCGGACTCACGCGCGAGGAAGGGCTGAAGCGCGCCGCCAACGCCATTGCAGAGGCGACCGATCGCCTCGACATGGAAGGCTGCGGATTCAAAGTGCTGATCGAGAACGCCGCGGGCGCAGAGTACTCGCTCGGAAGCTCATTCGAGCAAGTTGCGGAGCTGGTAGATCGGTTACGTCCCGTTCTACCCGTTGCCGCATGTATCGATACTTGCCACACACACGTCGCGGGATACGACATTGTCACGCCGGATGGCTACGAGTTCACGATGAAGTATCTGGAGAACACGATTGGACTGAAGAACATCCCAGTTTGGCACTGCAACGATGCCAAAGCGGCGCGCGCTTCGAGGCTCGATCGTCATCAGCACATCGGGCAAGGCAGTATTGGACTGGAACCGTTCCGCCGACTTCTCAACGATCCCAGAACGGCACACGCCGCATTCATCGCCGAGACTCCCATCGACGAACCTGGCGACGATCAGAGGAATGTGGATGCGTTGAAGGCTTTGGTCAAAGAGTGAGCACGCTTGAGGCCAGGTTTTTGGCATAGAACGTGCTCACCGTTCAGCTTTCATTTGCTTCCGGCAAGCTCACTAACGCGGAGAAATTCGCTTGACTTCGGTCCCAATTCGGGATAGCACAGAAGTAGGCACATGAGAATGAAAGGCGGGCAGAACACTTTCATGGCAAAGCTGCACCACCCGAGCGCCACTGCTGTTGTTTCAGGAGGGAACCATCTTCGTACTCTCCCTGGATTCGGCCGATGAGATCTATGAGATATCTCATCCGATCAGATGAGATCAAGATGAGATATCCCATCCGCCGCCATGAGATATCCCAATGAGATCGAATGGGATTCGATGGGATTGGATGAGACCTCTGCAAATTTATAAAGCTCGGGTTATAGAGCGTACCCAATCCGAATCCGTGGAACGCGAGTCAGTACCGTCCGCGGTAGCGGATGGTAAATCCGAACCATCTCGTTAACCCTCCGCTACCGCGAACGGTACTGACGCAACTTCCGAATCCGTCTAATCCGCGCGATCCTTGGCGGCTTTTGTCATTCCTTTAGAATAGAAAAATCCCATGTCGAAGCAGGAGAAAACTGAGGTTTTGAGCGCGGCCGAGCAGCCGCGCGATCGCGAGCAGCGCTACGATGCGCAGCGTATCGAGCAGAAGTGGTTTGAGCGCTGGCAGGCGCAGCCGGAAATGTATCGCGCCGAACCGGCGGCCTCCGCGCGCAAGAAGTACTACGTGCTCGAGATGCTGCCGTATCCCTCGGGCGCGCTGCACATGGGACACGTCCGCAACTACTCGATCGGCGATGCGCTCGCGCGCTTTATGTGGATGAAGGGCTACAACGTGCTCCACCCGATGGGGTGGGACGCGTTCGGCCTCCCGGCGGAGAATGCCGCGCTCAAGAACAACACGCCTCCCCGCGAGTGGACGCTCAACAATATCGCCAACATGAAGCGGCAGATGAAGCGGCTGGGGTTTTCCTATGACTGGAACACCGAGGTCACGACCTGTCTGCCCGATTACTACCGCTGGAACCAGTGGTTCTTTTTGAAGTTTTACGAGCGCGGATTGGCGTATCGGCGCAAAAGCAAAGTCAATTGGTGTCCGGAGTGCGCGACGGTGCTCGCGAACGAGCAGGTCGTGAACGGATGCTGCTGGCGGCATGAAGAGACGCCGGTTGAGCAGCGCGATTTAGAGCAGTGGTTCTTCCGCATCACCGATTATGCGGAAGAGTTGCTTCGCGATATCGAGAAGCTCGAAGGCTGGCCGGAAAAAGTCCGCACCATGCAGCGCAACTGGATCGGCCGCAGCGAAGGCGCGCAGGTCGAGTTCAAAGTCGCGGATTCAGACGAGAAGATCACCGTCTTCACCACGCGCATTGACACGATCTTTGGTGCGACTTCGCTTCAGCTAGCGCCGGAGCATCCGGCAGTGTCGCGCCTGATCGGCGACGATCCGGAATTGCTCACGAAATTGGACGCGATCATAGACGAGCAGCGGCGCGCACGCGAAGCCGGAAATATCGGCGAAGCGGAGAAGCACGGCTTCTTCACCGGCGCGTACGCGATCAATCCGTTCAACCAGGAGAAGATCCCGATTTGGGTCGCGAACTACATCCTGATGGAGTACGGAACCGGCGCGATCATGTCGGTGCCTGCGCACGATGAGCGCGACTACGAGTTTGCGAAGAAGTATGACATCGAAATTCGCATCGTAATCCTTCCGCGCCGTCACGAGGAAGGGCAGCACGAGGAGGGCACGCTTCCATACACCGCGATGGACAGCCTGCTCATCAACTCGGGCGAGTTCAGCGGTCTGGGCAATCAGGAAGCGATCCAGAAGATGACGCGCTATGCCGAAGAAAAAGGCTTCGGCAAAGGGATGGTCACTTATCGGTTGCGCGATTGGGGCATCTCTCGCCAGCGGTACTGGGGAACGCCGATTCCGATGTTGTACTGCGAGAAGTGCGGCATCGTTCCTGTTCCCGAAAAGGATCTGCCGGTGTTGTTGCCTGACAACGTCGAGATTACGCAGCAGGGCGGGTCGCCGTTGGCGCGAGTGCCGGAATTCGTGAATGCCAAGTGCCCGAAGTGCGGCGGCAAAGCGCGTCGCGAGACCGACACGATGGATACATTTGTCGATTCCTCCTGGTACTTCTATCGCTACACGAATGCGAAGCTGGCGACGGCGGCTATCGACAGCAAGGCTGCTGCGTACTGGTTCCCGATCGACCAGTACATCGGCGGCGTCGAACACGCCATCCTGCACCTGATCTATTCCCGTTTTTGGACGAAGGTCATGCGGGACTTGGGATTGATCAAGAACTCAGAGCCGGTCGAGCGCCTCTTCACCCAAGGCATGGTGATCAAGAACGGCGCGAAGATGTCGAAGAGCAAGGGCAACGTAGTTTCGCCCGACGACATGGTCGCCCGATATGGCGCCGACAGCACGCGTGTGTACGCGCTGTTTGCTGCGCCGCCAGATCGTGACTTGGATTGGCAGGAAAACGGAGTGGAAGGCGTAAGCCGCTTCCTCGCCAAAGTGCATCGGCTGGTCACGCGCTATGCTGCGCTGCAAACCGGCAAGAGCGCTGGCGGAGATGGAAGGCCGTCAGGTCGCACGAGCAGTTCCGTCGCGCGTGATCTCGAGCGCAAATTGCACCAGACGATGCGGCGCGTCTCGACCGATTTCGAAGGCCGCTGGCACTTCAACACTTCGATCGCCGCGATCATGGAGTTGGTGAATGCCATCAGCGCCGCCGACGCGCAGATTCTTTCCGGCGAAGTGTCAGCGCAGCAGGTCCGCCTCATGTTGCGCGATTTGGCGTTGATGCTTGCGCCCTTTGCGCCGTATCTTGCCGCAGAGCTGTGGGAGACGCTTGGCGAGCGTTCGCAGTTATTGCGCGAAGCCTGGCCGAAGTTCGATCCCGAATTGGCACGCGAAGAGGAGATCGAGATCCCCATTCAGATCAACGGCAAGAATCGCGCTAGGATCATCGTGCCCGCCGGACTCCCCGAAGCCGACGTCCAATCCCGCGCGCTGGCCGACGAGAAGATTCATGCTTTGCTCGAAGGCAAGTCGGTGGTGAAGGTGATTGTCGTGCCCGACAAGCTCGTCAACATCGTCGCGCGATAGCCATGCCGACCAATCCACTGCGCGAAGGATTTCGTGAGGTGCTGCGGGATCCCGCGCTGCTTCTGATCGAGATCGGCTGGCGTTGGACCTTTGGCGCAATTGCGATTGTCGTGCTCTGGCTGTCCGTGTTCGCAGTGCTGGTCAACGTTCCTTTGGACAGCCGCTTCATCGGCACATCGAGCGCGCTTTCCGTTTGGGAGACGGCGCAGAGTATCGCCTCAACCGCAATCACTCTTGGCCGCGCTCTCGTGCGAGTTGGAATTACTGCCGGCGTGTTTCTCGCTCTTTGCTGGATTGTGCTGAGTTCGCTTGGACGGCGGGCCACGCTCACGCGTCCGGCGCTTGCTCCTGGCGCTGACCTTCGGTCGTGTACGGCGATCAGCGTTGCGCGTGCCGGCGTTGCATTCGCTGCGGTGCTGGCGTGGGTGGCTGCCGGAGTTGTTGCCGGCCTCCTTGGGACGGCAGTTTCTCGCGATGGCGTGCCCAACGTCGGCGTGATACTCGTCATACTGCTGCCTGCGTTTGTTCTGATCGTGATCGCGTGGGCGACGCTGAATTGGTATCTATCGCTCGCGCCTGTCTTTGCGATTTCAGCGAAGAGGAAGCTTGCTGCAGGAGTGTGGCAGTTCGCGCGCGATTCCCGTGATCGGCTGGTAGAAATTTCGCTGGTGAGTGGAATCATTCGCGGTGGATTTTTTGTAATCGCGTTGTTGCTTTGGTTCGCCGTGGCCGCTCTCGTGTCGAATCCGCGTCTGGTCATCGCAGACTTGATTGCGATTTCTCTCCTCTACTTTCTTTGCGCCGATTTTGTGTATTTGGCGCGCCTGTGCGCTTACGCGAAGTTACGGAGCGGTTTAGCAGATGATAGCAACGAAGCGATCCCAGAAAGGAGAACAATTCAGCCGGAAGGTTTGGAGTTCAGCAGAGATGCTCGTACCGGCAACGAGGAATTGAGGCCCGAAGGGCCGGCAGAAGCGTAGCCCAGGGCGTGAGCCCTGGGACAGCGTACGGCAAGAACGGAGCCCTGAAAGGGCGGCATCTCATCGAATACCGTTTGAACGAATGCGTGCGGAGTAGAAACGATCGCCTACAGTGCCGCCCCTTCAGGGCTCGGCTTCATCTTGGATTCGCTGTCCCAGGGCTCACGCCCTGGGCTACGCTTCTGCCGGCCCTTCAGGCCTCGCTTCTCCGTGATGCGAGTGGTAGATCGCTAGTCGATGAAATCCACGCGCGGCTTATGAGGAATGATGCCTTGCTCGTAGCCCATCTCCAGCAAGCGGGTGATGGCCTGGCGGCCTTCCGGGCCGTAGTCGAGCGTGCGTTCGTTCACGTACATGCTCACGAATTTGCTCGCCGACTGGCGATCTAGATCGCGCGCGAACTGCATGGCATATTCGAGGGCTTCATCACGATGATCGAGGGCGTACTGAATGCTGTTGCGCAATGCCACTGAAACTTCATGCATGAGTTCAGGGCCGAGATCGCGCTTGATGGCATTGCCGCCGAGAGGCAGCGGCAGTCCGGTCTGTTCCCGCCACCACTTGCCGAAATCGACCACGCGGTGGAGTCCCGATTTGGAATAGGTGAGCTGGCCTTCGTGGATGATGAGCCCGGCTTCGTAGCGTCCTTCGAGTATCTGTGGGATGATCTGATCGAACGGAACGACTTCCGTCTGTACTTCTGGCGCGAAGAGTTTTAGGACGAGGTATGCGGTGGTAAGGGTGCCCGGAACCGCGATCTTCTTCGTCTTGATCTGCTCCGGCGTCAGTTCTTTGTTCGCGACGATCATCGGCCCGTAGCCTTCGCCGACGCTCCCGCCACTGGGGAGCAGCGCGTATTGATCCTGCAGATACGGATACGCGTGGAACGAGACGGCGGTCAGATCGTAGAAGCCCTCGCGCGCTTTGCGGTTGAGCGTCTCGATGTCGGAGAGCGTGTGCGTGAACTTCAGCCCGGGCACTCGCACTTTGTTCGTGGCGAGGCCGTAGAACATGAAGGCGTCGTCGGAATCAGGGCTGTGCGCGACTGAAATTTCGCGAAGTTGAGGAACAACGGAACCAGACGGAATAGACGAAACGGAGCTGGACATGGCGTATTTAAGTTTACCTTCTACGAGCGGGAAATCGATCAGGTAGTTTGCGAAGGAAGAAGAGATCAGGCTTGAGTCGGCCGAAGTTTCTTTCCCAAAGCAAGTCCCACGGCTGCAGCGCTCTTTAGGACCTCGCCGGGAATGAAAGGAAGAACCGCGGCAATCAGAATCGCTCGTATCGGCTGATGACTGAGCAAACCGAGCCAGGTGGCTCCAAAGAGGAAAATGATGAACTCCGTCGCGAGGGCTCCGGCGGCGAACGAGAGTACTCGTGATCTTTGCACCAGATTATGTGCGATCAGGCCTCCGATGAAGGCAGCCACTGGATACGAGAGGAGAAATCCGCCGGTTGGTCCTATGAGTTGTGACGCACCACCAAACCCGTGGGGACTGAACACAGGCAGGCCCGAAGCTCCTTCGATCAAGTACAGAACCATCGTGGCGGCCGAACGCCTTCCACCCAGCGTGAGCGCGAGCAGCATCACGCCAAAGGTCTGCAGGGTGATCGGAACGGGAGTGAACCATAGCGGGATTGAGACGTGCGCGCAGACTGCCATCAGCAGACTCCCGCCGACAACGGCAGACAGATCGATCAATCGGCTGTTTGTGAGGAGTTTGGTCTGCTGGGGGGCGCGATCTGCAAAAGTTTGCACTTGCTATCTCCGCTTGCGACGTTCGTGGTTCGCGACTAGATATTATGGTCGAAGCTGCGCTGTTCGCGTTCAATTTCTTCCAGCTCGCGCCGGAGCTTGGCGTCGGAGAGATGCATCCGGTGTCGCCGGATGAGCAGCAGGACACCAGTAATGCTTCCCGCCAAAGCGGCTACCGAAGCCAGGAGGATTAGGAACAGCAGCTTCATTGATCGTCAAGGATACCAGAGTCGGACGGTGGCGGGTCCATGTCGGAAGTGCATGGTACGGCTTGGGTTGGACTAGGGGGCCCTGAGACTCGGAGCGGCGCCGGACTGTCTGGCCAGCCTTGGCCGCCGGCCTGATCTTCGATTCAGTCCAGTAATCCTTGAACTTATGCTGCGGAAAGCAATCGGCGGACCTCAGTGACCAATGCAGTTCCGGTCACCGGCTTTCCCAAGACGGCATCGGCTTGGGGGAGGGCGGCTCGGGCGCTGTACGCGTCTCCAGAAAGGACAATCACAGGCAGTTCCGGCCGGGTCTTCTTAAGATCGGGTACAAGATGCCTGCCGTCGGGGAGGTTGAAGTCGGCCAGAACCAGATCGATCCGGTGGAGCTGTTCCAGTTGCTGCGTCGCCTGACGCGCGGTTTCTGCTGCCACTACAGCAAAACCTGCGTCAGAAAGGGTGATTTCGAGGATTTCCCTGATATCCGCGTTGTCCTCAACGATAAGAATGGTGTGGGACATAGCGCTTCGCGGTCAGAATGTCACAAAGGGCATGCGCCGGAGAACAGGAAAATGCCCTTGTTACGAATTTCGTACAAAAATTAGAACCTCGGAGATTAGTCTTTATTTTCAACAGCTTGCGATTATTTATGCATACGACGCCTGCCAGCTAGTTACTTCCGCTGCGAAGGGCGAGACTTTAGAGAGTCAAAGGCAAAACACGACACGGGTCACACGGAAACGGATTTCACGGCTATATCGGGGCAAAATCTGGGCTCATAGAAGAGCACAAACGTTCTGTGAAATCCGTACCATCCGTGCGATCCGCGTCGTGTTTTTGGGTTTTATCTCACTCCGGCGGAACTGGCCGACGCTCCCGCTGCTGCCGCAGATGGGGACTCGACCACGACGCCGTCGAAGGCTGTAGATGCGACGAGGCGTCCGTTGTCGTCGGTGATAGTACGTAGCAGCCAGCCGGATTCGCGGTGCTGCCAGCTTTCTCCTTCGTCGTCACTCGAGAATACTTCGGTGGAGTTGAGGGCAGTGACGAGGACGCGGTGCTGCGTGGCGTCGTAGAAAACTGAGGCGAGGTTCACGACCGGAAGTTTCTCCAGGCGCGTCCAGGTTTTTCCCAGATCGGTGCTGCGGTAGAGACCTTCGCGGCAGGCGAGCCACAAACTGTGGTCGGAGCCTATAGCCAGATCGCTGATTGAATTGATGACTTTCGGCAACGCCGCTTCGCTCCATGTGCATTCGAGGAGCTTGCACGAAGATTTCGCATCGCCTGAGCCGCTGCCGGAGGAGATAAGCAAGAAGTTGTGGCCGGCGGCGGCGACCAGCTTAGGCGTAGTACGAACCAGGGTGAAATCGGAGTGACCGAGCAGCGGACCACCTTCCCAAGTTTTTCCTGAATTGGAGCTTTCGAAAAGGCCTTGCGTGCTGGCTGCAAGCCAGCGGTCGTCGCGAACTTCGATTGCGTTGACTCGCGCTTTGAGGGTGCCGGGCTTGATCACCTTGCGCGTACTTGCTTTTCGCGTCTTGGTAGCTTTGCGAACGGTAATGACGTTGATGTTGGCGATGCGATCGAGCGGACGCCAACGCTCAAGCGACACCTTTGCAATTCCGGTTCGCTTGCCCGAGGAAACTGCCGAGGACCATTCATACACGCCGTTGCTGGTGCCGGCCAGCAGATGTGTTCCAGCTTTTCGCAAAGAAAACACGTCGCGTCCGTCCAGCCCAGCGCTGAGCTGTTTCCAGTGCGCGCCTTGATCGTGGCTGACGAAGACTCCGCCGTATTGCTTGTCATTGATCAGTCCGGCATAGAGCGTGTTGTTGTCTTCGGGATCAACTGCGAGTGCGGCTACCTGGCGATGAGCGAATCCCGTATTGGAAGGTTCGAAGCTTGCGCCGGCGTTGTTGCTGGCGAGCACTCCGCTGCGGTCGGTGGCCAGCATCACATGGTTAGGGTTGCGGACATCGATGAGCACGTCATTCACGATCACGTCAGGTGAGGTGATGCGGCGCCATGTCTTCCCGGCATCTGAGGTCTTGAACAGGCCTTCGGTTGTTCCTGCGTACACTACATCGCGATTTTCCGGGTCTTGCTTGAGCACTCGGGTGCGTCGTGCCGAAAAGGGAATGCCTTGAATTTTGTGGAAGAGTTCTCCTGCGCTCTCGCTCTTATAAATTCCCGAACACGCACTGGCATAGACAACTTGAGGCTGCTTGGGATCGATGATGATGGAGAACACATCGGAGTCGTCAATCACGCCATTCTTGATGTTGTGCCAGGAGTGTCCGCCGTCGGTCGTCTTCCATGGCAGGTGCCACGTTCCCGCGTAGATGGTTTCTGAATCGTTGGGATCGATGGCGATCGATTCGATGTTCTTGATCTCGGAGCTTGATTCGGGTGAGATGCGCGTCCATGTCTCGCCGCCATTGCGTGAACGATAGACGCCGTCGAGTGCGCCGGCGACCAGAGTATTCGGGTCTGATGGAGCGATGGCCATCGCACGAATAGATTTGCCTTCCATTCCCGAAAGAGGCTGCCACGTGTGTCCGTCATCGGTGCTCTTGAAGACCGAGCCGCCCTCGTGCTCCAGCGTCCATGCCGCGACGTAGATCGTGCCCTGTTGATGCGGATCAAAAATGATGTGATCGACTACGTAGTCGTTACCTTTCCCAATTCGGACAAAGCGCTGCCAGGTTTTGCCCGAGTCCTCGGATTGGTAGATCTGCCCGGCGCTGGTTCCGAGCAGAATGCGGCCCGCAGTCGCCGGATCGGCCGAAAGGCTGCGCACGTCCCCGCCATCCGGACCTACGGAAATGAACGTTTGTGCCTGAACAAAAAGTGAGAGAAACAGAATGATTGCGGGGGATACAAATCGCATTCGGTAAGAAGACTCCGAGGCCTCGAAGCTGTGTAGCTCAGAAGCTTTTATATTTTCGAGCCTGCGGAAGCCTCAGCGGGTTTCCGCAGCTCTGGTTTGACAGAATTATTTTACCGACAGAGTCACACTGATTTGAAGATGCGGTATCGGTTTGGAAACCAACTGCGTACTACAAAGCAGGCTTGCGGGAAACATTCGAAGCAATCGCTGTAGCGATTTAGTTCCTCACGTCGGCCATGAGTTTTTCAACTTCCGTCCGCTGCTCGCCGGTAAGCGGCAAGAACGGCAAGCGTGGCGGACCGCCATAGTAGCCGTTCAAATCCAGAGCATATTTCAAAGCGGGAATTCCCATTTGGCTGGCGATGCGAGTGGCGGGTTCGACAATGCGCTGCTGTTTGAGCTGCGCTAATTCTTTGTCGCCATCTTTCCAGGCAGTGTAGATCTCAAAACACGCAGTCGGCGCTGCTGCGGCAAAGGCGAGGACAGCGCCCGCGGCTCCCGCTTCCAGTGATGGCAATAGCTTTTGTGCCGATCCGGCAAGCAACTGGAATCCGACCTCTTTCTTGCGCATGACCTTCACTGCAGGTGCGGGACGCGCAGGCCGAGTCGAAGCTCCCGTTGTGCCGGTGCCGGCAAGCGCGGCAGCAGTGACCAGCTCGCCTTCCGGTTGTATCGCGCGCAACAGCATGCGGCCAGTCACGGCGTTGAAGACCTCGGTTGCATTCGCCGTGCGCTTTACATGGCGAGTGCGCGCGACCACGTCGGCAATCTTTTCGATTACGCCGCTCGATTCCTTAATGCCGATAATATTCGGATGGTCCGCCAGCTCCTGAATCACTTCTGCAGGCAGGTCGTAAGCCGTAAATGGCGGAACACTGTACAGCAGAACCGGAATAGGAGAGCGATCGCCGACGAAGCGGTAGTAAGCCAGCAGATTCTCCGGCTTCATCTGCGGACGATAGTAGTGAGGCGTGCGCACCAGCGCTGCGTCGTAATTCAGCTTGGCCGCGAACTCGGCAGCCTCAACGGTGCGAATCGCGGACTCATGTCCGACGCCGGCCAGCAGCACCTTCTCCGGCGCCGCGACCTCGATGGCGACGCGCAGAATCTCGCGCTGCTCTTCTTCCGAGAGCATTACAACTTCGCCAGTCGAGCCGAGAATTGCCATGCCGCCAATCGGCGTCCGCGAATAGCGATCCACGTTGTGCTCAAGCTTCTTGAGATACAAACCCCCCTCGGGGTAGAACGGCGTAGTCAGGGCAGGGAAGATGCCGGAGAGAAGCATGGGGATAGTTTAATAAACCAATCCTCCGTGACCTCATCTTTTTGTCCTCGTGGCCTTCGTGTTCGCCTTTCCCAGGGTTGCGACCAGGCGAAACCGCCGGCATCCAATGTGTTAGGCTTTTCTATGGACCTCTCCCGCCCAAGGCTGGCGTGTGCCTTGCCTGGCGACGCGAAGTGATGTCCCCGCCTATGCCCTCCGGGCCAAAGGAACTAAGCTTTTGATCGGAACCATTATTTCCAAGGTCATCGGGACCAAGAACGAGCGCGAAATGAAGCGCTTGTGGCCCATGGTGGCCCAGGTAAGCGCGCTCGAACCGGAGATGCAGAAGCTCTCCGATGCCGAGCTGCGGGCCAAGACCGACGAATTTCGCCAGCGCGTCCGCGAAAGTATCCAGCGCGCGGCTCCGAATGAGCTTCCTCCCGACGAGGACATCATTCCGACTACCTCGCCCTCTTCCAAAAAAGACAAACGCGATCCTGTTCTCGAAGAAGCTTTAGAAGAGGTTCTTCCCGAGGCGTTCGCCGTAGTGCGGGAGGCCGGGCGCCGTGTGCTCAACATGCGCCACTTCGATGTTCAGTTGATCGGTGGCGCGGTGCTGCATCAGGGCAAGATCGCGGAAATGAAGACCGGTGAAGGCAAAACGCTGGTCGCCACGCTTCCCGTTTATCTCAATGCTCTTGCCGGACGAGGCGTACACGTTGTCACGGTCAATGACTATCTCGCTAAGCGCGACTCCGAGTGGATGGGCAAGCTGTACAACTTTCTCGGACTGTCAGTCGGAGTAATCGTTCACGATCTCGACGACAACGAGCGGCGCGAAGCCTATGCAGCCGACATCACCTACGGCACGAACAACGAATTCGGCTTCGACTACCTGCGCGACAACATGAAGTTCGATCTGAAGGACTGCGTGCAGCGCGGCCATCACTTCGCCATCGTGGACGAAGTGGACTCGATTTTGATCGACGAAGCGCGCACGCCTCTGATCATCGCGGGAGCCAGCGAGGAATCGACGGACAAGTACTACAAGGTCAACCGCATCATTCCCGCTTTGGAAAAGGGCGAGGAGATTCAGAAGAGCATCGAAGAAACGATCTTCACCGGCGACTACACGATTGACGAGAAGCATCGCACCGTCACGGTCACCGAACAGGGCTGGGAAAAAGTCGAGAAGATGCTCGGCATCGGCAACATCGCCGATCCGGAGAACTGGGGATGGAAGCACCACGTCGAGACTGCGATTAAAGCCCACGCGCTGTACCGCCGCGATATTGAATATGTGGTGAAAGACGGCGAGGTGATCATTGTTGATGAGTTCACCGGTCGCATGATGCCGGGCCGCCGCTGGTCCGATGGTCTGCACCAGGCTGTAGAAGCCAAAGAGAACGTAAAGATCGAGCGCGAGAACCAGACGCTGGCGACGATCTCATTCCAGAACTACTTCCGCATGTACCGCAAACTCGCGGGCATGACCGGAACCGCGGAAACCGAAGCTGCCGAGTTCGAGAAGATTTACGGTCTCGACATCATAGTGATTCCGACAAACAAGCCGCTGCTGCGCATCGAGAATCCTGACATCGTATATCGCACCGAGAAGGAAAAGTTCTTTGCGGTTGCCGACGAGATCCAGAAGATTGCCTATGAAGGCAGGCCGGTGCTTGTGGGAACTACATCCATCGAGAAGTCTGAGCGGCTGTCCGACCTTCTAAAGAAAAAAGGCGTCCGCCACGTTGTACTAAATGCCAAGTATCACGAGCGCGAAGCCGAAATCGTGGCTCAAGCTGGACGTTTTGGCGCTGTGACAATCGCCACCAACATGGCCGGTCGCGGTACCGACATCTTGCTGGGCGGCAACGCCGAATTTCTCGCGAAACAAGAGCTGCTGAAGAAAGGTCTGGCGCGCTCCGTTGGCGCTGCTGAAGGCGAGCTGTCTCCGATCGCGGCTTCCGCCAATCTGACTCGGTTCTACTACCAGGGCGCCGAGTACGAAGTTGATTTGCAGCAGTGGGAAGAAGCGTTGAATCGGCATCAGCAGCAGATTCAGGCTGAACACGACAAGGTCATCTCAGTCGGCGGCCTGCATATTCTTGGCACCGAGCGCCATGAATCCCGGCGTATCGATAACCAACTTCGCGGACGCGCCGGCCGCCAAGGCGATCCAGGTTCTTCGCGCTTTTATCTCTCACTTGAAGATGACCTCATGCGCATCTTCGCCAAGGAGTGGGTCTCGAACCTGCTCCAGCGGCTCGGAATGGAAGAAGGCATTCCGATTGAATCCAAGCTGATCTCCCGCCGCATTGAGGCTGCGCAGAAGACAGTCGAAGCGCAAAACTTCGAGTCGCGCAAACACCTGCTCGAATACGACGACGTAATGAACAAGCAGCGCGAGGCCGTGTATGGCCTGCGCCGCCAATTACTCGAAGGACTCGATCAGAAGGATCTCATTCTCGAAGATTACGTCTCGGGCATCGTGGGCGATCTGCTCGATCAGTACGCGCCGCGCGACCAGCACGCCGAGCAATGGGATCTGAACGCGCTAAAGCAGCAGATATTTACGCGCTTCGGGGTGGATCTGGCGACTGAAGGCCTCGACCTCGAAAGTCTCAATCGTTCCGAATTGGGAGATGCCATTTTCGGCAAGCTGAAGGAACGCTACGATGCAAAAGAGAAGCTGATCGGCTCCGAAGCCATGCGCTATCACGAGCGCATGATCATGCTCAGCGTCCTTGATGGGCAATGGAAAGACCACCTGCTCAGCATGGACCACCTGAAGGAAGGCATCGGCCTGCGTGGGTACGGACAGCACGATCCGCTGGTCGAATACAAGCGCGAGTCCTTCGAGATGTTCGAAGCCATGATGCAGCGCTTCCAGGAAGAGACGGTTCGTTATCTGTATCTGCTGCAGGTAATCGAAGCCGAACCGCGCCGGCAGGCAGCGCCCCTTCCGTCATCGGATGGCCTGACCATGGATGGCGTTCCCTTCGATCCGACGCGCGCTGTCACTCCGCCTCCAGCCCACAATGGGAATCGCCGCGCAGCAACTTCCATGGACGATTTGGAGCGCGAGTTCATCCGCAAGAAAGAGCGTGAGCTGCAGGCCGCGCGCATGGCAGGCGCAGGCGATGCCGGCGTCCAGCAGCGCCGAGTTGGAGATAAGGTCGGACGCAACGATCCTTGCCCGTGTGGATCAGGCAAGAAATACAAGAAGTGCTGCGGAGCTTAAACCAAGAGCGAACACGAGGGTCACAAAGTTAACACAGCAAGGTCACGGAGATTGGCTTCGTGACCTTTATCTTTTGCCTTTGTGAACTTCGTGTTCGCCTTTCCCGGTTTCAATCCACGTCATCTCGCGCGCTTTGCTGCCGGTCTTCGTTCTCCACTCGGCGAACATCTGAGCGTAGCTGGCGGTGATGTACTCGGATTCGTTGATCGCCAGGATTTCTGCCGTGCGGTCGATCCACTCTGGCGAGCCTTCTAATTCGGCGATGTTGCCGATCGGTGTTTCATCGATCACCACATGGCCCTCGCCGTTGCTCCACTCAGCGCGATATTTTTCATATCGAAATGACGGAGCCAAACCGATGGCTTCGAACACGTGTGCCAGCGCTTCGCCATCCGCGAGTTCCGTTTCGGTCTCGACGCGCGATTTGTGCTTGCCGGCATTGCCTTTACTCTTGTGAGTTAGCGTCCACTTGGAGCCGTATTTGCGGATTCGCAGCACCTCTCCCCGCGTGCGCAGTCGGTCATCGCTGAAGTCGTAGAGCGTGTTCATCTCATGGGTGCGCGGCGTGATCAGACGAAATCCCGCCGCACTCAGCTTGCGCGAGAGTTCGCTCACATCACCGATTCGCACCTTAACTTCGACTTCTTCAGCAGGCATGTAGGGATTCTATTGGCACCGACGCATTTGGGACGCAACGCGGCCTACGATGCTTTGCCGCGTTCTGCTTTGCTGACCTCTTCCTGGACGGGGTGCGTGAATTCGAAGAGGCACTGGCGCGGATTCTTGTCCTCGCGCAAGCCCTCGTACACAGGAGCGCGCATTTTGATTCCGCCGGCATCAGTTTCGTGCGTCCACTCAGTGAACTTGATTTCGGCAACGAGTTCGGGCTTCACGAAATGAACTTTGCGTGGACTATCGATCTTTCCCGTAAACGGATTCTTTGTCGTCTCGAGCTTGTGAAGCTTCTTCCACATGTCTGCGTGAGTCGCATGAGTGAATCCGCTGCCGGCCTGTCCGACCGGCACGAGATTGCCTTTCTTGTCATAGAGCCCAAGGACAAGCGAGCCAAAGTGTTCGCGGCTGCCGCGTGGATCGGTGTAGCCGCCGATTACGCATTCCTGACGCTGCGTGATCTTGATCTTCAGCCACTCGCTGCTGCGCTTCTGCACGTAGCAGCTCTTGCGGCGCTTGGCGACGATGCCTTCGAGCTTCTGCTGGCGGGCAGCCTCCAGCAACGTGCGTCCTTTACCGATGAAGTGATCCGAAACTTTCAGTACTTCCGTCGGGCGAACCACCTCAGCGAGCAATCTCTTGCGCTCTTCCAGATCGACGTTCAATAACGAATAGCCATCGAGATAGAGCAGATCGAAGGCGTAATACATGATGAAGACACTGTGGTCGGGAGAGCGGCGCTTCCCGTCCATGGAAAGCCCGCTGCGCTGCTGCATCAGACTGAATGATGCGCGACCGCTCTGATCGAGCGCCACGATTTCCCCATCGACAATGCAGGAGCGGCAGTTGAGGCTATCAGCGATGGCGTGCAATTCTGGGAATTCGTTCGTCTGATCATTCTGATTGCGCGAGACCATCCGCAGCGATTTCTTGCCGTCCTCGCCAAAGAAGATGACCGATCGGTAGCCGTCCCATTTGATCTCGTAGAGCCAATCGTCGTCGTCGAATGCGTCATCGACGAGGGTCGCGAGCATGGGATGGATCGCCTGAGGCATAGGCCGTTTTGCCGCACCTCTTACGTTGTCTGGATCAAAACTCCCTTTGGTCTTTGGCGCAGAGGATTTCCGCGACAGCTCATTGGTTGTACTCGATGCAGTTGGTTCCTTTTTCGGAACCGAATCGGATGATTTTCCGGCTGCCTTCGAGGATGCTGCCTTTGACGATTTCGAGACTTTGCGTTCGGTTTTCGTGCTCCGCGCCTTACGGTCGTGGGCGGCAATCGCATCAGCGAGCCACGCATTCTTTCCACTACCACCGCCGCCCCCCCCAGACGCAGGACGATTGCTCTGCCACTCCGCAGCACCTTGATCTCCCGCAATCTCAGCCATGCTTTTATGCGTCAGCACGGAGTAGTCGTACTTGTCGATGTCATAACCAGGCACGGCGTGATCATCCCGCTTCTTCATCAGAAGCCATTCGGTTCCTTTTGAGCCGGCGCGCCGCGAACGCATCTTCACCAGTACGAAATCGCCTTTGAGTTTTTGCCCATGAAGACGGAATTTAAGATCTCCCTTGGCCAGCATGGCTGACGCCTGCTTCTCGCGCTCACTCCTATTCGCGGGATGGTCGGAATAGTCTTCTTTCAGCGGCTCCCACGTTCCGGTGTCCCACACCATCACCGTGCCCGCGCCGTAGTTGTTGGGCGGAATGATGCCTTCAAAGTGGAAGTAAGAGACCGGATGATCTTCCACCTGCATGGCAAGCCGCTTATCGCTGGGATCGAGTGAAGGGCCTTTAGGCACGGCCCATGACTTCAGAACGCCCTCTATCTCCAGGCGAAAGTCGTAGTGCAAATGAGAAGCCCGATGCTTCTGGACAACGAATCGAAATCCCTTTTTGGGATCGAGCTTCGGAGGCGGCTCCGGCGTGCGATCGAAGCTGCGTTTGCGTTTGTATTCCTCGAGAGCCATAGATAGCGAGCAGCTCAAAGCTTACAACAGAGAAGGATCAGCCTGAGCCTCTCAGAAGTGCGATGCTGAATGAACCGCGTGCGATCACCTTGCGACGTAGTCAGGCGAGTGTCTCTCCACCTTGTCATTGGCAACCGGAGCCGTATCGTTGGCCGAGGTTTTCACCCAGCAGCGAAGAAGCTCGGCGACACTCCATGCTTGCGCAATGCAACCTCGCGGGGTGAACGGCGGCTCGGCATCGAAGATCTCGCTCACCGACCCGATGCAGGCTTCGCTCAGATGGTCGGTGAATCCGGAAAGAAATTTCCTGGCTTGCGAGAATGCTCCCGGGTGCAGCTTCAGCCACGCATCGACAAAAGGTCCGATAAGCCACGCCCAAACGGTGCCCTGATGATAGGCCGCATCGCGTGCGCGCAGATCGCCGTAATATCGGGGCTTGTAGTCGGGATGATCGGGAGAGAGAGAGCGCAATCCTACAGGTGTTAATAACTTGCGCTCGACGATGTCGAGCACCGCCGCCCAGTATCGTTGTTCCAAAACGGGATGTTCGAGCGAGATGGCAAACAATTGATTTGGACGCAGCGCCAGGTCGGGCTTCCCATCTTCTCCGTCCACAACGTCGTACAGATATCTTCCTTCCTGGTACCAGAAGCGCTGATTGAACGAATCGAAAGCGCGATCGGCGTAGCTGGAAAACCTCTGTGCCGACTCTTCGCTGCGCTCCTCGCGCATCCATTCCTCCAGCAGCCGCAGCGCGTTGTACCAGAGTGCATTGATCTCGACCGCCTTGCCACGGCGAGGAGTCACGACCCAATCACCGACCTTCGCGTCCATCCATGTGAGCTGATAGCCCTCGGCTCCTTGCGAGAGAAGTCCGTCTTTGGGATCCACTTTGATGCCGAACCGAGTGCCATTCACATGCCAATCGACGATGTCGCAGAGCTGCGGCAGGAGAATGCGAAGAGTCGCGCGGTCATCGGTGTACTGAACGTATTTGTGAACGGCGTGGAAGAACCAGAGCGTGGCGTCCGCGGTGTGATAAAGGCCGCTATTCTTGCCCTCCGGAAACATATTCGGAATGAGGCCGTCGCGGATGTAATGAGCGAAGGTGCGCAGGATGTATCCGGCCTCGCCATGACGTCCTGTCGCGAGCGTCAGCCCTTCGAGGCTGATCATCGTGTCGCGTCCCCAATCGGTGAACCAGTGGTAGCCGGCGATCACGGTACGGATCTCGTCGCCTGCGGCGAGGGCTCGAGCTGTATCGGCGACGCGTCCTGTGGGCGTGATGAGAAACTGATCGGCGGCGAGGACGAGTTCTCCGCCGAATGCGTCCTGTAAGCCAGGATTGGCTACGCTGATCAGCCTGCGCCGTCGTTCCATTTCGGCATGGAACGCCTCATCGGGATCGAGGGCCTCCAATGCCTGAAGGTACTCGGTTGACGCAATTAAAGTGGCGGGCTGTTCTGGTTCGAGCTGCAACTCGAAGTATCCGGGTGACCACAGATCGCCCTGGTGGTCATAGCCGCGATCCGCTTCCACCCGAAAGCGCAGATCGGGAATCGTTTTTTCGTCAGGATGAAAGGCAACGTTCTCGCGATTAACGCCGAGGCGCAGGATCGGCAGCTCAGAATCGTTGCCGATCTCCAGCCAGTCGTCTTTCGGCTCGCATGAGTACCGTTTTGGCTCAAGGCCTGAGAGTTGTCCTTCGTGCGGACGGAAATGCATCGCTGGCCGAAGACGTAGCGTCAGTCCTGCTGCCCCGTGCCATTGATATGTGAGATGTGCTGTGTTCTGCCGATGAACCAGATGAATCCGCTTCTCAAGCGAGCTTGTTCCGTTCTGGAATCGATAAACCCAGACCGGCAGACCGGCTTCCAGGCGAAATGCCTGCAGATGCGAGACCGCGCGGAAGTTCGAGATACCCGTGGATGTTTCTTCACCGCCGAGATCAACGAGTTCACCGCCTGGAAGAAGCACCTGCTCGGAGACATCGTTCAGCATCATGGTCCGGCCGTGCGGACTCGGAAGCGCGGCAATGAGAACGCCATGGAAGCGTCGAGTAGGCGCGCCGCTCACCGTGCCGGAAGCGTAGCCTCCCAAACCATTGGTGACCAGCCATTCGCGTGTGAGCAGTGTCTCCCAGCGTTCCTGATCATGCCCATTCTGGGAAGCGTTCCATGAGAACTCGCGCGTGATGCTGTCAAGAATGCGGCGATCGGGAGTGTTCTTTCCGCGGCCGTACAGGATCGGAATGTCTTGCGTCTTGACCAAGTCGCTTCGCCAGCTTTTAATTTTCCTCGATTGCAGCCGGTGCGAGCACGGTCGCCGACTCGCCCTGAATTCGCCAGCCCTGGTCCGAATCGGGATTGATGCATCCCGATCCTCCATACTTCATCTCTTCGCTCGACCAGAGAACCTGCCACCGCTTGTTCTCAGGCGGCGCGAGCAGAGGTTCGGGTGCATGACGCAAATCCAGATCGGCGCCAAGATTTACGACGAGCAGCCGGTCCTGACCGGCCTCAACGAAGTATCGCAGCACAAAAGCCTGCGGCGCGATCACTGCGCCATCAACCTTCCCATAAAGCTGCATGCGAAATGCAGGATCCGTGTGGCGGAGCTGCAAGAGGTCGCGATGGAGCACGACAAAATGCGAGTTTCGCTCCCACTCGCTCCAATCCAATCTACAGGCATCGAGAGTCTCTCGCTTGGCGGGATCGGGGACGTGGGCGCGCATCTCCTCTGACTTAAGCTGAGGAAATTGCGCGAGAAATTCTGCTCGCCCTTTATAGACGAGCTTTGCCAATTCGGGATTGTGATCGGCAAAGAAGACGAACGGCTTACTAGAGCCGAACTCCTGGCCTTGAAACAGCAGCGGAGTTCCCGGACCAAGCAGCGTAAGCGCCGTGAGCGCGCGATATCGTCCCGGGCTCGTGAGCTGATGGAGGCGCCGTCCGTGAGCTGAGTTCGAGACTTGGTCGTGGTTCTCGATAAAGGTCACGAATGCCGCCGGCTCCATACCGGGCGTAGTTTCGCCACGGCGCTTGTTCTGCCAACTGTAGTACTGCCCCTGATACAGATAGCCGTACTTGATGGCCGAAACGAATTCCTGCGGCGTGCCGCAATAGTCTGTGTAGTAAGCCTGCCTCAGGCCGGTGGAAGCGGCGATGGCGCTGTGGTGGAAGTCATCATTCCAGAGCGCGTCGAAGCCGTATCCGCCGCGTTCAGCAGGTTTAGCAATCTTTGCTTCCTGGGATTCGTTCTCAGCAACGAGAATGATCTCTCGATTGCCGGCAGCCGCACGCGCTCGGCGAGCCATGTCCGCGAGGATGTGCTCGCGCGAGCGATCGACAATGGCTTGCGTCGCGTCAAAGCGCAAGCCGTCGAGGTGAAATTCGCGAATCCAGTACTCGACATTGCCGGCGAAGAAGTCGCGTACTGGTCCGCTGTTCTCGCCGTCGAAGTTGATCGCATCTCCCCACTCGGTCGCGTGCTCGCGATGGAAGTAGTCATCAGAGAATTGCGTCAGGTAATTCCCGTCTGGACCGACGTGGTTGTACACAACATCCAGAATCACTCCCAATTCGATGCTGTGCGCGTAATCGATGAAGCTGCGGAAGTCGTCGGGAGTTCCATAGCGCGGGTACGGAGCGTACAGGTTTACTCCGTCGTACCCCCAGCCAAATTCGCCAGGGAAACACGCGACCGGCATGACTTCGATGACTGTGATCCCAAGCTCTTTGAGCAACGGCAATTTCTCTTTTGCTGATTCGTAAGTGCCATCGGGCGTGAAGGTGCCGATGTGCAATTCGTAAATGACCTGTCCTCGAATGCTGATGCCGCGCCAGTTCTTGTCCGTCCAGGCGAACTTCTGGTGATCGACGACTGCAGAGGCTCCATGCGGACCATCCGGCTGCCAGTGCGATGCCGGATCGGGAAATGTGTCCTTTCCATCGACGCGCAGCTTGTAGCGCGTTCCACCGTTTGCATCGCCGATCAAAGCCGAGAAGTAGCCGTCATCCTCCCGATCCAGTGCAAATGCCTTCCCGCTTTCGCGATTTCCATCAAAAAAGATCACTTCAACGGAGCGGCGCTTCGGCGCCCAGACGCGAAAATGCGTGCCTCCACCGGGCTGCAACTCTGGTCCAACGGCAAGCGTGCGAGTTACAGATTGAGGTTCTTTCAGAACAGGATTCATGTAAGGAGAAGTGGACGCAAAGACACAGCGTCTCAACACAATTCAGATGCAAAAAGTGAGATGCGGAAAGGCTTCTGATCGCCGGTTTAGGAGCCAGCCATCACCAGCGGCATGGTCGGAGTCTGGCTGCCACCTTCGGCCTCGATGGTTACGGCGAACATCTTGGGCCAGGCGTCCTTCTCCGCATACGGCATCACCATGGCGGCGTTTCCATTGGCATCGGGCTTAAATGTGCCGCACGGCATGGGTTTGGTGCCGCTGGCCGGGACCAGCCACAGTTGATATGTCTTTTCCGGCGGCAGAGGCGGAAGGTGCTGGGCAGTGAAGACCACCGTTCCGGTCTTCCGCATGTAGCTGGCTTTGCCTTCGGGAACCGGCTGAGCCTTTGTCGAGACGAGGGCGAAGTGCGACGCCTCCGGCGACGTCAGCGCGTCCAGCACAAGACGCGCACGATCCAGATCTCCCTGTTGCTGCTCGAATCGCTGCTGCGTCGCGTCGAGTTTATTTCGCAAGCTGGTGTTCTCGCGCCAGAGCATCAGTCCAAAGAGGGCGAGCAGCACTGCAGCAAACGTCGGGACGAAGCTCCACCATGGCCTTCGCATTACCACTCGGCGTATCCGCGGCGGCTCGGTCCTGATTGCCTGAAGCAGCCGCTCACGCGAACGCTGTGGCGGGGCAGACCCCACGCTGGACAACGCCAGCATGGCCATTTGCGAGTTGATCTCTTCCAGCTCACGCCGGCATTGCGGGCAATCTTTCAGGTGCTCGCGAAATTCCGCGGCATCGGAGGCAGGCAGCTCGTGCAGAGCGTAGAGCGCCAGATCGTCTGCAAATTGCCGATGATCTCTCATGCAGCGAGCCCCTTTCTGAGCGCCGCCAGAGCTGCTCGAATGCGCGTCTTGATCGTTCCCAGCGGCTCGCCGGTTTTGGCCGCGATCTCGGAATGCGTGAGTCCCTGAAAGAAAGCCAGCTCCAGCGCGCGACGTTGGTCCGGCGGCAGTTGTTCGACTGCGCTGCGGATTCTGGCGATGGCCCGATGGCGGTCCGCCGCTTGTTCCAAATCGGAATCGACTGAGATCATGACGTCCTCGATGTCCGACTCCGGGCGCCTCTTCCGCAATTGATCGATCGCGCGATGGCGCGCAATGACCGCAAGCCACGCGCCAAGGCTGCCGCGATTGGAATCGAAGGTCTCCGGCTTTCTCCACAGTTGCAGAAAGATCTCCTGCAGGATGTCTTCGGCTTGCGTGGTATCGCCGAGCACGCGGAGCGCGACCGAATACACCACCTGGGCATAGCGATCGTGCAGCGCAGCGAGAGCGTCTTCGTCGCCGCCGCGGATGCGGGAGATCAGCATGGAATCCGTCACCTGGGGGTGATCTTTGGCGCTCGTCGCCGAGCTCATTTCCTTTCCTTAAGAACGAAGCAGCGTCGTCGCTCGGATTGCGCTTCCGAGGAGATGAAGGGCGATTCTAAATCACCAGTAGGCAAGTCACTCAGCGTCCGCTTCCCAGAGCGGAGTTCAGCAGCGTCGCGAGGCGCACGCCTGCCTTGGCGAGCTGTTCTTCGACAATGGGGTGCGATACGTCGTCGTAGCGCGGGCCTAAGTCGATATGCAGATCGGCCATACGCTTGCCGACGTGGTTGTCGGCGCAGGAAGCGACTTTGGTTTCTGGCTCGCGCGGAATGAACGCGGGCAGAGCACGGTAGGCGGTCACAGCAGCGTCATGTCCTTCCCAAGCCCAATCGATGGGCCGACCGACGTTCCACCGTGCCGCTCGCGGGTGGTAACGGATATCGAGCAGATCGGCGAACTCCTCGACCGCCATGTCGTGATCGTCGAGCAGGCTTTCGATCAGCCCCGTGTCCCACACTGAGTGCAGATTCGGGAAATAGTCTTCGTGCTGCGGGTTCGTGAGACGCGGCGCTTCATCTTCAAATGCGACCGGCACGCAGTTGCCGCCTTCGTCGCTGTTGTCTTCATCGTGCAGCGGCTGATGAATATCTCCGACGAGGTGAATGATAAAGCGCAGAGCCTCGCCACGGGCAGCCGCGTCTCTGCCGGTTTTGAGCTGTTGAACGTACTTGGTAATGGCATCGATCACGCACCCCGACTGGCACATTTGGGCGACGTCGTACTTGTCGCGCGTGGCGTTCAGCGGGATGTTCACGTAATGAAGGGGGCCGGTGTCGGGCTGCTCGGCTCGATAATCGTCGGCCCATGTAGCGGCGTCCGCGATCGGAGGCAAGCCCAGATTTCGACAGTAACGATGAAGAGCAGCGCTGACCGGAGCCGCGCTCAAAATCGCGTTCACTTGTCCGGCGACCTGCGGCTGCAGGTGCTTCATCGCAATCAGCGCGATGATCTGGTGGCCTTCGCATCCCCAGGCATGGGCGTTTTTCGCAGAGGTTGAGAAGAGCAGGAAGACGAGCGAGCAACAGAGCACTTTGAATCTCATCGCGGAAATTCTACCTGCTCGCGGGGCCTTGGCGTTTACTCCCATTAAAAGGTCAGAGAAGAACAGGCAGGCTGGGGGCTTTGTTGGCTTCAGCGATCATAGCTCTCGTAAGCCTCCGTAGGCGAGCACTCGCGTAAACTGACTGCTAACACGGCGCGCTCCACAGTTCCCAGAACAGAACACACCTTCCGCAATGCGAAATTCTCTAATCTTTTAAGGTGTCACACTGAGGCGTGAGACACGAAACCGCACCATCCAAATTGCGACGAGCGTGGCTCTGCATGATTTCCCAGAACGGGATCCCGCAAAATCCTAACCTTCAAGGTGCTCACAGTTGGCATCTGCGTACCACTTCTTTGCAGGCCGCGCTATTTACTATTCCCTAAACAGGAATGCAAGTAGCTGAATCTCAAGGATTAACGTTTGGAACCAGAGTTGCTGAATGGAAGATCCGTACGATCGGGCCACGTAGTTCCTTGCACCAACCTTGGGAGTGCGTCCATGGTGTCCGTAGGCCGAACATGGTCTCGCCAGATATCCGAACCTGCTCCTTTCAGAACGATTCGTCTCGACGCCGCCAGGCACCGTGGAGGAGCAAATGCACTCAAGTCACTACATATCTCGAAGCCATAACCGTGGTTTTTTAACGTTTTCTGTCACTCGATTAATATGCTCGCTCCTTATTTCATCGGTTTCAGCTATCGCCCAAATCCAGGCTCCCCAAACTGGATTGCCGCCCAATGCCTCGGTCATCCCAGTACCTTTGGGGACCGTTAACACAATTACCGGACACGTTCACCTTGAGATCCCGATTGCCCATGTTCCGGAGCATAATGACGTGATCACCGAGAAGTTTGTCTATGAGGGAGGGAGTTGTTCCTGGACCCCAAATGGAGGAACCTACTTATGCACAAACTGGAACCCTGCCTTAGGGTCAGACAAGACGTTGAACGTGGTGTATGACACAATTACGCAGTCTTGTCCTGATCCCGCATATCCAGTCGGAAATTCATACGTCAACCAAAACTTTAGGTTGGAGGATATTCGAGGTACCACCTACACGATCGGTCCAGGGCTATACACGCAGAATATACGATGCTATGACATCAACGGCAACCGTGATCCCAATCAGGGATGGCCCGCGTCGTTCACAACTACTGACTTACAAGGAGAAGGATATACCCTTCAAGTTACTAATTATAGCACTAGTTCCGGAGTCGACGCGGTTCTATCGAATATTGAGGGTGACCAGACTATCTCTGGGATTACGAACGATCGGAACGGAAATTATATGGGCTATATTGACAGCTTTGGGCGTAATCCGTTTCCGATTCAGAACCCATATTCATCTCCTATACAAGTCTATGGATCAGACGGATCTTCCTTGTCGTATACACTGAACTATAGCAACGTCAGCATTATCATTCCACCAAATCCAGCGAAAACCATTTCTATTCTTTCAAGCATCAGTCTGTCTAACGGCACTCAATATAGTTTTACCTATGATACCGGAACTACGGGGACTCATACTGGCATTCTTACTGCTGTAACGTTGCCCACAGGAGGGCAGGTGTCATTTGGCGGGGGCGCAACTTATCCGACTTCGATCACATATGCCGGCAATACTTGGAACCTAGCATATAACAGTGTCGGCAGCGGCCAGACCTTTCAGGCGATCACGACCGTTACTGGTCCTCCCCGATTTGACGTGGCTACTCAGTCTTATTTGGATGACAACACCGTATATACAAGCGTAGTTGGCGGTTCCCCTGCTGTACAAGAAATTAAATACTACAGTGGTTCTAGCACACTCCTAAAGACAATCGATGTGACATATGTGCAACCACCCGGCGGAACTGACCCATACGGCGGATTTATATCCACCGTTACTACGACCATGAACACAGGCCAAGCGTCAAAAGTTCAGTACTTTTACGATCTTCCATACAAGAATTATCCGTCCAAGATCCAAGAATGGGACTTTGGGGCGAGCGCTCCTACCCGAACGACAACGTTTTCTCCTCAAGGCCCGTTCCCGACGAATGTGAGCGTATACGCAGGTGACGGGTCTGGCGCTGCCATTGCGGTAACCACATACGGCTATGACGAGTACTCCTCCGGATTCTGCACTGTTCCAGGTCTTTCGGATGCTGGAAGTACGCCAGGTCATAATTCTTCATTCAATACTGGCTACACAAATCGTCACAATATCACCACGATTAGCCGCTGGGTCTCGGGTAGCACTTGGCTTGCAACTCATAAGTGTTACAACACCCTCGGAGCTGTAACCCAGGAGGCTGATGAGGCGGGGAATCACACTACATATGACTACAGCGATACGGATCAATGGGCTGACTCAGCTTGCATTCCTGCTGGCACCAATACTGGCGGAATTCTCAAGACGATTACCAACGCTTTAGGACTTCGAATCCAGAAGAAATACTACACATGCACAGGCCTCCTTCAGAGTTCGCGGAATGAAAACGATCTTGTCGCAGGCCGGCTGGGAAGAACGTACACGTATGATGACTTGGGTTTTAACACCTCTGTCACTACGGCTTTGGGAGGACAGACAACACACACGCCACACTACATTTCTGTGCCGTTCTCAATCGATACTAGCCGCCAGATTGACAGTCAGAATTCTATTAGCTCGACGACTCTGTATGACGGCTATAATCGTCGATCGCAGACAAAGGTGACTTCAGATCCGGACGGGATCGACTACACCGATGTCTCCTATAGTCTGTTTGGAACAACCAACTGCGAGTCCACACCATATCACTCGCAATCTGATTCGACGTATGACAATGACTGCTACAACTATGACGCATTAGGGCGTGTCACGAAGCTAACACGAACTGATGGAAGTACCGTCACGACGAGCTATGGAATTGCGGCAACATCGATATGTGGTTTCACTGCATTTCCGAGGTTGGTTACCGATGAAGCAGGAAATAAGGCACAGAACTGGAACGATGCGTTCGGGAGCTTAGTCGAAGTGGACAACCAAGACTCAGGCGGTGCCTTAAGTATCGCAACGTGCTATCAGTACGATGCAATTGGGAATCTGCAGAAGGTCACAGAGCGCGGCGGTACGAACAGTACCAACTTGTGGCGCACTCGAAATTATGCCTACGACGGCATATCACGGATGACTAGTGCCTCGAATCCCGAATCCAATACGGTAACGTATCGATATGACTCGGATTCCAATTGCACAGCCCAATCGGCTTATCCAGGAGAGCTCATCAGTGAGACTGACGGTCGTGGTATACGCACTTGTATGCAACATGATGCGTTACATCGCCTCATTGGCAAGACGTATAGCGATAACACTCCGGCGGTCGCCTACTTTTATGATCAAACATCCTACAATGGAATAACGCAGATTCTGAACGGTAAAGGACAACGTACTGGCATGTCCGACGGCACGGGTCAGACGGCGTGGAGCTACGACGCAGACGAAAATGTCCTTACAAAACGACAGACCATCGCAGGCGTGACGAACAGCATTAGCTATGTCTACAACCTAGACGATTCAGTCCAATCCATAACATCGCCGAATGGGCATACATATTCATACAGCTACAACAATGCAGAGCGTCAAATAAAACTTGCGGACAATGGGGCAGGAATAACGTATACGCAGAACGCGCACTATTATGCGCCAGGACAGCTATCCTCCGCAAGCCACGGACTGAATTCAGTTATTACCGAAACCGATAACTTCAATAGTCGGCAACAGCCTACGTTACTTTCCGTAACGGCACCATCTGAAACGCTATTGAGTCTAAGTTATAACTGGGTACTCCCGGGTAACGTAGACATAGGAAGCGTGTATCAGATACAAAACAATCGCGATGCGACCAGAAGTGTGCAATTCGACTATGACCAACTCAACCGACTGACTAGCGCGAAAACCTATAATGCTACGACGTGGGGCGATGCCTACGTGTATGACAATTGGGGCAACCTCCTGCAGAAGAACGTCACGCAAGGCACAGCTGAGACCCTTCAGGTTACTGTGGACGCAAACAACCACATTAATACGAGCGGCATGACGTACGACGGGGCGGGAAACCTAACTTGGGATACGTTCAACGCGCTCAAGTTCGACGCCGAGAACCGCGTTAATCCCGTCACAGGATATGTGTATTCCTACGATGGCGATGATCATCGCGTGGAAAAGAACAATTCTGGATCAATCACTTATTTCTGGTATGACGATAATTTTAATGTCATCGCAACCACAGGAGCCTTGGTTCGCGACTATGTCTTACTTTAATGGCAAGCGGCTTGCCTATTTCGCTCCTTCGACTGGAAATCAACATTACTATTGGCAAGACCACCTGGGCTCAGCTAGCGTGATGTCGAACTCCGACGGCAGTACCATTGAATGGGAAGCCGACTATTATCCGTTCGGCTCTCCTCGCGTTATCAACAACTTCCTTGACAATTACTTCCGATTCGCGGATTACCAGTGGGATCCGGAAATGAGTTACTACTATTTGGAGCACCGCGAGCAATCGCCGAATTTGGGACGGTTCTTTAGTCCAGATGCGTCATTTGCCGACCAGCATCCAACTGACTCACAGAGCTGGAATCTATATGCGTATGTCCGCAATAATCCGGTTGCGTTCGACGATCCCACCGGGAACGAATGTATCACTCTGCAGGGAGTCAGCGGGCCTGTTGTAGCCGACGACGGCCAGGGCCATCCATGCGAATTCATGACGAGCAGTTCGAGGCCGGATGCTCAGGTCTATTCTGATCCAGACGCCGCTAGGATTCAGGAACTGGCTGACGATATCAGTGGTTTCTCGAGCTCCACGTCAATTTCGGAGCTCGGTATAAATGCGTTCATGTGGTCTGGATTGGTGGAGGGCGCAGCAGGGGCTGCGAAAGGCATAAGCAATTACCTTGAATCCTTCTCGCTTTCCCAAGCAAAGTCGCTCGGAATTCGTGCGCTGCTACCCACGTTCGCTAACACTACAGTGGACGAGGTGGTCGCTAGCTCAAGGCAACTTACTAAAGGGGGACAAATCTCACAGGGTGCTCGCGCAATTTCCAAAAAGTTGGGACACGCAGCAAGCGGAGGCTTTACTTCGGCATTCGACGGGATGACCGGTACACAGGAGGAAGCAGAAGCTGCAATTAGAAGTATAATGAATAACCCTACTCGCGTCGATCACCTTGCAAAGTATATCGACGTGTATAACGCTGCCGGTCAGGGAATTAGAATCGAGCAGGGAACAAATAGATTTGTCGGATTTCTTGAACTCTCAAAGGCGACGCCATGACATTAGCAATACTTCAAGATGCTAGCTCACACCCAGAGCTATTCTCTTGGGTCGGCCCCTTGAATCATGCACAGTTGGTGGAGTTTCTGCACCTAAAACGCTGGCAAATTCCGATAGACCTATTGGATCTCTGGTTGCGAACTGGCGGCGGTGATTTCTTTGAAAGCGAGACGTTCTTCGCGCCTTTCTCAGACGTATGGGCAGACGACAAACTGGAGTCTGTTAATGCTTCATTGTGGTGTAAGGGGATGCCAAAACAATACTTAGCGATTCACGATGGTATTAAGTTCACAACGCTAGATTTGAGCAATGCTAGGTACTACTTTGTCGATGAACACACGTTCGCTGTTACGGATACTTTTGACAGTCTAAACTCCTGGTACTTAAGAGGTTTGAGACCCCTTTTTCAAGAAAAATACTCACTGTGACCTGCTCCCCTGAATCCGCACACGACTGAATATGATTTCGCATGTGGGAAGGGTCACGTTGGCATTTACTCCAACGCCTCTGGTGTGAGCTGGATGTTCTTCTCGCCGGCAGCGCGCTTTTCCCAGTATTTCTTGACCCACGCTTCGAAGCTTTTGCCTGCGGCCGGATCGCGATCGCTAAATTTGAGGGCGGCGATGTCGGAGTAGGGAATCGAGAGCTTTTCGCGGGCGTTGCTGGGAATAATGCGAACGAAAGAATCGGAGAGAGTCTTGCCTGTTTTGCGATCGAAGACGTAGCCTTCGAGTTTGCTGCCGTCTTTGCGGGTGATGGTTACGTCGCCGCGGTAGTCAAAGGCTTTCTCCAGAGCCTGACGAATGTCTTCGTCGCTTGCTAAGTTGGGAATCCAGCCTTCGAGTTTTTCGTGGGCTGTGCCGGGGGCTACTTCGAGGGTCTCTGGGTTAAGCGTCATCAAAACTCCGTTGGGTTAACACGAAGGTCACGAAGTTGGAAATCAAGGTCACGGAGCTTCGTGAACTTCGTACACCTTCGTGGCCTTCGTGTTAACTCCGGGTAAGTTGTTGGCTTTTGGTCTCGATCTGCACCAGTGGATTAAACGCATGTACAGGCCGCGCGGGCTCGTTCAGCAGCTTCAACGCGCCTTCATCCTTGTGGCTCGCGAAGGTCGCGCGGATCGTCTGCAGGAAACCCCGCACCGAACTGAAGGTGTGATCGACGGCCGATGCTTCATATCCACTATGCACCATGCAATTCGCGCAGCGCGGATTTCCCGATTCGGTCCCGTACTTGTGCCACTCGGTCGCGTCGATTAACTCCTGGAACGTATCTGCGTATCCGTCTTGCAGTAGATAGCAGGGCTTCTGCCAGCCGAAGATGTTGAAGGTTGGCATGCCCCATGGCGTGCATGAGTACTGCTGCTTTCCCATTAAGAACTCGAGAAACAAGGGCGATTGGTTAAAGCGCCAGCTCTTCTTCCGATTCGACAGGATTGCGCGGAAGAGGCGGCGCGTGCGCGCACGTCCGAGAAAGTGCTTCTGGTCCGGAGCCTTATCGTACGAGTAGCCAGGCGAGAGCATCATGCTCTCTACACCCAACTTCATCATCTCGTCGAAGTGCGCGCGAACGCTGTTGGGATCAGCGCCGTCGAACAGCGTAGTGTTCGTGGTCACGCGAAATCCTCGGCGGATCGCCTCGCGAATGCCTTCGACTGCGATGTCGTATCCACCTTCACGGCAGACGGAGAAGTCGTGGTGCTCACGCTGTCCGTCGATGTGAACCGAGAACGTCAGGTATTTGCTCGGCTTGAACAAATCGAGCTTCTCTCTGAGCAGCAGCGCGTTCGTGCAGAGATAGATGTACTTCTTGCGTGCGACCAGGCCTTCTACGATCTTGTCGATCTCGGAGTGCATGAGCGGCTCGCCGCCAGGGATGCTGACCACCGGCGCGCCACATTCGTCAACGGCACGGAAGCATTCTTCCGGCGTGAGCTGCTGTTTGAGGATGTGCGCAGGATACTGAATCTTGCCGCATCCGGCGCATGCCAGGTTGCAGCGGAAGAGCGGCTCGAGCATGAGCACGAGCGGATACCTCTTGCGTCCCTTCAGCTTCTGTTTGAGGACGTAAGTGGATACCGTCCACATTTGGGAAATTGGTCCTGGCAAATCTCTTCTCTCCTGTCCTGCTTCTTCTCTTGTCATTCCGAACCGCCTTCTTTCGGCGGTGAGGAATCCCTACTTATACCGATACAGTTTGGGTCCGGTAGGGATTCCTCACTTCGTTCGGAATGACAGACATGCGCCTAATTCCGCTCCACCGTACATACCTTCCCGTATGTCGTGAGCGCGATCAATGGGAAGTACACCCGATACAGGTGGTACGCCAAATAGAACACCCGAGGGAACCCGGTTCCTGTGTACTGGGGCTCATCCCAGCCGCCGTCCTTGCGCTGTGTTCGCAGCAGATATGCAATGCCGCGAGCTACAGCGTCGCTTCGTGTGTCGCCCGCCGCCAGCAATCCCATAATGGCCCAGGCGGTTTGTGACGGCGTGCTCACTCCCAATCCCTTCTTAGTTGGATCGTCGTACGAGAGGCAGCTCTCGCCCCATCCGCCGTCGGCGTTCTGGTACATGCGCAGCCACTCGGCCGCCTGCTGCACGCAAGGCTCATGATTATCTACACCCATGGCTTCCATGCCGCGCAGCACGAGCATCGTTCCGTAGATGTAATTCACTCCCCAGCGGCCGAACCAGGAGCCGTCGGATTCCTGTTTCCGTTTCAGGAACTCGATTGCGCGCTTCACTCGAGGATCGCTCTGCGTATAGCCATAGGTAGCGAGGCACTCCAGGATGCGTCCGGTGATATCGACCGTTGCCGGATCGAGCATGGCGTTGTGATCGGCGAAGGGAATGTGCTCGAACATCATTTTGTCGTTGTCTTTGTCGAACGATGCCCATCCGCCGTCTTTGCACTGCATGGCAAAGATCCAGTCGATCGCGCGCTGTACGGATTCGTGCTGATAGCGCTCGTTCGGCACCTGAATCTTGCTGAGCCCGAGCGCGACCATGGCTGTGTCATCGACATCGGGATAAAACTCGTTGTTGAACTCGAAGTACCAGCCGGCAGGCGCGGCGTCTTTTACTTTCACGGCCCAATCACCTTTGTGTGTGACCTGCTTCTGCAGGAGCCACTCGCCGATGGCAACCATGCGCGGATCCGTTGGCGGCACTCCGGCTTCGCCCAGCGCGAATGCAGCATATGCCGTGTCCCACACCGGCGACTTGCACGGCTGCATGCGGAATGTTTCTTCCTCTTCGATTCCAAGCGCCTCGAACTCGTCGATGGCCCGAATGACCTGCGGATCGTCGGTCGAGTAACCCAGGCATCGCAGCGCGATGATCGAGTTCATGATCGCCGGATAGATCGCGGCTAATCCGTCGCTCATCTCCATGCGCTCGAGCATCCACTCTTCGGCAGCCTTCAAAGCGATCGATCGAAGCGGGCGCACGTGAACGGCCTCAAACCAATGCGTCACACGATCGAGTACAAGGAAGAAGTTGCGCCAGCTAATCAGCTTGTCGCTCCACTTCAGGCGAAGATCGGTGTTGTGGCGGCCATTCGGGAAAAGCTCCTGGATCCCCATCTCGTCGGGGATCTTCTTGAATGGCTTCTTGGCATAGCAGATCGAGAGTGGAACCAGGATGCCGCGCGACCACGACGAAATCTCGTAGATGTTGAACCAGAACCATTTCGGGAAGAGCACGATCTCCGGGGGAATCGCGGGCACGGCATCGTAGTCGTACTGTCCGAGGAAGCAGAGATATATCTTGGTGAATGTATTAACGGCAGTCACACCGCCGAGAGCGAATATGCACTCGCGTGCGCGGGCCAAAATAGGATCGTCCGCTTTGTGGCCCGTGAGCTTCAGACCGAAATAGGCTTTCACCGTCGCGCTGATATTCGATGGGCCGCCGTGATAAATCGGCCATCCGCCATCTTCGTTCTGATGACGAATGATCTCCCTCGCGGCCTTCTGCAGACGCACTTCATCGCGCGTTCCGAGCAGCGTATGCAGCAGGATGTAGTCGGATTCGAGTGTCGTATCGGCTTCGAGCTCGCCGCACCAGAAGCCTTCAGGATCTTGAGTTGAGAAGAGGAACCGACGCGCGCCGTCCACCGCTGCGGCTACGCGGCTGGCGATGTCATCGATTTTGCCAAACACCATCTGCACAGGGCGACGGGGAGATTCGTCCATAGCTTACTTATTCCGCGGCGACGGCAGTCTGGGAGGGCGCGGCCTGAATCGCGGCCACGATCTCCGGCGGCAGTCCGAATCGGACGTTTTCCGCCATGATCTCGACTTCCTCAACGCGGTTGAAGCCCTCCTTTGTGGAGAGATACTCAACCACTTCTTCCACCAGGCACTCCGGAGCCGAAGCTCCGGCCGTGAGCGCAACCGTCTTCACGCCTTCCAGCCATTCTGGACGGATTGCGCGGAAGTTCTCAATCAAATACGCAGGGGTTTCGAGGCGAGTTGCAACTTCGACCAGCCGGTTCGAATTGGAACTATTCTCCGAACCGACCACCAGCAGCAGGTCGGCCTGTGGGGCGACGTTCTTCACTGCAATTTGACGGTTCTCGGTCGCGTAGCAGATGTCCTGCGCGTGGGGCCCGTGAATCTTAGGAAACTTGCGCTTCAAAGCTTCGATGATGTCTTTGGCTTCGTCGAGCGAGAGCGTGGTCTGCGTGAGATAAGCAACCCGTTCCGGATCGGGAACGTGCAGGTTCTCAACTTCCTTAGGAGAGCTGACGACCTGCGTAACCTCGGGAGCTTCGCCGAGCGTGCCAATGATCTCGTCGTGATCGCGGTGTCCGACCAGAATGAGCGAATTGCCCTGCTTGGCGAACTTGATCGCCTCGACGTGAACCTTGGTCACAAGCGGACAGGTAGCATCGATCACCTTCAGCTTGCGGGCCTTGCTGGCCTCGCGAACTTCAGGTGCTACGCCGTGCGCGCTGTAGATCACGCGCGCGCCTTCCGGCACGTCTTCGACGCTATCGACGAAGATTGCTCCCTTAGCCGCTAAGTCATCGACTACGTAGCGATTGTGAACGATCTCTTTGCGCACGTAGATCGGCGCGCCGAAAGTTTCGAGCGCAATGCGAACGATGTCGATGGCACGCACAACGCCGGCGCAAAATCCTCGCGGCTTGAGCAGCAGGACGGTTTTCTGTTCAGTTGGCAGGGTCATTCCTTGTCTCTAAGTATAACCGCGAATCGACAGCTATCCCATTTCAAAACTAATGGCCAGCGGCGGGCGAGTCAATGCAAGTGCATGAAATGGCGCGGATTAACAGTGGGCGGTGCGATTTGGGTCGCCAATGGCGAATGTCCCGTCCTTTCCGACTGAAGCAAGGAGTCCCCACTTCATGAGTCTTTGCTCGGCAGAGTTGTGGATAAATGATCATGTAGAGCAGAATCTATGACGAGCAAAGCCCGTGACCAGGAACTCCCGTTCCGCAGACATTCCGTTTCACGACACCGAGCTTGAAGAATACGCTCGTATTCTCGATTCTTTGCCTCCGTCGTCAGCGAGAAAGCTGCTGCCTACGGCGGTACAGTTACGCGCGTTAAAGAAACTCATTGAAGTTGGCCGACCACTGATTTATTGCGGTTATAACATCTGGAGCTTCAGAGAAAGACCTTCCGATGGCTGGAGCATTGGCATCGAGACTATCCGCGCTATGGAGAAACGAGGTTGGCTCCGTCGGACTGGAATTTTTGTCGAAGAGTGGAAAGATACTAGAGAATTAACACCGCTCGGAAAGCAACTTCCGCTGACGATTTGGCAGGCGCGCGTACGTGGTGATTCCCTACTGCAAGCGGTTAGGACGCTATCTTCCGAATCAAACAGCGTACCGAAGGCAAAGAATCGATAGGGTTCCTCACCGCGAAAGGCGCGGTTCGGAATGACAACGTTTAAGCATTCGCTTTCAGCATCTGCTCGGCATGCTTGAGAGATGCCTCGGTGAGCTTTGCACCGCTCAACATGCGCGCGATCTCTTCCTTTCTCTCTTTGGTATCCAGCGGTCGAATGGTGGTGCGGGTCCGGCCGGCAGATTCACGTTTTTCGATCAGAAGATGGTGATCCGCAAACGAGGCAATTTGCGGCAGGTGTGTCACGCAGAGTACTTGATTGTGCAGTCCAAGAGCTTTCAGCTTCTTCCCGACCGCCTCAGCAGCGCGGCCGCCGATGCCGGTATCAATCTCGTCAAACACTAGAGTTCGCTCGGATTTTGAGCGTTTTGGCTTTCCATTGCCATTCGCGCGCGTCGTTCCCGATTCGACACTGGCCTTGAGGGCGAGCATCACGCGCGAGAGTTCGCCGCCGGAAGCGATCTTTTCGATTGGGCTGAGCGGCTCGCCGGCATTGGTTGCGATGAGATAAGAAATTGAATCGATGCCGCTGGGTGACCAGTTCGCTTCCTCTTCCGCCGTCTGAACTTGAACCTGGAAGCGTGCCTTCATGGCGAGTTCGTTGATTTCGGCTTCGGCAATCTTCTCCAATTTGCGGGCTGCCGCGGCGCGACAGCGCGAAATCGATCGCGCTTCGGTCAGATATTCATGCGCAGCAGCTTCGAGTTGTTTGCGCAAGCCGCGCAAGATCTCATCGCGATTCTCTACGTCATTCAGCTTCTGCGTGAGATCTTCCACGTACCCAAGAATCTCCTCGACGCTGCTGCCGTATTTTCGCCGCAAACGGTCAATGGTCGCGAGGCGGTCTTCTATTTCGGCGAGGCGCTCCGGAGAGGCATCGATTTTGTCGGCGAAGTCGCGCGCCGAAGAGCTTACATCCTCGATGTCGGCCTTGGCCGAGTACAGGGTTTTCAGGAAGTCTTCAAATTGGGCGTCATAACGCGCCAACTCCTCCACTTGGCGCATGGCAGTACTCAGAGTTGTGAGCACCGAGGTCGGGGATTCGTACAGCAAGTCGTACGCGCTGTTCGCGAGTGAGTAGAGCTTCTCGGCGTTCATGAGCACGCGGCGCTCTGATTCCAGGCGCTCATCTTCACCAGGAACAAGGTTTGCGGCGTCGATCTCGCGCTTCTGAAAGGCCCAGAGATCCACGAGACGCAGTCTGTCCTGCTCGCTGCGCTCCAACTCGTCGATTCGCACGCGCAGTTCGCGCCACGCCGAGTACCTCTGGCCGAGAGATTCGGTCGAAATCGCTGCGTAGGAGTCGAGCAGTTTCAGTCGCGCCGGCGGATCGAACGCCAGAACCGTCTCGTTTTGCGCGTGGATTGCTGCGAGTTCCGGCGCTAGCTGCTTGAGAACCGCGACCGTTGCAGGCTGATTGTTGATCCAAACACGGTTTTTAGTGCCGATTTCGCGCTTCAGGATCAGCTCTTCCGGCGTGCTTTCGAGGCCGTTTTCGTCGAGAATCCGCGCGATTTGCGGGCTGTCCACATGGAAAACGCAGCTGATGACCGCCTTCTCGGCACCGTGTCGAACGACTTTCGGGGATGCTTTGTCGCCCATCAGCAGCGCGAGCGCATCGATCAGAATGGATTTTCCTGCGCCGGTCTCGCCCGTAAGCAGGTTTAGTCCAGGACCAAACTCGACGACCACCTGGTCGATTACGGCATAGTTTTCGACGCGAAGTTCGGCGAGCATCAGGCGAAGAATAGCGTCATTCGAGGACGCACACAATCCGTTTCACCACGGAGACACGGAGTCACGGAGAAAAACGAACAGCAGAATCGTCTACGTAGCAATCCCCAGCAACTCCCTAATTCCAAGCGCAACCGCATATTGCTTTGATGTTGATAGCTTTTCTCTGTGACTCCGTGTCTCCGTGGTGAAAAAGCGGTGCATGCAGTCCATGTACTTCCGTGATTCTAAGAGCCGACTCTCTTTGCCTTGCAGAGTAGCGGTTTGTTACCTTTACTAGAGGCATTCATGACGTACTCCCCCGCCTTATTAGGCTTTGCAACAGACCTTGGAAATTTAGTCGCCCAGACCGGACCGGTGGCCAAGCTGGTCCTCATCATTCTGCTGTTTTTCAGCATTCTTTCCTGGTCGATCATCCTCTCCAAGTGGTCGAAATTCCGCCGCATGCGCACTCAGAGCGGCCGGTTTCTCCGCGCTTTTCGGAAAGCCAACGGACGTCTGCAGGACGTTTCCTCGGTCTCCGAGCAGTTCAAGCCCAGCCCGTTGGTAGCGGTTTTTGAAGGCGGATATGACGAATTTCGCCGTCAGGCGGGCACGCGCAACATCACGGCCGTGCAGCGGGCCACTCAGATCGCCTCGTCGGAAGAGATGACGCAGATGGAATCCCGTCTGCCATGGCTTGCGACGACCGGTGCCGTCACGCCATTTGTCGGGCTCTTCGGCACAGTTTGGGGCATTATCGATGCCTTTCAGGGATTAGGAAACGCAGGAGCCGCCACGCTTCGGGCGGTAGCGCCCGGTATCTCTGAGGCGCTGATCACCACTGCAGCGGGTCTGTTTACGGCCATTCCGGCCGTCATCGCCTACAACCAATTTATGCAGCAGATTCGCGAATTTGGCGCGCGCATGGATGACTTCGGGCTTGAGCTGCTAAACACGGTGGATCGACCGGTTGCCCAGCCTGCAAGGCAGCGGGAAGCTGTCGTTCTGGAAGAAAGATAACCTCTTATCACCACGGAGACACAGAGGCACGGAGAAGGACAAAAATCAGAGCGTGGTCGGAGACGAAACTGTCTTCACCTTACGTACCAACTTCCTTTTTGCGTTTCTCTGTGACTCCGTGTCTCCGTGGTGAAAACGACTTTCAATGGCTTTTACAAACTCCCAAGGTCGCACACAAAGTTCGCTGTCAGACATCAACATCACTCCATTCGTCGATGTAGTGCTGGTGCTGCTCATTATTTTCATGCTGACTGCGCCCATCATTCAGTCCGGCATTGAGGTTGATGTGCCGCACACAACCACGGTGAAGCAGATCACCGAGCCGCGCCTGGTGCTGACCATGGACCGCAATCAGAACGTGTTCCTAGGCGATCAGGCGGTTAACCTGAATCAGCTTCCTTCAATTCTGAAGGAGCAAGTGAAGGATCCCCAGCATCATCCGATTTATCTGCGTTGCGACGAGAATGTGACCTTCGGCGCCTTTGCTGCGCTGATGGACACGGTGAAGCAGAGCGGTATTACCAATATCTCAATCGTCACGCAACCGTACCAGACCAAGAATGCAGCGCGTTGACATATTCGACATCCACGAGCCGTGGAAGGGCCCAATCACCGCGTCGCTACTGTTTCATGGAACGATCGTCGGACTGATTTTCGGTTACGCTGCCTGGATTGGATTCTCCAGCCACGAGTGGGGAGGCAATCAGAACCAGTTGGGCGATGCCATCTCCGTTTCGTTGGCGAGTCCCAGTTCCATCCCGCTGCCGCGCGACAATCAGACGGATAATATCGTCGCGAACGAATCTCCTGCCGTAGCGCACGAGCAGCCAAAGCCAAAGGAGATCGCGCCTCCGGAGCCAAAAGCAGTTGAGATTCCTCAGACCACCAAGATCAAGCCGAAAGAGCAGCAGCACGAGAGGGTTCAAAAACGTCCAGAGCCGGTGGAGCAAGCGACAAATCAAGTGCAGGTTGGCCAAGGCGGGCAGGTACGCCAGAATTTCACCACCACTACCAGCGACAACTCCATCAGCGTTGGCGCTTCATCAAGTCTGGTCGGCGGGGATTTTGGCAATCGCTATGCCTACTACGTTCGCCAAATTGCGCAAATTCTCTCGCAGAACTGGCTGAAGTACGAGGTCGATCCTCATATCATGCCAAACGCGACCGTTACTGTTTCGTTCGACATCTCGCGCAATGGACAGCCGACCAACGTGCGCATTGCTGAATCGAGCGGAGTGCCGTCCTTGGATACCTCGGCGGTGCGAACCCTGCAACGGATTGACACCTTCGGGCCGCTGCCCACCGATTACCGAGGCAGCAGCCTGACCGTTGAATCGCAGTTTCGGTATACGCCCAACAGAAGATGATTCCGGTAATACGCCATCGAAAGCGAAGGAGAAGCATTATTTGAGAGAACTAATTGTCGGCAATTCGAGAATCTCAAACTCTGTCATCCTGAGCCCTTCTTTTGGGCGAAGGATCTCCCGGAATGTATCAGGCTTGCTTGCAGTGTCCGGGCTCTTTTACGAATGTCTGTCTTTGCCCAAGAGCCTGCAAAGAGCAATTAAGTTTGAGAGATTGCGGGAGATTCTTCGCCCGAAAGAGGGGCTCAGAATGACAGGTATAAAAAAGCAGTTTCCAGTTTCTAAGTGTGTAATCTTTTTTTGCCTTCTACTGCTGTCCTCATCAGCATTTTCCCAAAATGACAAAGTCCAGGTGATCGTCACCAAAGGCGTGGAGCGCGTTCGTATTGCTGTCGCGGACTTCAAGGCCGCTAACGCCGATCCTAATACTGCAGCACTGTTGACGACCTTCAACCAGGTCCTCTATTCCGACCTGCAGAACGCCGGCATCTTCGACGTGGTCTCGAAGAGCTTCAATCCCCTCGATACTCCGAGCAGTCCGCAAGATGTGAAGATTGACGCCTGGGGTAATCCCCCCGCCAACGCCGCCATGCTGGCATTCGGCAATCTCGGAGTCAGCGGCGGACAAGTCGCGGTGTACGGCTGGCTGTACGACGTTAAGAACACGGTCGCGCCGCAGGTTCTGGGCAAGCAATATCGCGAAGATGCGACGCCCGACAACGCGCGCCTGATTGCACATCGTTTCGCCGACGAGATCATCTTTCGCCTTGGCGGCGGAATTCCCGGCGTGGCTGAAAGCAAGATCGTATTCGTCAGCAATCGTACCGGCACAAAAGAGATCTGGATGATGGACTACGACGGATATGGAGAGCACCAGATCACACATTTGGGCAGCGTCTCTCTGTCTCCGCGTATTTCGCCCGACAACTCACGCATTGCCTTCGTGGAATTGGGCAAGCGGTCGGTCAACATCCGGATGTATTCGCTCGACTTGAATCGTCTAGTCACGTTTCCCAGCATCGGCGGGACGACGCTTTCGCCCGCCTGGTCACCGGATGGATCTCATCTTGCGTTCTCTTCGTCGCGCACCGGCGATCCGGAGATTTATGTGTCAAATTCTGCCGGAGGCGAGCTGAAGCGCATCACCGAAGCGCATGGTCCGGATGTTTCCCCTGTGTGGAATCCCAAAACGGGAGCGCAGATCGCATGGGTCAGTGGACGCTCAGGCCTGCCGCAGATTTACACCATGGCTGCTGACGGAACCAATCCGCAGCGCATGACCGATACGGGATACGCGGTGTCGCCATCTTGGTCGCCCGATGGGCAATGGCTCGCGTTTGCGTGGTCGCGCAAGTATGGCCCCGGCATTCCCGGCGGGCAGGACATTTATATAATGGACGTCGCCAGCAAACAGTGGTCGCAGTTAACACACGATTCCGGCACGAACGACTTTCCTTCGTGGTCGCCGGACGGACGACACATCATCTTCCAATCCAATCGCACGGGCACAACGCAAATCTGGACCATGCTGGCCGACGGCACCCAGCAGCAGCAGTTAACTCATACGGGTCAGAACAGCCAGCCGAATTGGAGTTGGAAGTAAATTACGGTATTAGTTGTCATTCCGAACCGCCGAATCATCGCGGTGAGGAATCCCTTTGGCTTCGAGGATGTCATTCCGGCGGCGATGCGGGCGTGAACAGCGCAAGAGGAGATTGATTCGCCAAGATAGTTTCGAAGTACATAGGGATTCCTCACCGCCAAAAGCATGCGGTTCGGAATGACAAAACATAGAGCCTCTTTGGTGAAAGTTTTCGGCCATTATTAATAACGTTTCGGAGGAGATACGTGAAGAAAACTCAGTGGATGCGTGCGACGCAGATCGCTGCGCTATCCGTGCTCTTGGTAATCGCTGGTTGTGGTAAGAAGAAGACTGCGGCGCCACCGCCGCCCCCACCGCCGCCGCCACCTGCACCTACGGCAAATATTTCCGCGAACCCGGCGACCGTAAACGCCGGACAATCGACGACTCTCACCTGGCAGACGGAAAACGCCACGGATGTCTCGATTGACGGCATAGGCAAAGTGCAAGCGAACGGCTCGCAAACAGTGACTCCAACCGATTCAACGACCTATCGTCTGACGGCCACTGGTCCGGGCGGAACGCAGGAGGCGAGCACGCGCGTGACCGTCAGCCGTCCTGCGCCGGTCGTGCAGCAAGAGGCGCCACCGTCGATGACGGATCAGCAGTTGTTCGATACCAACATCAAGGACGCGTTCTTCGATTACGACAGCTACGAGATCCGTCCGCAGGACAATGCGACCTTGCAGGCGGATGCACAGTTCCTGAATCAGCATCCGAACTGGAAGGTTCTGATCGAAGGCCACTGCGACGAGCGCGGATCGACTGAGTACAACATGGCGCTCGGCGACAGCCGCGCGCAATCGGCCAAGCAGGCGCTGATCTCCGCCGGCGTGGCCGCAAATCGGTTGACGACCACCAGCTTCGGCAAGGAAAAGCCGTTCTGCACCGAGTCGAACGAACAGTGCTGGCAGCAAAACCGCCGGGCTCATCTGGTGTTACAAGGACAGTAGGAAAGCTGAAGAGACGTTCGCCTCTGGCGAACGTCTCTTGAAGTGAGGAGTTGGTATCTATTTCGGAACACGCGGCACGTTACACCTGTCATCCTGAAGCGCTTCTTTTGCGCGAAGGATCTCCCGCGATGCTTCCGACTTAAATGCTCTTTCGAGGCTCTCAACCAACGATGGTTGGTAAGAGCCTGGGCGGTGCAACGAAGTCCGAAACATTCCCGGAGATCCTTCGTCCGCCTGAGGCGGACTCAGGATGACAGATTGAGTGGGTGTTAGCAGCAAAGTGGGTTAAATTTCAGACCCACAGAAACCAGGCTCATATGAAAACTAACCGCTTCATTGCATTGATCGTTGGCGCAGGGTTGATGCTTCCACCAGCCTTCGCAGCCAACAAGGACATGGTCGCGCTGCAGACGCAAGTGCAGGCCCTGCAGGATCAGATTGCTCGCCTGCAGCAGTCGAACGACGAGCGCTTCGGAGCGATGCGCAGCTTGCTCGAGCAGAACACCGACACGCTGAATCGTCTGGCAAATTCGCTCGATGCCGTCTCGCATTCACTACAGACAACCACCACAGATCAAGGCGGCAAGATCGATCAGGTTTCGGCGCAGGTGCAGTCACTGCACGACTCGGTCGATGAGCTGAAGGCACGTCTGGCGAAAGTCAGCAAGCAGCTCGACGACATGGCTGCCGCGCAGCAGAACCTGCAATCCGCGCCGCAGCCTGGTCAGCCCGGAGCGACACCTCCGCAGCAGCCGCCGCAAGCCGCAGCTCCGCCGCCCGATGTGCTGTACAACAATGCGCTCAGCGACTACAACGGCGCGAAGTACAACCTCGCCGCTCAGGAGTTCGCCGATTACATCAAGTATTACGGCAACACCGATCTGGCGGGAAACGCGCAGTACTACATCGCGGATATTGAGTACAAGCAAGGGAACTATCAGCAGGCGGTGCAGGACTACGACAAAGTGATCGAGCAGTATCCCAGCGGCAACAAAGCCGCCGCCGCGCAGCTCAAGAAGGGATATGCGCTCATTAACATCGACCAGCGGGATGCCGGAATCCGCGAGTTGCGTGCCCTGATCGCCCGCTATCCTCGATCGCTCGAAGCCCAGCAAGCCCGAGACCGCCTGCGCAGCCTGGGGGCCAGCACCACGGCCTCCAAGCCTTCTCCTACCCGCCGGTAACGTTTTTCGACTAAGCAGCAGCCCGTTGTTTGGCAAGAACCTTTCTGATCCGCGGGTGCGGATCATCCAAGCCTCTTATCCAGAAAAACTAGACAGATCGCTTGTTGCCGGCCGCAGGCTTGCTGGAATTAGCAGGTTGTGGACGAGTGGATCTCATCCCGATGAGTGGTCCGTGGTAGCTCAGTTCGCTGACTTGTTTTTCCGGTTTTGTCGTCTGCATCGGTTCGGTCCTTGAAACAGGTGAGATGCTGAAAACTCTACCCGTGGCTGTTTCGGGGCGCTAGATTACTGAAGGAATACCTGTGGTATCTGACACGAAATGAGCGGCTTAGAGTGCAAATGGCGTGCGCGGGGGAACACCGGCGATAAGCGATAGGCAGTAAGCAATAGGCTCTAAGCAAATACACAATGCCGTAGCGATCAGCGCTACCCGAACACGCCACTTTTGTAGCGTCCACTAGGCCCGCACCGTCCACTCTGTCCACGTCGTCCACAATTAGCGCCAAAGTCCACCTGCGTTGTAGGCCGCGCCGTGTTTGTTGCTCAGCGCGTTAGTTTCTTGGCCCGCTGCCATTCCCGGTAGGCCTCGCTGCGCGAGATACCAAACTCCTTTGCTGCCTGTTTGAGAGCCGCCTTTTCATCGACAGCGTCGCCCGTCAACTCGCGGATTCGATCGACCACCGTGGAACGCGCAGTCCCAGCCGATCTTTCTGTCCGATGTCCCTCCACAATCACGGTGATCTCGCCTTTCACGGCCTCGCGCTGCCGCAGCTCACGTGCGATCTCGGCAATGCTGCCGCGAAGGAATTCCTCGTGCATTTTGGTCAGTTCGCGCGCGAGCGCAATGCGCCGTTCTTTTCCAAACGCGTGTTCGAGGTCGGCAAGCATGTCGTGAATGCGATGAGGAGCTTCGTAAAAAATCAGCGTTTCGGGAGCCTCGCGCAATTCTTCAAGCGCAGTTCGCCGCTCGCCGGAGCGCGGTGGAAGAAAGCCGGCAAACCGGAACGACTCCGTCGGCAGACCGCTGGCCACCAGCGCCGAAATTAGCGCAGAAGGTCCAGGAACGACGACGATCTTCAGCCCGCGATCCAGAGCGGCGCGAATGACCCGTTCTCCGGGATCGGAAACTCCCGGCATGCCTGCGTCGGACACAAGCGCGATCCGGGCTCCGCCTTCAATCCTTGCAAGCAGTTCCTGCGAGCGTGCAGCCTCGTTATGCTGGTGATAACTCTGTGTCGGCGTCTTGATCTCAAAATGGTTCAGCAGCTTCTGGGTGTGGCGCGTGTCCTCGCAGGCAATCAGGTCGGCCGTACGCAGCACGCGCAGAGCCCGCAACGTGATGTCCTCCAGATTGCCGATGGGAGTTGCAACAACATAAAGGCCGGGAGAAAGTGGCGCGTGAGGGTTGTCGTTGGAAGGCAAGGCGAATGCAGTTTAGCGTTTTCTACACCAGCTTTGCTATCGCATCGGTGATCTTTGGCCATGCAGCCGACTGCGGATCGATCAACTCGTAGTGTCCTGAATCGGGAAGATCGACAAACCTGATGTTCTCCCCCTTGGCCTTCTTCTGCCGGACATATTCGCGGCTCATTTCCACCGGCACCGTATCGTCGTGAGCACCGTGAACGATGAGCTGCTTGCACTCAATATCCAACTCCGCAGGAGATGCTTCACGGTAATGATCGGGAACACTCTCCGGCGGGCCGCCTAAAAACTCAGCGACCGCATCGTGGCTCAGGTGTAGCTCCCAGGCGCGGCGAAGGTTCACAACCCCACCCAGTGAGACAGCAGCTCGCATGGAGTTATGGTGCGCAGCCAGAGCGAGCGCGAGCTGACCGCCTGCGGAGTGTCCGATTACGAGTATTCGTTTGCCATCGATTGGATACTTGCCCCCGAGCTGGCGGAGAAATTGGTACGCGGCAGTTACATCCTCGAAGCTGCCGGGCCAGCCGCCTCCGGCAGTGCCAACGCGCCGGTACTCGACGTTGAAGGTAAGAAATCCAGACTTCGTTAACCCCGCGCAGAAGAAGCCTGCGTGTTCTAAGCCGTACCGAGCGCGCCAGAATCCACCGTGGATGAACATCGCCGCCGGAAATGGACCTCTCGCCGGCGGAAGGCGCAAATCGCCAAATTGGAACTGATCCTGGCCGTAGTTGAGGCGAACATCTGCTGCAGGCGGCGTGTCGGTTAGAACATGTTCGCTTGCAGGCGGCGTGTCGGTTAGAACATGTTCGCTATTCTGCATGGTGCGCGCACAAACATTTTGGCGCTTTCCCGGCTTCGGAATACTCTAACAAGGGCGCACGCCAGAGATCCTCTCCATATCCATGGGCCATGAAGCCACAGAACTAACGCGATTTCTCATCCATCACGGATACACGGTCGTCTTTTTCTGGGTGTTGGCGGAACAGGCGGGAATCCCTCTGCCCTCTGTGCCTCTGCTGCTCACGGCAGGCGCGTTGAGCGCGGAAGGGAAGATCAGCTTCTATCTGCTGCTCGGGTTGACGTTCTTCGGAGCATTCATAAGCGACCTCATGTGGTTCCAGCTCGGGCGTTCCCATGGCGGACGCATGCTGAGCCTGCTCTGTCGCATCTCGCTCGAGCCTGACTCATGCGTGAAGAATACCGAGAACCTCTTTGTGCGGCGCGGCGCAAGTTCGCTGCTGATTTCCAAGTTTTTGCCCGGCCTGAATACGGTGGCTCAGCCCATGGCCGGCATCGTCCGGTCGTCGTGGGTCAGGTTCCTGCTGTACGACATCTGCGGAACGCTCTTCTGGGCAGGCACAGTTCTGATCGCAGGCCGCCTCTTTCATCGCCAGATCGAAAATGTACTTTCCCTGCTGCGGCGTACCGGAGCATCGCTACTGGCTCTCGCCATTCTTGCTGCTATTGCATGGATTGCCTTCAAGTACGTCCAGCGCCGTCGCTTCATTCACAAGCTGCGTGTCTCGCGCATCACGCCGGAAGAGCTGAAGCAGGAAATGGATGAAAGCATTCCGGTGGTCGTTGTCGATCTGCGCAACGAAGCGAGATTGGATGCCGATGCCGTTCAGATCGCCGGAGCCCTACGGCTCACCCCAGAGCAACTCGAAGACCGTCACATCGAGATTCCGCGCGACCGTGACATCATCCTGTACTGCACTTGACCCAACGAAGCGACCAGCGCCCGGGTGGCGCTGCAACTGAAGAAGCGAGGAATCACGCGCGTGCGTCCGCTTCTTGGCGGACTGGATGCATGGGTTGAGCGCGGATATCCAGTGGAGAAGATCGCCCGGGCGGAAGTGCCCGCTTAACGGCACCTCCACACCGGTTTTTGGTGGTGTTTGGGTGGAAGCCCCCGACTTCAGTCGGGGGCGCACGGCGAAGCCGTGCGTCTGGGGCAATCAGAGAGAATTGCGCTTTAGTGCTGGCTCACACGCGAAGCGCGCTCGACAAGAATCCCGGCAGCGAGGAGAGCTCGATTGAATGGAACTTGAGCTAGGAAGGGCTCTCACCTCATTTCAATCTTGACACCTGTGCGAAGCGCGTATCGCGCGTGGGCCAGCGCTAAAGCGCGTTCTCTTCATTCGGCCGCTGGACGCACGGCTTAGCGGCGTGCGCCTCCGAATGAAGTCGGAGGCTTCCACCGAAAACGCGACTGCAGGAACACTGAAACCGCTTCGTAATGAGGCACTCTGCCTGACCGCCAGCACACCTCGACCTGGAGCTGGCGCGCGGTCACCTCCGGCCCACTACCGTCGGAGGTTCTGCTCGATGTCATCTCAAAAACCTGTTCACCAGCCACAACACCAAGCTGAGCACGATGCTCAGAATGATGCAGGTAGTAAGCGGAAAAAAGACTGCTGTGTTCTTCCCACGGTAGCTGATGTCGCCGGGCAGGCGTCCGAGCGGCACGTTGGCGCGCCCGGCGAGCAGGACGATAAGGCCGATCAGGATCAGCAGTCCCCCTGCGCCAATGAGCAGCTTACCCAGAGAGTTCACGGTTTCATTCTATAGAGTTGATCTTATCGGGGGTGAGCCGGCAACGCTCCGTGCCTCCGCCGGGGAGGGGTGAGTCACAGAATGTGACTTGCTGCTGAAGTACGTCCTTCCTGATCGAACAAAATCGCGCCTTCGTCGAACAAATCGCGCTGCTCCGGGTTTTTCCATCGGCAGGACAACGTAGCCCTCTGCCGTGTTTTCTAACAGAACGAATCCGCGCTAAGCATCAATTCTGGCCTGGGATGAGAGGAGTGTCGAATGAAGGTCTGCGATGTAATGACCACGGAAGTAGAAACCGTTCAGATGAACAGCACGCTGGAAGAAGCAGCTTCGATCATGAAGGTTGAGAACGTAGGAGCAGTTCCGGTGGTCGATGAAGATGACGATCTGGTGGGCATCCTCACCGATCGCGACATTGTGGTTCGCTGCGTAGCCGACGGCAAGAATCCGGCAGAGACAAACGTCGAGGATGTCTTGAGCCACGAGTTGGAGACCATAGAGCCGGACGCCGATATCGAGGAAGCCGCCAAGCTGATGGCCGATAAGCAAATCCGGCGTCTGCCGGTTTGCCAAGACGGGGAACTGGTGGGGATGCTCTCGATCGGCGACCTCGCAGTCAAGACCCCTCGGGTCGATGCTTCCGCCGAAGCGCTTCGCGAGATCTCAGCCGGAGTAAAAGGCGAGAGTGCCGCAATGCCGAGACCGCGCGCCCGCAGCCAGCGTATGGCTGAAATGAACGCATCGGCGCACGAAGGCGGCTCACGTGCAGCCCATGCTGCTGCGGCTGACTTTAACGACGATGAGGATGTTAACCTGGAGTTCTCTGACGAAAAAGACCTCGCTGTCTCTGGTGCACACGAACGTCATTCGAATCGGCATCATCAGGCATCGCAGGAAGCGAAAGGCTCCGGCAATACCAAGAAGAAACTCCACCCGATTTCCGACGGCAGGCCGCAGCAGAATCTCGGAGTACTCGGCCAGAAGAAACGGGGACAAGGAATCAGCAACCGCGAAGCCGATGAGGAATTGAAGCGCAACAATCGAGTAGTTTCAATTCGGGAAGACGCGCAAGCGGGTCGCCGACGTAAGCAGCGAAAGACGGGTTGAGTTTGCGGAAATTGCTCAAAGCTCCTAGTAAATGGGTGTAGCCCCCGACTTGAGTCGGGGGCGCACGGCGAAGCCGTGCGTGTAGTCGAGGCGAATGGGAATCTGCGCTTTAGCGCTGGCTCACGCGCTCAGTGCGCTCTTCACAGACTGCATCTCCCGGTCGCGCTCGCCTCAAGAGGGTCCGACCCTTTTTCACGACATTTGGTAACATTCCTATTCTTCCGCAAGGCGGAGGGATCCGTTGATTCCGCTTGATGGGCACGAAAGAAATTTGTCCTGTGGGGGTGGGCGTTGGGTGAGATTCTCGATGCGCGCGTCGCGCGTGGGCTGGCGCTGAAGCGCGGTTTTTATTGTTTGCTTTCAGACGCACGGCTTCGCCGTGCGCCCCCGACTCAAGTCGCGGGCTTCCAATCACTGCAAACCGTGGTCAAATCCTCAGCTCAACCACCGTCGCTCCCGCTCCCCCTTCGTTTTGCGGAGGCTCACTAACCACCGCGACATGAGGATGCGACTTCAGAAACTGACGCAGCGCTTTGCGTAAGATCCCCATCCCGCTGCCGTGCACGACTCGCACGCGCGGCATGCCGGCAAGAAACGCACGGTCCACGAACTTCTCCACCTCGCGCGTCGCATCATCGACCGTTTGTCCGATGACGTTGATTTCGGTGGGCACACTGAGATCGTCGTCTTCGTTCTTGAGTGATACTGAGATTCCCCGCGCACGTGCGGCGGCGACAGGCGATACAGCTCGATCCGCGGCAGCGGATCTGACCACGGTCGCTATGTCCGCTTTCGGAACACGCATCTTCATGATTCCTGCTTCGACTTCGAATGTGTTCTCGTCGATCTTGCGTTTGACCACAGCATCTCGCCCGAGCGACTTCAGGCGGACGACATCGCCTTCAGCCACATACTTCACTTCACCCGGACGCGCGTTCGGATCACCGCGATCAGCGCCCGACCGATGAGCGACTACGGTGGCATCGGACTGTTCTTTGAACTCGCGACGAAGCCGGGCGACGCGGCGCTCCGCATCCTTCGAGATCTTCTGCGCAGCAGCCCGGTCCTCCACTGCAGCAATCGCCTCGCGTGCCTCATATTCAAAGTCGCGCAGGAGCTGTTCCAGCTTCTTTTCCATCTCGCGCACCTGCTGGCGCTGCTCCTTCATGCCTTCCAGTTCGAGGCGGCTCTTTTCGCGCGCGACCTCCTGCTCACGCCGGCGCAACTCGCTGCGTTCTTGTTCAATACTTTCTAGCTGCTGATGAAGTTGGTCGAGAAAACGTGGGATGTCCTGCGTTTGGCCCGGGAGCCGCTGGCGTGCAGCCGCGACGATCTGTGGGTTCAGCCCGAGGCGTTGCGCGATGTTGATGCCTGCCGATGCTCCTGGCACGCCGACCTTCAATTCGTATGTAGGCTGCAGGGTCTTCTCGTCAAAACCGACGGCAGCATTCACCACGCCGGGAGTATTGGTCGCATACACCTTCAATGCGGTGTGGTGAGTGGAAATGATGCTGGTCGCGCCAAGATCAAGAAAATGTTTGGCAATCGCGACGGCGAGCGCTGCGCCTTCTTCCGGATCAGTCGCAGAGCCGAGTTCGTCCAGCAGCACCAGCGAACGCGATGTAGCTGCCTTCGAGATGAGATCAATATTTCTGACGTGAGCCGAAAAGGTGGAAAGGTTTTGCTCAATCGATTGGTAGTCGCCAATATCTGCAAAGACCGAATCGAAAACTGGAAGGCCGGCCGCCTCTGCAGGAACGGGCATTCCAGACTGAGCCATGAGCGCAAGCAGGCCAATCGTCTTTAAGCCAACCGTTTTTCCGCCGGTATTCGGTCCACTGATGATGAGCTGCCGGCTCTGTTCGGCGAGCTCAAGCGAAATGGGCACCACGCGACCGCCATGCTCGCGAAGATTACGTTCCAAAATGGGATGGCGTGCGTTTGTTACGCGGAGGTGGTTCGTGGTGTTTGGTTGCTCACGATCTTGTCCACTCGGTCCACTTTGTCCACTCAGAACATGCGGCCGCACACATTGGTAATCGCGAGCAAAACGAGCCTTCGCAAACTGCAGTTCAATTTCAGCCAGCACATCGAGGGCCGTTTCCAACGCAGGCGCCTGCTCGCCTATGCGAGAGGTCATCTCCAGCAGAATGCGATGTATCTCAACATTTTCTTCTTCGAGCAGGCGGACGAGCTCATTGTTCTGCTCGATGGTCTCGAGTGGCTCAACGAAAACGGTCTGCCCGCTGGAGCTCGCGCCGTGCACAACGCCGTTCACGCGCCGCTTCTGCTCGACCTTTACCGGAATGACAAAACGTTCGCCGCGGATTGTGATCAGTTCATCCTGCGTAGCGCCGCCCTCCGCGAGCTGGCGTAGATAGCTGCGGAGCGAACTCTGGATTTCGCGCTTCTGACGCTCGATCTCGCGACGCAAGCGTGCCAGCTCCGGCGATGCGCGATCATCGAGGGTGCCGTCGGGAAGAATCTTGCCGTGAAAGAAGCGCAGTAGCAGCGTGAAATCGGCGAGCGCGAGCGAGAGCTCGCGAATTGCAGGCCATCCGCCCTCGAGTGAGGCAGGAGGTTCGAGAGCAATGGCGCGCCATTCGTCTGCGCGGTCAGCGATGGTGAGGAGTTCGCGTAGCTCCGGAATTTCGAGCGCCGCTCCGCCGATCTGAGCTTTCTTTAGGAGCTCGCGGCAGTCGGTGAGCCCGTGAAAATCGAATGCTCCGCCGGCTTCGAGGAATTTCCGAACCTCATCCGTAAGCTGCTGCTGGCGCAGAATCCAATCGACATCATCTCGGGGACCGAGTTCCGCAACGCGGCGACGGCCCAAATCGGAGCCGCAGTAGGCGAGCAGCATCTCGCGCACGCGATCGAACTCCAGCAGCCGCAGGCTCCAGATCGGGGACATAAATAAATGCTAGCAGCGCGCGAGCTACACCGTCCGAATCAATCTACCGCGAAAAAGCCAAGCGTCAGTACCGTTCGCGGTAGCGAATGGGTGAATCGATCACCCGTCCGCTACCGCGGACGGTACCGACGTTCTCCTTTGGTTCTAAATGAAAATCGCGGCAGATGGCTCGATCTGCTCTACTCCGCTCCTAAAACCGGCTCAAATAGCAGTAGCGACACGATGGTGAACACGACATCGTAAACGCTGAGCAACTTGATCCAGTTGATTGGGTCAGCGTCGCCGGTGAGGATATCCGTCGTCGCAAGCACCATCCCAACGATCGCTGGGAGCGAAATGGGAAAGAGAATTAGCGGCAACATCAATTCCCGATTGCGAGTGCGAATGGACAGTGCCGAAAAGAAAGTTCCGTTTACCACCAACGCCCAGGTGCCCAGCGCGGCGACCAGGACAAGCTCTGCTCCGGAGCCGATCACGCGCAGGTTGTAGAAGACGGTGAAGACCGGAGTGATCAGAATCTCGACGGCAGCAACGAAGATAAAGTTGGCAATCGCCTTCGCCAGAAAAAGTGAATTTGGCGGCGCAGGTGCCAGGCGCAGGGCGTCGAGTACGCTGTTGTGCAATTCACGCGCCCAGCTTTGATTCAGTGCCACGACGGTGGCGAATAGCAGCGCAATCCAGGCGATGCCCCCGGCAATGACGCGTGATTCTTCTGCAAGCGGGTCAAACGCAAACGCGAACACGACCACAACCAGCAACGCGAAGAACAACATCGAGTTGCTGGCGTCTTTCGAGCGCCACTCAAGTCGTAGATCCTTGCGCAAGTGCAATGCCACTGTGCGCGCCAGATTCATCGCGCGCCTCGCACTGACCCCGCGTCCGCAGACAGAGACGAAGCTACAACTTCCCGCTTCACGATCGTGCCTGCGTGCATCGTAATCCACTCATCGGCGACTGCGGCAAGGGCTTCGAGTTGATGCGTAATGACGATCAACGTCGTTCCACTGTCCCGCAGTGAACCAAGCAAGGCAGCCATGGTTGCGATTGACCTGCTATCGACATTCGAGAATGGTTCATCGAGCAAGAGCAGATCAGGAGAAGAAAGCATCGCGCGCGCCAGCGCGAGACGCTGCTTCATCCCTTGCGAGTATTGCCCGACGCGTCGTTTGCGATCGACGTTCGCCAGTCCTACTTGATGAAGAAGCTCATCGGCTGATCGTGTAGGACGCTCCGTATAGAGGCCGCTGAAGTAAGCGAGGTTCTCGCGCGCTGTGAGCTCCTCGTACAGAAGTGTTGCATGAGCCATGAAGCCGATGCGGCCGCTCACTTGTCGCACATCGCGGGTCCCTAGAACAGTCACGCTGCCGCGAGAGGGACGTGCCAGTCCGGCAATGATTCGCAGCAGCGTCGTCTTGCCGGCTCCGTTCTCGCCTAACAATCCGTACAGACGTCCAGCTGCGAGATTTGCGTTTACATCATGAAGAGCTGCGAAACGTCCGAAAAGCTTGCTTACGCTTTCAAGAACGACTGCCGGTTCAGAATGGGAATGATCTTCGGAATGGACAGGAGAATCACTCAAGCGTCAATTGGAACTCTGGCCGGCGGGTTTCGCTTCAGCTTGGGTCATTGTGCCTGATTGATTTGCTGCAGGCGCGTACTTCGACGCACACTTTGCCTGAATCTGCTGCGCATGAAATACACCATCGCTGCCGTACGATCCTTCGACCAGCGCCTGCGCATTGTCTTTGAAGGTGTCCGGAGGCGGCTCAGTGCCGCGATACGCGACCTGCAGCTTCAGACCCTGCTCGTCGATCTGGAAGTCGGCTCCAGCGCCCTTGCGATGAATGCTGCCCGGCACGACTTGTCCCGCGACGCGCAGACGCTTACTGTGCGCCTGATCACCCATGCCTTGCAGTTCCTTAATTGTGACGTAATAGCTCTTAGTCTGCTGAATACCGGTAAACGCCAGGTACGAAAGCGCGCCGACAATGAGGGCAATGGCGATTCCAAAACGGAGATATCTACTCACGGAAGGCACGAGTTAAAGAGTATTCCGGCTGCGGGGAGGGGTCAAGGAAATCGCGCGGCGGCACTGCCAAACGCGAAAGCCGTCCTCTCCCATGGGGCGGCATCGACCTGTGCCTGCTGCGGTTCAATTCACAACCGATCGCTAGTGAAATCTCAAGCCGAAGGATCTGCACCAGCGGCTGCTCTCGCTAACGTTCCCGTGATGCCCGTCTTGTGTTACTAATTTGAGCTAAGTTCAGAAAAGTCCCATCGCAATATCCTCTGGCCGAAGTTCCCCAGTTTTGCTGTGTTAATTCGATGACGTCGAGGTCCTGTGACTAACGGGGATCCCTGCAGTGTAGTGTGCCAGCCTGGGCAGCTTGCTCCCGCAAGTGGCGTGTATGTGGTCAAACACCTGAATCAGCATCGCTCCATGCATGAGGTGCTGGTGATTCGGGGCGAGGAGTTTCAGCTTTGTCGAACGTGCCGGGGATCCGTGCGATTCCGACTGCACCGCCAAGTGGATCATGTGCACCACGACTGGGATCTTGCTGGACCGATGGAAAGCTCACTTTCCGAACCGCTTCCAGATTTCGACAGCGTACGCGCGTTTCGCCGCATCGAGGTTGATCTTCCGATCACGGTGGAAGCTCGTCATCTTAAAAAGCAGTTAGTTCTCCAAGGTCACACGATGAATCTGAGTGAAGGTGGCATGGGCGCTTTGATCAGCGAGCGGTTGGCCGATGAGAAGCGCAACCTGACGATCCGCTTGCCGGGGATGCGCTCGCGAAAAGATATCCATGTAACCGCTCGGCTGCGATATCGCAAAGGGATGCGCTATGGCTTCGAATTCGTGCGAATGTCCCCAGCGGACCGAGAGGCCCTTCGCGAACTCTGCGCTCACTCGCTGTCCTGAGCTAGCCGCTATCTCCGGAAATCAAAATCCTCCGAGATGTGTGGCATTGCCTGGTTTAGCTGGAACTTTACTTTGTGCGCGCAGAACCTGCATTCCGGCAGAACCTCGCCTCGGAGGAACAGGGCCTGCACCACCTGGGAGGGACAATTACGGTGGATGACGTCGTAAATTCCTGATTCGGGAACTCTGTCTCCGGATTTCAGGCTCTCCCGAGCGGCCTTTCGCGCGACGTTCATCTTTGTTCCTCCCAAGGCGCAGCGTTCAAACTGCATATCGAGGGCCAAACTGTTGATCAGCAGTTCGGGATAGCATCACTGAGATCAGTCGTTTACGCGCGCGCACCAAGGTTGCCTCGCAATCGCCGGAAAGATTTACGCGAGTGAGTACGAATCGGAGCGGAAGAACGACCTTTGTCGCTGGAATGAGGAATTCTGTACATTAGTTCTCTTATGCTCGATCTCAATTACGTTCGTGATCACCTGCCCGAAGTGGAAGAAAAGCTGCGGCAGCGCGGAATGAATCCGCAGGAACTGCTCGGTGGTTTCCGCGATCTCGATGCGCGTCGGCGTCAGGCGATCACCGCTGCTGAAACTCTGAAGGCTGAGCGCAATAAGAAGTCGGAGGAAGTTGGACGTCGCAAGCGAGCCGGCGAGGATGCTACCTCGCTAATGGAAGAGACCAAATCTCTGCGCGAAGAGGGAGAGCGCCAGGAAAAACTCGCAGCGCAGCTTGAAGAGGAACTGCGCACGGTGATGTCGCAGATTCCGAATCTCCCACACTCCAGTGTGCCCGTCGGGCGCAGCGAACATGACAATGTCGAGGTCCGTCGTTGGGGTCAACCCCCAAAATTTTCTTTTCAGCCAAAACCACATTGGGAATTAGGCGAACAGCTCGGAGTGCTAGATCTGGAGCGCGCCTCCAAGCTCTCCGGCGCGCGCTTTGCTGTGTATTGGGACCAGGGCGCGAAATTAGAGCGTGCACTGGCCAATTTCATGCTCGACGTTCACACACGTGAGCATGGATACACCGAGGTTTTACCGCCATACATGGTGAACTCCGCGTCGATGTACGGCACAGGGCAGCTACCCAAGTTTGCCGGCGATCTGTTTCGCATTCAGGAACATGATCTCTGGTTGATTCCGACGGCGGAAGTTCCGCTCACGAATCTCTACCGAGACGAAACGCTAGATGAAGGCAAGCTTCCCATTTCGGTAACCGGTTACACGCCATGCTTCCGGAGCGAGGCAGGGTCGTATGGCAAAGACGTGCGAGGAATCATTCGCCAGCATCAATTCCAGAAAGTTGAACTGGTGAAGTTCGCGCATCCGGAGCGTTCCTATGAAGACCACGAGCAGCTCACGCGGGATGCAGAGATCATCCTGCAGCGTCTTGGCTTGCACTATCGAGTAGTCACTCTCTGTACCGGAGACATGGGATTCGGCTCGGCCAAAACATACGACATAGAAGTCTGGCTGCCGGGGCAAAACTTGTTTCGGGAAATTTCTTCCTGTTCAAACTTTGAAAGCTTCCAGGCGCGCCGCGCCAACATCCGCTTCCGTTCTTCAAAAAAGAAGACAGAATTCGTTCATACGATCAACGGCAGCGGCCTCGCGGTAGGACGCACATGGCTGGCGATCCTCGAAAACTATCAGCAGGCGGATGGAAGCGTGGTGATTCCCGAGGCTCTGCGTTCCTATATGGGAACCGAGACAATTCCGCGCAGCGGTCGGTAGCAGTACCGCTGTGACCCATGGCGTAACTGACCAGCTCTGGTGTTCGTGCCGGATCTCTGTCCGTTTGTGGACACCCCCTCTCACTCCCGCGAAGTCGCGCGAAAGATTACAGCTCTCAAGCTATTGAAATTGCGCGCAGAGTGTTCGGTACAGCGATTGCATTCAGCCGTTAGGGTCGGGAGTATCCTTCCGCCATACCAGCGGGATGAAAATGCAGCGACAAACGGTTTGTTGGTTAACCCTCGAACACATTCTTGCCGACCTCCGCCATGGGCTGCGGGGGATGCAACGTTCGCCCGGTTTTTACACGATTGCCATACTCATGCTTGCTTTGGGCATTGGGATCAATGCCGCGATCTTCAGCGTCTTCTCCCATGTCTTGCTGGCGCCTTTACCGTTTCCCGATTCAGGAAGTCTTTACGTAGTCTCATCGCACGCGGCATCGCTTGGCGATGCCCGGCGTGCCGCGTCAGGCCCTGATTTTCGCGACTACCGCGACCAGAACACGGTCTTTTCCGGAGTAGCGGCGGTCATCCCGAGCTTCACGGAGCCGTGGACCGGCGATGGGCCGCCGCGTGTCGTCATTTGCACAGGGCCAACTCCGCAGTTCTTCAGCGTGATGGGAGTTCGTCCCATTCTGGGACGGTTATATACGCCTGAGGAATACGCCACGCTGGACACCAACGCGCTTCTCATCTCCACCAAGTTCTGGAAGGAGCAGCTTGGCGGTGATCCGCATGTAATCGGAAGAGTGATTCACATCGGAGGAGCAGCGCAGACGATTGTCGGTGTCGTTCCCTCGATGCCAGATCTCTATCCCAATACGGACCTCTGGCCAACACTCACCACTGAGCCAAGTTGGCCGTTCATGAATTGGCGAGCCAATAAATTCCTGGATGTGATCGGACGGCTCAAGCCCGGCGTGAGTCGCAATATCGCTCAACAGCAGCTAACCGCGATTTTGCGTCGAGCAGAAGGCGAACCCGCAGACGTTAAGGTTCAGCTCACGCCTCTAAAGGAGTTCGTCGTCGGCCCGGTAACTCGACAGCTAGGCATCATCATGGCTGCGGTCCTTATAGTGCTTCTCGTTACGTGCCTGAATACTGCCGCGTTGCTGCTCTCGCGCGCAGTGAAGCGCACGCCTGAGCTTGCGGTGCGACTGAGCATGGGCGCGAGCCGTGCAAGAATTCGGCAGCAACTTCTCGTCGAAGGTCTTTTGCTCAGTGTCACGGGAGGGACGCTCGGCGTCGCTCTGGCCTCAATGACTGTTGGGTTTGTGCCTCAGATTCCCGGTTTGGCACTTCCGCGAATGGAGGGTCTGCATCTCAATATCGCCGCGCTGTCGGCGAGTTTCGCTGTCGTGCTCTTGACCAGCATCGTCTTTGCGATTCTGCCGGCAACAGTGCTATCTAGAATCGATATTGCCGCCGGTCTTCACGGCGCTCGCCCCGAGACAGGCAGGGCACAGCGTCGTCCTTTCTCCGCATTGATCATTGCCGAAGTTGCATGCGCGGTTGTCCTCACGATTTCCGCAGGGTTACTGGTGCGCAGTTTCATTCGTGTGCAGCAGGTTGATCTCGGATTCCAGCCCAGCCGCGTACTCAGTGGGTACCTGCGAACGACCTACTTTGGTCCGGAGGGATATTCGTTTTGGCGCAGTGTCATCACTGGCGTTGCGAGTCTTCCCGGAGCAACATCTGCCGCAGTCTCTGACTGTATGCCTGGCGCGCACGCAATGGGAGCTTCGCTCATCTTTGATGACCGTCCGAATGATCCAGCACACGCGCCGCACGCCGAAGGCTGCTGGATCAGCGGCGACTACTTTCGCACGCTCGGCGCTTCGCTCTTGCGGGGTCGCTTCTTCTCGGATCGCGACGATAATAATGCGCCGCCAGTAGTAATCATCAATGCCGACGCAGCCCAGCAGTTCTTTCCCGGTCAGGATCCCATCGGCAAGCGCATCGCTGTGAACTACCTTGCTCTCGGGAGCCGCAATAATCGGCCACCGCCTTTGCGGGAGATTGTTGGCGTGGTCGCCAACGTACAACAGCGCGCACTCGACCTTCCCGCTGAGCCGGCCATCTACGTTCCCTATACCCAGGACGACACCACGCACGTACTCGCGTCGATGAATCTGTTTGTGCGTAGTTCCGGCGGCAATCCCGCGCTGCTGGCCGACAGCGTTCGCGCGAAGATACAGTCCATGTATCCAAACCAGCCTGTGGAACGCATCGGCGTGATGCGGGATGTAGTGTCTCGTTCGATTGCACGGCGCACTTACAGTGTTAGCCTTATCACTGCCTTCGCCGTTCTAGCTGTCCTGTTATGCGCGCTTGGGATTTATGGTGTGGTTTCGTACGTGACGCTGCAGCGTACGCGGGAATTCGGCATACGTATGGCGCTCGGAGCGAACCGCGAAGATGTGCTGCACAACGTGCTCCGGCAGGGCGGCTCGCTTGTAGCGATAGGTGCTGCAGTCGGTCTGTGCATTGCGGTGCCAGCTACACGAGGACTGGCTGAACTACTGTTCGACACTCGACCTTTTGATCCCATGATTTTCCTGTCATCCGCCCTCGTTCTCGCGGTTATCGGCTTCACCGCGTGCCTGTTGGCCGGCTTGCGAGCGGCGCAACTGCATCCCCGCGTGGCGCTCAATAGCGAATGAGTCTGGAGTAGTCGAGCCTTTGCGCTCTGGCTGCCATTGGTGCCTGAAACCAGAAAAGCAGATCACTTTCGCCGAGCTGCGGTCGAGTATTCGCCTGTACCCGATGCAGCGTCGGCAGACGGCGCGCCGCGTAGCAGTGTGTCCAGTGATTCCAGCCAAAGCATCTGTCGCTCAAACACGCGACCAAAATTCAGCGACACCGAGTGAGCGACTTGTTCCAAGCCGGGAATCGTCCGCTTGCCCTCAAGCTCCTGCGCAATCGAAGTTACCGGACGATCGGAGATGCCGCAGGGCACGATCAGCTTGAAGTAATCGAGGTCGGTGGTGACATTCAAGGCGAAACCGTGGCTGGTGATGCCGCGCGAAATGTGTACACCGATGGCCGCAATCTTCTTCTGATCGCGGCTTTCAGACGCATTCGAGCACGGTGGACTAATTTGGGAATCAACTTCTTCCAGTTGCCGGGAAGCAGTACCTTGGGTCCAAACTCCTGTAAGACCGCAGATGCGCTCACAAGGAATGCCCAAATCGCCGCAGGTGCGAATCAGCGAGTCTTCCATTCGGCGTACAAATTCCACGGCTCCGAGGCGTGGCGAGAATCCGCGAAGATCAAAAATGGGATAGCCAACGAGCTGTCCTGGTCCATGGAACGTGACATCACCGCCTCGATTGCTCTCGAACAGCTCTACCCCGCGCTGTTTCAGCAGGTCGTTGGAGGCGAGCAGGTTTTTCTGACTCGCATTTCGCCCGAAGGTGATGACCGGAGGATGTTCGAGCAGAAGCAGGACATCGGGAATGCGCTCCTGCTTACGGAATTCGACGAGCGACTGCTGGAGGTCCAGCGCTGTTCCGTAATCGATCGTGCCGAGATGGAGAACTGCAATCATTGATTCTTGCCGATTTCGGGAATGGATAGATTTCGGCAGATCTTGCGGGCCAGCAGATTAGAAATTTCAGTGTGCCTGGGTACGGCTTCCATCTGTCCCGTCTGCGGATTCATCTATAGAGAATGCGATCCTCCCTCTCTCTTCAGAACGCATCCGCAATGACGAAGATGTCGCAATAAGGACTCGCGCTTCATCGAATGACGACGGTCTCGCGCAAGGCATCCGGCGGACTCCCTTTTAGCGCGTCCTCGCGTCGATCTTCGAGGATTAGCGCAATCGCGCCAGCAAGATTTTCGCGGCACTCTGAAAGTGTTTTGCCTTGACCGTTCGCTCCGGGTATCTCTGGACAATATGCGATGTACCAGTCTCCGTCGCGCTCGATAATTGCGGTGAATTCATTGTGCACAGCCAACCTCGTAATGCCGAACACTACGATTACGTCCGGCCTTCTAATGATTACTCGCCCCAGCCGCTCGCGCAATGTCTTTGCGATACTGCATGCCTTCGAAGCGAATCTTCTCCACCGCTTCATACGCACGCGCGGTTGCAGCCGCCAGATTTGGACCATGCGCGGTCACACCGAGCACGCGGCCTCCGGCGGTTACGACTTGATCGCCGGAATGAGCCGTGCCCGCATGGAACACTTTTACGTTTGGCACCTTGTCCGCTTCATCGAGTCCGTAGATCACCTTTCCCGTGGTGAAAGAGCCGGGATATCCGCCCGAAGCCATGACGATGCATACCGCGGGCTCGCGCGACCATTGCAGCATCTCGGGGGAGAGCGCGCCTTTGGCGACGGCTTCGCACGCAGTGACGAGGTCGCTTTCGAGCCGGAAGAGCACGGCCTGCGTCTCAGGGTCCCCGAAGCGGCAGTTGAACTCGAGCACCATCGGACCACGCGCGGTCATCATCAGCCCGATGTAAAGCACGCCTTTGTACACCACGCCTTCGGCCCGCATTCCGTTCACTACCGGACGAGCGATGTGATGGATGATCCACTCGCGCATGGTCGCGTCGAGCAGCGAATCAGTGGAATATGCGCCCATGCCGCCGGTGTTCGGGCCAGTGTCGCCGTCGCCCACGCGCTTGTGATCGCGCGAGGGAACAAGCGGCACGATGGTTTCCCCGTCGGTCATCACCAGGAACGAGAGCTCCTCGCCCTGCAGACACTCCTCGATCACGACTTGTGCGCCGGCATCTCCTACCAGCTTGCGCGAGAGCATCTCGCCGGCGACGCGGGCCGCTTCTTCTTTGGTCTTCGCGATGACGACCCCTTTGCCGGCCGCAAGCCCATCGGCTTTGACGACGACAGGAGTCCCAAACAGGGAAAGAGCCTGCTGCACTTCGGCCGTGCTGCGGCAGATGGCATAGTGCGCGCTGGGTATGTTCACGCGCTGCATGAATTCTTTGGCGAAGGCTTTGCTGGCTTCCAGGTGCGCGGCCTTTTGCGATGGTCCGAAGATGGCGAGACCGCGTCGTTCGAACTCATCGACTACGCCGAGCGTTAATGGAAGCTCGGGACCGACGACAGTCAAATCCGGCTCGAGGCGATGTGCCAGTTGAACCAGTTCGTCGATGCTGTGCAGATCGGCGGGAATGCACGAGGCGTCGTGAGCGATGCCGGCATTGCCCGGCGCGCAGAAAATCTCCGTCACGCGCGGTGACTGCCGAAGCTTCCACACCAAGGCGTGTTCGCGGCCGCCGCCGCCCAAAACCAGAATCCGCATCTTGCTCCGAAGTGAAAACGCGAGGGAACAGGCAAGGGTAGGGTGTGGGAAATGGCGGTGTCAACGGGGAGGTTTTCTGCCTGTCATTCCGAAGTGCCCGATTTTGGCGCTGAGGAATTCCTATCGGCTTCGAGAGTCTCCGATTGAGATTCTTGCAGTCGATAGGGATTCCTCACTCCTGTCACGCGAAATGCGCGCGTGAGCATCCGTTTGATTTCATAACCACGACGGCTCCAGTCACCCGATACACTTTGTTTGCTTAAGACCAAGAGCTCGGGCGAAAGGAGCCAGTCATGATGATTATAGGGTGCGATTTTCATCCGAGTGGTCAACAAGT
>Ga0209581_1000515_pt1 | contig 80090 bp, 60 predicted proteins | sample Coa_R2_FD_187160 | JGI IMG/M metagenome (GOLD analysis project Ga0209581, IMG submission 187160) | Surface soil microbial communities from Centralia Pennsylvania, which are recovering from an underground coalmine fire - Coalmine... | ecosystem: Environmental > Terrestrial > Soil > Unclassified ...
CAAGATTCGAGTGGTTACCAGACGATCCTACGGCTTTCGCACCTATGAGGCCATGGAAATCGCGCTGTATCACAACTTGGGACGATTGCCGGAGCCAGAATCAACCCACAGATTCTGCTGAGGAGGCGGATTTTCTTGCTTGTTCCCGGAGGGGCATGGGGGCCACGCTGTCTGAGAAAGAACCCATGCTACGGGCGCACTTGTGCAGCAGTCCAAGGGGAGGGTATGCTTTATGTTGAATGTGGGAGAAGGTCGCGACCCACCCCGTTGTACCGCTGTCCATTGGTGTATTCCTGAGCCTGGACACTGCGGGCAACGTAATCATCAAAAGCTGGGTGCTCCTCTTGCTTTGGCTATGGATCGTCGTGGATCTCGGGCTTTTGATCCGCAAAAGGAGATGGCAAAGGCAGATAAAGTTCTGTTTGTTTAGTCTCGTTGCCGGTTTTACAGCCACGATCATGTTGGAGGTCATTCACTTTCTATTTAGCTTGAAATTAAATGAACGTCAGGTGAACACCTATCTACATCTTTCGGCGAATGCCTATTTACCACCTTCAGGGGATCTTGGCACTTCACTCTTCACGGTTACTAATGGAGGAGATTCGATTATCGCTAGATACCACCTGGGATGTCTTGTTAACCTGATCGTGGCAAGTAACGGCATGACCGTGGAAAACAGCAGCAGTAGCGTTCAAGGATCTAGAGAACCCTTGCGGCCTAGGGGAGACGCAACGACAGAGCGATGCCTGAACGCAAGCCGAATAAATAACTCTCCTGAATGTGCTGATGTCACATTGCAGTTCGTCTATGTCCTAGATGCACAGCCTGAGATAACTAACACAAAATTGTTTAGATTCAGAACTTTTAATGATCACGGCCATCTTATCTGGTCTAGGCATCCAGTTGGAAACTCCGGCAGCATGACTTATTTGGGAGACAGTCCGTGCGAGGAGTTTAGGAAACGAATGCCCTCAAACTCGGCGCATGATCGGTGACGGACCTCGGCAGCCATCGTGGCATGATTTTGCTGCGATCCAGCATCGCTTGGGAGAAACTTACGGTTTTGCCGCCTGCATCACCCCATTCGTATCGATCAGTAGCGGCGGCGCAGCAGCGAAGCCCGCGCGCCGAGGGCTGCAAATCCACCGATCAGCAGCAAGCATGTAGAGGGTTCCGGCGCCAGCGACGTACCCGTGCTGTCATAAAGGACGATGTTCTGGAGGTGGATGTTCGCCGTGGTTGATTCCAGATCTCCGGGATAACTCTCCGAATGCTGGCTGATAGTCTCGTTCAGTGTAAAAGGCTGTCCGAACACAATGGGGAATGCAACCGTCAGACTGTCGCCATCGATCGTCCTCGTAAAGTCAATGTCAGGAAAGACCTGCCCGTTCAGAGTCAGATTTGAACGTCCACAGGGAAAACACTCTACACTGAAACTATTGAATATCCCAGCGAATATGAAGTCAGCAGTACCGTTACCAACCGCTCCTGAGAATGTATATCCTTGTGAAATCGAAAAGGCTGAGGAAGCATAAGCGGTCGCCAATCCCGATGCGACGGCGTGGGTGGAATTCAGATCGGCATAAACGTCTACGTTAAAATTAGTGCCCGACAGAACTAAGCTGCAGCCGGTTGTATTCTCGCAGAAATAGCTGCCACCTGGATAGTAAGCAGACGCCGTGATGTCGATGTTTGCGGCGAGCCCTGGTAACGCGATCAATACTCCAATCGCATATCTTAGTGTGCGCATCTGGCACCTCCTCGCAGCGTTTGGTGGCCATTCTACCACCATGGCGATGTATGCGAGCAATGGAGCAACGGGTTCGACACTGCTACACGAAACACACCCGCGCGACGGGATCACACGTCGGCAACAAAGATTTGCGCTTATCCGTCTACCGATTTAGAGCCTCTGTGCCGGTTGTTTTTGGGCTTGACGGATACCGAATAAGTGCTTTATATTCAATCAGAAAGGAGTGAGGCTTCAAGCCCTGGTTCGTAGCCAGACGCTCTATCCAACTGAGCTACGGGCGCTTGTGGGTGTTCCCCGGTGGGAACAGCCGCGTGCGGCGAATTTCAGTATAGCGCAAAAGGCCGGCTCCTTCCAAAATCGCCCGATCCGCCCAATTTGGCGCACAATGAATGAGGAGGCAGCGCGTGATGGCCGACACTCCGCAGCAGCTGGGGGACAAGCGCTCCGAGACCATGATGTCCGGCACGGTGGGCACCGTGCGCCTGTTCGGCGTGCCGGTGCGCATGCACTTCACCTTCCTGCTGCTGCTCATTTTCCTGGTTTTCATCGGCATTGGCGGCAAACAGTCCGGAGCCACCACGGCGCTGTATGTCATCGCCCTGTTCGGCTCCGTGCTGCTCCACGAACTGGGCCACACCCTGGTGATGCGGCATTACGGCATCCGCACGCTGGAAATCGTCATGTTCCCCATCGGCGGCGTTTCCCGGCCGGAACGTCCCCCCAAGGGGAGTGAAGAACTCTGGGTGGCGCTGGCGGGACCGCTGGTCAACGCCGTCATCGCCGCCGCTCTGTTCGCCTGGCTGGCGTTGCAGGGCAAGTTCGTGCCCGTGGAACTGTTGCGCGAACCCACGGACGCCAATCTGGCGCAGCGCATCGCCGTGGGCAACCTGCTGCTGTTCCTCTTTAATTTACTGCCCGCCTACCCCATGGACGGCGGGCGCATCCTGCGCTCCCTGCTGGCCTTAAAACGCCCGGAGGACGAAGCCACGCGCATTGCTGCCACCGCCGGCCGTTTCCTGGCCGCGGCGGTGGGCTTGTTCGGGCTGCTCTCCGCCAACTTCATGCTGGTGTTCGTAGCCTTGTTCGTGTACCTCGGCGCCGCCCAAGAGGGCGCGGCCATCACCGGGCGCATCCTCACCAGCGGCTTCCCCGTGCGCGCCGCCATGATTACGGACTTCCGCACGCTTTCGCACGGCGACACCATCCGGGACGCGGGGAATCTGCTGCTTTCCACCTCGCAGCACGACTTCCCGGTGATGCACGGCGATCAGGTGCTCGGCCTGTTGACCCGGGCTGCCCTGGTTCGCGCCATGCTCACGGGCGGCCCGGAGGCCTATGTGGCCGGCGCCATGGACCGCAATTTTCTGCGCATTCCCCCGGATTTGGACCTTTCCGAGGCCATGTCCCGGCTATCTCCTGCCGGCACCTGCGCCCTGGTGATGGACGGCGACCGCCTGCTGGGCCTGCTGACCGCCGAAAACCTCTCCGAATTCATCCTTTTGCGCCAAATCAGCCGCAGCCACGCGCAGCACGTCACCTGACCTGGCTCCCTGTGGATCTCTGCAACGCAACTTCGCCCCTGCAAAGGGGTTATAGTGTGTAATCCGACATGCGTGAGGCACGATATTCGCTGCTGGTCTTCCTGCTGGCCCTGCCAGGCTGGAGCGCCACTTTCGGCACCGTGGTGGCTCAGCCGGGGAGCTATTCGGACATCGTCCTGGACGAGAGCCACCGGCAGCTTTACCTGGCGAACACGGGGGCCAAGCGTATCGACGTTTACGGTCTGGCCACCAACCCTCCCCGCCTGGTGCGGTCGATTTCCACTTCCGGCACCCCGTACGCCATCGCCCTGGCGCGGTCCAGCAAGTACCTGTACGTGGCTTCCTACGAATCCGCGTCGCTGGACGTGATCGATCTCTCCCAGAACCGGATTGTGAACAAGGTGGCCCTCCCGGCCGGACCCGAAGGCGTGGCAGTAGGCGGAGACGAGCGCGTGCTGATCAGCACGGTGGGCACCACCGCGACCACAGGCGCCAACACTAATCCGGGCACCAACACCCTGCTGGTTTATGATCCGAATGCCGCCGGGGGCCCCACGCTCCAGGCGGTGCCCGTGCCGCCTCCGGCGGCTACCACTCCCGCGCCGCCCACCACCGGCCGCGCCACCCAGGCGGCGCCCGCCAAACTGGCCGCCACTCCCGACGGCCGCTATATCATGGGCGCCAACGGCATCAGCACGACATCCCGCGTGGTCTTCGTCTACGACACCGCCTCGGCCACGGTGCTGCGCAGCCGCGTTGTCACGAACCTTTCTCCCGTGCTCTCGGTGTACCCGGATGGCTCGAAATTCATGGCCGGTATCAGCCTGTTCGACACGCAGACGCTGGCCATCCTGGCGCAGCAGAACGCCGCCAACGCGCCTTTCGCATTCCCCACCGGCAACGCCAACAACTTCAACCTCCAGCAGAACCAGGGCGGCAGCATTTTCTCTCCGGACGGGAAAACGCTGTATTCGGCCTTTAACATCGCGCCCGTGCAGAATCCGCCCGCGGCCGCCAATGTCACCCAGTTCCTGGTGAGCGACCCCGACAATCTGCTCATCAAGCTGGGCGTGCAGCTACAGGAGAACCTGACCGGAAAAATGATGATCACCTCGGACGGCTCGACCATTTATGCGCTGTCCGATTCCGGCTTCACAGTGCTGCCGGTAGGCAGCATGTATCAGAGCCCCATCGCCATGCCCAGCAGCCCCTCCGTGCTGCTGGCCAATGACCAGTGCGGGGTAACCGCCGCCCAGCAATCGGCGAAAATCAGCGTCACCAACGTGGGCGGCGGCCAATTGCGCGTGCTCACCGCCCAGCAATACAATCTGCCGAGCACCGGGCCTGCCGGTCTGGGCGGAGTAGGGGGAGCGGGTGGCGGAGGTCCAGCCGGTGGCGTTGTGATCGTGCTGCCGCCGGTCTTCATCGGCGGCGGAGGCGGGGCTGGCGGGGGCGGTGGCGGCTTCGGCGGCGGGGGAGGTTTCGGCGGCGGAGGTGGTGGTGGAGGTGGAGGTGGTTTCGGCGGCGGCGGGGCCGGCGGCGGAGGCGGCGGCTTTGCGAACTTCGGCGGAGGCGCCGGCACGGTGGTGGGCAACCAGACCGCCTCGGCGCAAACCGCCCCGCGACTGAGTATTCAGCCGGCGGCCAACGGGGCCACGCTGCAATATTCCTTCAATCCCCTGGCGGCAGTCTCCTTAGGCACGGTGGCCCCCCACGACTACCTGCTCCAGGCGCCCGAAGCCATCAACCTGATCCCCGACGTGCGGGTCTTCCAAAACAACCGCAACGCCGAGGCGAACGGCACACTCATCCCCATCTCCTCGGGCATCTCCAACAGCGAGGGTTTGATGGACCTCGCCCTGGACAGCGTTCGCCAGCGCATCTACATCGCCAACTCCGGCATGAACCGCATCGAAGTTTTCGATATGCAGAGCAAGCGCCTGATGAGCCCCATCAAGGTCGGCCAGTTGCCGCACTCGATGGCCCTCAGCACGGATGGCTCAACTCTGTACGTCGCGAACACCGGCGGCGAGAGTATCAGCGTGGTGGATCTGGATAAGGGGCAGGTGGTGGGCCGGGTAAATATGCCGCCGCTGCCGCTGAACGCCAGCGTGTCGCTGATCTACCCGGCAGCCATCGCTCCCAGCCTGCGCGGCCCACAGGTGATTATGTCGGACGGCTCCATCTGGAAGGTGGTGGGCAACAACCTGGTGCCGCGCACCCTGAACACGGCGATATTCGGCACCACCAAGACGCTGGCCGGCCCGGTCCGCACCATGGTGGCGACGCCCGGCGGCGAATACGTTCTGTTCCTGGCCGGTAATGGCATGGCCTATCTTTACGACGCCACGCTGGATGATTTCATTCTGGCCAAACAGGTAGTCTCCACGCCCATTCAGGGCTACTTCGGGCCGGTGGCGGCAGGCCCGCGCGGGCGTTACTACCTGGTAAACGGCCAGATCCTGAACGAGTCCCTCACTCTGACCGGCGCCGAGCCGTCTCTGGGCGGTATCGTGCCGGGACCCATCGGCGGGGCCATCGGAGGGTTCCCCGGACGGGGCACGACCACCACGGCGGCAAGCCGGCCGGTAGCGGCCGTCGCTGCGGTCAGTAACACCACGTTCGCTCGCTTCTCGACCCCGGTCCGTTCCAGCGCCAATGCCGCGCCCTCCGACGCAGGCATGGTCGAACTGGTGGACGCCGCTTCCGGCCGCACCACGAACACGGTGAGCGCGCTGGAGACCCCCCTGGCCACGGTGACCGGCACGCAGCGCGTGAACATTAACGGCCGCACCATGGTGGTGGATCCGTCCGGCAGCACGGTCTACGCCCTCACCGCGTCCGGCCTGAGCATTCTTCCCGTGAGCAATCCGGTGCAGGCGTTTCAGAATCGCCCGGCTGTCAACCAGAGCGGGGTGGTCAGCACCGCCAGCTACCTGCCCAGCACGGCTCCCGGGGGACTGATCTCCATCTTCGGGCGCAACCTGGCATCCGGCGGGTCCGCGGGATCCCCGCCCCTCCCCACCGTCCTGGGAGGGACCTGCGTCACCCTCAACAATCAGGCCTTGCCGCTGATCATGACCTCCGCTTCCCAGATCAACGCCCAAGTACCGCCCACGCTGGGAGCGGGCCAGTACCCCCTGGTGGTGCGTTCCATTGACAAGCAGGTGCCCTCGCTTTCGGCCACCGTCCCGGTGGCCAAATACGCACCGGCGGTCTTCGTGCTGGATTCCGGTGCTCCCGCCATCCTGCACCAGGATGGAACACCAGTGACGAAGGACCATCCGGCCACTCGCGATGAGGAACTTGTGCTGTACGCCACCGGCCTGGGCGCTACCAAGGGAGGCAAGGTGACTGCCGGGATGCCCTCTCCCACGAGCCCGCTGGCCGTCACCGATGCGGTGCAGGTCTTTTTCGGCAATCCGGGTTACACGCAGGCCGCCATTATCGTGGAGTGGAGCGGGCTGGCGCCTGGGTTCGTGGGACTTTACCAGATCAACCTGCGCGTGCCGGGCAATCACATGAAAGGCGACGCCTTGCCGGTCACGGTCCGCATCGGGGGAGTCAGCAGTCCTACGACGGGCCCGGCTGTACCGTATGTTGCACTCAACTAGTAGGGCGTACTGTGCCGCCTTCAGTTCGCGCGCCCCGGTATATTAGAATCAACGCTGTGAGGCACCTCATCCGAGCCGCCGCCCTGGCGGTGACGCTGGTTGCGTTGATTTCCTGCAACCGTGATCCCAACGTCGCCAAGAAGCGCTACCTGGAAAACGGCAACAAGTACTTCAATCGCGGCAAGTACCGGGAAGCCGCGATCATGTACAAGAACGCCCTCCAGAAGGATATGCGCTACGGCGAGGCCTATTACCGGCTGGCCCTGACGCAATTGAAGGTAGGCGAAATCGGCGGGGCCGTGGCCTCTCTGCGCCGCGCCGCGGAACTGCTGGTTGGGCCCGCCAACCAAGCCGAGCACGCCGACGCGGTCGTCCGGCTTTGCGAGATTTACCTCGAGATGACCCGCGACAAGCGCTTCCTGGACGAGGTGGACACGGATGTCAAGGCCCTCCTGAAGCAGGACCCCAATTCCTTCGACGGCCATCGCCTGAACGGGGACCTTTTGTTCGTTCAGGGGCGCGAGGCTTTTCGCGGCGGCGACCGGGACCAGGGCAAGCAATTGATTTCCGAGGCCATCGCGGAATACCGCAAGGCCGAGCAGGTCAAACCCGGGGAGCCCAAACTGACTCTTTCGCTGGCCCGCGCCCTGGCTGCCAGCGGCGGTCTGGCCGAGGCCGAGAGCCTGTATCGCGGCCTGATCCAGAAGGACAAAACTCAGGCGGCGCCCTACGCCGAACTCTATCAACTGTATCTGTTCCAGAAGCGGCTGGATGACGCCGAAGGGGTTCTTAAAACCGCCTACGCCAACAATCCGAAGCAGTACGTTTACCTCACCATGCTGGCCGCGTACTACTACGGGCGCAACCGGCGGGACGACATGCTGCGGGTATTGGCGCAAATCAAAGCTCACGCCAAGGACTACCCCCAGGCATATCTCACGGTGGGGGATTTCTATCTGCGGGTGGGTGACGGCGAGGAAGCGGTCCGCCAGTACAAAGAGGGTATCGCCAACGATCCCGCCAAGAAAGCCGCCTACCAGAAACGCATCGTGGAAGTGATGATGCGCCAGGGCAAGCGCGCCGAAGCGGCGCAAGTGAATGCCCAGATTCTCAAGGATAACCCCAAAGACAACGATGCCCGCGGTCTGGCCGCGGCCCTCCTGCTGGACCAGGGCGAAGTGCAGAAGGCGATTTCCGAACTCCAGGCTGTGGTCACGTCGGTCCCGGACAATTTCGTGGCGCGCTACAATCTGGGCCGCGCCCATGTCGCCCGGGGCGAGTGGGAACAGGCCCGCCAGCAGTTCACCGAAGCCATCCGCGTGCGTCCGGACTATATTCCCGCGCGCCTCGCCCTGGGCCAGTTGCAAGTCACCCGCGGGGAGTACGACCAGGCCCTCAAGTCCGTCAACGAAATCCTCCAGTTGGATCCCAACAATGCCGGCGCCCGGTTGATCGAATCCGCGGCCCTGATGGGGGAAAGCAAGTTCACGGAGTCCCAGCAACTGCTGGAGGGGATGCTCAAGAACAATCCCACCGCCCCGGACATCACCTACCAGTTGGGCACCGTCAACCTCCTGGAAAAGAACTACCGCGAGGCGGAGGAGGCGTTCCGCAAGGCCTATCAGCTCAATCCGGCCAACTCCCGCGGACTGATGGGAGTGGTGGAAACCTACATGGCCCAGGACCGGTCGGAGGATGCCCTCAAGACTTTGCAGGATGAGGTCAACCGTTTCCCCAACCGCCTGGACATCCGCCTGGCTCTGGCGAATACGGCGGTGCGCGCCGGAAAGTTCGACCAGGCCGTTTCCGAGTTTCAGAAAGTACTGGCGGGCCTGCCGAAGAACTCCAAGGGGTACGGCGAGCTATACCTGCGGCTGGGAGAAACCTACCGCCGCAAAGGCGATCTGGTTTCCGCCATCGGCGCCCTGGATAAAGCCCGTGCCGCGCTGCCGGACAATCCCACCGTGATGAGCACGCTGGCCCTGGCGCTCGACGGGGCCGGGCAAAAGGCCGCCGCCCGCCAGGTCTACGAGCAGACCCTCAAACTGGACCCCAACAACGGGATTGCGCTCAACAACCTGGCTTTTCTGATCGCGGAGACCGGGGGCGATCTGGACCAGGCGCTCACCTACGCCCAGCGGGCCAAACAGATGATGCCCAACATGTACGAGGTGTCGGACACGCTGGGCTGGATTTATCTGAAAAAGAATCTCAGCGACAACGCCGTGGAGATCTTCAGGGACCTGGTCCAGAAGCAGCCGACTCATTCCACCTACCGCTATCACCTGGGCATGGCCCTGCAACAAAAGGGAGACAAACTGGGAGCCACCAGGGAGTTGCAGCAGGCGCTGAAAGACAACCCCTCCAAGGAAGAGCAGGACAAAATCAAGCAACTGCTCTCCAAGATGGGTTAGGTCCCCGGGCGGCGGTGATACCGCCCTGCTAGAATCCACCCCGCGGCCGGTAACCCGGACGGCAGCGCACGCGGTACTTCTTGGCCACGTCGCTGGCGATTTCCACGGAAATCTTCCGGAAGCCTTCGTTCGGGTTGGGCTGCGGGTAATAGGTGACCGTGTACATGTTGCCCAGGTCTTCACGGATGGACTCGAAGGCTTCGACCTGTTTCTGCCACGTCTTGGCCCAGTACGCCTTCCCTCCCGTGCGCGCCGCAATGCGCCGGAAGACCCCGCTCGAGATGGGGTCTTTGTTGACCTCGTTAGTCGAGATCACATAAATGGGGATGCCTTCGTCTTCGGCCACCGCGCGCACATCGTCCGGCGCCACCATGCTGGCGTTGTCCGGCCCGTTGGAAAACACGATCACCACTTTTCTGCCGGGCACCTTGGCCGCGTCGCGCAGAGCCAGCAGCAGCGCGTTGTACAGCGCCGTGTCGTCGCCGGCCACCGAACGCCGCAAACCGGCGATGGCTTCGGAGCGGTCCCGCGTCAGCAACGCCGCCCGCGAGAGATTGCGGCTGAAGGTATAGACGGCCACCGAGTCCGCGCGGTCCAGCCCGCGGATGAAATCCGCAATGGCATCCTCGGCATAGACAAAGCCGCGGTACATGAAGTTGCTCGTGTCGAAAAGCACGAACACGTTGGTTCCGACAAACGCGTCCGGCCGCACGTCCAAGCCAGGTTTGGCCGCGTTTTCCGCGGGACGCTCCAGCAGCGGGCGGGTGCGCCCGTCCTCCAGAACCTGCACCGGGGTCTTGGTGCCCTCCGCGAAGGTCGAGATCTTTTGCACGATCCCGTCCTCGAACACCCGCAGATCGGAAGGCTTCAACCCGTTGATGTACTTGTTGCGGCTGTCGGTCACGGTGAAGCTGAGCACGACCATGTCCACTTTGATGCGAAACACCGGCCGCTGCCCTTCCTGGCCCAGGGCTGCCCCGGCTCCGGCCATGGCGCCGAAAAAACCGCGTCGTGAAATTAGCATGACGTCTTCCCTATCACCCGATTCGCAAACTCCGCTCCGGAGGCTTCCTTATTCCAGGGCGGCTTTCTGCTCGACTCCCAGAGGCGAGCGGGCCTTGGCCCGCACATCCTCGCCGACCAGCCGCAGAGAGCGCAGCACGGCCGGCCAGTCCTCCAGGTGCGAAGCGAAAATGCGTTCCACCAGCCGCTCGGTCCACTCCGGAATGCGCACGTTCAACTGCGAAGGCGGCACGTGCATCTCGTCGGCCAGTGTAGCCCAGTACAGGGTATTCGACTCCCAGCTTTCCGCCATGATGCGGCTGGAGTACCCCATCAACGTGGGGAACGTCCGCAAGCTCAACAACTCCGGCCGGTAAGAATTGGCCAGCGTCGGCTTGGGCGTACCGAAGGCCGCGGAAATCGCGCGATAATTCACCTGGTCCGGCGATTCGCTGGCCAGACGCTCAATTTCTGCCAGCAACGGCCCGGGACGGCCTTTCTGGCGCGCCGCCATCAAGCGCGCGACGGCGAACAACTCCGACGGCGTCACGGCCTCCACCGCGGCCTTCACCTGGCCCTCCGCCAGCAGGCTCCCCACGCGCAGCGTGCGAGCCGGGACCGCCTGCGTGCTCAAAGCATCCAAAACCTCGCGCCGCAGTTCCGGATCCAGCGCTGCGCCGGCCAGCAGGGAGTGCGCGTAGCGGATGTGCAGCGCCACCCAGTGCATCTGCACCGGGGTCACCCGCCACCATCGCGGCACTGTGGCGCTGAGCATCATTTGCGGAACCAGGTCGCCCCAAATCAGCGCCTGCGTCTGCCGCGGAACCAGGAAGTTCTGCTCCGCCTCGGCCAGGGCGTAGGGCAGTCCCGCCAGTGAGCCGACCAGCCGCCCGCCTCCGTTCGAGGGCCATCCCGTGCCGAACAGTTCCGTGGTGCGCCAGGTATGCACCGCTCCCTGGGCCCCTATGAAATCGTGGCTGCGCACGAACAACGGGTTGGTATAGAGGATTTGGGCCCCCGGAGGCGCGTAGTGCGCATAGTTGTAAGCCACCAGCGTATCCCGCAGGAAGGGAGCCAGCAGACCGCGCGCCTCCTTAACCTTCTCTTTGTCCGCCGCCTTCTCCACCACGGCGCGCAGATTAATGCGCCGCTGATTCTCCACGTGCCGCTCGGTCCAGTACCCGAATGCCAGGGCATTTTTCTCGACGGTGGTGAGCGACGCGCGCGGCAGTTGAATCTCATTGACGCGCGCCGACAGGCCATTGAGCAGCGCCAAGTTCGGTTTTTCCCCGCGGGCCACGGCGTCGAGGTTGTCGGCCACCTCGAGCAGCGTATCCAGCGAGACGATGCGCTGGGCTTCCAGCACCCGCGTCATCTCCTGCACCACCTGCGTGTAAGTCTCTACGTCGGCCGCATCCGAAGTGCCCGCCAGCAGGTCCAGCATGCGCTCCTGCGGACGCGCCGCCTTCCCGCCGGTGGCCTCCAGCAAAAGCTTTACGCCATTGCGCCCGCCATCGAACAGCTCACGGTCGTTGCGAACCTGCACGAACGGCGCCAAGATCGCGGAGAATGTCGCGTCCGCGCGCGCCAGCGGCAGGCTGCCCTGCCGGATGAAGATCTGCCACAGCCCCACCAGCGCCTGCATGGTGCCGGCGGTGTCCGCGCGCAGCAGCGGCTCCTTTATCTTGTTAATGCTTTCCGCCGTGTCCAGGAACAGCAGAATGGACTTGTCGCTCAAGTTGGGCGCTTCGTTGAAAATCGGGAACTGGCTGCCGAAGTAGCGGTAAGCCCTGGCCAGCCGGTCCACCGTGTCCGGTTCGAGCGGCTTGACCCGGTCGCGATCCAGATCCGTCAGCGCCATGAAGATCTTGAGCGGTTCGTTCTCCACGGCCTTGCGGCACAGCCCGAACAGCGCTTCCAGCACGTCGTCGGCGTCTTTCCAGCCGGCCGCCGACTTGGTCAGCTTGCCGTCGTATTTGCCGTGCGGATGATCGACAAACAGGTTCTTCCAGATGTCCAGGCTGCCTGGAATGTGCGGCTTGCCGTCCGGGCCGATCTCCAGCCGGGTGGTCAGCAACATCATGTCCGCGTTGGAACGAAACACCGGGCGGGCCGGGCCGGGGCTGGTCACTTTGCCGCGCACCGCGGCGTAGAAGCGCTTCAGCCGCGCCGGCTCGGTCAAATAGTTGAGTGCCGGCCCCTGAATCCGGGATAGCGCATCGAAGTAGCTGGCCATCCACCCGTCATCCCGGGCGATCAGCTTCTCGAAGAAGGCCACTCCGTTGTCCGGCGGCGCGCCCACCAGGTCCGCCCAGGCACCGGCGGCCCGCGAACCGCCGGGCACCACCGCCTTCCCGTTGCGGATCTCGAACATCCCGCCAAAGAAGTCCAGCACGTGCGCAAAAGCCCGGATGCGCTGCACTGGAACACCCTTGCGCAGTTCCTCCGCCGTGGTGCGATCCAGCTTCGACATCCCCAGGTACAGCCGGCACAGAGCCGGGTCGGACAGGAAGACGTCGATGAATTCCCCGCCCTCTTTCTCCCGCGAGGAGAGCCAGTAATCGGCCGAGAACAACACCGGGACGCGGGTGGGGTGGTAGTCGTAGCTGAACGGACGATTGGTCCGCAGCGCCTGTTCGAGCTCCGGCAGCGGGAAGCCCGAATCGGTGGTCAGGAACGCCCGCGAGGCATTCACCGTTTCCAGCACCACCTCGCTGCCGCACCCGCCGCGCATGCGATAGCCCAGAATGCGCAGCAGGTCTCCCGCATTCGGCGAATCGCAGGAATCCACCTTAATGACCTTCTCCGCTCCGGCCAGCTTCTCCAGTTCGCGCGCCTGCGAAAGATAACGGTGCACCAGCTTGAGATACTCGGTCTGCTCCAGGGCTTCGTTGCTGTGGGAGGCCTGATAGCCGTTGGTCACCACGTTGCGCGCCAGCGCCGCCATCATGTCGTCCATGGCGTTGTCGGTGGAGACCGCCGCCATACGGGCAAAGGAGCGCAGCGGCCCGGGAATCTGAATGTAGGCCTTGGTATCCCCGGCCGGGTTCCCCGCCGCCAGAGGCAGCTCCAGCCTTCCACCTGCCGCGCGATACGCCTCCCCGTCCCGCGAGGCCGCCGCCCGGTCGCCCGCCAGAAGGTCGAGCATCACCAGCCGCCGGGCCACCGCCTGCCGCGTTGCCCGGTCACCCGACTTGCCCAGCAGCGTCAGCAACTTCCCATACGCCTGACGGCACTGCGGATCGTCAAAATGGTCCAGAAACTCCGCGTACTCGGCAAGGGCCGTTACGTCTTCCGGAGCATCCTGCGCGGCTTTGGCCAGCATCGCACGCGCCCCAACCGCGTCGCCTGACCTCTCTAACTGCCTGGCCCGCTCCAGCGTCGGACTTGCCTGGAGGGCGGAAACGAGAGCAATACTGCCGAGGAAAGCTACAACGAAGGCCTTCATGATGGCTCTCTCCGTGATGGTTCATTACTGTAGCACGATCGCCACCGGCGATGCGATTCTACCAAATCAGTCTCCTGAGGAACACGCCAAGGGTTGTTAATTTGACCACTCCCGGTGCGGGGCCGTCAAGTACCGCAGTACTGTCCGCAAGATTCCACTTGACGCGCCAAGGCCCTGATGCTAAATTCATAGCATCATGCTAAATTTTTAGCATTAGGAGCGCGCATGCACAAACCACCTCTGCACGATCTCAGCCGGCGCGAACGCCAGATCATGGATATCCTCTATCGGCAAGGCCGGGCTACCGCCGCCGAAGTGCACCAGCACCTGCCCGACCGCCCAAGCTATTCGGCCGTACGAGCGATGCTGCGCGTCCTGGAAGAAAAGGGCCACGCGCGGCATGAGGAGCAGGGCCTGCGCTACGTCTACCTGCCAACCGTCACGCGGGAGAAAGCCACACGCTCCGCTATCCGGCACCTGCTGGACACATTTTTTAACGGCTCGGCCGAACACGCCGTCGCCGCTTTGTTGGATGTGTCCGCCGGCGAGTTGGGACCGGAAAAACTGGACCGCCTGGCGCAACTGATCGAGCAAGCCCGAAAGGAGGGAAGGTGATGTTGCCGCTGCTGCTGGACGTTTCGCTGAAGGCCAGCCTGCTGTTGGCCGCCACCTGGCCGGTCCGGCTGGTCTTGCGCCGCCGCCCGGCGGCGGTGCGCCACCTGATCTGGACCGCTTCCGCCTGCGGGCTGCTGCTCCTGCCGCTGCTGGCCGCCTGTCTGCCTGCCTGGAGGGTGGCGGTGCCATCCGCGGTGCTGCCCTCCGGCCTGGTTTACCGCTCCCAGGCTGCTGCCACCGCCCCCAGTGCGGGCGAAGCCGCGCAGCCGGCTTCGCCGCCGGCAGGGCAGGCCGCTCCCCGCGCGGCTTTCGCGGACATCCAACCCGCGGGAGTGGTGCTGCTGGTCTGGGGCGCGGGGGTGGCTTTTTGTCTGCTTCGCCTTTTGTTCGGGATGGCAGCCGCCAGGCGCCTGGCTGGCGGCGCCGCGGAAGACGGAGCGATCACTGCTCTGGCGATCGCTCTGGCTCGCGAAAGCGGGCTCGGGCGCCCTCCCCGCGTCCTTCTGACCCCATCCCCCTTGATGCCGGTGACCTTCGGGATGCTCCATCCGCTCGTCCTGCTGCCCGCCGCCTCGCGGGACTGGTCCGCGGAACGTCTGCGCCTGGTGCTGCTGCATGAAATGGCCCACATCCGGCGGCAGGACTGTTTCACGCAAATGCTGATGCGTCTGGCCGTCAGCCTGTACTGGTTTCATCCCCTGGCCTGGATTGCGTTGCGCGAGTTTCTGCGGGAGCGCGAACGCGCTTCCGACGACCTGGTGCTGGGCCGCGGGGCGCTGCCCTCTTCCTACGCCCATCACCTTCTGGAAATCGCCCGCTCGATGAACCCGCCCGCCGGTGCCTGTGCCACCGTGGCTATGGCCAGGCCGTCGCAGATCGAGGGCCGCCTGCTGGCCATTCTGAAGCCGGATGTGCCGCGCGGCTCGGTCGGCTGGGGCGGCATCGCGATAGCCGGAGCCCTTGTGGCGGCCCTGGTTCTGCCGCTTGCCGCGATGCGTCCCGCCGCGGCCGCCCAAGTCGGCGCCGCCACGACTCCCAACGCCCAAGTCCTGTTTCGCGGACAAGACCTTTCGGAGCTGGAGAAACTGTCGGCAGGGTTGTGCGAACAGGGCCAGGCCGCCGAGGCGGAACCCCTGCTCCGGCAAGCCCTGGCCATGCGAGCCGCCCGGTTCGGCGAGCAATCCCCGGAGTATGCGGACGGTCTGGTAAAGCTGGCGCGGTTCTACGGCTCCTGTGGCCGCAAAGACGCCCAGCCGTATTGGCGGCAAGCCCTGGCGATTCGCGAAGCCGCGCTCGGTCCTGAGCACCCCGACCTGGTGGAGCCACTGCTGGAACTGGCCATCGCCGCCCACGGCCGGGATCCCGCAGCCGAGTCCCTGTACCAGCGCGCGTTAGCGATCGGCACGCGGGCTTTCGGCGCGGGCGACCCGCGGCTGGCGCCGATCCTGACCGACCTAGCGCTCTTGTACCAGCAGCAACGCCGGACGGCCGACGCCGAGCCGATGTACACCCGCGCGATCGCGGCCGCCAAACCCGACTCCCCCGAGCGCGCCACCGCGCTGGAACTATACGCCCGCCTGCTGCGCGACCAGCAGCACTCCACCGAGGCGCGGCTTGCGGAGGACCAGGCCGCTCAAATCCGCAAGCTGGGTTTCGCCCAGACGGCGGACGTCCCGGCCGCCCGGACGTATCGCGTCAAAGACGGCGTCAAACGCCCCGCGCTGCTTCACAAAGTCGAGCCGGGTTACACCGCCGAAGCTCGCCTGGCGAAGCACCAAGGCACCGCCGTCCTTTCGGTGGAGATCGGCCTGGACGGCCGTGCGCACAACGTGCAACTCCTGCGCGGCGTGGGGCTGGGCCTGGACGAAAAGGCAGCCCAAGCCCTGCGGCAGTGGGTCTTCCGGCCAGGCACCCGAGACGGCCAACCCGTGGTGGTCGCCGCGACGGTGGAAGTCAACTTCCGGCTGTACTAACAATCTAAAACACCGCTCCTCGCGGTCGCGGCTCGGTTACATGCTCAGGGGATCAGTTGGGGCAAAATTTCCCCCGCCGGACCCTGGAGGGAGCAGTGCGCGATCTCCGAATAAGGAGTGGCCTCCACGTTAATCTCCACCACGCGCGCGCCGCTCTGGCGGGCCAGGGGAATCAGGCTGGCCGCCGGATAGACGACGGCTGAGGTGCCCACTACCAGGAACACCTCGGCCTCGCGCACGGCGTGTTCCGCCTCCTGCATCATCCCCTCGGGGAGAGCTTCGCCGAACCACACGACGCCGGGGCGAGCCAGCCCGCCGCAGGCGCAGTGAGGGGGCAGCTTGGGCAGGGGCACGCGGCGGTCCGGCCAGTTGCTGCCGCACTGCGTGCAGCGCATACGCCAGATGTCGCCGTGCAGCTTCAGGACCCGGCCGCTGCCCGCCAGATCGTGCAACCCATCCACGTTCTGGGTGACCAGCGTGAAGCGCGGCTTGGCGATTTCCAGCCGGACCAGGGCCGCATGCCCCGGATTCGGCTTCGCCTGGGCGATGATCTCGCGCCGCCAGTTGTACCACTCCCACACCAGCCTCGGATCGCGAGCGAAGGCCTGCGGCGTGGCCAGGTCTTCGGCACGATAGTTCTGCCATAACCCGCCGTCGCCGCGGAAGGTCGGTATTCCGCTTTCCGCGGAAATGCCCGCCCCGGTCAACGCCACCACGGAGCCGGCAGCTTGCAGCCATTCCCGGGCCTGTTCCAGAGACATACCTGACTTCCCAGCTTACCTGAATACGCGGCTCCGAAAATTGACAGGCCTCAGAGTTCCTGGTAAGTTGGGGCACCTGAGCCGTCGAGGAGGGAGGAACGATCATGAGGGGTCTGCAGGCGGGGGGCAAGGGACATTCGCGCCGGGAGTTTCTGCGGTGGGCAGGCGCGGCCGGAGCAGTGGGCCTGGCGGCGCGCTCCCGGGCGGCGGTAACGCCAGGCCTGCCGATTCAGCATGTGATCATCGCCTGCCAGGAAAACCGGTCGTTCGACCACTATTTCGGCTATTACGCCAACGTGGGACCCTACGGCGTTCCCCCGGGCTATTCGCAGCCGGATGGCAACGGCGGCAGCGTGGCGCCCTACCATCTGACCAGCACTTCCGGCACGTTTCCCAAGCACCAGTGGACGGACATCCACAGCGAGTGGGACAACGGCAAGATGGACGGCTTCTACACCACCAACGGCATCGACGCGCTAGGTTACTTCGACCAGCAGGACCTGCCGTTCTATTACTCCCTGGCCGACCACTTCACGCTGTGCGGCAATTATTTCTGTTCCCTTTTAGGCGGCACATATCCCAACCGGCTGTACCTGTGCTCGGGAACCTGCGGCGGCAATACGACTAACAACATCCCCCAGGGCAGCCTGACCTACCCGATGATCCTGGACGTGCTGGATGCGCACGGCATCACCTTCAAGAACTACAACGTGGGTCTGCTGGTGGAAGTCGAGGCGGACAACGAGATGATGCTGTTTTCCAACTGGATCAACGATCCGCGCATCAATCGTCCCGCTTCGGAGTACTTCAGCGACTTGAGCAACGGCACCCTCCCCCAGGTCTCCTTCATTACCTGCGGGCTGTTCAACGACGAGCATCCGCCATTTGACGTCACCAGGGGACAGGCTACGCAGGAGGTGCTGATCGGGGCGCTGATGAAATCTTCGGCCTGGAAAAGCTCCGCTTATCTTTTGGCGTATGACGAAGGCGGCGGGTTCTTCGATCACGTGCCGCCGCCGCAATTCGACGCGTACGGCGCCGGGATTCGGGTGCCGATGCTGGTTGTCTCGCCGTTCGCCAAGCGCGGACACGTGGAGGGCACGCTGTTCGAGCACAGCTCCGTGCTGAAGTTTTTGGAGCGGGTGTTCCAGCTTCCCACGCTGGCGTCGATCAACCACCAGTTCGATTCGCAGACCCCCGGCGCCAACAACCAGGCAGCCAACGGCCAGCCCTTCGGCCCACCCGCTCCGCCGCGAGACGGGCGCACGGATATCGGCGACCTGATGCCGTGCTTCAACTTCGCGCTCAACGCGGACTACTACCCGCAGCTTCCGGCTGTGGGTGGCCGCCGGGAGCCGGGCGATCTGAGCTGACCGCCGCTATACTTCCTGCGCGTCCACCACCGCGATGGCCGCCATGTTCACGATGTCGTTGACCTCGGCATCGCGCTGGAGCACGTGCACGGGCTTGGCCATGCCCACCAGGATGGGGCCGATCGGTTCGGCGCCGCCTATGCGGGCCAGCAGCTTGTAGGCGATATTGCCGGACTCCAGGTTGGGGAAGATCAGGACATTGGCGCCGCCCTTGAGCGTGCTGAACGGGTAGGTCTCGTCGATGATTTCCGGCACCACGGCGGTGTCGGCCTGCATTTCCCCATCAATCATCAGGCCCGGAGCGCGCAGGCGCACGAGTTCCACCGCGCGCCGCACCTTTTCGGCCAGCGCATGGCGAGTGCTTCCGAAGTTGGAGAAGGAGAGCATGGCCACGCGCGGCTGGACGTCGAAACGCCGCGCCAGTTCGGCGGTGTTGATGGCGATCTCCGCCAGGTCCTCCGAGGTTGGCTCGATGTTGACCGTGGCGTCCGCCAGGAAATAGCACTGCCCCTTCTGCGTGATCAACACATAGACGCCCGAGACGCGGCTCTGGCCCTCGCGCACCTCGATCACCTGCAAGGCCGGGCGGACGGTTTCCGGATAGTGCTGCGTCAAGCCGCTGATGAGCGCGTCGGCGTCGCCCAGCCGCACCATCATGGAGCCGAACACGTTGCGGTTGAGGATCATCTCGCGGGCTTCCTGGTGGGTCAGACCTTTGCGCTGGCGCAAGTGATGCAGTTCCTCGGTATAGACCGGAAGCCGGCCGGACCGGGCCGGGTCGATCACCTGTAACTCGCCGTTGAAGTGCAGCCGGAGTTGCTGGGCCCGGGAGCGGATAGCCGCTTCCTTGCCGAGCAGCACGGGCACGGCGATTTTCTCGTCCATCAGAATCTGACAGGCGCGCAGGATCTTGTCCTCCTCGCCTTCGGGGAAGACCACCCGCTTGGACTGGCGCCGCGCCTTCTGGATCACGGCGCGCATGATCTCGTGAGCCTTACCCAGGCGGCGCTCGAGCTGCTCCCGATACTCGCCGATATCCAGAGGAAGTTGGGCCACGCCGCTCTCGATGGCCGCCTGCGCCACGGCCGCGGCCTCCCAAATGAGCACGCGCGGATCAAAAGGCTTGGGGATGATGTATTCGCGCCCGAAGGACAAGCGGTCCACGCCATACGCGCGGCATACTGCATCGGGCACGTCCTCCTTGGCCAGCGCCGCCAGGGCGCGCGTGGCGGCCAGTTCCATCTGGTCGTTCACGGTGGTGGCGCGCACATCGAGCGCGCCACGGAAGATGAAGGGGAAGCCCAGAACATTGTTGACCTGGTTGGGGTAGTCCGAACGGCCCGTGGCCACGATGGCGTCGGGGCGGGTGGCCAGGGCGGTTTCGTAGTCGATCTCCGGGTCCGGGTTGGCCAGCGCGAAGACGATGGGATCGCGGGCCATCGCGCGCAGCATGTCCGGCGTGACGCAGTTGCCGGTGGAGAGGCCGAAGAAAACGTCGGCTCCCACCAGGGCATCCGCCAGCGTGCGCGCGGAGGTTTCGCGGGCAAAACGCTCCTTGTAGGGGTTCATGCCCTCCGCGCGGCCCTTATAGACCACCCCCTTGGTATCGCACATGAGTATGTTTTCGCGCCGCACTCCCAGCTTCACGTAGTGCTCGGCGCAGGCGATGCCGCTAGCCCCCGCGCCGTTGAAGACCGCTTTTGCATCTTCGATGCGCTTGCCGGCGATTTCCAGCGCGTTCAGCAGGGCGGCCCCGGAGATGATGGCCGTGCCGTGCTGATCGTCGTGGAAAACCGGAATCTTCATGGTGCGCCGGAGTTCCTCTTCGACGTAGAAGCATTCCGGCGCCCGGATATCTTCCAGGTTGATGCCGCCGAAGGTGGGTTCCAGCATTTGGCAGGCGCGGATGATTTCCCGCGGATCCGTCGTGTTCAATTCGATGTCGAACACGTCGATATCGGCGAAGCGCTTGAACAGGACCGCCTTGCCCTCCATGACGGGCTTTCCGGCAGCGGGGCCGATGTTGCCCAGGCCCAGCACCGCCGTGCCGTTCGTGACCACCGCCACCAGGTTGCCCTTGGCGGTGTATTTGTAGACCAGGGCGGGATCGCGCTGGATTTCCAGGCAAGGGACCGCCACGCCGGGCGTGTAGGCCAGACTCAAATCGCGCTGCGTGTGGCAGGGCTTGGTGGGAGCGATGGAGAGCTTGCCCGCCGGGTGGCTGGAGTGGAACTCGAGGGCCTCTTCGGGGCGAATCTTCATGCGAACGGATCCTTTCCAAGCGCAGCCGGCGAAAACGCCCGCGCGGCCTTACAGCCGGATTTTGCGCAGGTCGATTTTGGCCCAGTCGAACTCGCCCAGGCCCATGGCCCCGGCGATTTCAATGTGCTCGGGCTGGCGGTGAATGAAGTGGCTGAACTGGTCCGGCGTATCGTCCATGATACTTTTCATGCCCACCGCGGCGCGCTTCTCGTCGATGGCGCGCCAGCCGGCATGATCGAGCGCCACGGGGTCCGTGGCGAAGTACATGGTACGGTGCTCCCAGACGAATTGCGGCCTGGCGCCGGGTCCTCCATGATAAAGGCCCTTAACCCCATCCAGGATGTTCAGCACCACCTTGTCGCGGATGACGGGCATGGACACGACCGCCGGGATGAACTCGCCGCACACGTTCAAGCTGTACGTGCCGTGGCTGCGGCAGACATTGTTCACCAGGCCGTGAGACAGGTTCTTGAGGGCCAGAGTGACGCCCGCAGACTGGTGGTCCTTCAGCACCGGAAGATTAATGAGCTTGTTCACCTCGGAGGTGATGAAACGGGCGGCGTAGGAGCGCCGGGCGGTCACGTTCTCCACATCATAGCCGGGCAGGGTAAGGCGCATGTCCATGTAGTGATCGGGATCGTAGCCCGCGATGGCCTGCTGGACATCGTCATAGTTCTCCGTGGCGTTGGAATAGCGCACCCCCTCGGGCAGCCATGTCGGAAAACCCGCCTTGATGAACTGGGCGCGATAGCGGTCATAGACCACGATGTCCCGCGCCTTCACGCCGGCGGCTTTCAGGCCGTCAATGACCTCGTGCAGGACGGTGGGATCGGAGATGACGTGCGGCGCTCCGACGGGATTGACCTTGATGCCGACCACGTCGCCGGGCTCTACAAACTGCCGCCAGGCCTCCGCCCAGGGCGCGCCGGTCAGTTCCGTCATGCCGCGGCGCATCATCTGGCGAATGGCGCCGGCCTGATATTGGCCGGAGACGATGCTGCCGGGATGCTCGACGGAGATGACCTTACCGCGGTACAGGCCGGGGATGGACAGCTTGGTTCGCTGCGATTTCGAGGAGACCTGCGCGCCCAAAGCCAGGCCTCGAGCGGCTCCCAATGTTCCGGCGACAGCCTTCAGACAGGACCTGCGTGTCCACAACATGAAACCCATTTCCCTCCGGGTGCTGAATTGGCTTTCAGGGTAACACAACGAATCCGGGGGAGGCAGGCTAGAATCAATAGAAGAGGAGGAGCAGGCTTACGATCCACATCACGCCGAAAGCCGTTGAGAAGATTCGCCAGACGCTGGAGCGGAACGAGTGCCCGGGCGGGCTGCGACTGGGGGTGGTGGGCGGTGGCTGCTCGGGGCTGACTTACAAGTTCGCGCTGGAGACAGCGCCGCGGGCCAACGACCAGATTTTCGAGCATGGGGGCGTGCGGGTTTTCGTGGATCCGAGAAGCTTTGCTTACCTGGACGGGCTGGAACTCGACTACGCGGAATCCTTCGTCGAACAGCGCTTCGTCTTCCGCAATCCCAACGCGCAAAAAAGCTGCAGCTGCGGCAAATCTTTCCAGCCAAACGAAGTATAGACCGATCCCTGGCGGTCGCGGCTGGGTTCCGGTGCGCCGGAAACGCGTGCCGGCGGCGATATAATCACCGGCGGGGGTTTCCTGATGCGCTTCCGGCTGGCCGTGCCCGTTCTCATTCTCGCGCTGGTGGTCTTTTCCGCCGCACAGAAACGCAAGCCCGGCGCGCGGCCGGCGGCCGCCGAGGCACTCGAAAGCACCATCTGTTTTCGAGTGACCTTCGGTTATCTGCGCACGGCTGAGAAATCGTACGACGGCAGCCTGCGGGTCACCGGCGGCAAGCTGATCAAGGCCACGCCGTGGCGCTTCTTCCAAAGCGACGCCATGACCGGTGCCGCCTCCTGGAAGCTGGACATCAAGCGCGTGGTGTTCGAGAATCAGCCGGATCAGCCCAACCCGGTGGCATCCAACTCGGCCTCGGCCCGCAACCTGGTGCCCGCCGGCCTGGTGGTGACGGTCGAGCGGTCCAGCAACGCGGTGGAATTCCAGACCCGCCAGGGCAGCTTTTCCGTGCCGGTACGGCAGTTGGCCTATGGCCGGATATCCCGCTACCTGGACGGCGACGCTGTGGTAGAGCGGGTGCCGGCGGCTTTCCGGGTTTCGGAGAGCGCGAAAGAGGAGCAGGATTATCCATCGCTGGCGGTGACGCGCACCGGCGCGGTCTGGACGGCCTGGCAGGCCTACCAGGACCGTGGCGACCACGTCTACGCCCGCAGGGCGGGCGGCTCGGCGACGCGGCTGACCGAGGAAAAGGGCGACATTTACCGCACCGCCGTGGGCGAGGATGAGCGCGGGCAGATCCACGTGGTGTGGTCCGAGCGCAACGACCAGGACTGGAACCTCTACGAGCGGGTATACGACGGCGCCACCTGGGGACCGCGCCGCCAGATCACCCGGGAACATAGCCCGAACATGTTTCACAAGCTGGTCTCCGGCCCAGGGGGACCGCTGCGGCTGGTTTGGGTGGGATACGATGGCGGGCAATCCTATCTTTACCTGGCGGCCTTCGAGGGCGGGAACTGGTCGGAGCCGCAGCGCATCGGCGGACCCAGCGTATGGAGCCCGGACGCCGCCGCGGACCGGGACGGCAACCTGTACGTGGCCTGGGACAGCTATCAGAAGGGCAACTACGACATCTTCTTCCGAAGGATAGCGGCTTCCGGGGAAGCCGGCGGAGTGGAACAGGTGACCACCTCGGCGCGATTCCAGGCGCACGCTTCCGTAACCGTGGACGGCCAGGGGCGCCCGTGGCTGGCGTGGGACGAATCCGGTGTCAACTGGGGCAAGGACTGGACGCATGAGGACCCGTACCGCTCGACGGTGCTGTACGCGGACCGCGAAATCCGCGCGGTGGTGAAAGACCGGGGCGAGTGGAAAGAGGCGGGAGACTTCCGCTCTGCGGTGCCGGAACGGCTGCGGCGCTACTGGCAATTGCCGCATCTGGCGGCGGACGGCAACGGCAGAGTGTGGGCCGCGTTTCAGATGCGCACCAGCGCGCTGAACAACCGCTCCGACTACTGGTGCAACGGCGGGCTATGGGATCTGTACCTGACGACGTTTGAGAATGGCGCGTGGCGGCCGGCCGCCTTCGTGCCTAATTCAACCTCGCGCAACGAGGCTCCGTTCCAGGCAGTGGGCGCGGCGGATCGCTTGTGGCTGACCTGGGCGACGGACGGGCGCGAGTTCGGCCACGTTCCCCCAGGCTATCAGGGGGCCACGATGGTGCATTACGAGGTGTACCAGGCGCAGGCCAGCCAACCTCCACAAGGCGGGGCCGCGGAGACCCCCGGGCTGCGGGCGTTCACCGACGTCAAGGTGGGCGCCCAAATCATGCACCCGAACGAGGCTCAGGATGTGGCGCGCATCCGGGCCTACCGGACGGCCGTGAATGGGACCACCTACCGTATCCTGCGAGGCGACTTCCACCGCCACACGGACATTTCCGCGGACGGCTCGGGTGACGGATCGCTCGAGGACTACTACCGTTACGTGCTGGACGTGGCCGAGATGGATACGGGCATCGTGACGGACCACAACATGGGCGGCGACGTGGAGTACAACTGGTGGCGGACGGAGAAATCGTACGACCTGTTCCGCATTCGCGGGAGGTACACGCCGCTGTTCGGTTACGAGCGCAGCGTGAATTATCCCAACGGCCACCGCAACGTGGTGTTCGACCACCGGGGAGTACGCACTCTTCCGGTGGGGGCGGCGGAGAACCGCGGGGAGGTCAACAGCGGCGGCATTCTCTATCCCTACCTGCGGCAGAATCGCGGCATCTGCATGGAACATTCGCTGGCCACGGGACAAGGCACGGACTATCGCGACAACGACCCCGCGCTCGAGCCGCTGGTAGAGATCTACCAGGGCTACCATGCCAGCTACGAATACAAGGGCGCGCCGCGGGCCGAGGACGACACACAGCATCTGCTGATCCACGGCACCTACGAGCCGGCGGGTTTCTGGTGGAATGCGCTGGCCAAAGGGTTAAAACTGGGCGTGGAGGCCAGTTCCGATCACATCTCGACGCACACCAGCTATACGCTGATCTATACCCCGGACGAGCAGCGCGGCCGCATCGTGGAGAGCATGCGCAGCCGGCACGCCTACGCCGCCACGGACAACATCATCCTGGATTTCGAAGCCCAGGAGGCCGGCGGCGCTCGGCACCTGATGGGCGAAGCGTTCGCCGCCTCGGGCCGGGTCAAACTGACGGCCAGGATCTCGGGTACCGACCAGTTGCTGAAAGTGGATCTGGTGCGCAACAACGAATTCGTCTACACGAAGAATCCGGGCAGCCGGCAGTTCGAGTTCGAATACGTGGACCAGGCCCCCAGACCAGGCGAAAACTATTACTACGTGCGGGTGATCCAACTGGACCACAACCTGGCCTGGAGCTCACCCATATGGGTGCGTTACCAGTAGGGTGGCGCGGCCGCGGATTTTTGTGCCACCAGATAAGAATTGGTTGTGGGGTGAATCGAATTTTTCAATTTGCCTTCGCGGAGTCCTTCCGATAGGCTCAGAGGTGCGGCCCGACGAAGGGCTGCTCCTCTGATTTCCTGCCCCCGTCGGCCGGCGCGGCCCCGGCAAGCTGCTGATTCTCCAGCAACCACGGACCAGGACAAACACACGATGAAAATGATCCGGGCGGTAGTCCGGCCACAAAAAGAAGACGAGGTGGCGCAGGCGCTGGAGGACGCGGGTTTTCAGGAATTGCGCCGGTGGAACGTGCTGGAGCCGTCCGGACGGCGGAGGAGGAAGGCTGCCCGTCGCGCGGTGGCGGAGCATTCGAAACTCTGCCTGATGCTGGTGGTGCCAGACTCGGACGAGCACAAGGCCGTGGAGACGATCCACAAGGCCGCACGCAGCGGCCAGCCTGGCGACGGGCGCATTTTTGTCAGCGACGTGCTGGCAGCCCACACGATCCGAGCCGCAAAAATCGAGTAAAAGGAAACGGGTGGCGCTATACTGCGGCACATGACCAGAGAAGCAGCGACGGAGTCCATCCTCGAGGCCAAGCGGCAGAAAGGGCTGACCTTCGAAGCCATCGCGCGCGCGGTGGGACGGCACAAAGTCTGGGTCACCGCAGCTCTGCTGGGCCAGGCCACGATGTCCCGGGAGGAGGCCGGCAAGACAGCGGAGGTGTTGGGACTGTCGCCGGAGGTCGCCGCAGCCCTGCAAGAGATCCCGACGAAGGGCTCCCTGGACGCGACAGTGCCTGTGGATCCGCTCCTCTACCGGTTTCATGAGATCACGCAGGTCTACGGCACGACCATCAAGGCGATCATCCACGAGATGTTCGGCGACGGCATCATGAGCGCCATCGACTTCGAACTGGACATCCAGAAGAAGGAAGATCCCAAAGGCGACCGCGTGGTAGTCACGTACAGCGGGAAGTTCCTGCCGTACCGCAAGTGGTAACGCATCTCCAGGTTCACTCTCCCCAAGCCAGGTTCGCCTGAGAGTTTCGGCGGTTCCAGGAGGGATCCGCCGGCACAGCCCCAGTAGACTGATCCAATCACCCTCGCGGCGGGCGAACCGCCGTCTGATGCAACCATTTCATCTCTCAGAGGAGCCAAAGTGAAGAAACGCGATCTGATTCGCATCCTGCCAGGAGTGTTTCTGTGCGCCTGCTTGTGGGCGCAAACCAGGGAAACCTGTTCGTTGCGGGGGATCGTGCAGGAGCTTCCAGGCCAGCCGGACAGGGCGGCCACGGTGGAGCTCTCCGATCTGCCGCGGCAGAGGCCGCCTGACGAAGCCAAAGTGAACATGGACGATACGTTCGAGATTCACAAGCTGCCCTGCGGCACGTACTCCCTGAGGGTGCAGGACGCGGCCGGCCGGGTGCTGCGGCAGGATTTCGTAGTGGTGCGGCCGGAGGACATTCCGATCACCATCCGGCTCAATACCAGTGGGGCCAGCAGTCCCGGGTCAGGGACCGTCTCGGTAGCGCGGCTGCTGAAGCCGGTGCCCAAGAAAGCGCTCCGCGGCATGGCGCATGCCGAGAAACTTTCGCGCTCCGGCCAGTACACCAAGGCCGCAGCCGAGTTGGAGAGAGCCGTCCAGATCGCGCCGGACTATGGGGAGGCACACGGCAACCTGGGAGTGCAGTACATGCGTCTGGGTCAGCCACGCAAGGCGCTCGCGGAAATCCGGAAGGCCATCGAACTAGGCCCTCCGGCGGCCATGGAATATGGAAACCTGAGCTTCGCGTACTGGTCGCTGGGCCGCAACACGGAAGCGGAAGCGGCGGCACGCCAGGCCTTACACCTGGATGGGAGCTACCGGCAGGCGCACTACCTGCTCGGGGTTTTACTGATGGCAGACCAGAGGAGGTCACGGGAGGCGGCGCAGCACCTACAGGAGGCTGCCGAAGCGATCCCCCGGGCCCGTCTCAACCTGGCGCAGGTGTATGCGCGGCGCGGGGAGCCGCAGAAAGCTGTGGCGGAACTCAAGGCATACCGGGAAATGGCTCCGGCCGGTTTCCGAAAACAGGTGGATCTTTGGATCTCCGAATTGCAGGGGAGCCAATAGGAAGCTACGGCTACGGCGATTGCTTCTCGAAGGAATCCAGCAGTTGCTCGAACTGGCGCTGATTGGCGGCCATGGTCTTGAGGGGACCGGTGAACTTGAGGAACACGTTTCCTTGCGGACCTTCGACAATCGCGCCGAGCAGACGGTAACCGGCCTTCACCGTGGGGCTGGCCGCCAGGGGGCCGCCCATGCCCGAATAGTCACCCGATGTGTCGATGGTGGTTACGGCCAGGCCGTGGATGCGGCGCTGGTGGACTCGCGCCGGGGCAGGCTTGCCGCCCTGCGTGAACTGGCCTTTCCAGCGCTCGATGTTGGCTGTTACACTGCCGCCCTGTCCGGGGCCGAAGTAGTAGACCGCGCACTCCGCCCCCTCGTGATCGCCGGCGGCCAGGGCGACGGTATACGTCGCCGCGCGCATCGGGCGAGAGCCCTGGTTCACCCAACCGGCTGGCGCAACCCACTTGAGCCCCGCCACGGATTCGGCAGAGAGAGCCCCCGCCAGGCAGAACAAAAGAACACCGGTCCGCACGCGACTAGTGTATCCCCTGCCCTGCCCGGCGGCCAACCGGGATTAGGTCCCCCGAATCGTCAGGCAGGCTAACCGCGCGGACGGCGGAGAGCAGGTTTTCCAGAAAGGCGGCAAGCTGTGCGGGGCCGTTTAAGTGATAACGAGCGGCAGTCGGAGATCTTCCTCCCACCTGAATGGAGATGGCCTCCGGCACGGCCCGAAACATGTCTTCGTCGGTGACATCATCGCCGGCGCAGATCACCAGCGGACGCTCCCCGGCCAGACAGCGGAGGACGAAAAGCAGGGCGGATCCTTTGTTCCAGTCGATTCGCGGAAGCACTTCCCAGGCTTTTCGCGCCGGGCGCAGGCTGAGCCGGGAATCGTACCGGCGCATCGTCAGGCCAACAGCCGCTTCCAGCCAGCCTTGCAGGTCGACGGGGACCTGGCGGTAGTGAACGGTGGCCGTCAGCCCCTTACGCTCGACGAGCACGCCCCGCACACCCGCGAGCGCCGCTTCCAGATCCCAGCAGGCGCAGTCCACCGCGTGCCGCATGGTCCCGGCGCACTCATGGACAAACGAAATCCCTCCGCCTTCGATCTCCAGCCCATGATTTCCGGCCAGTATGCAATCCACGCCGGCCCTGGACTGCAGATCGGAAATCGACCGCCCGCTGAGTATCACCAGGGACACGTTTTCGGAAGCTGCCAGATTCCGAAGCAGCGCCACGGTCTGGTCCGGGATGGCCGCCAACTCCGGGCAGCCCACAATCGGCGCCAGCGTGCCATCGAAATCCAGCGCGAGAACAAGATGATCCGCGCCGCGAAGCCGATCAAGAACAGCCGGCAGAGGTGCGCTCAAGGTTAAAGCCCCGCGGCCATGGCGAGGGTGTCGCGTTCGCGTTCGTAGGAGGCGCAGAAGGGCTGCTCGACTTCCAGGATCGCGCGCATCACGTTCACCGCCCAGCTATAGATGTTGTTTTCGCGCACGACCCTCCGGAGAGCTCGCATGCGGCGCCGGCGCTCCTCGCGCGGCATGGTCAGGGCGCGGCGCAGAGCATCCGCCATTTCGTCCACCGAAAAGGGATTGACCAGCAAGGCCGACCCCAGTTCCCGCGCGGCACCGGTAAAATTGCTCAACACCAGCACGCCATCCTCGTCTGTGCGGCTGGCGACATACTCTTTGGCGACGAGATTCATCCCGTCGTGGAGCGAGGTGACCATGCAGAACGAGGAGAGACGGTGCAGGGCCATGAGTTCGGTTTGCGGCAGATGACGATGGCAAAGAATCACGGGCCGCCATGTCCCCGACGCCCACCTGGAGTTGATCTCGCGCGTGATGTTTTCCAGTTCCTGGTTTAGCCGCTGGTACTCGCCGATGCGTGTCCGGCTGGGCACGGCAACCTGCAAAAACACGAGCTTTCCGCGATATTCCGGACAGATTTCCAGGAGCCGGTCCACCGCCCAGAGGCGATCCGGGATCCCTTTGGTGTAATCCGCGCGGTCGATGCCGATGCCCAGAAAGCGGGGGACGCCTCCGAGTTCTCTGCGCCATTCTTCCGTGTGGACCGCCACGGCCACTCCGCGAGCCTCCTGCACGTGACGCTCGAAGTCGATGCTGATGGGAAATGGGCGCACCCGAGTCAATTTGCCGCCGCGCCAGACGTCCGCGTGCTCAGTGTCCACCATGGCTTCCAGGCCGCGGTCGACGGTTTCGAGGAAGTTGGCGCAATGATAGCGCAGGTGGAAGCCGAGGAGGTCGTTGCCCAGCAGGCCGTCCAGGAGTTCCTCCTTCCAGGGAAACACGCGGAATGTCTCGCGATTCGGCCAGGGAATGTGCCAGAACTGGGCGATGCTCAAATTCGGATTTCGCTCTTTCAGGATGCGCGGCAGAAGACCGAAGTGGTAGTCCTGGATGAACACGAAGGCGGGCCCGCCGCCGGCCTCCTCGAGGACGGCCTCCGCGAACGCCTGGTTGGCCTCCCGGTAACTCTCCCAGTCGCGCAGACGAAACACGGGCCGGTGAAAGGCGATGTGGCAGAGGGGCCACAGCCCCTCATTGGCGAGGCCGTAATAGTAGCGTTCTTCGGTCTCCCTGCTCAGCCAGACGCGGCGCAGCGTATAGGCAGGCTCCTCCGGGGGAACCGCGACATGGTCCCGTGCATCGACCGAAACGCGATCGGCATCCCCGCTGCCGTGCGCCACCCACACGCCGCCCGTCGCCCGCATGATAGGGTCGAGCGCCACGGTGAGCCCGCTGGCAGGCTGGATGCACTCCACCCCATGGGGACCTCGACGATGAATGTACGGCTCGCGGTTCGAGACGGCGATGACACGCACATTGCCGAGCTCGGCCGCCAGAAGCTCATGCAGTGCCCGTTTTGTCCATATTGTGCGATTTTGATCTAAACTCATTACTCCTCATTGCACGGCGAGACTGGAGCCACGGCGCCGCGATCTTCGATCCCGACCAGTTCGTCTAGTATCCGATCGATGGCTCGGCCAAGGGCGCAGTCCCCGAAGGCTCCCAGCACTCGGAGTTCCAACGGCTCGAGGCGGTTCTCGACGCCAGCCCTACACGTGAGAACACCGCTCTCGGGGTCGAGCGAGCATTCCACGGAGCCCGAAGCATACCTGGTGGATCGAATCGTAATCCCCAGCCCCACCCCAGGCGATTTGAGGATTTCCCACAGCCGTTCACCGGCAAGAATGTTTCCTTCACAGACGCGGTGTTCCACGAGCCTCTGGAACCGTTGCCACAACGCCGTGAGATCCGGCGTGATTGAAACAGCAACTGCCTTGGCTGCCATAATTGCCTCCGGTTGGCGACCTTCCGCGTTCTCCGTTTGCCACTATATTTCTATTGTGGGGATCCGGCCGCCCGGAGCACTATCCCGGAAACAGGTGAGACCAACCGGAAAACGAGACGAAACATCCGGCGGGAGAGATGTGCGTTCTCTCACACCGGCGGCCGCCGGTCAGGAAATGATTTTCTTCCGGACTGCGTACAGCACGATTTCCGCGGTGTTGTGCAGATTGAGCTTCTGCATCAGGTGAGTGCGATGGCTGTCCACCGTATAGACGCTCACATCCAGGATGGCGGCCACTTCTTTGTTGGACTTTCCCTCCGCGAGCAATTGCAGCACTTCTTTTTCCCGGTCGGTAAGCAGATCATAGGAATCCTGGAGGTTGCGCTGCTGCAGGAAACGCATATAGTCCTCCAGCATAGTCTTGGTGATTTCCGGGCTGAAAAAGGGGGTGCCTCTATGGACAGACTGTATCGCGCGAACCAGGTCCACTTCCGCCGAATCTTTCAAGAGGTACCCTTTGGCGCCGGCGTTGAGCGCGGAAAGCAGATAGTCCTCATCGGAATGCATGCTCAGGATGATCACCCCGATAGCGGGATTTTTCTTCACCATCTGGGCCGTGGCTTCGATTCCGTTGAGCAGCGGCATGGCGATATCCATGATGACGATGTCCGGACCGGTCTCTTCAGCCACACGGACGGCTTCCCGGCCATCGCCCGCCTCGCCGACGATCTCTACGTCGGGTTGCTGTTCCAGGAGAAAGCGCAGCCCCTTGCGCACGACGCCGTGATCATCGGCCAGCAGTATTCGAATACTCATGCAAAGGAATCTCTCGGGGAACGGGGATCTTGGCGGAAAGCACGGTGCCCTTGCGGACTTGGGAAACCAGCGTCAGGTCGCCTCCCAGATCCATGACGCGCTCCTGCATGCCGATCAGGCCGAGACCACGGCCGCGCACGTTGGAGGGGTCGAAGCCAATGCCGTCGTCGCGGATGGAGACCGATATGCCATCCGCCTGGCCCGCGATCGCGACATCGATGCTTTTCGCTTTGGCATGCCGGGCGCAATTGGTCAGCGCCTCCTGGACCACGCGATAGATGCAGGTGCGGTGCGGTTCCGGAAGCAGAGGCGGTATGGCGGTGATCTGCACGTTGACCGGGATGCCCGTATGCTTCGAGAATTGGCGCGCCTGCCACTGGACGGCGGAACCGAGCCCGAGGTCGTCCAGCATGGAGGGGCGCAGTCCCATAGCCAGATCGCGCAAGGCGCGCAGGGACTGTTCGGCCATTCGCTTGGCGGCTTCCAGATGATCGTTGAAGTGGGCTTCCGGGGCCGTGCGCAGGTCCTGCAAGCTGCGCAACTCCATGCGCAGGGCCGTGAGCATTTGCCCGACCTCGTCGTGCAATTCGCGGGAAAGCGACTTGCGCTCTTCCTCCTGGGCCTGGACCAGTTGGCGCGAGAGACGGCGCAGTTCCTTCTCCGCCTCTTCCGTGCGCAGGCGCTGTTGTTCGGAATGTCTCTCCAGTTTCGTCATGCGAACCACGGTGACGGCCGCGATGCCGAGCCCCAGCAGGACGGTGATCACCAGCATGCGCTCGATGAAGCCGGCCACGGCTGCCTGGTTGCGGTCGATCTCCTGGCGCTGCTGATCGAGATTCGCTTGCGTTAGTCTGGAGATCTCGCGCGTGATCGACAGGGCGGCGCGCCGCCGCGGCAGGATCTCCCGCCGCAGGAAGCCCCAACTGCGAGCCGCCTTTTCTTGCGAGGTCCACTCGAAGAGCGGGTCCAAGGCGTCCCAATACCCTTCGACCTCGAGGCGCAGCGCTTCCAGTTGCGGCTTGTCTTCGCCCCGGATAGCGGTCCGGAGCTCGCGAAACTCCTTCTCCATGGCGGCGCGTTCGGCCACCAATTGCGAACGGTATTGGGCGGCATTGGCATTGGAGGGGTCCAACAGGTAGTCGCGGGCCAGCAGGCCCACCATCGAGATGCCCGACGCGATGGAGGTCAGCACCTGGTCGGTGTGGCGATAGCGCTCGTTGAGAGCGGAGACAGCCCGGTAGCTTTCGCGCGCACGGTGCAGCGCCCCGACGCCGGAAATTGCGATCAGTCCGATGAGCATCCCGAACACGATGAGCAGAATCTGCGCGGATCGGCTGGGTGATCTCATACCGTGCGTTGCCCTCAATGACTAGCCTATCCCAACGGCATGCCGGTGCGTGAGAAAGGCCGCTGCCTATGGTTGTGGTTCAGTAGCGGAGCGGAGGCCCGGGCGGCGGGGCGGCGGCTACGGTCCGCAGGAAGACGCCCGTTTGTTGCCACCATCCGTGCAACGTCCGGCCCTCGGGAAAGTGCGCTTCGAGAGGGCGCCAGGCCCAGGGGTATTCCGCCGGCTCAAACACGCGGGCGGGAGTGATCGCGACGCACAGCGTGTCAAGCCGCAGCCCCACACCAAGAGCTTTGAGCGCACTCTCTTTGGCGCTCCACACGAGCGTTGCGAGCCGGAACCGGTCCTCCGCGGAGGCGAGTCCGATCAAGGCTTGCTCCTGGGCGGTGAAATAATCCGCCAGGAACGCGGAACTGCGCTCCTCGATCTTCTCGAGGTCGCAGCCCAGCGCCGACCCGCCTGGAGCGACGGCGCAAATCGCCCTGCCATCACGGTGACTGAGCGAAATCGTAAGCGCCGACGGCTGGTTCGCGAAAAACGTCTGCGGCGCTCCGGAGGGCGTCGGACGGATTTCGATCGCCGCCAGGGTCCGGGCATCGACCGGCAGTCCCAGATGGCTGGCCAGCGCGCGCTTGGCTGTCCAGCGCCCCAGCCGCCAGTCCGCGCGCCGCCTGGGAAATCGCATGAGCTGAAGGCGTGCCGCCTCCCACGTGCTGAGCCAGTCATCCCCAGCCGGCACTTGCGCTTCCGCCTGTTCCAGCCAGTAGATCTCCATCTGCGTCAGGCAACCGCCGTGGCCGCCGCCTTCCAGGGCGCCAGATCGACCGCGTCAGGGTGGGCCACCATGCGATATCCGCTGAGATGCACGTACCTGTTGCCCGCCTCATCCAGGACGTCCGCCTCGAAGGCCCCGTTGTCCGCATCGGGGACAGCCACTGCGTATAGCCGTCCGTTATTCAGATCCGGCGCGCGCCACAAGGAGATCCGCTGGATGCGCTCCGGCAGGCCCATGCGGCCCTGCCGGGCGACCCCCCAGAGCGCCGCGGTCTGGAAGCAAAGCTCGATCAGCCGCGGTTCGGTGGCCATCCGCAATTCTGGCGGGTGATGATGACCGGGCAAGGCCCTGGCCATCTGGCCGATGATGCTGCGTTCCTCGAGCCACGCTCGTTCCATCACCTGGTAGGCCGGACCATGGAAGAAGACGCGGTAGATGTCGCTTGCCTCCACGACGGATCCGGCCGGCGGGCCCATGGCGGGCCCGGATGGCAGTTCGGGCTGCTGTCTCACCAGCCGTACCCGGGCGGTGAAGTGCGTGGTCACTTGCGGTTCGGCCTGATTCGGCAACGACCGCGTTCCGCTCAGCCGGCAATGCGCTACCACCGCGTCGCCGCTGGCATGGAACAGCACCTCGATCGTTACGGTCCGCGGCTGGTGGTGGTAGAACTTGAACGGCGCCAGGAAGTTCACGTCTTCGATGGCCTCGATATGCCATTCCGGCAGCAGCCAGAGAGCGGCTTCAGCGAAGGCTTCGACGCCCATAACGCCGGGCAGCACGGGTTTGCCCTCGATCTGGTGGTCGCGCAGGAAAGGTTGCATGTTCGGGTCCAGCGCCGTCTCGATGCGGAGGCCTCGGTACAGGCTCATCGCGGTGACGGCGCCGATCATCGGCCCCTTCCCGCGGTCAGCCGCCGCGGTATCCAGGCCTCCGGTGGCATCCCATTCGTTCTGTAGAACGCCGAGGCTCCGGGCCACCACGATTTCGCCGCGCGCCGCCCCCGCGGTGAGTTCGCGGCGGATCCAGGGAATGCCGGCTTCCGGCGGCAGCATCTCGATCCCCGCCCGCTCCATCATTTGGGGAACGGAGCCGCGCGTGGCCATGCCGATCCCGGCCCACGCGGTCCAGTCGATGGCGAGGGCGCGCGTGCCCGGCCGGGCGGTGCGGAAGCTCGAGGTGATCTTGCACAGCAGGTCGTTGGCCGCGCTGTAATCCGCTTGCCCGGCGTTGCCGAAACGGCCGGCGATCGAGCTGAACACCGCCGTTGCCTCCAGCGGCATGTCGCCGATGGCGTGCAGCAGGTTGAACCAGCCGTCGGCCTTCACGTCGAAGACCAGGTCGAATTCGCCCGGCTCCTTTTCCGGCAGGAAGCGGCTGCGCTCCATGCCTGCGGCGTGCAGCAACACGTCGATGCGGCCGCTCCGCTCGCGCACCTCGCGGATGACGCCCGCCACCGCGTCGGCATCCGTGAGATTCACACTGAAGTAACGCGCCGTCCCGCCGGCTGCCTGCACGGCTTCGATCGCGCCCCGGGCCGCCTGAGCCCGTTCCAGCGCCGCCAGCTCTCGTTCAACCAGGGCCGGCGTCGCGCGTTCGCCGCGCGCTTTGAGGCGTGCGTGCAGGTCGCGCTTGAGGCCCTCTTTGTCCGTTGCCAGGCGCTGGAGATCGGGATCGTCCGGCGCCGGCTGGGGAGTCACGTCAAGCAGGTAGAAGGTGCCGCCCGAAGCGGCCGCCAGGTCGGCGGTGATGCCCGAGACGATGCTGCCGGCCGCGCCGGTGATCAGAAAGACCGTACCCTTATCCAGCGTCAGGCCCGGCTGGCCGTCCTCGGCGGGCTGCTCTTCCAGGCCGACCGTCCATCGTTGCCCCGCCTTGTATCCGATTTCGACGACTCCCGGGTCGCGGAGGGATTCGTCGATGAGAGCAGCGGCGACCTCCGGCGCCTCCCGCCCGGCTTCAAAATCGACCGCTTTGACCAGGGCGTCCATCCGCTCGCGCTTGTAGGTTTTAGTGAAGCCCGTAACGGCTCCGCCGAGCGGCGCGGCTGCGCCGGGCTCATCGTATCCATGAACCCCGCCGAGGCGCGTCGCGGTCATCAGGAAGGAATCCGGCCGCGCCACCTGTTCGTAGAGTGTGCGCATCGCCGTGTACAGCAGCTTGACGCGCACCCGCAGGGCTTCGCGCCAGGCGGCCAGGTCCTGGTCGAAGATGTTCCCCTCGCCGTCCAAAGCGGGCAGCCAGTACACTCCCGTCACCGGACCGCCGGCCAGCCACTGGTTCAGGCGGGCGGCCAGCGCGCCGGCGTCCAGCGTGGGATCGGCCCGCAGGACTTCGACACCCATCGCCTGCAAGCGTTCCGCCAGGGCATCGGCGACGCCTCCCCGGTCGGGCATGATCACCACCCGCCGGCCCGGACCCAGCGTCACGCCGGTGGTCTTGCAGATGGCGAGCGGCGGACGCAAAGCCGGTACGGGCACCCGCCGGGGAACGAGGTTTGCTGCGTCGAAGCTGGCCGCGGCCGCGCGAGCGGGTTGAGCCGCGGGCGCAGGTGGCGTCTTCTCCGCTGGCGCGGCGGCAACTGCTCTCCGCTCCTGCACGAAGCGAATCACGTGGGCCAGAGTGGGAAAATCACGCAGCTTGAGATTCGGATCTCGCGGAATGTTATACGCCGCCCGCAGCGATGCGAATAGATCCGCCTGCTTCACCGTATCGATGCCCAGGTCCGCTTCCAGGTCGAGATCCAGGTCCAGCATGTCCTTGGGATAGCCTGTCTTCTCGGCCACCAGTTCCAGCAATTTCTCTTGCACGTCGTCTACCGCCGCCGCGGGTGCGGCAGGAGGCGTGACCGCCTCCATAGGCGCGGGCGTCGCACCACCGGCTAAGTCCGGACGCCGATCGTACACAAACCGGATGACGCGCGCCAGGGTCGGAAAATCACGCAGCTTGAGATTCGGATCGCGCGGGATGTTGTACATTTCGCGGATGGCCGCGAACATGTCGGCTTGCTTCACCGTATCGACGCCCAGATCCGCTTCCAGATCCAGGTCCAGATCCAGCAGGTCCGGCGGGTAGCCTGTCTTTTCCGCCAGCAGCACGAGGATGCGTTCCTTCACCGGATCTCCTTGCGGGGCGGGTCCGGGCACCGAAACCGGCGGCGGCGCCGCCGCGGGCGCGGGCGCCTCGGCCGCGCGGGCAGGCGTGGCTGGCGCCTCGCGCACGGTCTCGATGGCAGCCTGTGCCGGCGCGCCCTGATCCCGAACGCGCAGCGTGCGCTGCACCACTTCCAGTTCGGCCGCCGGATAGCCGGCCATCCGGCTGAGCCAGGCGTTCCAGGCGGCGGGATCGACGATGCGATTGGCATAGCCCAGCGCGTTCGGGCTGGGCCGGACCGCCGGATTTTTCGTGAGCCAGCGGCACAGCGTGAGGCTGATCTGCGATCCGAACCCGGCTCCCAGCCGCAGGGCATACTCGACGGGATAGAAACCGCCCTTCGAGAGGTTCAAGGGGCCCAGCTCGGGATCGATCTCCTTGAAGTTGGCCACCGGCGGCACGCATCCCGTCTCCAGGGCCTTCACCGCGACCACGTCCTCGATGCCGGCGCCCATGGCGTGGCCCGTGAAACCCTTCGTGTTCGTGATCACGATTTTGTCCGCCGCGTCCCCGAACGCGCGGCGCAGGGCGTGAACCTCAGCCGAAGCGCTGCCGCCGCGGGCCGGAGTGTACGTTTCGTGGGAAACAAAGACCGTCCGCGGCGCCATCTCGCGGCGCGAAACGCCGCCGCGAGCTTCCGCCCGGGCCACCAGGTCCTCCATCAACCGGCTGATATGCTCGACCTCAAGACGTGTGCCGTGGAAGGCGCTGTTGGCGGTCACGGCGCTCAACACCTCGCAGATCGGCAGAAGGCCGCGCTCGCGGGCGGATTCCGCGCTTTCCACCACCATGGCTGCCGCGCCCATGCCGATGATCATGCCGTGCCGCCGGCGGTCGAAGGGTGTGGCGGCCTCTTCCACTACTTCGTCGGTGGCCGCCGCTCCGGTGGCCAGGAATCCCGCTCCGAACCATTCCATCAGGCGGTCACTCGAAATGTCGTCCGCCGAGACGATGACCACACGGCGGCACCGCCCGGCGCGAATCCAGTCCTCTGCCAGCGCGACCGCCTGGGTGGCGCTGGAGCAGGCGGCGTTGATCTGCGTGTTGGGACCGCGCGCGCCGATGAATTCCGCGAATTGGGAATGGCCCATCGACAGAACCCGGAACATGAAGCGCCGGTCAAAGGTGTACGGTTCCTTTTCGATGGCCGCGCGTAACTCGCCGATGCGCCGGCCGATCTCCGATCCCAGAACCGCATGGCCATTTCCCTCGGCCGCGCGGGCCTGCAAAGCTTCGAGCTGCGCCAACTGTTCGCGCCGCGCGCGATCGGCGTAATAGCCCGAAAGGTACTCCGCAAAAGAGTCCAGGCCGGGGAAAACCGACGCGAAAATCACACCGGTATCGTCGCGCAAGGCGTCCGGCAGCCCCCAGCGATCCGGCAACTGCGTGCCCTTGGTAGTGGTCTTATACCGCAGCACCAGCGGGATGCCGGCGTCGCGCAGGGCGTCCAGGCCGGCGCCGATCGCCAGGCACGTGACGCGGTCCAGCGCGGCAACCCGCTCGGCGGGAACGCCGAATTCTTTTTCCAGGTCCAGGGCCCCGCCTCGCCCGGCCAGTTTGATCACATCCCCCGGCCGCAGAATGGTCTCAAACACAGGGCCGCCGTTATCGCTCTTGACCAGGCGGGTGATGTGTTTGTCGAGCATGGCCTGGCGGAAGCGCGTGGGGATCACGTCGATAAACTGCTCGCCGCGCAGGATGCGCGCCACATTGGCGTCATCGAAGATGCGCCCGGTCCCGGGCAGGCCCAAGGCCGCGCCGGTGACGACCACGGGGAGGCCGCTCGAAACGCCGCTGCCGCCGCGGTAGATCTCCCAGCCGCGCTCCAGAACACCGGCAAACAGTTGGCCCAGGGCCGTGTAACGGTCGGCACTCAAGGGCGTAGCCGCCGGGGTGTCCGCCACCGGGGTAGCGGCGGATACCAGCGTCACCGGCCTCGCCAGAGCCTCGCGCGAGGCTCCGGCGTCCCCGCGGCCCAAACCCGCTGCATACAGGCCGCACAGCGCCTGGTTGAACGCGGCAAGATCGCCAGTCTTCGGATGATTGGTGAACAGGGCGACCACGTCGCCGCGCACGCCCAGCACATCTTCGGCGAATCCCTGCAAGGCCTTCTTCGGTCCGACTTCGACGAACACGCGCGCGCCCGCGCCGTACAACGTTTCCAGACCCTTGACGAATTGCACCGGGGAGGCGATCTGGCGCGCCAGCAGATCCAGCATTTGCGGCACGGCGTTTGGTCCCATGGGATAGAATTCGCCCGTCACGTTCGCCACGATCGGCAAGCGCGGCGATTCCAGGCGCAGGCGCTCCATCATGCGCCGCAACGGCTCGCTGGCCGGCTCCACGATGGAGGTGTGGAACGCGTGGCTGACCGGCAGTTCCACCACGTTGCAGCCGGCCTTCTGGAAAAGCTCGATGGCCTGCCCGACTGCCCGGCTCGCGCCGCCGATGACCGCCTGGCTGTTGCTGTTGAGATTCGCGATCACTACGTAGCCGTTGATGGCCTTCAGCGCGCGCCTGATTTCCTCCAGAGGCGCGAATACCGCCGCCATCCGGCCGTTGTCCGCCACCGAGACACGCGTCATCTCGCGGCCTCGCGCACTGACGGCCTCGAGGGCATCGGCGAAGGGCAGCGCGCCGGCCGCCACCAGGGCTCCGTATTCGCCCAGGCTATGTCCCATGGTCATGTCTGGCTGGATGCCGTAGGCCGCCATCAGGCGGGTCAACGAAAGGTCCACCGCCAGCACGGCCGGCTGCGTGATGGCGGTCTGTTTCAGGTCTTCCTCGGCCTTGGCGACAGCGCCCGCGTCGTCTCCGGCCACGAAGATGAACTCGCTGAGCGGCCTGCCCAGAAGCGGCTGCATGATGCGGTCCGCCTCGGCGAACGTCTCGGCTACGATGGGTTCGGCGGCGCGCAGCGCGCGCAGCATGTTCACGTACTGCGAGCCCTGGCCGGTATAGAGAAACGCCACCTTGGGCGCCGGGCCGGAGCCGCGAAAGATGCCTTGCGACCGCAGGGCGCTCCACATGGCGGCCTGGTCGGCAGCCAGCGCCTTGAGAGCCTTGTCCGCTTTGTCCGCCAGTTCGGCGGGGCTGCCGTAGTCGATCGCCAGGCGTTCGGGCGCCCGCAGGTCCGATTCGGCGGGCGCGGCAGGCGGCGCGCTCCCTTCCCGAGCGGCTTTCTGCGCGCGCAGACGTTCAGCCAGTTCCGCGGCCGTCGCGGCGCCGATCACCAGCGCGCCCCGCAGCGGCGCCTTGGACGAAGAGGGGGCCGCCGGAGTATCCGTGACAGCCACTCGCCGCTTGCCGTTGCCCGTCAGCCTGTGGGGAATGTACTCTTCGAGGACCGTGTGGAAATTGGTTCCGCCAAAACCGAAGGCGCTCACGCCGGCGCGCCGGACCCCATCCGCCACCGCGCTCCAAGGCTGCAACTCGGTGTTGACGTAGAGCGGACAGCGGGCGAAATCGATATCGGGGTTGAGGCGCTCGAAGGGGGCGTCGGGCGGGAGCACTTTGTCGTGAAGCGCCAGCACGGTCTTCAGTAATCCGGCCGCGCCCGCGGCGCCCTTCAGATGCCCAATATTCGATTTCACCGAGCCTAGCGCCACCGCGCCGGGCGCCAGGTGACAGCCGCTCAGCACTTCCGTCATGCCGGCGACTTCGACGACGTCACCCACGCGGGTGGACGTGCCGTGACCTTCCATCAGCGTCGCGGTGGCAGGGGATAGTCCGGCGTTCTGCCAGGCGCGCTCGATCGCCAGTTTCTGGCCGATGGGATTGGGCGCGGTAATTCCTTTCCCCTTGCCGTCGCTTGCCCCGTCGACGCCGCGCAGCACTGCGTAAATTTTGTCTCCGTCGCGCTCGGCATCCGCCAGACGCTTCAGCAGGAGAACCGCCGCGCCTTCTCCCATGACGAATCCGTCCGCCCCCTCGGCATAGGGCCGCGTGCCGGTGGCGGACAGAGCCCCGATCTTGCAAAACTTGACGAAGGACGACGCGCCCATGTTGCGGTCAATGCCGCCGGTGATGGCCGCGTCGAAATGGTTCTCCGCTAGACCCTCGACCGCCGCGGTAATCGCCGCCATGGCGGATGCGCAGGCAGCGTCCGTCACGAAATTCGGACCGCGGAAGTTCAGGGTATTGGCGATGCGCCCGGCGATGCAGTTGGCCAGTTCGCCGGGCATGGTGTCCTCGGTGATCTCCGGCCAAAGCCGGTCGATGCGCTGGTGCAGTTCGCGGGTGATGTCCCGGCGCACGGCCGCCGGCAGCGCCGCGAAACTGGCGCTCTCGGCCAACTCGCGGGCGTATTCCGGAAAGTAGATGCGCAGCGAGGTCAGGTAATGTTTCTCTCCCGCCATGGCGTTGCCCAGGATCACGGCGGTACGTTCGGGGTTCAGAGACCGCCGCGGATACCCGTAGTCCTCCAGCGCTTCGCGCGCGCAGGCAACCGCCCACTTCTGGCCTTCATCCATGGCTTCGGCGACGCGCGGTGGAACCGCGATGCGCCACTTCAGGGGATTCCACTCGTATTCCCGCACCCAGCCGCCGATCTTGGAATAGGTCTTGTCCGGTGCGGCGGGGTCGGGGTCGTAGTACAGCGCGGGATCCCAGCGGTCCGGCGTTACGTCCGTGACGCTGTAGCGCCCGCGCTTCACGTTTTCCCAGAAGGCCGCGACGTTCGGGGCGTCGGGCAGAATCGCACCCAGCCCCACAATGGCAATCGCCCGATACGCTGTGTCTTCCATGATGACACTCCCTTCCGCGATTCAAGCCGCCTGTCCCGCGCGCTTGGCCGTGCGCGCGTAGAGGACATCGGCGGCGAAATCCATATCCGCAACCAGGCCCGCCTGCGCCCTGTGGATGGCAGGCAGCTCTAAACTCTGTTCGAAGGCAGGCATGTCCGCATCACTGACGCCGCCCGAGCCGGCGATCCAGCGCAGTCCCTCTTCGGCCACCTTCAGAGCCGCCTCCCGGGAAAAGATCCGGCTCAGCGCCGCCAGGGCCGGCGCATCGAAACGCTGATCGGCTTTTTCGTTCAGCCGGCCTTCCGCCGCCAGGGCCGCGCGCCGCACCAGGCTCCCCGCGCACTCCGCGTACGCGATCCACTCGCCCAGCCGGAGGAGAATATGCTGATGCCGCGTCAGGCGGCTCAGGCGGGCTCGCTCCATCACCTCAGCCAGCGCGTCGAGCGCCAGGGCCGCGATGTTCGCGCCCGCGTCCGCGTGCCTCGCGTGGAGCGCCTCGAACGCGCGCGCCCGCTCGTGGTAGTGCTGGCCGCGCGTTTTCAAATGCGCTTGCCAGCGGTCGCGGCTGATGGTCATCTCCATGATCTCGGAAGTGCCTTCGTAAATCGTGGTGATGCGCACGTCGCGCTTGATCTTCTCCACCATGTATTCGTGGGTATAGCCGTAGCCGCCCAGTGCCTGGATGCCGGCATCCGCCGCCAGGTTGCCCGCCTCCGTGCACAGGTACTTGGCAATGGCGCCTTCAGTGTTGAGGCTGCCTTCCCCGCTGTCGATACGCTCGGCGGTCTCTTCCAGACAGGCGCGGCCGGCCTCCAGGCGGGCCACGTGCGGCACGATCAGCTTGTGCGTGTAGCCTTGCTTTTCCGAGAGCGGCCCGCCAGCCTGAATCCGCTTCGCGGAATAAGGAATGGCCCGGTCGAGCGCCGCCCAGCCGGCTCCCAGTCCGAACGCAGCTACCATCAGGCGCGTGTAGCCGAACACCGCCTGCGCCTGGCTCAGCCCCTGGCCTTCCACACCGCCCACCAGCCGGTCCGCGTCCACATAGACGTCGTTCAGCGAGAGCGCGGCCGTGTTGCTGAGGCGGATGCCGTGCTTGTCTTCCGGCTCGTCGTGGGCGAAGCCCGGCGTGCCCTTTTCCACAATGAACCAACTGGGACCAGCCGGCGTGTTCGCCAGGATCGTATACGCGTCGGCGATCCCGCCGTTGCTGATCCATTGTTTGCTGCCATTGATCCTGTAGCCGGTGACGCGGCCGTCCTGGATGACCGGCTCGGCCGTGGTTTCGAGCGCCGCCAGGTCGCTGCCCGCGTTAGGTTCGGTGGCGCCGTAGGCGAACAGCAGGCCTTCATCGGCGATGCGCGTCAGCCAGAACTTCTTCTGTTCCGGAGTGGCGCCCACCGTGATGGGGTCGCTGCCCAGGAAGGTGGCCAGCACCGAGGTGGCGATGCCCAGATCGATGCGCGCCATCGCCTCGCAAATGCAATACACATCGAACGCGCCGCCGCCCAAACCGCCGTACTCTTCGGGAATGAAGAGAAGTTGAATGCCCAGCTTGTCCGGGCTGCACATTTGCCGCACGATCTCCAGCGGGCATTCGTCGCGAGCGTCCAACTCGATCAGCTCCTCGTCCGGCAACCGTTTTTTGGCGAAGTCCCGGAGCGATTTCAAGCTCAGTTTCAAGGTTTTTTTCGCGATCATGGGCGCTGCCTCATTGTTCCCGGATGCGGTCCGTTAGTGCGGGCAGAAACTCCAGGATGTCGTCGACAATTCCCACATCGGCTGCCCGAAAAATCGGCGCTTTGGGATTCTTGTTGATGGCCACCACGAGGGGATTCCCCTTGATTCCGACCAGGTGCTGGAACGAACCACTGATGCCGCACGCCAGGTAGACCCTGGGCTTCACGGTGCACCCGGAGGAACCTACTTGGCGGGACTTGTCCAGCCACTTGGCATCCACCACGGGTCTCGAGCAGCTCACCGCGCCGCCCATGGCGGCGGCCAGTTCCTCAGCGATGGCCACGTTCTCCTGCGCCTGGATGCCTCGTCCGATGGAGACCAAAACCGGCTCTTTGCTGATATCGACGCCGCCCGTCTCGGAGGCCACCGTTTCCAGGTATCGGCGTCGCACCGTCAGATCGCCGATGCGCGCCGACTGATCCACCACGCGCCCGGCGGCGTTCGCGCTTTCGAGCGGCCGGAAGGCGCCCGGGCGGATATTGATGACCGCGCCGGAGGAAATGTCGCAGCGCACGTGCGCGCTTACTTGCCCCCCGAACTCCTGCCGGACCACCTTCAGCCAGGCGCCTTCCGCGCCCTCGATTTGCAGCACGTCCGAAACGAAAGCCGCGTCCAGCTTGATGGAAAGGCCCGGAGACAGGTCGACTCCGAAGTGCGCATGCGGGACCAGCACAATCGAGCCGCGCGGCAGCACGCTGGCGAGAGCCTTCCGCAGAGGTTCGGCGTCGGGATGCGCCAGCGCTCGATCGGCGATTCTCCAGATCTCGCTGTAGGCCGGGCGCAGGGCCTCGCAGACGGCGTCCAGTCCGGGCCCCCAGCCGGCCACCACGGCCACGGGCACCTGGGCGGCGTCGATCCGTTTCGCCGCCGCGGCGAGTTCGGCTGCCGAATCGTCGGCCACGCCGGCTTTGTGTTCGATACAGGCGAAAATCCGAGGCATCACTGCAACCCTCCCCTGGCTTTCAACAGCTCGATCAATCTGTCGATGATCTCCGCCCTACCGCCGGAGAGCATCTCGGCGCCTTTGCCCGCCGGGGGCACGAAGTAGTCCAGCCGCTTCACTCTGGCCGCGGCTGCGCCGACGGCGCCGTCCTCCACGCCCAGGTCCGCTGCGCCGAGGGCCGATATGGGCACCGAAGCCACCTGCCGGATGCCGCGCATGCCGACATAGCGTGGTTCATTGATGCCGGTCTGAATCGACAGCACGCACGGGAGATCGATTTCGTAGATTTCCTTGTTGCCGCCCTCGATTTCCCGGGTGATTTTGAGCTTCCGGCCGTCCAGCGCTTCAATGCCCGTCACCAGAGAGGCGAAGGGATAGTCCAGCATGGCGGCCAGCATCCCCCCCACCTGCGCGCCTCCGTCCTCGGCCTGAACTCCGGTGAGCACGAGGTCGTATTTGCCTTTCTGGACGAAGCCTTTGAGCACCGTGGCGATGCCCCTTGCGTCAGACCCATCGAAGGACTCGTCGGACAGCAGCGCGGCCTGTTTGGCGCCCATGGCCATTTCCCGCCGCAGGACCTCTTCGTCGTCTTCGCCGCCGACCGTGGCCACGGTGACAATTCCGCCCGCCCGCTCGACCATGCGGAGCGCTTCTTCGACCGCGTAGTTGTCCGGCTCATTGATCGAATACACCAGGTCGTCGCGTTCGATATCGTTTCCCTCGGCGTTGATCTCGATTTCGTTTTCCGAGGTGTCCGGTACCCTCTTCACGCAAACCAGAATTTCCACGTTCCCGTTCTCCTCTCTCAAATCCCCGCCGGGCTTCCGCGCGCGAGCTGTCTATCGGCCAGTTCCGCCAGGTCGATGACCGTCATCTTTCCTTCCATACCCGCGACCTTGATCGCGTCCTCGATGTTCACCATGCAGAACGGACAGGCTGTCACCATCACGTTGGCCCCGGCTTCGGCAGCCATCCGGACTCTCTGCACGCCCATCCGCTCCTCTTCCTTCGACTCGTAAAACAGCGCGAGCCCGCCGCCGCCGCAACAAAAGGACCGGTCCCGGGACCTGCTCATTTCGACTCTTCGCAACCCGGGGATGGCGTCCAACACTTCCCGCGGCTCATCGAAGACCTGGTTGTGCCTCCCCAGGTAGCAAGGATCGTGATACGTGTAGACGTCGCGGCTGTCATCCACAGGATGGAAGCGGATCCTGCCCGCTTTGCTTTCGCGCGCGAGGACCTGGCTGATGTGCTCTACCGGCGGCACATCGCCGTAGTCATGCCTGAGAGCGTTAAAGGCGTGCGGGTCGGCGGTGACGACGCGCCGCACACCGGCCGACCGGATGGCCTTCGCGTTGTGATCGCGCAAGGCCAAAAACAGAAGTTCTTCGCCGAAGCGCCGCGCTTCGTGGCCGCTGTCTTTCTCTACAGCGCCCAGGATGCCGAAGTTTTCACCGGTATGGTGGAGAATTTTTGCGGTGGCCTGCCCGATCGCCTGGATGCGCTCGTCATAGGAAGTGATACTGTCCACGAAATAGAGCGTGTCCGCGTCAGGCTTCCCGTCGAGCACTCGCACGCCGCAGCCCTTTGCCCAGTCCCCTCTCTTCTTCGCCACCTTGCCGTAGGGGTTGCCGCGGCTCTCCAGAGCCTTCAAGGGTTTTTGCAGAGATTGGGGCACGCGTCCCGCGTCCACCAAGCCCCGGCGCAGATCGACAATCTTGTCGATGTACTCGATCAGCAGCGGGCATTCCGCTTCACAAGCGCCGCACGTGGTGCACGACCAGATCTCATCCTCGGAGTAAATGCCGCCGATCAAGGGCCGGCCGTTGCGGGAAGCGCCCAGAACCGGATAGTGCGTGAAGCAGTAGTCCCTGGCCTTGATCGTGAGCATGCGCGGCGACAATGGTCTTCCCACGGCACGAGCCGGGCACTGGTCCGAGCAGCGGCCGCAGTCCGCGCAGGAATAGAAATCCAGCATGTGCTTCCAGGTGAAGTCCTCGAACGTCTTCACGCCGAATGACGGCAACTGGTCCAGCCGCTGGCCGGAAACGCCCCATCGCACCGGCTTTACGGTGCCGCGGTCCAACTTCGCGAAATAGATGCTGAACAGCGAAGTCTCCACATGGAACTGAATTCCGAAAGGCCGGTAGCACAGCAGAAAGAAGAAGGTCACTTCGTGCAGCAGGTAAGCGCTCCAGTGGAGATTCGCCAGCGCCGGCAAGGGCGCCGCGGCCAGAGCGTGCTTCACGAGCCACGGCATCGAGAGGGCGGCCAGGAATTCCGGGGGCTGCCCTTGCCGCGTGTGGGCGGCCGCGGCGGTGCCCTCAAACAGGCTGTCGGCCGCCATCAGAATGGCGATCAGCGCGAGAAGGAAGATGGCGTCCGCCGTGCCGTTTTTGCCGTACCTGGCCGGCCGAAAGAACAGGCGCCGCGCCGCGGCGGCGATCATGCAAAGAAAAACGATAGTGGTGGCGTAGTCTCGGATGATGTCGTAGATTCGGCCCGCGCTGCCGCTGAACCAGGGCGTGGCGGCGGCATCCGAGACACCGAGCCAAAGCAGGGACATAGCCCGGCTGAAGAGGATCAGGAAACCCGCGAAAATCAGAATGTGCAGGATGCCCGCGGTCCGGTAACGCGGATGCCTCCACTGCGCCAGCCAGAATTGCAGGACTTTTCCCAACCGCGCGCAAGGCCGGTCAAAACGAAAATCGCTTTGGGCGCGCACAAGCGGCGCCAGGCGCCTGGCTACGATATAAGCGAAGCAGGCAACCCCCAGAAGATGGAGGATCAGAAACAGGACCCTCCCCGATAGAAACCAATAGTTGGCCTCCGCAATGCTTTCCACGCTTCCCCCTGCTGTGGGAATTGCGGCGGTTAGTTCATGAGCCTGCGGCCATGACCCGCGGGGCAGGCTGCCGTTCGTTCAGGATCAGGCGCCGGATGGTGCGAAGGTCGTTTAAAGCTCTGCGGCTCTTTTGCACGTAACACTCCAGCATCTTGAGTTTGAACTGCGCCAATGCGATAGCCTGCGCGCGGCGCTGTTCGCCGTCTTGCAGAGCGATCTGGTGTTCGCGGCCGAGGTCCTTCATCACGTCCAGAACCGTCTCCCCGAGGACGCCCATGAAGTCCTGCGCGCTCTCGATCGAATCGAAGGGTTGTTGGATGCTGTCCGCGTACATTTTTACTGCCTCTTTCTGTGTAGGAACTGCCGTCTTTCAGAGAGTCAGACTCGAGTCACAACGGGGTACAGCCCCGCCGAGGATCCGCCGAAAGATGGCTAGGGCTTCTGCGCACGGTGGACACAAAACAGGGGAACAAATAACGTGCGAGAAGGAGAATATAGGATTGCTTGACGGCGAAATGTTTGCCCGCTGATCCGGTGATGCCCATACCGAAGCACCTCCTGCCAGTGGCGCGGCTACCTGGCAGTAGCTCATAGCCGTTGCGCCGGAACAGGACAGCCCCGGAACGGGTCGCCAAGTATGCTGATTGGCCTATTATACATCAGGATCTTGATCTCTGTTATAGGAAAAAATCTACGAATATTTACCACGGTTTTTGTGGTCATGTAAGCAACTGTACGGTTGCCGGGTGCCGTAAAATGCTCGCTCTCTTTTTTGTGCGCTATGAGGAAGCGGGCGCCATATCGAGACCGGTACCGAGCAGCCACTTGACTACGTCGCACTGGCGGCCGACACGCGCCTCCACGGTGTGATCGTCCAACCGCAGCACGCCGGGACGCTGCGCCGCCTTTGCCGCGGCATCCATGGTTCGCATGCGGAGCGTGATGGTCATGGGAAGCTTGGGCCGATAGGGCTGCGGCTTGTTGCGGCGCGCGCTCTCGATGGCTTCCGCGACGCGGCGCGCGGTTTCTTTGTGGGCGGCGTCCGGCGCCAGTCCAGTGCAGGACTCCGTGGTACCGTGCTTGACCGCCGCGGTCACCACGCCGGGAAACTGGCGGCGCGCCTCGTAACATGCGGCTTCATCGCCTTGCACGAAGATGAGCGGCACGCCCCAGTGGCCCGCATAGCACGTCTCGATTCCGATCTCCCCAACGCTTTGCCCGTTTATGGTGAAGTCCACCCATTCAAAATTCCAGGTGTGCGGCAGGAACGCGCCCTCGGTGAACGCCTTGGCGTGGTGCCCTGGCAGCATCAGCCCGTCCACCGTCTCGTCCATCCCGGGCATCCAACGCCGCTTGCCGTTCTCCATGCCGACGCTGCGATAGAGGTAAGTGATGCGCGCATCGGAGAGCAGCTTTTCCCGGATTAGATTCCCGCCGCCGTGATGCGTGTCGCAGACGATTAGTTGCGTCACACCCGCCGCCAGGGCCGCCGCGCTGGCCGCATTGACGTCGGCAGTGAACAACTCCCGGGCCTCCAGGGCGACCTTTTCGGGAACCCCGTTCTCCCAGTACCAGGCTTGTTCCCGCGTGAAGATGCCGCTGGCGCCGTCCATATCGCAGTGCATGAAAATCTTCAGGCCCTGCCGGGCCTGCGCGGCGCGCAAGCGGGAAGACAGAACAAACGGGGCGGCGATGAATTGACGGCGGGGGATCGAGGAGGCGGAGCTCATACGATCCCAAGACAATACCACTGCCTCGCAGGCCGCGCCATCGGCACGCGATGATGATAAGGTAACTCTGTCGGGACTGGGCCTATAGAACGAGTCCCCTTGGAGCGAGGACGAAGACGGCAAGACGGCAAACACGGCGCCATTTCGTGAAAATCGGCTGTGCGATACCCGGCTTGGCACCGGCGGTGGCGATGGCGGACAGCCCGGTGGTCCGTCCGCCCGCGGGCGTTTATCAGAAGCTGGGGGTCAAAACCTACATCAACGCGTATGGCACGCTCACCACGCTGAGCGGCACCCTCATGCCGCCGGAGGTCATCGGAGCGATGGCGGAAGCTTCGCAGAACTTCGTCGAGATCCATGATTTGCAGGACAAGGTGGGCCGGCGGCTGGCGGAGTTGACTGGCGCCGAGGCGGCCTTCGTCACCTCGGGCGCCGCCGCTGCCCTGTGCCTGGCTACGTGCGCGGTCACGGCCGGCGACGATCCGGTGAAGATGAAGCAATTGCCCGACCTCACCGGCATGAAAAGCGAGATGGTCATCCAGAAAGCCCACCGAAACCCGTACGATCACGCTTTTCGCATGGTGGGAGTCCGGCTGGTGGAGGCCGAGACCGCAGAAGAGGTGCGCCGGGCGATTCATGCCAAAACGGCCGCCCTGGTGATGGTGCTGAGCCACAACAGCCTGGGGCACAAAGTCGGGCTGGAGCAGATGATCGAGATCGCGCACGGCGCCGGCGTGCCGCTCATTCTGGACGCCGCGGCGGAAGTTCCTCCCGCCGGGAACTTGCGCAAGTTCGTGAAGATGGGCGCCGACCTGGTGGCATTCAGCGGCGGCAAGAACCTGCGCGGGCCGCAGTGCAGCGGCCTGTTAATGGGCCGCCAAGAGCTGATCCGAAAGGCCTATGCCAACAGCTCGCCGAACAACTATTTCGCGCGGATCGCCAAGGTGGGCAAGGAAGAAATTGCCGGCCTGCTGGCGGCCGTCGAACTGGCGTTGAGCAAGGATTGGGACGCGCAATTCCGCGAATACCACGCCATGCTGGATCGGGTGGCGTCGCGTGTCAAGGACGTGCCCACAGTGTTCACGGAACTGACCCCCAACGACGATTCCAGCCACTCCCCCAGGCTTTCGATCCAGTGGGACGAAGCCCGGCTGGGGGTCACCCTGGCGCAGATGATGCAGCAGCTTCGCGAGGGCGAGCCGGGGATCATCGCCACCGACCTCACCCGCTACCGGCCGCACTGGAAGGGCCTGGGCATCTTCCCCTACAACTTGCTGCCGGGCGAAGAGATGATCGTGGCGGACCGGGTGAGACAAATCCTGCTCAAGAAAAGCTGAGGGCCGGCAGGCCGTCTATTTCTTTTTCGCCGCGCCCTTCTTCAGGAGCACGCTGTTGCCGTAGGGCCGCTGGTACACCACGAAGTACCGGTCGTCGAAGACCGCGAAATGTTGGGCCGGGTAAAAACCGATGGCGGCCATCCAGGAATCCACGTCTGATTGATTCAGCCACATCCAGCTATTGGGCGAATCCTCCCGATTTTTGTCGATCACCACGACGCGGCCATCCGGCTTGAGATACTTCGCCGTGGAGTTCAGATACACCTGCCGGTGCTCGATCATATGCAAGACCCGGTGGAAGAAGGCGACGTCCACGTCCTTCACCGGGAGCTTGGGATCATCGTATTCGCCCAGCACGGTGCGGAGGTTGGTGATGCCTGCTTTCTTGGCGCGTTCGGCGACGTGATCGAGCATCGCCTGGTCGATATCCACTGCGTACAAGATCCCGTTGGGCGCGACGGCCTTGGCCATGGGGATGGAGAACGAGCCGCTGCCGGAGCCGATGTCGGCCACGATATCCCCCGGTTTGAGCTCGAGCTTCCCGATGACCTCGTCCGCTTTCAGGACGCGGTCCGACCTGTCCATGGCGGCGAGGTACCGGTCGGCCGGCTGCTGGGCCAGTTGCCAGGCGAACGCGCTGATCGAGAACGCTCCCGACCAAAAAGTCGTCAACAGATATAGGATTCGCCGCCGTCCGCGCTTTGCCATTCTACAGGCCTCCCCTCGAGCATCCCCGTGCTCCCGATAGTATACCCGTCTTCTTCTACTGTTGGGCCGGTCCGACGCTCAGGGTGATCTTCTTCGCGATCTCCTCGGAAACGGCGGGCAGCACGACAACGCGGCAACTGCACGTGCCGTTCTTGAACGGAACGTTGACGATGTACGCGTTCGGATCCTCCGGATGCCTGGAGATCTTGTCCTGATAGAAGATTCGCTTCGCCGTATTCTCGAACAGCTTGTCTTTGCGGATGCCCAGGATCTTCTGCAAATTTTCCGGGAGCGGCTTGAAGGCTTGTCCGGGTTGGCTGGTGACCACCGCGATGGCGGTGGTGGGGTCGTGCAACACGGCCGCGCCCGTACTTTCGGAGTAGAGATCCCAGTCCGGCGGAACCGCGATCTGGCAGACGCCCTTGGAATCCTTAACGATTTTCCAGTCGCCCGGCGTAGCCTGTGGCAGGACGCTTGCGGCCAGAGAGAAAAACAGAATAGCAAGCATCTTTTCTCTCCTGCCCGGAGTGTACCGCCGGGCGATGCCGCCGACAATCCGCCCGCGCGGCGCGGCACGCTCCGGCGAGAAATTGCCGCCGGGTATAGTATCGACAGGTATGAACCGTCGAATGTTTCTCGCCACCAGCGGCGGCGCCGCCCTGGGCGCACCCCGCCGCGCCAGGATCGCCGCCGTCATCACCTGTTATTTCCGGAATTCGCACGCCGATGTGTTTGTGGGCAACATGCTGCGCGGCTACTACTGGGCGGGCAAACCGCACGAGTCCGAACTCGAGATCGCCGCGATGTATCTCGACCAGACACCTTCCAACGATATCGGGCGGCAGGAGGCGGCTCGCCACGGCATTCCGATCAAGCCGACGGTGCGGGACGCGATTGTGCCGGGGATTCAAGGCGTGGTCCTGATTGACGAGCACGGCGACTATCCGATGAACGAAAAGGGACAGAAGCTTTACCCCCGCTACGAACTGATGGAGCAGATCGTCCAGGCCTACCGCCAGACTGACCGTGCTCTGCCGATGTTCGTGGACAAGCATTTTTCCACCGAGTGGAAGAAAGCCCGGCAAATGTTCGACTGGTCCCGCGAACTGCGGTTTCCGCTGATCGCGGGAACGTCACTGACTCTGACATGGCGGCGGCCGGTGCTGGAACTGGAACTGGAGGCGCCGGTGAAGCGCGCGGTCGGCTACTTCTACGGTCCCAAGGAAGCTTACGGGTTTCACGGCCTGGAGGTCTACCAGGCCATGGTGGAGAGGCGCAAGGGCGGCGAGACCGGCATCCAGTGGGTGCAGTGCCTGGAAGGGCGGAAGGTCTGGGAATGGAGCGAGGCGAACCCGTGGGCCCGCAACCTGCTGGAGGAGGCCATGCGGAACGACGACACCCTCAAGCGCGGCCGCCTGGAGGACAACGTCAGGGAGCCGCTTCTGTTTCTGCTGGGGTACCGAAGCGGGCTGGAGGGCGTGGTTTACATGCTGACGGGGCAAACGGAGCAGGCGGGATTCGCCGCGGAGATCGAGGGCCGGACCGAACTGGCCACGTGCTGTTTTCTGACGCAGTGGGGGCGTCCGTGGAGCCATGGCAACGGCCTCAGCTATTGGGTGGAGCAGACCATTGTGCAACGCAAGGAGTTTTATCCGCCGGAACGGACCTTGCTGGCCACCGGCGCGCTCGAAGCGTTGATGGACTCATCGTTCCAAGGCGGGCGGAAGGTGGAGACGCCGCACCTGGACGTGCGGTACAGGGCGCAGCGGGAGTCTTTGTTTATGCGGCAGCCGCTCCCGCCTTACGACCGCATCCGGGTATGAGGCAGTCTACAGCGGAGGCTACGCCGACACTTGTGGCATACCAATGGAATTGTGCGCGGAAAGCGGATTTTGACCTCTCCTCACGGGAGGATGAGGCAGACCGCCGGGCGGCGGCCGGGCGGTGCGGCGCACCGCCCAACCACGCATGAAAAAGAGCAGAAGAAGCTTTCGTTTTTTGCCTGCGGTGAGGGATCGATCCCTTTCCCCTACGAGCTTGTTCAAGGCTCCAGGAGACGGCAGCAACGCCTGGGACGTTGAATGGGTTGGTTCAGGTCTTTCCTGCCCCCTAGGTTGGGCGCCTGACCCATTACCGCCGGTTGCCTCTCGGCGAGCGAGCAACTCTTTCATCCACACAGTAGCGCGCGAGCGCGGGGCGCCGGGCGCGCGGGGCTGGAAGTGATTGACGGAGAGAGAAATAAAGTTTCGAAAAGCTTGTGAATGGGTCATGGCCCGGGAGCCGCGACGACGGGTGAAAACGAGTCCCGGCTGCACCCTCCCCTAGCCCTGCCAGACACTGCCTGGCCGTCTGCTATCCTGTGGGTCGGGCCGGCGCGGCCTCCGGGACCAGCCCCATGTTCCCCATCAAAGACACTCAGCCCAGCTACTCGCGGCCTGCCGTGACCCTGTTGCTGATCGCCGTCAACCTGCTCGTGTTCCTCTACGAGCTGTCACTGGATCCTTTCTCCCGCAATCATTTCATCGCCTCGTACGCGCTCGTACCCGACCGGCTGCACCTCATCTCCCTGCTCACCTCCATGTTTCTGCACGGCGGTTGGCTGCACGTGCTCGGCAACGTGTGGTTCCTCTGGATCTTCGGCGACAACGTGGAGGACATCCTCGGGCATGGCCGCTACCTGCTGTTCTACCTGCTGTGCGGGGTGGCCGCCGCGGCGGTCCAGGTGCTCGCCAGCCCGGATTCGCGCGTGCCCGTGATCGGCGCCAGCGGCGCCATCGCCGGCGTCATGGGCGGCTACCTGGTCAAGTTCCCCCGCGCCCGCATTCTTACGCTGATCTTCATCGTGTTCTTCTTTACCACCGTAGAGTTGCCCGCCGTGCTGATGCTGGCCTACTGGTTCCTCATCCAGTTATTCAGCGGCGTGGGCTCCATCGGCTACGCCGCGTCCTCCCAGGGGGGCATCGCCTGGTTCGCGCACGTGGGCGGGTTCCTCGCCGGCATGCTGCTGGTCCGCCTGATGGCCGCGCGGCGGCCCTATTCCCGCAGAAAGGACCTCTCCTGGTAACTCGGCCATGCCTCAGGTGACCCTGTATACCCGCACCGGCTGTCACCTCTGCGAAGAGGCTAAAGGTGTGCTCCAAGCCGCCCGCCGCCGCGCCGCGTTCGAGCTCGACGAAGTCGACATCGACCGCCATCCGGAGTGGCGCCAACTCTACAATGAGGAGGTGCCCGTCATCTCCATCAACGGCGTCAAAGCCTTCAAGTACAAGGTCACCGTGGAAGAATTCCTGAAGAAACTGGCGGCCCGCGCATGAGCCTCGATGTGCTGGCGATCGCGGCGCATCCCGACGACGTCGAGCAGACCTGCGGGGGCACCCTGATCCGCATGGCCGAGATGGGGTACCGCACCGGCGTCCTGGATCTGACCGGAGGCGAAATGGGCACCCGCGGCACGCCGCAGCAGCGCATCGAGGAAGCGCGCGCCGCCGGAGGGCATCTGCTGCTGGGCTACCGCGAGAACCTGGGCCTGCCCGACGCCCGCCTGGAGAACGCCCTCAGCGCGCGCATGACCCTGGCCGTCAAGATCCGCGAACTCCAGCCGCGCACCGTGATCCTGCCCTACTGGGAGGCACGCCACCCGGATCACTACCGCGCGGCCGAGCTGGGCTACGAGGCCTGCTTCCTCGCCGGTCTCAAGAAGCTGGACGAATACTCCGAACCACACCGCCCCTTCAAGATCCTTTATGCCTCGCTGTACGCCCATGTCACGCCCTCCTTCGTGGTGGACATCTCGGCCCAGTTCGAGCGCCGCATGCAGGCCCTGCTCAGCTACCGCTCGCAGTACGGGGAGTCCGCCGAAGGCTCGGAGCTGTTCCCCCAGGAAAAGGAAATCCGCGAGCGTCACGCCGCCATCGCGCGGTTTTATGGCAACCTGATCGGGGTGCGCTATGGAGAACCCTTCGTGGTCAAGGAAACCCTGCGCATCGAAGATGTGGTCTCCATGGGCGTGCGCTCCTTTTGACCCGCGATCCCGGTAATATATAGCAAACAGGGGCAGTTAGGTGCCGGGCTGTGACCGTCAGGGAGGCGCTGCAGTAGAATGAGGCCATGGACGCCATGCCCTCCGCCGGCGCGGAGGAACCCAGCCACCACCGCAAGCGCAGAAAAAAGACGTCTTCCTGGGGCGCCCTGGCGCTGATCGTCGTCTGCATCGTCGGCGGTCTGGCTGTGCCGCTGGTGCGAACCGTGATGCCGCGCTACAAGCTACGCGGCTCCGCCCTGCCCCTCTCTCCCGAGGAGAAAGCTGACCTGACCCTCTCCGAGGCCGCGTTCCAGGGAGAGGGAGCGCAGCGCGCCATCGCCGGCACGGTGCGTAACTCCTCCACCCACCGCTACACCAACGTGGTGGTTACCCTGAATCTGCACGTCAACTCCGAATCCACCGTGGCCCTGGCCGTGGCCCGCATCCCGCGGATCGAACCCCACGCCACCGCCCCGTTTCAGACCAGCCCCGTGCCGGCCAACGTGCGGCGATTTTTGATCCGGGATATCGCGGGCGAACGCGAGTAGCCGCGCTCGCAGCGGTTTGCGCGGCTTTGCGGCTATATTGAAATGGATGCCCCAGCTTCTCGACGGCAACCGCATCCGGGATGAAATCAAGAGCGAGCTCGCGCCGCGCATCCGGGCCATGGCCGCCTCCAAACGCGCCCCGGGCCTCGCGGTGGTCCTCGCCGGCCACAATCCCGCCTCGGAAATCTACGTGCGCAACAAGGTGAAGACCTGCCACGACCTGGGCATTTACAGCGAAACCCTCACCCCCCCGGATAGCATTTCCACCGCCGAACTGCTGGCCCTGGTGCAGCATCTCAACGCCCGGGCGGACATTGACGGCATTCTCGTCCAGTTGCCCCTGCCCCCCCAGGTGGATACCAAGCGGGTGCTGCTCGCCGTGGCTCCCGAGAAGGACGTGGATGGCTTCCACCCTTGCAACGTCGGCAACCTGGTGGCCGGTCTGCCCGGCCCGCGCGCCTGCACACCGGCCGGCATCATTGAGCTGCTGAAGCGCTATTCGCTGCCCATCGCCGGCCGCCGCGCCGTGGTGGTCGGCCGCAGCGATATCGTGGGCAAGCCCGCCGCCCTGCTGCTCCTCCACCAGCACGCCACCGTGACCATCTGCCACTCCAAGACCCCGGACCTCCCCGCGGTCTGCCGCGAGGCCGATATTCTGGTGGCCGCCATGGGCCGGCCCGCCCTGCTAACCGCCGATTATATCCGCCCCGGGGCCACCGTCATCGACGTGGGCACCAATCGCGTGACCGACCGCGTCCAGGCGGAAGCCATCTTTCGCGGCGCGCCCGAGAAGCTCGAGGCCTTCGACCGCAAGGGGAGCGTCCTGGTGGGCGATGTCCATCCCCTCGACGTGCTCGCCCGGGCCGGAGCGTATACCCCCGTCCCCGGCGGTGTGGGCCCCCTGACCATCGCCATGCTCATGGTCAATACCGTGGAGGCTGCCGAACGACACCTATGCTGAAGGTCGGGCTCACCGGCGGCCTGGCTTCCGGAAAGTCTTTCGTCGGGCAGCACCTGGCTGCCTTAGGCTGCAGCCTCATCCAGGCCGACGAGCTGGGCCACGCCGTGCTGGCCCGCGGCGCCGAGGCCTACGCCGGCGTCGTGCGCGAGTTCGGACCCGCCATCCTGGACGGCGAGGGCAACATCGACCGGCGCAAGCTCGCCGCCCTGGTCTTCGACCAGCCGGAACGCCTGGCCGTCCTCAACCGGCTGGTGCATCCCGCCGTTTTCCGCCGCGAAGAGCAGTTGCTGGCCGAGTTCGCCGCCCGCGAGCCCCGCGGAATCGCAGTCATCGAGGCCGCCATCCTGGTTGAAACCGGCCGCTACCGGAATTTCGACCGGCTCATCGTAGTGGTCTGCTCCGAAGAGCAGCAGATCCAGCGCGCCATGAAGCGGGACCACCTGCTCGAGTCCGAGGTCCGCGCCCGCCTCAGCCGCCAGATGCCGCTGGCCGAGAAACGACGATTCGCGGATTTCGTCATTGACACTTCCGGGAAAAAGGAGGATACCCTCCGCCAAACCCACGAAGTACACGAAGCTTTGCGGAGAATAGAAATATGAGTATGCGACCGTTCCTGTGGGCCGCCGTGCTGGCCGGCGGCTTTCTCTATGTCACCTCGGTCGGCCATTGGAACCTGGGTCAGCTCTGGCAGCCTTTCCGGAGGACCGGACAGCTCTGGACTTCCCCGCCCGTGGTCCAAACCGCCAGCCCCTACACCACGGATGAGCTCAACAACATCGACGTGTACAAGAGCGCCCGCCAGGCCACCGTCAACATCACCAGCATCGTGTACCGGGAAGACTGGTTCTGGCAGGTGCGCTACCCCTCCGAGGGTACCGGTTCCGGCTTCCTCATCAATGCCGACGGCACCATCCTGACCAATTTTCACGTGGTTTCCGGCACGGCCCAACTGACCGTCACCCTGGCCGACAAGAAACGCTACAAGGCCCGCATCCTGGCCCGCGACCCGCGCAATGACCTGGCCCTGGTCAAGATCGATCCGGGCGCCGCCCTGCCCTTCCTGCGCCTGGGCGATTCCGACGTCCTGCAGGTCGGCCAGAAGGTGCTGGCCATCGGCAATCCCTTCGGCCTGGACGGCACCCTCACCACCGGCATTGTCAGTTCGCTGGGACGCTCCCTGGAAGCCCAGGAGGGCCGCCGCCTGGAAGGCATGATCCAGACCGACGCCGCCATCAACCCCGGCAACAGCGGCGGGCCGCTGCTGGATTCCCACGGCAATGTGATCGGCATCAACACGGCTATCTATGGCGACCAAGGGAGCATCGGGATCGGCTTCGCCATGCCCATCAACCGCGCCAAGGCCATGCTGCGGGAGTTTCAGGAGCGCGGGCGAGTAGCCCTGCCCTACCTGGGCATCCAGACCGTATACATCGCGGGTGATCTGGCCGTTGAGTTGGGCCTGCCCTCCGCCGGCGGTTTGCTGATCCAGCGCGTGGAGAGCGGCTCCGCCGCCGAGATCGCCGGGCTGCGGGGCCCCCGCCAAGTGGTCATCGTCGGAAATTATCGCTTAGGGATCGGCGGCGACTTTATCGTCGCCGTGGAAGGCCAGCCCGTGGAAGGCACGGACTCCTTGCAGCGGGTGATGAACCGGAAACGTGCCGGGGACTTGCTGACGCTGACCGTTTTCCGGAACGGCCGCAACGCGGTCGTGCGGGTACACCTGGGGGAAGCTCCTCAGACTCTATAGGCTGCCAGTTGCGGGCCGCATGGCCGGAGCCGGGCGGCCGGGACCACCCCCGCAGTGGACCCGCCGCTCGCCCGCCACGCAACCTCAGGCCACCGCCATGGTCCTGCCCGCAGAGACCGCCTTGGTTCCCTCCGACGAACTGGTTGCCTTGTTCTTACTTCCGGGCGGACGTCCCCGCCGCTTGGTGGTTGCCGCATTCATCGCCGACATCCAGGCTGGCGGGCGCCCCCTCCGGCGACCGCGGCCACGGGCCAGGCGTTCCAGGCTCATGATGGCTTCTTCAATTTGCTCTCGTTCCAGGCGCAGTTCCGTCAAAATCTTCGATACGTCCATATTCCGCCTCATTCACGACTTTTTCACCGCTTCCCGAACCGGGCGTTCTGGATTCAGAACAGAACGCGGGGAAGCGTCGAGTTCCTACACTTTGTTTTTTACTGCAAATAGGGGGCGATATCAAGAGGTTTGTTCTGAATTCAGAACAGAATTTGGGAGGGCCTGCGTTTTTGGAGAGTCTGGCCGGGCGGGGGTACTAGCGCGCCATCTGCCTTCAGGATATCACAGGCGGGCTCTTTTCCAATGAAAATAAAAGGGTAATCCCAGGATAATGAGCCCGATGCCGAGCAGCGATTCGCGCGGAGAATCAAAAAGGGTGGCAAGTACCAGGGACCCGGCTACCAGTACGAAAAGTACCGGCACCAGCGGATATCCTACCGTCCGATAGGGCCTCTCCATCTCCGGCCGCTTGCGCCGCAGCACTGGGACCGCGGCGGTGGTCATCCCATAAAGGATCCAGCTGGCAAAAATCACGTACGTATACAACTGCTCATATCGCCCGGAAAGCACCAGCAGCGCGGACCATCCACTCAACGCTAAAATCGAGACCCCCGGCGTGCCGTAGCGCGCCTGCACGCGCGCCGCCGGGGCGAAGAAATACCCGCCCCGCGCCAGCGCATAGGGCACCCGCGAACCCGCGAGGATGGAACCGTTTAAGGCCGCGAAGATGCTGATCATCGCGGCTATGGACACGGCGCTGGCCCCACCCTCGCCCAACACCCGCCGCATCATGTCCGCCGCCACCCGCTGGCTGGCGCCTACCTCCCCCGCCGAGAGCACCGAAAAATAGGCAATATTCGCCAGCAAATAGATCAAAATTACAGCGGTTGTCCCCCAGATCAGGGCCAGCGGCAGATTGCGCCGGGGCCGGTGGATCTCCGAGGCGACCATGCTCACGTTGTTCCATCCGTCGTAGGCCCACAAGGCCGCCACCAGGGCGGCGAAAAAACCTGCCACCGTCACCGGGGCGGACGGGACCGCCGTACGCACCGCCGGCGCGTGCCCCACGCTCACCCCCACCCCGATGATAAAAAGGATCAGCACCACCTTCACTCCGGTCACCGCCACCTGCACTTCCCCGCCTATCTTGACCCCGAAGTAGTTCACCACCCCCAAAAACAGGATCAGTGCCATGGCGAACAACTGGCCCCAACGCAGTTCGAGGGGCTGCCCGTGAGGACCGATGGGCAGCGGCACCACGTAAAACACCCGGTCCATGCCCGGAAAGAAGTTCGTGAGGTAGTAGAAAAAAGCTGTCGCCAGGGTGGCGATGGAGCCGCTTTTGGCCACCCACATCTGCGTCCAACCGTACAGGAATCCCCAGACCGGCCCGTAGGCCGCGCTCAGGTAGACGTACTCCCCGCCGGCCTCCGGCATAGCGGCCGCCAGTTCGGCATAGCTCAGCGCCCCCGCCAGGGTGAGCACCCCCGCGAATACCCACACCGCCAACACCATCGCCGGAGTCCCCACGCGCTGCACCATGGTGCTGGGCACCAGGAAAATCCCGCTGCCGATCACCGTACCCACCACGATGGCGGCGGCGCTCCAAAGCCCCAACTCGCGTCTTAGCTCCATGTGTCCGCGCTCTCCGGGTTGCGGCCCCGGGTCAAGCTTTGCACCGCGCAGGCCGCCACAAACGTCACTCCCGTTCCGATCAGCACATACCAGGTGAAGGCGATGGGCGTGAAAAATCGCACATACACCACCGTCGTCAACCCGACCGCCACCCCCGCCATGGCGGCCCGCTCCCCGATCCTGCGTGTCAGCACGCCCAGCAGAAAGACACCCAGCAGCGCGCCGAAGGGGATGGAGGCGATGGTCAGCCCGGCCACCAGCACGGAGCCCCAGCGCCGCGCCAGGATCCCAATCGCCAGCAGCACCCCGCCCCACGCGACCGTGGCCCAGCGCGCCCGCCTCACTTCCTGCGCCTCGCCGCGCTCCCCCGCCAGCGGCCGCAGGAAATCCACCACCGTGGTGGAAGCCAGCGAGTTCAATGCCGCGCTCAGGTTGGCCATACCCGCCGCCAGGATCGCCGCGATCACTACTCCCGCCACCCCCGGAGGCAGGCGCCGCCAGATGAACTCCGGGTAGATCCGGTCCGCCTGCGCCGGCGGAGGCAGGTGATTGGCCCCGTAGTAGACGTACAACAAGATCCCGATCAGCAGAAACAGACTGAACTGGAAAAAGATCACCACCCAGCTCGCCAGCAGCGCGGCGCGGCTCTGCGCCTGCGTGCCGGCGCTCAACAGACGCTGCACCACCAGTTGGTCGGTGCCATGGCTGGCCATGGTCAGAAAACAGCCCCCCGCCAGCCCCGCCCAGAAGGTGTAGGGGCGGGCGAAGAACTCCAGGTTCCAGGCGAACCGGAAATCGAACAGGTGCAGCTTGCCCGCCGCCGCGGCCGCCGTAAGCGCGGGGCCCAAGCCGCCCGGCAGGCTGCCTTGGATCACGCCCAGCGCCAGGATGGCCCCCGCGATGTACAGGCACATCTGCACGACGTCGGTCCAAATCACCGCGCTCATGCCGCCTTCAAACGTGTAGAACAGGGTGAGGCACACGATCAGGACAATGGAGGCCACCTCCCCGGTGCCCAGAACGATCGAGACTACCAGCGAGATGGCGAACACCCGTACGCCTTCGGCCAGGGCCCGCGTCACCAGGAAAATGGAGGCCGTCAGACGCCGGATGCGCTCTCCGAACCTCCGGCGCATCAGCTCGTAGGCCGTGAACATCTCCCCCCGGAAGTAATGCGGCAGAAAGAGCGCCGAAATCACGATACGCGCCAGCAGGTAGCCGAACACGATCTGCAAGAACCCTAAGTCCCCGGCAAAGGAGAGCGCCGGCGTACCGACCACTGTCAACGTGCTGGTTTCCGCGGAGACAATGGATAGCGCAATGGCCCACCACGGCGCCGTGCGGCCCCCCAGAAAATAGTCCCGCAGGTTTTTCTGCCCGTGGCGAAAGCGCGCCCCGAACCATGTGATGCCCGCCAGATAGACAACAATGACCCCCAGGTCCAGGTAGCGCATGCGGAAGGCGCATTCTAACATAGCGGTGACTTTGATATGATCGGTCCGGAGGCTTTTCGACCTGGCTCCGGAGAGCGCGTAGTGAGCGCCCCGGGGCCGGGAACTGGAATGGGAGCGGCGGCGTCGAATCAGTTGCGCCACATGAGTGGTTCGGCTATACTCCGCAAGTACCCATCGGAGAGATTGGAACACCGTGGGACAGCTCCTCATGCGTAGGCGGATCGAAAAGCCCACATCTAAGCGGAAGATCAGGCAGGAGGCTGCAAGTGTATAGAGTTTTTACGCGTCTTTCGGGGATCGCCGTCATGGCGCTTCTGACCGCCCTCACGGTGTACAGTCCCGCCCCGGCGCGGGCGCAAGCCGCGCAACCACACCAGAAGAGAGTCAAGGATCAGGGTGAGTACGACCTCTACAACAGCGTTCTCAAGGAAACGGATCCGGCTAAGAAACTTCAGTATTTGAATACCTGGACGGAGAAATATCCGGACACGGATTTCAAAGAGGAGCGGCTGCAGCTTTACAACCAGTTGAACCAGCCGGCCAAGGTGGTCGACCTCGGCAGCCAACTGCTGGCCAAGGATCCGAACAACCTTACCGCGTCGTACCTGGTGATTGTCGCCATCCAGAAAGTCCCCTCTCCCACCGCCGACCAAGTGGCCAACGCCGAAAAGGCCGCCCGCGGGCTGGTCAGCAACATCGACAATTTTTTCGCCCCCGAGAAAAAGCCCGCCTCCACCAGCGAGGCGGACTGGAAGACCGCGCGCAACAACATTCTTAACGTGGCCAAGGCCACCCTGGTGTGGCTGCAGATGCGTCCCGGCGTGGAAGCCCTCCAGAAAAAGGATTACGAGGCCGCCGAACAGGTCTTCACCAAGGTGGTGCAGGAAAATCCCAACAGCGCGCAGGCTTCTTATTCGTTGGGCTCCGCCATCATTTCGCAGCGCAAGCCCGAAAAATTCCCGCTGGCGATTTATGAGATCGCGCGCGCGGCAGCCATGGAGCCGGCCAACGGCGGCCTGGACGAAGCCACGCGCAAACAGGTGGACGCCTACCTCACCAAGATCTACACCAGCTACCACGGCCCCGACGAGGCCGGCCTCCAGCAGCTCAAGCAGCAGGCCCTGGCCTCCCCGCTGCCTCCAGCCGACTTCAAGCTGAAAACCTCGGCCGAAATCGCCGCCGAGAAGGAAGAAGAGTTTCGCAAGAGCAATCCGCAACTGGCCCTGTGGATGGGTATCCGCAAGGAACTCACCGGCGCCAACGGCGAGCAGTATTTCGATGCCAACCTGAAGAACGCCGCCGTGCCCAAGCTCAAGGGCAAATTGGTGGACGCCAAGCCGGCGACCCGCTCCAAAGAACTTCTGGTCGCCATCTCCGACGCCACCAATGCCGAGGTCACGCTCAAACTGGACGCTCCTCTCACCGGCAAACCGGAACTGGGCACGGAGATCGAGTTTGAGGGGGTTCCCTCGGCCTTCAGCAAGGATCCCTTCATGCTGACGATGGATTGCGAGAAAGCCAAAATCACCGGCCTGAAGGTCACGGCACCCGCCCCGGTGCGCCGCCCTCCTGCCCGCAGGAAGGCTGCCACCAAAGGCTAGCCAGAACTAGGTGCCCCGCTTCTGCGGGGAGATCACTGCCGGTGGATGCGTTTTCGTGTTGGCCAGCGCCAGGCTGAACACGAAACGCTCCATCGGATTCAGGGAAGCTGCTTTTAGGGCCTGAAAGTAGCCCTGAAAACTGCGTGCGGATTCCCCTACTGCGAGGTAACACTTGCGGCAGTCCCCAATGCCCCCGGCCAGGGCCAGTACAGCGACCGCCAGAATCCACTCACGAACCCGCATGATACTGTTGAGACGACCCATCGACCTCAAAGGTTAGCTGCTTGCCGCAAAAGCATGAAATCTGCTAGAATCTCACTAAAGAATCGTCGCAAGGGATTTCCGGTATGCCGCTCTACGAATACAAATGTGATTCCTGTGGAGAAGTCTTTGAGGTAATACAGAAGTTCTCGGATGCACCATTGACTGTGCACCCGGCCTGCGGCGGCGCCGTGCAACGGCTGCTCTCACCCCCGGCGCTCCAATTTAAGGGCAGCGGCTGGTACGTCACCGATTATGCCCGCGGCAACGGATCTCCGAAGAAGGAATCTGGCGAACCGGCGAAAAAGACCGAAACTTCCAAGTCCGAAACCCCCGCTTCCTCTTCCTCCTCTTCTTCTGCCGCGAGTTCGTCCAAAGCCGACAAGTAGCGTCCGGTTGCGATAAGATAGCGCCGTGAAATTCGCGGCGCTTTTGCTATTCGTCCCGTTCCTCCAGGCCGCCGAAGTGCGCGTCTCGGGCCTTCGCCAACCTGTCGAAATCCTCCGCGACCGTTGGGGCGTGCCCCACATCTACGCCGCGAACCAGCACGACCTGTTCTTCGCGCAGGGTTACATCACCGCGGTGGATCGCCTCTTTCAGATCGATCTCTGGCGGCGCGTGGGCACCGGCAAACTCGCCGAAGTGCTGGGCCCCCGTGCTCTGGAACGTGACCGTCTGGCCCGCGCGGTGCGCTTCCGCGGCGATTGGAATGCCGAATGGCAGAGTTACGGCCCGGACACCCGCGCGATCGTCACGGCCTTCACGGATGGCATCAACGCCTACATCCGTTCCCTTCACGGGCAGCGCCCTGTCGAGTTTCGCAGCGCTGGATATGATCCTGGCCTGTGGGCGCCGGAGGATTGCGTGGCGCGCGTCGCCGGTCTGCTGATGACCCGCAACCTGGTCAAGGAGGTCGCGCGCGCCGAAGACGTCCGCCGTTTCGGCCTGGCCAGGGTGCAGAAGCTCATGCCGCCCGACCCCGTCATCCCCCTCGAAATCCCCAAGGGCCTGGACCTGTCGGACATCAACTCCGACATTATCAAGGTCTATAACCAAACCATCGGCCCTGTGCGTTTCGCCGAACAGGGCAGCAACAACTGGGTGGTGGACGGCTCGATGACGGTGACCGGCAAACCCATCCTGGCCAACGATCCACACCGGCCCGTGCAGATCCCCTCCCTGCGCAAGACCGTGCACCTGGTGGCTCCCGGCTGGGACGCCATCGGCGCCGGCGAACCCGCCCTGCCCGGCATCGCCCTGGGACACAACGAGCACATCGCTTTCGGCTTCACCATCGTGGGCGTCGACCAGGTGGATTTGTACGTCGAAACGCTGAACCCCACAAACCCCAACCAGTACCGCTATCGCGGCGCCTGGAAAGAGATGGAAGTGGAGCGCGAACCGATTCGAGTCAAGGGCCAGGCTCAACCCCAGGCCGTGGAGTTGCGTTACACCGTGCACGGCCCCGTCATTCACCAGGATCTGGCGCGGCATCGCGCCTACGCCTTGCGCTGGGTGGGCTCGGAGCCCGGCACCGCCGGCTACCTAGCCGGCCTGACGCTGGCGCGCGCCCGCAACTGGCAGGAGTTCTGCGCCGCTATCGAACGCTACAAAGTGCCCAGCGAGAACATCGTCTACGCCGACGTAGACGGCAACATCGGCTGGCACGCCACCGGCATGGCGCCTATCCGCAAGAACTGGTCCGGCCTGTTCCCCGTACCAGGCTCGGGCGAGTTCGAATGGAGCGGCTTCCGCAAAATGTCGGAACTGCCTCTGCTCTACAATCCCTCCTCGCATTTCATCGCTACGGCGAATCACAACATCCTGCCGCCCGGCTACCGCATTCCCCTCGGCTACGAATGGGCCCTGCCCTTCCGCTACGAGCGGATCCGCGAAATGCTCTCGGGCGGCAAGTTCGATGTGGCGGATTTCGAAAAGATGCAGCAGGACGTGGTCTCGCTGCCCGCGCGCCGCTTTCAGCGCATTCTCCAGCGCTGGCATTCAAACTCCCGCGAGGCCGCTGAGCTGGCAGCCTGGGACGCGCGTCTCTCCGTGAACTCGCGCGCGGCGGCCATTTACGAAGTCTGGATGGCCAAATTGCCGGGAAAGGTCTTCGGCCCCGACCTTGGCCCCAAAGTGGACGTGGCCATGCTGCTCAAAACCCTCGAGGAGCAGCCCAATCCGCAGGCCCTGGCGTCTTCGCTCGAGGAAGCCCTGAACGATCTCAAGAACCGCCTGGGTACCGACCGTAAGGAATGGAGTTGGGGGCGCCTGCACCAGATCTACTTCCGCCACCCGCTCGACCAGGCGGCCTTCAACCGGGGCCCGGTGCCACGCCCCGGTGACGGCAACACCGTCAACGCCACCAGCGGCCCGGGCTTCGCGCAGACCAACGGCGCGTCCTACCGCGAAATCCTGGACGTGTCCGATTGGGACCGTTCGGTGATGACCAACGTGCCCGGCGAGTCCGGCGACCCTGCCAGCCGGCACTACAGCGACCTGCTCGAAGACTGGGCCGGCGGCCGCTATCACCCCATGCCCTTCTCACGCCGCGCCGTCGAAGCCGCTGCCGAGGAACGCATCCTGCTCATGCCGAGGGCCAGCAGGCTCATGGCGAAGCCCGCCACGGCGTCCGCAAGGTAGTGATAGCGGCCATAGACGGTGGCGGTGGCGATCAACACGGCCATCACCAGCAGAAAGCGAAACAGCCAAGGCGCTTCGGGGAGAGATTGCCGGATGCCGAAGGCCGCCGCGAACGCTCCGCCCACGTGCGCGCTTGGGAACACACTGGTGTGGATTCCGTAGCCCCCCAGCATCCACCAGTTGAAGCGCCGGAACACGGTGTAATATGCCGGAAAATCCTGCCCCGGAAAGACCGTGCGCGGCGGCTCCGAAGGCCAGAAGGGGAACTGCGCGTAGCACACCAGCACGCCCAGCTCAAAGAGGAACAGAAACGTGTCCATGCGTTCCCGGCGCCGGTAGACGTAGATCATGGCCGCCGCGAAGGGCCCCAGCGAGTACACCAGCGAATACGAGATCTCGAGCAGCGCCGGCACCAGCGGTCCGGCGGCTTCCAGCAGCGCCTTGAACCCCCAGGGGTAAAGCAGCACCCGGTCCCAGCCGAGCCACAAATGCTCCAGGGCGAAGCGCGTGTGCGGCTGCGCGAACCAGCCCATCTCGCGATACGCCAGCAGCATCAGCGGGAACGGAAACCAGTCACGGATGGCGCCCAGAAATTCGCGCCGCCGCAGCCCGTCCGCATAGACTAGCAGCGCGTAGCCGGCGAGGATCGTCAGGTTCAGAGTCACCGTGATCGTGCGCACGGGTGGGCGCACCGGCAGCAGCCAAGCCATCACGGAGGTATAGGCGAAATAGGCGACCAGCAGCCACTCGGAGGCGCGCATGCGGAGAAGGGGCGGTTCCGCCTCCCAATGTAGCAGCTATTTGCCGCGCAGCCGCAGAGTGATGCCCGCCACCGCGGTCAGCCGATAGCCGGGCGTGCCGTGGATGCGCCACATTGCCGGCGCGAGCGGCGTCACGCGCGATTCGAAGTAGTTTTGTGTTTCGTAGTAGTCCCGGTTGGTCAGGTTGTCCAGGCTGAGGTTCAGTTCCACGCCGCGGCGGATCTCGCGCGCGAGTCCGAGATCGAACACCGTGTGGCCGGAGGCCACAATCGAGGGATCCTGCTCGTCCAGCCGGTAGTGATTGATAGCGCGCAGGCGCAGGGAACCGCTCCATCGGTGCCAAGCCGCCACCGTCAGCGCGGCGTTGGCCACGAAATGCGGCGCCGCGGCCACGTAAGTGCGCGGATCAGTGCCTCGGAAAAAGGCGTTGCCCATTTTGGTCAGCCCGCCGTTCCACGAGATGTGCCGCGTGAGCGCCACCGAGGCTTTGGCCTCGTATCCGTACGCCCGGCTGGGTCCCTGGAATTCGAAGCTGCCGTCATCCGGCACATAGACCGCCTCGTGCGAATGATCGATCAGGAATGCATCCGCGCTCAACGACACGCGCCCGAAATTCGAAGAGGCGCCGGCCTGATAAAAGTCCGTCGTGGCGAGGCGCGGATCGTTCGGCCGCTCCACCACGCCGCGCGCATCGGTGCTGTTGATGCCCCGGCCATAGTTCGCATGGAAGGTCAGGGGCACCGAACGCACGGGCGTGAAGGCGGCATTCGCTTTGGCCTGCCACTCGCCCGCCGCCTGGATGCCGCCCCGGGCCGGAGTCACGCGGTCCGCCACGCCGAAGCGGAATTCGTCGTAGCGCAGCCCGCCGCCCGCGAGCAGGCGGCCTCCGAGCAACGTCAGGGTCTCCTGCGCGTAGCCCGCCCCGTTGGTCACGTGCGCATCAGCGCGGGTGGTCACGCCGGTGGGAACGCGCCCTTCCCGCGGATAAAGCCCCACGTTGATCTGGTTGTCGTGAAAGTTGCCGCCGCTCACCAACACGCCGGAGATAGGGCCCAGCCGGTGCGGGTGCGTGTATTGCGCGTTCAGGCCTTCCTGCAGCCGCGAGTCGTGCTGCTGGAAGGCGTCGCCGTTCACGGGATCGTTCAGGAAGAAGGTGAAGTTGGAGTACAAGTCGAACAGCGAACGCGCCAGAAAGCCGTCGGCCTTGAAGGTGTCGCCGCGGGCGAAATTCCGGCTGTAGTAAACCGCGGCCGTGCCCAGCTTCACCCGCCCGCCGTCGCTCGGATCCACATAGCCGAACCGGTCCAGCAGGCCTGCGCTCACCAGGTCCAGCGGGATCTGCCCGGAGGAGTAGAAATCGTTGCGGCCGAACAGGAACCGGAACCCCAACTTCTGGCGGTCATCCAGCGTTCGCGTGTAGTTGGCGTTGACGTTGTCGCGCCGGTAGCGCAGCGGGCTGGCGAACGGCCCGTTGGTGTAGGACCCCTCGTAGGCCGCGTAGGCGTCGGTATGCTGCGCGTCCGGGCTGAAGGCGAAAAACCCGCGGCCCGTGTCGAAGTTGCCCCCCGCCAAGCGCAGCGTGAACTGCTCCGGCAGCGACTCCCTTTGGCGGATGTGCACCACGCCCAGGCCGCTGAAGTCGCCGTATTCCGCGCTGAACGGGCCGTTGATGATGGTCACTTCCTGGATCAGTTCCGGGCTCAGCGCCTTGAGCGCTCCCAGGTAGCCCTGCCCGTGGCCCTGGGTGGCCTGGTTCTGCTGCACGTCGTCCACCAGCACTTTCAGCCCGCCGTTGACCCCGCCGTGATCCAGGTTGAAGCCGAATCGGCGGATCTCCAGCGACTTGCCGCCGCCTTCGTGCTGCCCCGCGTCGATACCGGCGTTCAGTTGCGTGAACACCTGGTCGTCGCGGGTGAACAAAGTCCGATTGAAGACCTCGGCGTTGCGAAGGTCCATCTCCGGTTCGAGGGTCTTTGCCGTGATTACGATGGTTTGGCGGCGCGCCGCCAGTTGCGCAAAGCGCAGATCGGCCGCCACCGGCTGCTCCGCGACTGCCAATCCGCGCGACACCGGCTCGAAGCCGGGCGCCTCCGCGCGGAGCTGATACTCGCCCGGCGCCACGTCCTCGAAACGGTACTCGCCCGCCTCGCCGGTCCGGGATTCCGCCCCAGGCACGAGCCTTACCGTGGCCCCCGCCACGGGCTTGCCCTGCGGATCCCACACGCTGCCGCGGACCACGGTTCCACCCCAGGCCCCGCCGGCCCCCACGAGAGCCAAGCACGCCCCCAGCCGGATCTTCCGGATTGTGTTTGCCAAGTCCACGTTCTGCGTAGCAAGAATCTAGAATTCGTAACACTAGCATTGCGTGCTACGAATGTCAATCCAGTAATACGCAAGGACCGGAACTTTGGATTTCGCGCCCGCGCAACCGTCTTCAGGGCACGCTGATGGTGGCGTACTCCTGGCTGGGAGCGCCTCCGAAGAGCACCACGACCGGGATATTGTCCCGCAGGCATTGCGGTTGAGACGGCAAGCGGAAGTTAACCTGGATCGCTCCCGCGACCAGCCCCGGAGCGCTGCCCGAATAGAGCACCTCCGCCTGGCACCCGCTGCCCAGATAAACGGCCGCGGGCGGCGTTTGTGGCGGAGTCCCCGCAACGATCGCGCCGTCCTCGGGCGCTGGTTGGAGCACCCCGGCGCCAGTGGCGTACAGAACCATGACTGAGCCTGGCCGCGCCGGATTGGAGGAGGAGTTTACGGAGCCGTCTTCGTTCAGAGCGGCAGCCTGGCCGCTGCCAGATCCGTCCAGGGTGAAGATCCCCGGATTAATGGCAGTGACCCGCACCGCCAAGGGCTCCGACGTGACTCCCTGAGATTCGACCTGCACCTGCGTGGCGGTTTTGCCGGTCAGCCCGTAGGGCGCCACGGCGTTGATCTGATCTGCCCGCACGTAGAGGAGCGGCGCCGGTTGGCCATCGAAGAACACGCGGGTTCCCGCCAAAGAAGTCGGGAAGCGGCCATTGGCGTCCAAACCGGCGGAGACTCCGGCTGACGGACCCATCCCCGAGCCGTCCAGGCTGATCATCTCGCCGGGCGAGACCAGGTTCGGCGCGAGACCTGCGGCGTTCGTCTGGCAGGAAACCCTCAGGCGCGTGGGTGCCCCGGAAAGATCGATCCTGGCCACAAACGCGTCGCCGGCAAAGGGAAACAGGTTTGTGGAATCAAAGCTAGCCGCAGGACCGCCGAAAGTCGTCTGGACTGCTCCGCTGGTCACTGGGAAACTCGCCGCGCTGGTCGATCCAGCCAGGTGAACCCGGCCCTGCGCGTCCAGTGTGAGCGCCCCGGCGCTACTGCCGCCGCCGGATGCGCCGCCCAGGTAGCTCGCGTATTCCAGCCGGCTCCCGCTGGTGTCGAGCTTCGCGAAAAACGCCAAGGGATTCCCCTGCGCGCAGCGTTGCACGGCATCCGGCGTGGTGGGAAAATCCATCCAGCGGCCATTGCCGTAGGGCTGCGTCCTTCCGCCAATGTAGGCATTGCCCGCCTGGTCCACGGCAATAGCGGAGCCGAAATCCGGCCCGCTGCCGCCGAATTTGCTCGAATAGGCCAGATCCGTGCCGTCGGGGCTCAGCTTGGTCACAAAGACGTCGCCGCCCTGCGAGGCCGGTTTCGCGCCTGCCCGAAACGCTCCCGGCGTGATCGGGAAATCCGCGGCGGTGGTGGTGCCTGTCAGGTAGGCGCAACCAAGGGAATCCACGGCAATCCCGTAGGCGTCGGTGCGGGTGCTGCCACCAAGATACGTCGAGTAAACCAGCGCTGTCCCCGTGGTATTCAGCTTGGCGGCAAAACTGGAAGTGCCGGTGCCGCGGCGCGTCTGGAAGGCCCTCGAAGTCACGGGGAAGTCGTCGGAAGTGGTGATGCCGGTTAGGTACGTGTTGCCGGAAGGGTCCAGCGCCAACGCGAACCCGTAATTCTCCCGTGCACCTCCCAGCAGCGTGCAATTTGCTGCTGTGGGTGGGCTGTGTGGCCGGCGCGCTGGAGGAAAACGAATACCGCGCGAAACTCGCCGCGGCCGGATTCGGCGGGGTCTCCATCGAACCCACGCGCATCTATCGCGCCGAAGACGCCCTCTCGTTTCTGGCCGATCAAGGCATCGACGCCGCGGCCATCGGACCGCAGGTGGACGGGAAATTCATGAGCGCCTTCGTCCGCGCCGCCAAGGCCGGCGGCCCACTCGCCTGAAAATCGTCATGTAACCTATATGGCGTGAAGCGAAGATTGTTGGTTTGGGCAGTGGTGGCCGCCTCATGTGCCTGCGGCGCGGAGAACAAGCTCAAGGCAGTGGTGGTGGATGGCCTGAACAACCATGATTGGGCCGCAGCCACCGCCGCCATCCGCACCATTCTGGAAGGCACCGGCCGTTTCACCGTGGACGTAAGCAGCTATCCGCAATTGCCGGATTTCGCGCGCTACGACGTGGTGATCGACAACTTCAACGGCGGCCACACGGAGAACGGCGTGCGCTGGCCGGCCGCGGCCGAGCGGGCGCTCGAAGCGTACGTCAGCGGCGGAGGCGGCCTGGTGGTCTTTCACGCCGCCAACAACGCTTTCCTCCAGTGGCCCGAGTTCAATCGCATGATCGGGCTCGGGTGGCGGCCACCCTCCTTCGGCCCGGGGATTGCCATCGGGCCAGGCGGCCGCATCATCCCGCTCGCCAGGGGCGAAGGCCTCCCGCCCGGCCATGGGCCGCGGCACGATTTCGAGTTGTTCGTGCGCGATCCGGACCACCCCATCACCCGTGGATTACCCCCGCACTGGCTGCATCCTTCCGAGCAACTCACGCACGGCCAGCACGGACCCGCCGAGGGGCTCACCATTCTCACCTATGCCTTCTCCGAAGTCTCGCGCCAGGGCGAGCCCATGGACTGGGTCCGCAGCTACGGCAAGGGCCGGGTCTACACCACCATGCTGGGCCATACGTGGAAGAACGAGCCCAACCCCAACCTGGACGACGTTTACTTCAAGGCCCTGGTCGCACGCGGAGCGGAATGGGCCGCCACGGGCACGGTGACCCTGCCGCCGGACCTCGGCTGGAAGCCCTTGTTCAACGGCAAGAACCTGGAAGGTTGGGAGGTGCGCGGACCAGCCGTTTGGAGCGTGCTGGAGAACGGCGTGCTGCTCGGCGAGCGGGCGCACCCCCAGCCGGCCGATCCCTTCGCAGGGCTCTGGCCGGTGGATCAGAAACACTACGATGCGTGGCTGTACCGCCAGGCATGGCTATACACCAAACGCGAGTTTCACGAGTACGACCTGCATCTCGAGTACTGGATTCCGCCGGGGGCCAACAGCGGCGTCTCCATTCGCGACCACTCGCGGGCGCACCACGCGATCGGCGAGGGCGACGCCGAACGGCCGGATCTGGCCTCCTATCCCAAAACGACGCCGGCGCACATCGGCTACGAGATCCAGATCATCGACGATGGCCGCGAGAAGTACCCCTCGGGAAGCGTATACACCTTCGTCGCCGCCAAAACCGGCGCCCAGCGGCGGGGCGAGTGGAACGGCATGGAAATCGAGTCGCGCGATGACCTGATCCGGGTCCGCATCAACAACCAGGTGGTCGCCGAGTATCCGGGTGACCCCGCGCGCTCCAAGTCCGGGCCGATCGGCCTGCAATTGCACGATCAGTTCACGTCGGCCATGTTCCGGAACATCCGCATCCGGGAGAAATGACCTCGACCCCACCCAGAACGGGCTGTGTCGTGTCATTCGACATCTGTAAACCGCAGCACACTATATAGATAAACTTCTTGACGCGCCACTATATATTGGGCCATGATTTCAGTTGCGCGGACAAGCCGCGGCGGAAGGTGCCAAAATGGAAGTGTTGACGACCAAAGAACAAAAGACGACCAAAAGTAAAGCCGGGGTGGCTTTCCCCCGTTACTTTACCGCTCGGCTCGAGCCTGGAAAGACCCCGTACGATGAAGTCCAGTGGGAGACGCGCACCGCCTCCATCGGCAACGACAAAGGCGCCACCATCTTTGAACAGCGCGACGTCGAAGTCCCCGTGGACTGGTCTCAGACCGCCACCAATATCGTCGCCAGCAAGTATTTCTATGGCAAGCTGGGCTCCCCGGACCGGGAGACCAGCGTTGCGCAGCTCGTGCAGCGCGTGGTCGATACCATCGCCGGCTGGGGTTTGAAGGGCGGCTACTTCCATTCCCACGAAGACGGCGAAAATTTCCGCGCCGAACTCGCCCACCTGATGCTCACCCAGAAGGCCTGCTTCAACTCGCCGGTCTGGTTCAACGTGGGTGTCAAAGAGACCCGCGGCTACGGCTGGATCCACGACGAAAGCACCGATAGCATCCAGAAGCTCGAGTCCGGGGTGATGCGCCCGCAGTGCTCCGCCTGCTTCATCGTCTCCGTCAAGGATTCACTCGAGTCCATCCTGGACCTCGCCAAGACCGAGGGCATGCTGTTCAAGTGGGGTTCCGGCACTGGTTCCAACCTCTCTACCCTACGCGAAGAGGATGCCGTGCTCTCGGGCGGCGGCCGCGCCTCCGGCCCGCTTTCTTTTATGAAGGGCTTCGACGCTTTCGCCGGCGTCATCAAGTCCGGCGGTAAGACCCGGCGCGCCGCCAAAATGGTCATTCTCAACGCCGACCATCCCGACATCGAGGCATTCATCTGGTGCAAGGCCAAGGAAGAGAAGAAAGCCTACACCCTCGTGGAGGCCGGCTATGACGCCTCCCTCGACGGCGAGGCTTACAGCTCCATCTTTTTTCAGAACGCCAACAACTCCGTGCGCGCCACCGACGAGTTCATGCAGGCTGTCAGCGAGGAGCGCGACTGGTGGACCAAATCCGTCGTCACCGGCCAGCCCGTCAAGCGCTACAAAGCCCGCGACCTGTTGCGCGCCATCTCCGAAGCCACCCACCAGTGCGGCGACCCGGGCATGCAGTTCGATACCACCGTCAACCGTTGGCATCCCTGCAAGAACACCGCCCGCATCAACGCCTCGAATCCCTGCTCGGAGTATATGTTCCTGGACGATTCGGCCTGCAACCTCTCGTCCCTGAACCTGATGAAGTTCGTCGGGCCCGGCGGGCAGTTCGATGTCGAGGCCTTCCGCCACGCCGTGGACACCATGATCCTGGCGCAGGAAATCATCGTCGATAACGCCAGCTATCCCACCGAGAAGATCGCCCGCAATTCGCACGATTTCCGGCCTCTGGGGCTGGGATTCGCCAACCTGGGCGCCCTTTTGATGTCTTTCGGCATCCCCTACGACAGCGATCAGGGCCGCGACCACGCCGGCGCCATCACCGCCATCATGTGCGGCCAGGCCTACCTCACCAGCGCCCGCATCGCCGAGGCCATCGGCCCTTTCCCGCGCTATCCCGAAAACCAGCAGCCTTTTCTGGAAGTGATCCGCATGCATCGCGACGCGGTCAGCCGCATCAACAGCCGCAACATATCGGCGGACCTGGCGCAGGGCGCCGCCCGCTGCTGGGATGAGGCTCTCGAACTCGGCCGCCGGGTGGGCTACCGCAACGCCCAGGTCACCGTCATCGCGCCCACCGGCACCATCGGCTTCATGATGGATTGCGACACCACCGGCATTGAGCCTGATCTCGCCCTGGTCAAGTACAAAAAACTGGTGGGCGGCGGCGTCATCAAGATCGTCAACAACACCGTGCCCCAGGCCCTCATCAAGCTGGGCTACACCCCGGACCAGGTCGAGGCCATCGTCAGCCATATCGACTCCACCGGCACCATCGAGAGCGCGCCGCACCTGAAGCCCGAGCACCTGCCCGTCTTCGATTGCAGCTTCCGGCCGCAGAACGGCACCCGTTCCATCCACTACATGGGCCACCTGCGCATGATGGCCGCCGTGCAGCCGTTCATCTCCGGCGCCATTTCCAAGACCATCAATATGCCCGAGGAGTCCACGGTCGAGGACATCATGGAGGCCTACACCGAAAGCTGGCGCTTGGGACTGAAAGCAGTGGCCATCTACCGCGATAACTCCAAGAAGGTGCAGCCGCTCAGTTCCGGCTCCGGCAGCAAGGCCGAAAAGAAGGCCGCGGCCTCAGCGCCGGCTACCGAGAAGGTGGTCTATCGCCCGGTGCGCCGCAAACTGCCCGACGAGCGCCGCTCCATCACCCACAAATTCTCCATCGGCGGCCATGAAGGCTATATCACCGTCGGCATGTATGACGACGGCATGCCCGGCGAGATCTTCATCACCATGGCCAAGGAGGGCTCTACCATCTCCGGGCTGATGGACAGCTTCGCCACGGCCATCAGCTTCGCGCTGCAATATGGCGTGCCTCTGAAGTTCCTGGTGGATAAATTCGCCCACGTGCGATTCGAGCCCAGCGGCTGGACCGGCAACCCGCAGGTGCCTTACGCCAAGTCCATCATGGACTATATCTTCCGGTGGCTCGGCGCCAAGTTCCTGGGCCCCGAGTACGCCGTCTCCGAAGCCGGCGAAACCATGACCCTGCGGCCCACCGAGGCTGACCCGCAGCAGGAACTGCCCTTCGCCGCCTCCACGCCGGATGCTCCCCTGTGCGCCGAGTGCGGTTCCATCATGACGCGGAACGGAAGCTGCTACAAATGCGGCAACTGCGGCGGTACCAGCGGCTGCAGTTAATGATGCGCCTGGCTCCCCTGCTGGCCGGGGTGCTCCTGCTCTGCGGATGCGCGGACCGGAAGACCTCCGGGCCGCGTATTCTGCGCGTATCCGTCGCTGCCGATCAGGAGTTTCGGAACCGCTCGGACTGGGAAAAAATCATCCGCTCCCGTTTCGAAACCATCGGCCCACACTGGGAACGGCAATTCGGCATCCGCTGGGAGGTAGCGGTCGTCAATGCCTGGGTTTCGCAGAACGGTGTGGATGCTCAACGGCTCTGCGCGGCCCTGCGCGGGGGCACTTCCGGGCCGGACGCCATCATGCTGGGCATCTCCGGCCAGCCGGCCCCCACTGACTCGTTGGGATTCGCGGCCCCCTTTTCCTCCGTGCTGCTGGTCTACGATTTTCCCAAAGCGCCGGAGAGCCAAAACGCCGCCATCCTCTCGCATCAACTTGCCGGGCTGTTCGGCGTCTGGGACTCTGCCACCCGCCCCACATCGCTGGACTTCGATCCGCAAGCCGCGGAGGTCATCCGGCTTACCCGCAATGTGGACTTTCAGGCCGGAATTCGCGGCATGGATGCAGCCCTGCTGAAAAGGCTGGACAGTCTGTACACCGCCACCCAGGGTCCTCCCACCGGCAACCCCGTCCAAGTGGCTCGCATGCGCGCCGGCGAGGATCTGATCGCCGCGCGGAGCCCGGGAGCGGCCCTGGAGATGCTCCGCCAGGCGGCTGCCGCCGATCCGAATAACCCTCGCCTGCACACCGATATCGCCCTGGCATTGGTGGCCGTAAACGAACTACCCTCCGCGATCCAGGAATTCCGGCAGGTGGTGCGCCTGGAGCCCCAGTCCGCCCCGGCTCACGCCAACCTGGGTTCCCTGCTCACCCGCATCGGCAACTGGCAGGAGGGTAACGCCGAAATCCGCAAAGCCGTGGAGCTCAATCCGCGCGACGCCAGCCTGCATTTCACCCTGGCGAGCGCCCTGCTGCACACCCCCGGACAATACGACGCCGCGATCGCCGAGATCCGCGAGGGCCTGCGCCTGGATCCACAGTCTCCCGTGGGCAAGGCCATGTTGGAGAGCGCCCAGCGGACTCGCGCCGGGGTGCCAAAATAAAGCATTCCCCCGGCGGCGGCGCAGATCCCAGGGTTTGATATCATTCCGGCATGCGCCGCCGTGGCTTTCTCTCTTTGCCTTCCCTGGTGCTGGCGGCGCAGGCGCCGCGGCCCGCCGGGCGCATGAAGATCACGGGGATCCGGGTGGTCCCGCTGCGCGTGCTGAAAGACGCGGGCTGGATTGAGCCCGCGTGGAACCCGGGCGGACGCATGAACTTTCATGTGGGCGGCGGATCGTATGTCGAGATCCGCACGGACCAGGGGCTCACGGGCATCGGGCCGGGCATGCAGCCGGACCTGCTGCCCGCCATCCAGGCGCAGCTCATCGGCAAAGATCCCTTCGACACCGAACTGCACAACGCGCACTTGCGCTACTATGCGGCCGGCCAGCCCTACCGCGGCAGCGCGGGCGTGGACATCGCGCTGTGGGATCTGATCGGCAAGGCCTGCGGACAGCCGCTCTACAAGCTGTGGGGCGGCGTGAAGGACGCCGTGCCGGCCTACGCCAGCATGATCCAACTCTCGACGCCCGAGGAGCGCGCCCGCATGGCCGCTTCGCTGGCGCACGAGGGCTGGCAGGCCATCAAGCTGCGCCTGCACTATCCCACGCTGCGGGAAGACATCCGTCTGGTGGAGACGGTGCGCAAAGCGGTGGGCGACGGCATGACCATCATGGTGGACGCCAACCAGGCGCAGTCTTCCGGAGATTGGCAGCCGGGCGTGCGGTGGGACTTCCGGCGGGCCGTGGAGACGGCGCGCGAACTCCAGCGCCTGAACTGCTACTGGCTGGAAGAGCCGCTGCCGCGCTACGCCTTCGACCGCCTGGCGGAGCTGAACCGCCTGGTGGAGATCCCCATCGCGGGCGGCGAGAACAACCGCGGCCTGCACGAATTTCTGGCCATGCTCGAGCAGGGCGTGTACGACATCGTGCAGCCGGAGAGCATGGTCATGGAGGGCGCCACCGGGTTGCGTAAGATCGGCGTGCTGGCCGAGGCCTTCGGCAAGCGCATCGTGCCGCACCACGGCGGCGGGGACCTCGGTACCGTTGCGCACCTGCACCTGGTGGCCTCCTGGCGCCACGCGCCGTACCTGGAACTGCTGCACGATCCTCCCGTCGGCTCCTACCGGCACCGTTTCGCCATCATGCGGAATCCACCGCTGGTGGACGCCCGCGGCATGCTACGCCTGCCGCCGGGGCCGGGCCTCGGTGTGGAGATCAACCCTGAGCTACTATAGTCTTCGTCATCCCATGAAACCGATACTACTGGCTCTGATTTGCGGCGCGCTGGCCTGGGGGCAGGCGTCTCATCCGCGCATCCTGGACGCGCACGTGCACCACAACGGCGACCCCGCCTTCCTCCCGAAGCTGGTCGAGAAACTGGAGGCGCATGACGCCGCGGCGCTTCTCCTGGTCCAGCCGAAAGATCTGGAGAGCGTCAGGCAGTTTATGGCGCAGCACCCCGGGCGGCTGATCGGCCTGGGGCAGATCAAGCTGGACGACCCGCAGGCCGTGGCGCTGGTAGACCGCTTCCACGCCGCGGGCTTCAAGGGCCTGGGCGAGCTCACGGGACCCAAGGCGGACTACCACGACAAGCGCTACTGGCCGGTCTACCGGGAGGCGGAAAAGTATCACATGATCCTGCTGTTCCACACGGGCATCGTGAACCGGCAGCACCCGGAGATCCCCAGCGACGTGAGCAGCGACCGCATGCGCGCCTCCACGCTGGACAATATCGCGAGGCAATTTCCGAAGCTGACTATCATCGGCGCGCACCTGGGCAACCCGGACTATGCCTGGGCCGCGGAGATCGCGCGTTGGAACCCCAACCTGTACTTCGACGTATCGGGCTCCACGCTGATCAAGAAGCAGGAGGACTACACCTTCTTCAAGTCCATTTTCTGGTGGTCCGGAGTGGTCAGCCCGCACACGCCCAAAGGCGGCCCCAGCGCGTTTGAGAAGTTGGTGTTCGGCTCGGACGTGTTCGGCGGCGACCTGGAAGAAATGGACCTCGAACTGGAGCGCTACCAGAAGATGCTGGACGCCTGCGGGGTCTCGAAAGAGGCGCAGGCGAATATTTTCGGCGGCACCATGTGGCGTGTGCTGGAAAGGCAGTAAGCAGGCAAACCATCGATGTCATTCTCGCTGTCTTCGCTCAAAAACGGAGCCGCCCCGTGAGATGATGTAGCAATAGGCGATGAGCATTTACGACACGATCGGCGTCCGCACAATCATCAACGCGAAAGGCACATCCACACGCGTGTCCGGCGCGCTGCTGGCGCCCGAAGTCACGGCGGCCATGCAGGAGGCCGCGCAGTATTGCGTCGACATGGCCGAGATTCAGGCGGCCGCGAGCAAGATCATCGCTGGTGTGACGGGCGCCGAAGCAGGCATCGTCACCTCGGGCGCCGCGGCCGGACTCCTGCTGGGCACCGCCGCCTGTGTGGCGGGCCTCGACCCGGCCAAAATGGCGCGCCTGCCCGACACCACCGGCCTGAAGAATGAAGTGGTGATGGTGCGCAGCCAGCGCAATGAGTATGACCACGCCATCCGCTCGGCCGGTGTCCACATTGTAGAGGTCGGTTTGCCCGACCGCGTTGCGGGTGCGGGCATCCGAGACGCCGAGCCGTGGGAGATCGCCGCCGCCGTAACCGAGCGCACCGCCGCCATCGTCTATGTGGCCAACGCGAGCGCTCGCCCCGCGATCGAAGAGGTAGCGCGCGTGGCCAATTCCAAACACGTGCCGCTGCTCGTCGATGCGGCCGCGCAACTGCCGCCCGCCGCCAATCTCCGCCGCTTCCTCGCGGCGGGGGCCGACCTGGTGGCCTTTTCAGGCGGGAAAGCAATCAGCGGCCCGCAAGGTTCCGGCATCCTCTGTGGCGGGCGCGACCTCATTATGTCGGCGATACTTCAGCAACTTGACCTGGACATCGCCTGGGAGCAATGGTCGCCCCCCCCGAGTCTGATCGACAAAAACCGGCTGTCAGGACTGCCCCCGCACGGCATCGGCCGGCAGTGCAAGGTGGGTAAGGAAACTATCGTGGGCCTCCTGGTGGCGCTTCGCCGCTTCCTCGCTGAGAATGAGCAAGCCCGCCATGACCGCTTGCTCGGCCTGGTGAAGCGGCTCGATTCGGCCACCGGCTCCTTACGCAACGCGCGGACTGAAGTGCGCACCGGAGGCGCGACACCCAAATTCATCCTCACGCTCGAGCGCGGGTTCAAAATGACCGGCATGGACGTCTGTATTGCGCTGCAAGACGGCAGCCCGTCTATCCACGTGGATCCTTCGCAGGCTTACAGCGGCATCATCGGCTTTAGCCCTGCCTGCTTGCGTCCGGAAGACCCAGACGCCATCGGCCGCAGGCTGCGGGAACTGATCGGATAGCACGAACTCTCCGCGCGATAGAGGGAGTCATCTCGTAGGTCTGCTGATTCAGCGGACCATCAGCGCGGGCAGGTCGCCAATGCCGTTAGCCCGGCTTTCGCAGTTCAAGGCCGTTTTCGGCTCTAGCGCCAGAAAATTCCTTTTGCTTTCAACGTCGCCTCCGCCAAAATTGGCCGAAACAGGCCAGGTGAAGACCTTGCCTCTTTTCTGAGCAAT
>Ga0209581_1000516_pt1 | contig 79728 bp, 66 predicted proteins | sample Coa_R2_FD_187160 | JGI IMG/M metagenome (GOLD analysis project Ga0209581, IMG submission 187160) | Surface soil microbial communities from Centralia Pennsylvania, which are recovering from an underground coalmine fire - Coalmine... | ecosystem: Environmental > Terrestrial > Soil > Unclassified ...
ATTGCTCAGAAAAGAGGCAAGGTCTTCACCTGGCCTGTTTCGGCCAATTTTGGCGGAGGCGACGTTGAAAGCAAAAGGAATTTTCTGGCGCTAGAGCCGAAAACGGCCTTGAACTGCGAAAGCCGGGCTAAGTGGCCGTTTTGGATCAGCGTTCCGCGCCACCTGATGAATACCTGGGAAGCAAATGCTTCTGGATCTTTCCCAGGGCCGTGCGGGGCAGCTTTTCCACGGCAAGGAAGGCACGGGGAATTTTAAAAGAGGCCAGTTTTTCGCGGCAGCGCCGCTCGAGAGTTTGGGGTTCGAAGGGGCCGCGAGGCACCAGGTAGGCGACGGGAACCTCTCCCCGGAGGCGGTCGGACGCGCCGACCACGGCGGCTTCCGCGACTTCGGGCTGTTCCAGCAGGAACTCCTCGATTTCGCGCGGGTAGATGTTGAAACCGCCGGAGATGATGAGATCACTCATGCGGCCACGCAGGGTGTAGTAGCCGTCGGGGGAGCGCACGGCCAGGTCGCCGGTACGGAAGTAGCCGTCGGCGAAGGCGGCGCGGGTGGCGTCCTCGCGTCGCCAGTAGCCCGCAAAGACGTTCGGTCCTCGCAGATAGAGTTCGCCGGTCTCGCCGTCCGGAACAGGCCGGCCTTCAGCGTCCAGGCAGCGCACGGAGACGCCCGGCAGGGGAAGGCCCACGGTACCGGGGCGGCGCTCGCCGGCGTACGGGTTGCTCAGGTTCATGAGCGTCTCGCTCATGCCGTAGCGTTCCAAGATGGTGTGTCCAAACAGGGTGCGGAATTCTTCCAGGACTTGGCCAGGAAGCGGCGCCGAGCCGGAGACGAACAGGCGCATCGAGGCGCCGATACGGCAGGCCGCATCCGGCGATGTCTCCAGCAGGCGCACGTAGATGGTGGGCACGCCGAAGAACAGCGTCGGCTGGAAATCCAGGAAGGTTTCGACGGCGGTTTGATACTCGAAGCGCTCCAACAGGCGCATGCGGCAGCCGCTCATCAACCAGCAGTGCAGGCCGTTGCCGAGGCCATGAACGTGAAACAGCGGCAGCGGGAGCAGGAAGCGATCGGCGCTCGAGATCTGCCAGCAGGCCAGCAAATTCACGGCATTCGAGGCGAAGTTGTGGTGAGTCAGGATGGCGCCCTTGGAAGTTCCCGTGGTGCCGGAAGTGTAGACGATAGCGGCGGGCGAGTCCCCGGTAAGGGCCGGCTGGGGGGGCGCGGGCCAAGGCTGGCTGGCGGCGCGGGCCAGATCGGCGGCCTGCCAAACCTCCGTGAGGGAGGGCGCGGGACAGGGAAATTCGCCCGCGGCCACCACGGCTTTGGGTTCGGCGTCCCGCAGGATGTGGCCGGCTTCGCGTTCGCGGTAGAGGATGTTGATCGGAACGAAGATCACGCCCAGGCGCACGCAGGCCAGGTAGAGATCGATCAGCTCCACGCAATTAGACAGATACACACACAGGCGGTCGCCTTCGCGCAGGCCGCGGGTGGTGAGCAGGGAGGCCATGTTTTCAGCGCGCGCTCCGATCTCGCCGAAGGTAAAGGTGCGGCCCTGGAATTCGAGCGCCGGAGCGTCACGGCGCCCCGCCAGAGAGAGTTGAAAAAGTTGAGTCAGATTCACGGCTTCTCTTGGATATCCAGCGTACCGCCGCAGGCCAGCAGGGTGAACAGACCCAGAGCTAGGAAGCCGGAATGGAAGCTTCCGGTCCAGTCGGCGAGGCGGCCGACCAGGGGAGCGCCAACCAGGATCATGAGAATGCCCAGCATGTTGACCAGGCCCATAGCGGCCCCGGCGCGGCCGGGATACAGGGCCGCGGCCCGGTTGAACAGGGCGGCGTAGGGCAATCCGCAGCCCGTGCCTAGTAACAGGACGGCGGCCAGGGCCAGGGCCAGGGTTGTGGCCGGCGCGGCCAGAAGGAAACAGCCCCCGGCACTCGCCAGCAGGCTGGTCCGGAGCAGGCGCCGCACACCCAGGCGCGGCACCAGCGAACCGCCCAGTGGCCGGGTGACGATCCCCAGTAACAGGATCAGCGAGCCTGCCAGGCCGGCGCGCGCGGCGGACAGCCCCAGGTCCGTGCGCAGGAGCATCGAAATCCACGAACCGGCCACGATGACCAGGCCGAAAGAGGCCATCTGGATCCATCCCAGTGCCCAGAGGCGGCGATCGGCCAGCATCCCGCCAAAACTGGAAGGGGCATGTCTGGTAGCGGGCGGCCGGGGTGCCCCGAGCATCCAGGCTATCAGCACCACGGCGGCGACCGTGGCCGTGGCAAAGAAGGCGCTGCGCCATCCGAAAGCGGCCAGGTGTGGGAGGGCGAAGATCACGAAGCCCGAGCCAAGCAGGATGGACCCGCCGTAGAGCCCCTGTACCAGGTGCAGGCGCGCCCCGGAAAACATGCCCGCGATGTAGCGCGCCCCTGCCACAAAGGATACCCCCGTGCCGAGCCCGACGAAGATTTTCCAGAACAGCAGTTGCCAGTAGGCCTCCGAGAAGCCGATGCCGAAGTTGCCAATGCAGACGATCGCCATCGCGGTGGCGAGCACACGTGCGGCGCCCAGACGGTCGGCCAGTAGGCCGCCGGGAATCTGCATGACGGCGTGCGTGAGGAAGATGCCCGTGGTAAGCAGGCCGGCCAGGGCCTGGCTGAAGTGGAATTGCGCGATCAGCGCAGGGACCACCGGCGCGTGATTGGTGTAGTTCGCCGAAAAGGCGAAGCCTACCGCGCACACACACACCAGGGCCAGGCGATAGTTGACGGGCATGGGGCGATTATATCCTGGCTAGTCACAACGCCCCGCGACAGCACCTTCGCCGCCGTTCACTTCTGGAGCAGGAAATTGCCCACCAGCATGGCGTCGATACCGGAGGAGTAGAAGCTACGTACGGCGTCGCGCGGCGTGCACACCAGGGGCTCGCCAAACAGGTTGAAGGAGGTATTGTAGAGCACCGGCAGGCCGGTAGCTTTGCCGGCGGCGTGCAGGAGCTTCCAATAGAGCGGATTGTCTTCCTGGGCGACCACGTGGACGCGGATCAGGTCGCTCGCGAGGAGAGCGCTTTCGAAGCGGCCGCGCCAGGCCGGGCGCACATGGCCAACGGTGGCGAGAAAACGCGCGTTGGGACCAACCTCGAAGTATTCGGCAGCCAGTTCGGCGGGCACCGAAGCCGCGAACTTCCGGAAAGACTCCCGATGTTTGATGTAGGCGTTCAGGTTCTCGGTGGAATAGGGATCGAGCGGCGAAGCCAGGATGCTGCGATTGCCCAGGGCGCGGGCGCCGAACTCCATGCGCCCCTGCATCCAGGCGACAATGCGGTTCTCGCTGAGCTGCGCTACGGCGGTCTCAATAACTTCCTCGGTCGTGAGGCAATACCGGAACCTGAGCTTGCAGTTTTCGAGTACCTGTTTGACTTCTGCGGCAGCGTAGCTGGGCCCCAGGTACAGGTGGCGCATGGGGACGCGGGTGGTCTGCCCGTAGGTGGCATGCCAGGCATAGAGCGCCGCGCCCAGGGCGGTGCCGGCGTTCCCCGCGGCCGGCTGCACGAAGACCTGTTCAAAGCCGGAGCGCCGCTCGAGGGCGGAAACCAGCAGGGCGTTCAAGCCCAGTCCGCCGGCAAAGCACAGGTTGCGCCCACGCCCGGCCATTTCGATAATGGCGGCCTCCACGGTGCGCTGCAGGCCCGCGGCCAGGTGCGCGCGCAGTTGCTCGGGGATGGCGGCGGCGTCTTCCAGCCCCAGGCGTTGGAAGAACCGGGCGCCGAAACCGCCGTGGGTCTGGCGCTCGGCGTCGAAGAAGGCCCGCTCCATGCGCGGCCAGCCGTCATCGTGGCGAGGCATCACGTCCGCAAAGAGCTCCAGATAGCGGTCGTCGCCGGCGGCGGAAAGCCACTGCACCTTGTGTTCCTCGCGGCCTGCGCGGAAGCCCAGCAACTCGGTAACGCAGCCGTACAGTTCGCCCAGCGAGTCGGGATAATAGGTCTCGCGCTCCAGCGTGAGCTGCGCGCCTTCGGCCCGCCACTTGGAGCCGCAGCGGAAATCGCCCATGCGGTCGAGCGTCAGCACGGTGGCTTCGTCGAACGGAGAGGCGTAATAAGCCGAGGCCGCGTGCGCGGTGTGGTGTTCCACCAGCACAATGCGGCTGCTGGGGAAACGCGCGCGCAGCCGCAGGTGGCGCTCGGCCTCCGGACCGGCCGAGATCGGCCGGGCGATGGCTACGCAATCCAGTCGTTCGGGCCTGGCGCCGGCCAACGACAGGCAGGCGGCCAGGGAGTGCTCGGGCAGGTCGTCTGAGGCGGCAGTCAGATCGCCCCGGCGGGTGAGCTTCGATTCTTCGATCGCGGCGACCAGTTCACCGTCCCTCAAGATAGCGCAGGCGGCGTCGCCCAGGATTCCTCCGATTCCAAGAATCAACATACATGTAGGCCTAGCCGACCTGCTCCTTTTGTGACTTTTCGATTTTGGCCCAGGTGTCGCGCAGGCCCACCGTGCGGTTGAACACCGGACGCTCCGGCGTGGAATCAGGATCCACGCAGAAGTAACCCAACCGCTCAAACTGGTAGTGGCTGAAGGGCGGCGCGCCGCGCAGGCCAGGCTCGACCTGGCAGCCGGTGAGGACTTCCAGAGACGTCGGATTCAGATTGGCGGTGAACTCCTGGCCTTCCTCCACTTCGTTGGGATTGGCCTTCGTGAACAGGCTGTCGTACAACCGTACCTCAGCGGCCACCGCGTGGGCGGCGGAAACCCAGTGGATGGTGGATTTCACTTTGCGGCCGTCCGGGGCGTTGCCGCCGCGCGTGGCCGGGTCGTAGGTGCAGCGAACCTCGATTACCCGGCCGGCCTCGTCTTTGACCACACCCGTGCAGCGGATGAAGTAGCCGTAACGCAGACGCACCTCGCGGCCCGGCGAGAGGCGGTAATACTGCTTGGGCGGATCCTCGCGAAAGTCCTCCTGCTCGATGTAGAGCACGCGGGAGAAGGGCACCCGGCGCGTGCCGGCGGAGGCGTCCTCCGGGTTATTGACCGCCTCCATCTCTTCCATCAGGTCCTCCGGGTAGTTCTCGATCACCACGCGCAAAGGCCGCAGCACGGCCATCACCCGCGGGGCGCGCTTGTTGAGGTCTTCCCGGACATGATGCTCCAGCAGGGAAAGCTCGATGGTGCCGTTGGTCTTCGAAACCCCGATGGCGGAGCAGAAATTGCGGATGGCTTCGGGAGTGTAGCCGCGGCGCCGAATGCCCGAAAGAGTGGGCATTCGCGGATCGTCCCAGCCCTTCACGTGGCCGTCCTGCACCAGCGTGAGCAGCTTGCGCTTACTCAGGAGGGTGTAGGTCAGGTTCAGGCGGTCGAACTCGATCTGCTGCGGGTGGTAAATGCCCAACTGGTCGAGATACCAGTCGTAGAGCGGGCGGTGGTCCTCGAACTCCAGCGTGCAGATGGAATGCGTGATGCCCTCGATGGAATCCGACTGGCCGTGCGTGAAGTCGTACATCGGGTAGATGCACCATTTGCCGCCGGTGCGGTGATGCTCGGCGTGCAGGATACGGTACATCACCGGGTCGCGCATATTCAGGTTGGGCGAGGCCATGTCGACCTTGGCGCGGAGCGTGCGGGAACCGTCCGGAAACTCGCCGGTCCGCATGCGCTCGAACAGGTCCAGGTTCTCTTCCACGGTGCGGTTGCGCCAGGGACTTTCGCGGCCGGGTTCGGTAAGCGTGCCGCGGTACTCCTTGATTTCCTGCGGGCTGAGATCGCAAACATACGCCTTGCCGGCACGGATGAGTTGTACGGCCCACGCGTACAACTGGTCGAAGTAATCCGAGGCATAGAAGAGCCGGTCCTCCCAGTCGAAGCCCAGCCATCGGACGCTGTCGATGATGGATTCGACGTACTCGGTTTCTTCCTTGCACGGGTTGGTGTCGTCAAAGCGCAGATTGCACTTGCCGCCGAACTCGGCCGCCAGGCCGAAGTTCAGGCAGATGGATTTGGCATGGCCGATGTGCAAATAGCCATTGGGCTCCGGCGGAAAGCGCGTGTGCACACGCGCGCCGAAGCGGCCAGTCTCGTTATCCCGGAGGATCATCTCTCGGACGAAGTTGGAAGGTCCGTTGCGTGTCTTTGGAGCTTCCAGGTCTGAATTTGACGTAGTCATCTCTGCTTTCCTCAATTCCCGCGCCCCGGCTTCGCGACGGAGCCTACCGCAGTTTTTCGATAGCCTGGCGGATCCGCTGGAGGCAGGTTTCCCGGCCCAGCACTTCCAGCGTCTCAAACAGCGGGGGCGCGGTTTTGCGCCCGCAAACCGCCACGCGGATGGGCAGGAACATCTGTCCCGTCTTGATCCCCAACTGCTGGGCTGCGGCGCGCAAGGTGTTTTCCAGGGCGGCGTGGGTGAAGTCAACGGCCGACAAGACCTCCAGGGCGTGCTGTAAGACCTTCAAGGCCATGGCCTTATCGCCCTTCTGCGGGATAAGCTCTTCGGCCAGGTAGGGCGCCAGCGCGTCTTGGAAAAAGAAATCGGCTGCGGTCGCCACGTCAGTCAAGAGTTTGATGCGCTCGCGGATGAGCGGCGTCACCTGCCGCATCTTCTCCGCTTCGGCGCGGAATCCGGCGGCGCGGGCAAAGGGCAGCAGGCGCCCGGCCAGTTCCTCCACCGGCAACGCGCGGATGTGTTCCGCGTTTAGCCACACGGCCTTGGGGTCAAACGGGTCGTCCTCGGTGAAATTGACCACCGCGTTCGAGCGGTTGATGCCCTCGAGCGTAAATGCGTCCACCAGGTCCTGCCGGCTCATCTGCTCGCGGTCGTCCTTGGGAGACCAGCCCAGCAGGCACAGAAAGTTTACGAAGGCGTGCGGCAGGAAGCCGCGGTCGCGGTAGGTGGTGACGCTGACCACCGGGCCGTGGCGGCGCTTGGAAAGCTTGGCGCCGTCCGGGGCTACCAGCAGCGGCAGGTGCGCAAACTCGGGCGGCTCGTGGCCCGCGGCGCGGAAGATCAGGATGTGCTTGAAGGTGTTGGTGAGATGGTCCTGGCCGCGGATGATGTGGCTGATGCGCAGGTCGGCGTCATCGGCGCAGGAGGCCAGGTGGTAAGTGGGCGTGCCGTCACTGCGGAGCAGGGCGAAGTCCTCGATATCGGCTGTGGACTTGGACTGCTCGCCGTAGACTGCGTCGCGGAAGCGAATGTCACACGGACCTTCGCGCGGCACGCGGAAGCGCAGCACGAACGGTTCGATCTTCGCGCGGTGATCGCTCTCTTCCCGCGGCATGTCGCGCATGCCGGGGTTGCACAGCCAAGTCCCGTTAGCTCCTGATCTTTCGGAATCTTCGTTTCCCGCCGGCGTGAAATCGCGGTAGGCCAGCCCACGCTCGAAAATGGCCTGTGCCGTCCGCCGGTGCAGGTCCAGCCGTTCGGACTGGTGGTACAGTTCGTCCCACCCCAGATCCAGCCAGTTGAGGCCCTCGAAGATCGAATCCAACGACTGCTGCGTGTTCCGCTCCACGTCGGTATCGTCGATGCGCAGGATCATCGTGCCATGGTGATGGCGGGCGTACAGCCAGTTGAAAATGAAAGTGCGCGCGCTGCCGATGTGCAAGAAGCCCGTGGGGGAAGGAGCGAAACGAACGCGAGGCATCAAAAGCCCAGTATAACAAGTGGAAGCTGGCTTCCAGGCTGTTCTACAATGGCCCACGCATGCGAATCACAGCTATCGACACATACATCGCGGGGAATCCGTGGAAGAACTGGGTGTTCGCCAAAGTGTCCACCGACGAGGGCATTCACGGGGTCGGCGAAGGCACGCTGAACTACTTCGGGCGAACCGTGGAGACGGCAATCCAGGAACTGAAACCACTCATTATGGGCATGGATCCGTTCCAGGTGGAGGTAATCAGCCAGCGGTTGGTGCGGGACGTTTACTCGGAAGGGGCGCAGATCCACATGTGCGCCGTGGCGGCGATTGAAATCGCCTTGTGGGACATCATCGGCAAGGCGTGCAACCAGCCCATTTATAACCTATGGGGCGGGCGCTGTAACGAAAAGCTGCGGGCCTACGCCAACGGCTGGTACCGGGGGCCGCGTACCCCGGAAAGCTTCGCCGAGAAGGCCGCCAGAGTGGCCAAGCGTGGCTACACGGCCATGAAGTTTGATCCCTTCGGCGACACCTGGCGGGTGCTGCCGCGCTACGAATTCGATCTTTCCGTAGACATCATCCGAGCGGTACGCGACGCCGTGGGACCTTCGGTGGATCTGTTGATCGAAGGCCACTGCCGGTTCAACCCGGCCACCGCCATCGAGTTCGCCGAGGCCATTCACCCGTTCCGGCCCATGTGGTTCGAAGAACCGGTGCCGCACACGAACATCCCGGCCATGGTGGAGGTGGCGCGGCGCAGTCCGGTGCCTATCGCCACCGGCGAGAGCCTTTCCAGCAAGCAGCAATTTGCGGAGCTGTTGCAATCGGAGGCGGTCCATATCCTTCAGCCGGAACCGCTCAACCTGGGGGGCCTATTCGCGGCCCGCAAAATTGCGGACATGGTAGATGCGCATTTCGGCATGATCGCACCGCATAGTGCGCAGGGTCCCATCTGCTCGGCGGCCTGTGTGCAACTCAACGCTTCCCTCCCGAATTTTCTAATTCACGAGATTTTCGATGAATTCAACGAGCCGTGGGAACGCGAGATCGTGACCAACCCGGTGCATGTGGAGGATGGGTACATCGAGGTTCCGGAGCGTCCCGGGCTGGGCGTGGATTTGAATATCGCGGAAATTCTTAAACATCCGTACCAGCAGGAGAATTATTTGCCGCTATTCAAGCCCGGGTGGGAGCGGCGCGAACGGCAGGCCGTGTAATTTTCGCCCGGTCGCGGTCGAAAAAACCGTGTAAAAGCGGCGCGGTGCAGCGGCCGTCGCGGCATTTCCTCTTTGTTTGCAGTGTGGCAAGGCTCGTGCACGTAAAGACCACAGTTGAAGTGGCGCAAAAGCCGGCGGCCGCGCCCGAATCTTGACGGTTCGAAGGCGCGGACGCCGGTTTCTAATTGGCGGACTGAATCGGGATGCCTGCCCCCGCGAGGGTGGCTTCCACGTCCGGCGGCTGCAGACGCGTGGCATCATACTCCACTGCAAGGCCTTCCAACGAGGTGTCCAGCTGGATCCTGAAAATCCCGTACTTGGAGTGCAGGTTTTCGAGGCGGCTGAAGTCGTTGTCGTTGAGCGGCTTGCGTAAGCGGAAGTGAATCTGCACTTTAGTCATCCAGATACAGGATACCAGAGGCGTCAGCCGCGCTTCGGCGCGTTTTCGACCCTGAGGTTGTTGGTCACCGCGCCGAAACTGAGCCCGGCGCCGTTGGCGCGCAGACCGGCAATGTTCTTGTCAGTTTCGCTCGCGACCACGCCTTCCAGCGTGACGTGCCCGTTATCCACGATGATGTGAATCGAAGGCAGCGCTCCCATCCCGTAGCGGTACAGTTGCGGGTCGCGATAGATGGCCCGGGCCACCTGAAACCGCAGGCGGTTGTCAAAATCCGAAATCGGCAGTACCTTCAGGTCATTGGTGACGCTGGTGACGCCCGGAAGGCGTTGCGCGATCCGGCCCAGGTCGACTTTCTTCCAGGGCTGAGTCACCTCGCCCAACAGCTCCGCCTGGCCGTTGTGCACCTGCAACCTGATGTTGTCAAAGATCGTATAGTACGGATACATCCGAACTTCGTGTGCCAATTTCTGCCCGATCTCCGCATCCGTTGCGGCACCCGGGGTGTCCGCGGTGGCGCCAGCGATTCCCAGCCCGAACAGAGCCACCGCCATCAGTAGCTTGGTACCCAGTTGAAGTCTCATTTCCACAGCCTCCACTTTTCATTACGCGAGAGACCGGGAATCGGACGGTAAGGATTCGTAAAGACCCACATGATTGTGGTTCTACTACTCGGGAAGATCGTGCTCCCCGTGCAGCTCGGCTACCAGACGGTCGATCAGGGCCTTTTGTCCGTAGTCGAACTCCGTGCGTAGCCCGCCTGGCTCGTGGGCCTCCAGCCAGGCACGCAGAAGATCCGTGAGCGGCTTTTCGAGCGCCTCCTCGGCACCGGGCTCGAAGCGCAGCGGGATTTCGGAGCGGTTAATAGCGGCTTGGATCAAATCATGAAACTTCATGTGACCTCCGTATGATGGTTCACCGGGCCCGCCCCGTGTCCCAGGCCAGGGTTGGTCCGGATCGCTTCGGTAATAAATCTCTTGGCCCGGGCAACTGCCGCGGCGAGAGAAAACCCCTGGGCGAGCGAGGCGGTAATGGCCGCTGAGTAGGTGCAGCCGGTGCCATGCGTGTGGGGTGTCTCCAGGCGGGGGGCCGGAAATTCGTGCCAGTCGCCGCCGTCGAACAGGAGATCCGTGGCAGCCCCGGCCAGGTGACCGCCTTTGATCAGGACAGCATGCGCACCGGCCTTATGCAGGCGCAGGGCGGCGGCGTGCATGCCGGCAAGGTCAAGCACAGGCATGCCGGCCAGGACCTCGGCTTCCGGCAGGTTCGGCGTGATCAGGGCGGCGCGCGGGAGAAGCTGTTCGCGGATCGCGGCGATGGCCTCCCCATTCGCCAGCGGGCGGCCGTGCTTGCTGATTATGACCGGATCGACCACCAGGGGGAAGGTAAAATCGCGGGCGGCCGCGGCCACCGCTTCGACGATCGCCCGGCTCCCCAGGGCCCCGGTTTTGGCCGCCCGCGGGGGGATATCCGCCAGCACGGCACGAAGCTGCGCGGCCACCAGGCCTGCCTCCAAACATTCCACGCGTTCCACCGAAACCGTGTTTTGCACGGTGATCAGGGTGATGACGGCCTCTCCGTACACGCCGAACTGGTGGAAGGTTTTCAGGTCCGCCTGAATGCCGGCGCCCCCACTGGGATCCGAACCGGCAATCGTCAGAGCCACTGCGCGCATCCGTCCCAGCATATCAGCCGGAAGCGGCGGCCACTCCGGCCTACTTCACGGCCAAAGTGACGCCGCTCTGGCTGGTGGCGCCGCCCACGGTGAGCACTACGGCGAGATTCCCGGTAGGCACGAATCCGCTGGGGACGCGGGCATTGATTTGCAGGAGCCCCACGAATCCCGGGGCGCTCCCGGCAAACAGAATCTCAGCGGGATTGTTGCCGATGCGCAGCGAAATGGGCGCGGCCGGCCGGGGCAGGGGAGCGGCGGCCGGCTCGCCGCTGACCGAAGGCGGCCAAGTCTGGCCCACGCCGGTAGCGAACAGCGTGATCACCGAACCGCGCGAGGCCGCGGCCGACTCCGAATTCAGCGTACCATCCTCGTTGAGGGCCACCACCGGGCCGGCGCCGTTGGCTGCTGTAAACAGGCCGGGCGCGACATCCGCCACGGGCCACGTGGTGCGCACGCGAGTGGCATTCTGGTACTGGATTTCAAGCTGCACGCTCGGCTGCCCGGCAACGCTGTAGGGCACCTGGGCGTTGACCTGTTTGTCCTGCGCGTAGAACAACGGCGCCGGGCGGCCATCAAACAGCACCCGGGTATTCCCCAGCAAGGTATCTACCAGTCCGAAGGCGTTCAGGCCCGCCTGAACGCCGCGCTCGGGCCCGATGCCCGCGGAGAAAAGGGAAACGATCTCTCCGGGTGCCACGGGGCCTGGCAGCATGCTCGCGGCGTTCAGGACGGCTACGTCCGCTGTGGGAGCGGGTTCCTCAATACTGGCCGGGGGCTGGGTGTCCGGTGTGAGCCGGCGCACCCGGTGGTTGCGACTGTCAGCCACGTAAAGGTTTCCGGAGGCGTCCAGGGCCAAGCCCAGCGGGGTGTCCAACTGGGCGAGAGCTGCCGGGCCGCCATCGCCCGCGAACCCGGGTGCTCCGACTCCAGCTACCGTGGACGTCCCGCCGCCGGGCACGATCATGCGGATGCAGTGATTGCCCGTATCGGATATAAAGATTCGGCCAGAGGTATCCACGGCTAGCCCGCCCGGAGATTGCAGGCGCTCGTCGCCGCCGCTACCCACCAACGTGCGGATGACCCCGGAGGCATCCACGAGCCGCACGCGGTGGTTGGCGGTATCGGCAATATAGAGATTTCCGGCGGCGTCCGCAGCGATACCGGAGGGTTCGTTCAGGCGCGCCAGGATGGCTGGCCCCCCGTCTCCCGTATCGCCCCGCAAACCCGTGCCGGCCACCACCGTGGCCAGGCCGGAGGGTGCCAGTTGCAGGATACGGTGGTTGAGGGTGTCAGCGAGATAGAGGCTGCCGTTCGGGGCAACGGCTAGGCTGCGCGGCGACCAGAGCGCGGCCCCGGGGGTTCCGTTGCCGGCCAGCGTGCGGATCCAGCCGGGCGCCACCACTTGGCGCAGCCGGTGATTCTGCGTATCGGCGATGTATAGGCCCCCGGTCATGTCGACGGCGACGCTGGCGGGGGAGTTGAGCAGTGCCGTGCCGGCTGGTCCGCCGTCGCCGCCAAAACCGGCCGTACCGATGCCAGCCAGGGTGGTGATCGTGCCGTCGGGCGCTACCCTCCGGATGCGGTGGGCGCCCGCCTCGGCTATGTACAGGTTACCGCTGGAATCCAGGCTCACGCCCGCCGGCATGTTCAACGTTGCCAGGACGGCCGAGGCGGCCTCGGCCGGGAAGGGCACCGGAAGTTCGGCGAATGCCGATTGGATCTGGCCCGAAGGGAGCACCTTGCGGATGCGGCGGTCATCCACGAGGTAGAGGTTGCCCGTAGCATCGAAAGTCAGGTCGCGGACCACGGTGAGAGTGGCCTGCACAGCCGGGCCGCCATCTCCCGAACCGCCGGTGACTCCTGTGCCGGCCGCTACACTCACCTGACCTGTCAGGCTCACGCGACGGACCGCCGGGCCCTGGTCGCCCACGTATACGTTGCCGGAAGCGTCGGCCGCCAGCGCCGTCGGCGTGGGCCCGGCGGCGTCGTTGGCCAGCACAGTGGTGATGAAGCCTGTGGCGGTGACTTTTCGGACCCTGCGGTTCTGGCTGTCGGCGATGTACAGGTTTCCCAGGCCATCCACAGCCAGGCCGGCGGGATACGCCAGTTGCGCGGTAACAGCCAAGCCGCCGTCGCCGCTGAAACCGGCCGCGCCGTTGCCCGCGACCGTGCGGATGGTTCCGTCCGTGGAGACCCGCCGGACTCGGTGTCCCTGGAATTCAGAGATATACAGGTTGCCGGCGGCATCCAGGGCGAGATTGCGAGGGGAAAGCAGACGTGCGGAAACTGCCTCGTTGCCGTCGGCGAGCGAACCGCCGGAACCGCTGCCGGCCACAGTGGTGATGATGCCGTCCAGCCCTATGCGCCGGACCCGGTTGTTACCCAAGTCGGCGACGTATAGATTGCCTTGGGTATCCACCGCAAGGCCGTAGGGAAAGTTGAGATTCGCTGCGCCGGCCGGTCCGCCGTCGCCTTCGAAACCCGCGTAACCGGTGCCGGCTACGGTGCTCAGCAGGCCCCCAGGGGTCAGGCGGCAGATGCGGTGATGGTCCGTGTCGGCGAAGTACAGGTTGCCCCAACGGTCTGCCGCCACGCCCAGGATGTCACCCGGCGGGAGGGCGGCGGGAGCAGCCGGGCGCCCCCCGCCAGCCACAGTTTCGATGTGATACGTGGGTTGGCACAAAGCCGGCGCGGCCGCCACCGAGAGAACGGCGGCAGTTGCAAGAGTGAGAGGAGCAGGCTTCATCCAGGCGGTTTACCGAAAGAAGTGGCGGACTAATTCAGAAATTCTCACCTGCTTATCCGATGAGCCCATTGTGAGACGTGGTTTTCTCATTCTGTTCGCCGCCGCGATGGCCGGCGGGCAAACGCAGCCGGAGACGGAGGCGCCCCTGCGGCGGGCTGCGCAGAGAGGCCACTACCGCCTGGAGTTGGCCCAGCCACCAGGGCCGGAAATCAAAGCACGGTTGGAGGCGCGGGGGGCCCGGGTGACCGGATCGCTGGCGGGCGCCGGCCTGGTGGTGGAGGCGCCTGAGGGACTGAACCTGGAGGGCCTGGGTGTGCGGCGAATGCGACCGTTCCGGCCCGCGGAGAAGCTCAGCCCCACGCTCGCGGAAGCCCCGGACGGCGCCTACCTGGTGGAATTCCACAGCGACGTGGCTCCAGAGCGGGCCGGCCAGATTCTGCGCGAAAGCGGGTTGCTCCGGCTGGACCATCCGGACCTGGTGGGCTGCGACTTTCTGGCGGTGGGTCCGCGGGACCGGCTGGACGCGCTGGCCGCCCGCGACGAAGTGGCGTACCTGTTTCCGGCTTCGAGCGATCTGCTAACTGGAACGCGGCTAGTGGGTTGCGCCGGTGCGCTCGGCGACGGTGTCCCGGTGGGGCAGTACGTCAAGGCGAGCGGCGCCTGGCCAGCGAATGGCGCGGGACCGGTTGAACTGCGCTATGTCTTTACTCACCTGAGCGCAAAACTCCTGGCGGCCACAGCAGAATCCGAGATCGTGCGCGCTTTGGATGAGTGGGCGCGTTATGCGCCGCTTGAGTTTTCGCCTGCCGCCAGCGCCAGCGAGGCACGCACTATCTCGATTCTGTTCGCCAGTGGAGCGCACGGCGACGGCTACCCGTTCGACGGGCCAGGGAAGATCCTGGCCCACACTTTTTACCCGCCGCCGCTGAACAATGAACCGCTGGCCGGGGACATGCACCTGGACGCTGACGAGGACTGGCAGATCGGGCGCAACGTGGACATGTACACGGTGGCATTACACGAAGCCGGGCACGCGCTGGGACTGGGCCATTCGGACCAGCCCGGGTCGGTAATGTACCCCTATTACCGCCTGGGCGCGGTGATGAGCGACGACGATATCGCCGCGATCCGGGCTTTGTATGGCAGCCGCGACGCAGCGGCCCCGCCCAGCCAGCCGGCTTCGCCTCCAGCGCAGCCTAAGGCACCGTCACCTCCGCAGACGCCTGCCAAGCCCGTTCCCGCCGCGGACACTACACCGCCGGCACTGCGTGTCATTTATCCGGCTCTCAGCGTAGTCGCGACTTCTTCGGACCGCATCACGGTGCGGGGCAGCGCTTCCGATAACGTGGCTGTGGAAGAAGTGCTGTGGAGCAACTCGGCCGGTGGAGCGGGCACTGCCGCGGGAACGTCTCTCTGGAGCGCGGAAATCCTTTTGCAGAAAGGCACGAACACGGTGATGGTACGCGCCTATGATGCAGCCGGAAATAGCAGTTGGCGGGCGGTTACGGTCGTACGGAGGTGAACCGGAAGCGAAATTAGAACTCGCTCTGCAAGCGCACGGCAACGCTCCGCGGATTCGCCAGGGCGGTGCCCGAGAACAGTCCGGCAAAGTTGATCAGGTTGAGGCGGTTGGTCAGGTTCAACGCGTCGGCTTGGAGTTTGACGCTGGCATGTTCTTTTTTCCAGAGGCGCACGCCCACCGAGGCGTCGAGCGAAAAGTTGGGGCGCACGCGGCCGCGGTCGAAATTCACGCGTTCGAGCAGGCGCGGACTGTACTGGCCCGCATAGTCGGAAGGCTGGGCGTTGTCTGGCAGTTCGGCGGGCAAGCCACTGCCGTAACGACCACCGACGGAGGCCCAGGCCCGGGGGACGGGCTGATAGCGCACTTGCGCCTGAGCGGTGTTGCGCTGGTCCTGGGTAATGGGAAAGCTGCTGGTGGAGTGCAGCAATTCGACCGAGCCGGGTTCCAGGAACAGCCCTCCGGTGATGGGCAGCCATCCCGTGCCGGTCAGGTTGGAGTAACTCGCAAAAGCGGAGAACGGCCCCCAGTTGGGCAGTTCCAGCTTGGCCTCATAACCGTGGATGGAGGCGCTGGCGAAGGAGATGGGAAAGCCGACGCCGGTGTTGAGGAAGACATCGTCGTCGGAGAAGTTGCGGATCTCGCGGCGGAAGTAGTTGGCGTTCAGGCGCAGCCGCGACCACAGGCTTTTGGAGAATCCGGCCTGGTAAAAGTTGCCGCGGGAAGGCGGCACCGGCAGGCCGGTGGTCTGCGCGGTTAGGGATTGGGCGGCGCGAGAACTGGCCAGCAGAAGATTCTCGATGGAGGGAGTCTCGAAAGCTCGGTCATAGGAGGCGCGCAACACCAGTCCCGCCGCGCGCCAGTACCAGGCGATACCCAACCGGGGGCTGAGCGCCTGGTCGTCCACGAGCAGCCGGTAGTGGTCCCAGCGCAGCCCGGCGCTGAAAGTCCAATTGCCGAGCCGGATGAGGTCCTGGGCGAACCACGCCTGCTGGCGGGCCTGGCGGCGGTCGGAAAAGCCGAAAGCGGCGGGCAGGTCCTGGTCAAAGTAGCTGGGGTCCGTGATCTGGTAGGCAAAGCCTTCGTGCAGCGACGTGAACAGAGCGTCGCCGCCGAACTTGAACTCATGCGGGCCGGGGCTGTAGGACAGAGCAGCGCCGGCATAGCCCTCGCGGAAACCGCGGTCCTGGCCCGCCAGGATGGGAGTCGACAAATCGTTGGACCACAGGCTCGCGGCGAGTTCCCGCACCATGGCACGCGCGCTCAGCATCGCACGGGGCGAGAGAATGCGCTGGTAGGCGAGTTGGCCCATGGTCTCGCCGTTGGTACGGTCCTGACGCTGGCCGGCCTCTTCCTGCACTAGTTCGTTGGGCACCAGAAATCCGGCGCGTCGGGAGTGGAAATAGGCGCGCAGGCGATCGTTGGCTGTGAGGTCGGCTTCCAGGCGCGCGCTGACGCCACCGCCCGACATGCGGTTGCTGTAATTCTCCTCCGTTGGCGGATCCAAAAAGCGCTCGGTGTGGGCCCCATCGGCAGAGAGCGAGGTCGTGAGGCGGCCCTCGGTGTACTGGCCGGTGAAGAATCCGTTTTCGGTGCCGAAGCTGCCGCCGCCCAGATCGGCCTTGGCATGAAAGCCCGGGCGCGTATCCCGTTCAGTGGCCACTTCGATGACGCCGCCGAGCTTACGGCCATACTCGGCCGGGTAGTTGGCGGTGAGCACTGTCATGGACTGCAACTCCTGGGTCTCGATGGCCGGGGCGAACGCCGGGGAGCGATTGTCCAGAACAGGCACGCCGTCGATCACGTATTGCGTGTTGTACTCCGCGCCGCGGGGGTGCAGCACGCCGTTGGCCTCCAGGATCCAGCCGGGCTCCGATTCGACCAATTCGATGGCCCCGCGGGCCGGCGCTGAGGCTCGCCGCTCTTCCAGCGCCTCCGAACCGATATAGTAGGCCGAGCCGGTGCGGTGCGGCTCGAGCAGGGTGTCCCCGGGTGTCACGTTTACGCTTGTCTCGATGGCGGCCACGCCCAGCACCACGCGATGCACCAGAGGCACTTCGGAGCGGATCTCGATCAGTTCCGAGGAGGGCGCGAAGCCTTCATGTGTCACCGTCAGGCGGTAGAGCCCGAAGGGCAGGCCCCGCGCAATGTAGCGCCCCTCGTGATCGGTGACAAAAGTCTGATGAACGTGAGTGGCCTGGCCCAGCAGATCGCCGGAGGCGGGCAGGGCCAGCCCGCCGGCATCCGATACTTCCAGCCGCAATTCGCCTGTGCGATGCTGCCCGGCGGCCACCAGACAACAAAGCAGCAGGACGCACGGCAGGCGCGGCATGTCTCTCAATTCTCACACATCCGCCGGACGCCCCCGCTTGCGGGTCAAGTGCGGCTCCAGGGATCAGTGGGCTGGCGCAGGCGGATCCAGGCACCCGCCAGGGCCAAAAGCGCTCCCAGGGTCAGATAGACGGCCGTTTTGAACTCGCCCGGCTCGAAATGGTGGGAGCTGAGAAACAGACCCTTCACGAGAACCAGGACCACCACCAGATTCCAAAGAAAATACAGACCGCGCAGCACTCCCTTGACGGCCAGCACCAGCGAAACTATCCCGAACAGAGACGCGCCGAGCAACCAGTAGGACAGGGCGGAGCCCTGCCAGGGGAGGAAATCCAGGCTCAGTGTATTCACGCCGCTGCTGAGCAGCGCCAGCGCGGAGATGGCCAGCAGGAAGAGGGCCAGGAGTCCATGGTAGAGATAGCTGAAGAGTCGCATGATCGTCTCAATTGCCGCACCAAGCACCCTGCGAGAGCCTCCCGTAGGGATCCGATGAATTGAACTGCTATTCTACCAAGACCTTACGGGCATGACCCGGCCTGACGCGGCCAGGGATTGAACCGTAACGGTTCCGTGAATACAATACGTAGTGAAGGGTGTTATCTTCGTGAGGAATAGTCCATTCCGGGGAATATGCGCACGGAAGCGGCGTTGAATCCAAGAAACCAGGAGATTCTGCATTCCATCGTGCGGGAGTACATCGAAACCGGGGAACCGGTGGGTTCCCGGACGGTGTCGAAGCGCCGCACCAGGAGCCTCAGTCCGGCTTCGATCCGCAACGTCATGGCGGACTTGGCCGAAGAGGGGTATTTGGCCCAGCCCCACACCTCGGCCGGACGGGTGCCGACGGCGAAGGCTTTCCGGAACTATGTGAGATCGCTGAGCGCCTCGCGCCTGGCTTCGGCTGAGTTTCACCGTCTGCGGGCGGAACTCAGCGAAGTGACTTCCGTGGGGCAGCAGGTGGAGCGCTCCTCGCACCTGCTGACGGAGTTGACCCGCAACGTGGGTATCGCCGCGGCGCTGCCGGCCAGCGGGCAGGAACTGGACCAGGTGGAACTGATTCCTCTGGCCGACCGCCGGGTGCTGATGGTCCTGGTCACCCGGGACCACCTGGTGCGGAATCGCGTGGTCGCACTGGACGAGCCTATCAGCCTGGAAGAGCTGGCCAGCATCCGCAACTACGTGAACCGCAATTTCAGCGGCTGGCACCTGGCAGACGCGCGGCGGGAACTCTCCCGGCGGATGGCCCAGGAGCGGGAGTTGTTCGAGGCCGTAATGCGCAAACTCACGATGCTGTATCAAAAGGGCCTGCTCGAAGCCGATGACTCGCCGGAAGTGCACATGGAGGGTGCTTCCAATCTGCTGGGGCTGGATCTGCATCTAACGCGCGAGCGGATGCGCGAGCTGCTGCACGCGCTCGAGGAAAAGAAGCGCCTGATCGAGCTGTTGGACCGTTTCCTGGAGGCGCCCGGCGGGGAATTGGCCGTGCAGGTCGGGCTGGGTGACGTGCACCCGGCGATGCAGGAACTGGCCCTCATCGGCCTCACGTTTCACATGCCCACGGGCCTCACGGCGAAGATCGCCGTGCTAGGTCCCTTGCGGATGAATTACGAGCGCGTGATGGCGGCGGTACTGAACATGGGCCGCACGCTCGAAAGCGTGCACCTCTGAGGCGTCCGCCTGGGCGCTTCTGCTAATCTGAAAGAAAGTGGAGAACCAAGACTTGAAATCAGCCAACGCCTCAGGAGTGTCGCCCGGCGATGGAGGGGCTGGAGTGTCGGCCGACGAATCCGTGCCCATGATCACGCCGGAGAGCCAGTTGGCGGCTCTCACGGCCGAACGGGATCAACTCGCGGCGGAAAAGGCCGACCTTTACGATCGGTTGCTGCGGCGGCAGGCGGAATTTGAGAATTTCCGGCGCCGCGCGGAGCGTGAGCGCTCGGAGTATTTGCAGTATGCGGCCATGGACCTAGCCGGGTTGCTGGTGCCGATTCTGGACGATTTCGAGCGCGCCCTGAAGGTGGAAACGGGCGACAAGAATTACGCCAAAGGAGTCGAGATGATCTACCAGCGGCTCTGGGACACCTTGAAAAAAATGGGGCTCGAACCGGTGCAGGCAGCGGGCCAGCCTTTCGACCCCAATGTCCACCAGGCGGTGGACCGGGTGGAGACAGAGGAAGTGGAGGACCAGACGGTGCTGGAAGAGTATCAGCGGGGCTACTTTTTCAAAGGGAAGCTGTTGCGGCCGGCCATGGTGAAGGTGGCGGTCAAGCCCTGAGCGGGCGATTCCGGATCGATATTCCGTGTCCAAACGAGACTACTACGAGATTTTGGGAGTAGGCCGCGACGCCGACGATCAGCAGATCAAGGCGGCGTACCGCAAGATGGCGCTCACCTACCACCCGGACCGCAACCCCAATAATCCGGACGCTGAAGAGAAATTCAAAGAGGCTGCGGAAGCCTACAGCGTGCTGAGCGACCCTCAAAAGCGGGCGGCTTATGATCGCTACGGGCACGCGGGCTTGCAAGGCGCGGCGGCGCCCGGTTTCGACGCTGGGTCCTTCGCGGATTTCAGCGACATTCTGGGTGACTTTTTCGGCTTCGGCGACCTGTTCGGCGGCGGTGGGCGCCGGCGCAACCGGCCCCAGCGCGGCGAAGACGTGCGCTACGACCTGGAGATCAGCTTCGAGGAGGCGGTCTTCGGGATGTCCGCCGAGGTCCAGGTGCCGCGAATGGAGCGCTGCGACCGCTGCCATGGGTCGGGGGCTGAACCGGGCAGCAGCGCCACCACCTGCCCGACCTGCCACGGGCGAGGCGAACTGCTCTACCAACAAGGTTTCCTCACTGTGCGGCGGACCTGCACTACCTGCGGCGGCAACGGAAAAGTGGTGCGCCAGCCGTGTACCCAGTGCCGCGGCGAAGGCTACCGCCAGGTCCGGCATAAACTGCGCATCAACGTGCCTGCGGGGGTGGACGACGGCACTCGGCTGCGCATGAGCGGGGAGGGGCAGCCGGGGGCAAACGGCGGTCCGAACGGGGATCTCTACGTGGTCCTAAAGGTCAAGGAGCACCCCTTCTTCGAGCGGCAGGAGAACGACCTGCACTGCACCATCCCCATCAACATCGCCCAGGCCGCGCTCGGCGCGGAGCTTGAGGTGCCCACACTCGAGGAGCCTTACAAGCTCAAGATTCCCGAAGGCACGCAGAGCGGCGCCCAGTTTCGATTGCGGCACAAGGGAGTGCCTCACGTGAACGGCAGCGGCCGCGGCGATCTGTACGTACACGTGCAGGTGCAAATCCCCACCCGGCTCAGCCGCGAGCAGCGTAAGCTGTTCGAGCAGTTGCGGGAGACCCTGCCGGTGGAAAACGAGCCTGCCGAAAAGGGCCTTTTCGACAAAGTCAAAGACTATTTCCTGTAAAGCCCGCTGCGCCTTGGCGCCGCTCAGACGGATTCGTCGTTCTCCGCACTCAAGGGTTTCTTGTGCTTGGTTTTTTTTCGTCCGGTCTTAGGCTCGATGGGAAATGCCGCCGGCACGGTTCCCACGCGCTCGCGGGCGAGTTTGCGCACTTCCTTCCCCAGGACGAATGGTTTTTTCTTCCGGGGCATGGACCTTCAGGATAGCACCTCACTCTACCTTCACCGCTTCTGGAACCAGAACCGGTGCACGGGCGGGGGCATGGGGGAGTCGGCTCCTTTCACGCTCTTCCAGAGGATTTCGTTCAGGGCGAACATGGGCGCTCGGTCCACGTCGTCAAGGTCCATAGCCAGGCTCTCTTTGGCGCCCCAGGAGAGCAGGGTGTTCTTCTCCTGGACGTCCAGCCGCGGCGCCACTGCCGTGTACCCGCCAAGGTCCGGCGCGGTGCGGAAGCTGGCATACATCGGCGGTGCGGCGGCGTCATACTGGGTCATGGGCGGAAGGCCCAGCAGCAGTTCGATGGTGCGCAGCATGGAGGACGTGGTGTACAGGGTCGAATCGACAAAGCCACGCTTGGCATAGGGAGAGGCCAGCAGGCCCACCGTTCGGCGCGCATCCACGTGGTCCGGCCCGTCCTGCGCGTCATCTTCGATCATGAAAATGGCGGTCTGGGGCCAGTATCGGGATCTGGTGACGCGCTCTACAAGCATTCCCACCCCGTAATCCGCATTCGCAACCATGGCTCGCGGCGTGAAGCCGCCAGGCCGGGTGCCGGCGGTGTGGTCTTCGGGCAAACTCATCACCACCAGGTTCGGAAGGCGCTGGTTGGGGTCCGGCGAGTCGAAGTTCTTCTCGTATTCATCGAACTCGCGAATGAACTCGCGGACGTTGTCGGTATCGCGCATGCCGGCCAGCTTGAACTTCGGCGCAACGTGCCCTACCAGTCCGCCCATGCCGGGAGCGGCCTCCATGGTCGTGCCGTCCGAGGAGCGCGCGGCGTACTCGCCGTAGCTCCTATAGGTCAACCCCTTGCGCGCAGCCAGGTCCCACAGGTGCCCGGCGGAAGGAACATACGCCGCCGCCCGCGTGGTCTGGCTGTGGCCGCCGTACTGCGCCGGCCACATCTTTTCGTTGTAGTCGGTGGCATAGGCCGAGTTCGACCAGGAGTGACCGTCCACAGAGACCTCGCCGTCACAGTAGAGGTTGTCTAACAAGACCCACTGCGAGGCGATGGCATGGTGGTTCGGTGTAACCTTCTGGCCGAAGATGGCCAACCGCACATCTCCGTTACCCTGTTTCAGGTCGCCGAAGACCTGGTCGTAGGTGCGGTTCTCCTTGATCACGTAAATCACGTGCCGGATAGGGCTTCCGGCGTGCACGTCGCTGGGTACAACGGAGGGCTCTTTCGGGGGCCGGGCACGCAGCAGCAGATCGTCGCGATAGGGCACGTTGTCGTACACCTGCCGCGTCCACTGCTTGATCTGGCCGCGGAGGTCAGCCACGGATATGATGTTCACCGAACCTTTCTGAATGTGCTTGATGGTCTGTGTGTTCGGCCTTGTGCGGGCGATCGGGCTATTCGGTCCCTCAGGATTGGCATGCGACTCCAGACCCTTGGAGTTACCGATGTACAGCTTGGCTGCCGGCGTGAGGTACAGCGCGGAGGGATACCATCCCGCCGGGATGAAGCCCAGCACCTGACTCTTGCCCGGCGTGGCGACGTTGACCACGGCCACGCAGTTGTTGTCCGCGTTGGCGACGAAGAGCATGTGATTGCGCCGGTCGAGTGCCAGTCCGTTCGGCGTCGCGCCTTCCGGAGCGCGCGGCGTCAAGGCTACGCTGATGGTCTCGATGGCCAGCCGTTCGCGAGTGTCCACCACGGTCACGGTGTTTTCATTCCCGTTCGAGACGTACAGGCGCCCGTCACCGTCCAGTTCCATATCGTTCGGATTGACGCCAACCTGAATCTCGTCAATTACCTTGTTCGCCCGGGTATCGATGACCGAGATCGACCGGCTCGACCAGTTGCTCACATAGAGCAGATCGCCGTCCGGTCTGAAGACCAGGTCGTACGGGCTCACGCCCACGGGAATGCGCGTGAGCACGCGGCCCGAATTCGTATCGAAGACCGTGACATTGCCCGCCAGGGGGTCGCTGCCTCGGTTGGCGGCATAGAGCAGATCCTTCTTCGGATGCTGCGCCAGCCCGGACCAGTAAATTTGCTGAGTTGGCAGCCCATCACTCCACTGGGAGACCGGATGCTCGCTCAATCGCCCGTTCTGGTAGCCGAACACCCAGATCGGAGCCGGCCCCGAGCCGTTCTTGGGATGATTGGAGTTACCGCCGGAGACGAAGAGCCGCGCACCGTCCCGAGACCATGTCAGCCCCAGCCACGCGTTGGACAGCGTGATACGCTGAACGGCGCTCTCCGCCTCCGCGTCGATCACCACCAGCCCGTGGGGATTAAAGCCGCCGTGCTGCGCGACGACCACCCGGCCGTCCGGGGAGGGTTGAAGATTCAAAATCAGGTCCTCGGTGGGGATCGACTTACCGAACGGGGTGATTTTCCAACCGTTCGGAAGCGCAAATCCTCCCTCCGGCAATTGGTGCGGAACCTGCGCCGAAAGCGCGGCCGCCAGGCAGAGCGAAGCCAGATACCTCATGAGGACTAGCATACCCGCGCCGCGTAGATTTTCGATTACGGCGTGATATTATAAGCGCGCCCGAGGTTTTCTGAGAGACAAATGCGACGCACTATTGTCATTCTGTTGTCCGCTGCGGGACTGCTGGCAGCGCAGCCCGCGTACGACCTCGTGTTGAAGGGCGGCCACGTCATCGATCCCAAGAATCACATCGATGCAGTGATGGATGTGGCCGTGAGCGGCGGCAAGATCGCCCGGGTGGCGCCCGGCATTCCGGCTGCCGACGCCCGCCAGACCGTTGATGCCGCCGGGTTGTACGTCACGCCCGGACTGATCGACATTCATGCGCACGTCTTCGAGCCTTGCGACCTGAAAGCGCCGGCGCATGCCGCTCTCAGCGTGCAGCCGGACGCTTTCTCCTTTCGCAGTGGCGTTACCACAATGGTCGACGCAGGCACGTCCGGCTGGAAGACCTTTCCGGAATTCCGCGAGCGTATCATCCGGCGATCCAGCACGCGCGTCCTGGCGCTGCTGAATATCGTGGGCGCAGGCATGGGGTCCGGCAAGGAAGATGACCCCGCGGAAATGGATCCAGTGAAGGCCGCGGAGACCGCCAAGGCCAACGCGGACATCATCGTGGGTTTCAAATCCGCGCACTACGCCGGTCCCGGATGGGAGTCCGTGGATAATGCGGTGAAGGCCGGCAGAATGGCCGATATGCCCGTGATGATCGACTTCGGCCAGTTGAACGAGGTGCGCAACCTGGATACGCTGCTGCGCGACAAATTGCGCCCCGGGGACATCTACACCCATTGCTATTCGGGACATCGGGAGGAGTTGCTGGACAACAACCGGGTGAACCCCGCCATGATTGCCGGCCGCAAGCGCGGGATCATCTTCGATCTCGGCCACGGATCCGGCAGCTTTTACTGGTACGTGGCCGTGCCGTTTTTTCAGCAGGGCTTTTATCCGGACTCGATCTCAACGGACCTGCATACCGGCAGCATGAATGGCGGCATGAAGGACATGACCAACGTGATGTCCAAAGTCCTGAACCTGGGCGTGCCGCTGGCGGAGGTCATCCGCATGTCCACCTGGAACCCGGCGCAGGAGATCAAGAAGCCGCAGCTAGGCACATTGGACGTGGGCGCGGAAGCGGACATCGCCGTGCTGCGCGTGGACCGCGGCCACTACGGATTCCTGGATTCCACGCTCGCCCGGAAGGACGGTACGCGGCTGATCGTCTGCGAGCTGACTTTGCGCAAGGGCGCGGTGGCCTGGGATCTCAACGGCCGTGCCAGCCTGGATTGGCAAAAATACCCCTACCATCGCAAGAAGTGGACCGGCCAAACGGCCCCTTCGACCGCTCACTAGCGGCAGGGACGGCCGAACCGGCCACGCCACAGCGGACGACCTTGTTCGTCGCGCAGCTTCAAGGTGCGGTTCTCGGCCGGGAGGGTCACCTGAATGGCGATCACCGCGTCGTTCAGCTTGTAGCCCTTCACAGTCACTTCCTGGCCCGCCTTAGGGTTGAAGTTCTCCGCAATCAGGTAGCGCATGGAGCCCAGGTAGACCTTGGTGGAGTCCGGGCCGGTCTTGACTTCCAGGTACGGCATACCTTGGCCGGGGGCGATATGCACCTGGGCGATGGTCCCCTTCACGTCCACCACCGGGCTGCTGGCCAGAGGCGCGGAAGCGCCGCTCTTCTGGCTGTTCGCGCCCGTGCAGCAACACCCGCCGAGGCGTCCCGGCTGCGCGGCCAGCGGCCACGAAAGGGCTGCCGCGGCAATGAGGATAAGGACTTTGTTCATAGCGCTCTCCGCTGTGTACGTGGCACGCGGCGTGCCAGTCCGGGACGCTTCGCAAATCCTTTCCCGCCACCAACGACCAGGGGGCAGGTACGCAGGCTTTGCGCACCCAACCGTCCGGGACTGCAGCAGCTGCGCGCGCCCGGGGTGCTTGTCACCAGCCCGCAAAAGTTGAATCCTGTAAAAAGAGACGTGCGTATCGGAAAGCAGATGGTAAGGCGGGTGCTGTTGCCGGCCGCGATCGCGGCATTGCCCCTCGTGCTGCTGTGGAGCTCCCTGCGCACGTTCCACGAGTTGGACGAGCAGCGTACGGTCTATCTCAGGCAGAGGGTCGCCATGCTGGCCGCCCGCTTGGAGCGCGTGCCGGCCGGCAGCCCGGACTCGGTAGTGGAAGCGCTCAGCGAGGACGAACCGAATCTGGTGGATGCGGCCGTCATCGCGCCGGGCGGGGAAGGGGATGAGGCTTCGCTGGCGGCCATTTGGGGCGGGCAGGAGTTATTTCGGACGGAGTCCGTCGCCAGGGCGGGGGGCGGCATCTTCCGAGCGTACGTCCCCTTCCACTCGGCGCAGGGGCTACGCATCGCGCGCATCGATCTGCGGGCGGCGGCCGCGGATTTTCTGGTGTTGCATGCGCGGCACAACCTCATCGCCGCATCGCTCGGCGGGTTGGTACTGGTGGCCTTGTCCATCTATGCCGTATGGGCGACGCGGCGCGCGGCGGCTCTGCGGCTGCGCCAGATGCAGATGGAGCACCTGGCGCACATCGGAAAGATGGCGGCTGCTCTGGCGCATGAGATCCGGAACCCGCTGGGCACGATCAAGGGCTTTGCCCAACTGGCCGCGGAGCGCGCCCCGGCCGCGAGCCAGGAACTGCTCAAGCCCATCCTTTCGGAAACGCAGCGTTTGGAAGGGCTAGTCACCGATCTGCTGGCCTACGGACGGCCTCCCGTGGCGCACCCGCGCAGCGTGGAGTGGAAGGAGATTGCCCGCGCCGTGGAGAGCCACGCGCGGCAGTGGATCGGCGCGCGGCCCATCCAGCTTAGCGTGCCGGAGGCGGACCTGCGTTGGCAAACCGATCCCCTTCTTTTGCAGCAAGCTCTGCTGAACCTGGTCCGCAACGCTGTGGAGGCCATCCAGGAGGCCTCGGGCGGTGAAATTTGCCTGGAAGCTGCCATCACAGACGGCAACGGCCTGCGGATCACGGTAGCCGATGACGGCGCGGGCATCCCAGCCGAGGTTCGGGCGAAGCTGTTCGAACCGTTCTTCACCACTAAACCGTTCGGCACCGGGCTCGGCTTAGCGATCACGCGCAAGCTGTTGGAAACACTGGGCGGTACCCTCGAACTGCGGGCCGCCCCCGGAGGAGGAACCGAGGCCGTCATCATTTTTGCGTCCGCACTCGCGGAAGCGCCCGCCATCGTACTGGGACATCATGGAAACCATTCTGATCGTGGATGACGACCCAGGTTTCTGCAGCCTGCTGGAAACCATCCTGCGGCAGGAAGGATACGCGGTCGATGCGGCAGCGAGCATCGCGGAGGCACGCGCGGCGGGCGAGCGGAAGAGCTATCACCTGGTCCTCAGCGACCTGCGCCTACCGGACGGCGAAGGCCTGGAGATTCTGCGCCACTGGAAGCGGGAGATGCCCGAGATCCCGGTGGTGATGATCACCGCCTTCGGGACGGTGGCTTCCGCCGTGGAAGCCATGAAACTTGGCGCCGCGGATTACCTGGGCAAGCCGCTCAGCAGTCCGGACGAGCTGCGCCTGGTAGTGCGCAAGGCTTTGGAACATAACCGCGCCACGCGGGAGTGCGAGGTGCTGCGGGAGCAGGAGGCGGCGCGATTTTCCTGCGGGGACCTGATCGCCGGCGACCCGGTCATGCGGCCGGTCGTGGAACTGGTCCGCCGCGTGGCGCCCACTAGCGCTACCGTGCTGATTACCGGGGAGAGCGGCACCGGAAAAGAAATTGTTGCGCGGTGCATCCACCGCAACAGCCCTCGCAGCCAGCGCGTATTTGTGCCCGTGAACTGCTCGGCCCTGGCTCCCGCGCTGATTGAAAGTGAACTGTTCGGCCATGAGCGCGGGGCCTTCACCGGGGCGGTCGGACAGCACGCCGGCCGCTTCGAACGGGCACACGGCGGCACGCTGTTCCTGGATGAAATCGGCGAGCTGGACGCCGGCCTCCAAGCCAAACTGCTGCGGGTGCTCCAGGACAAAACCTTCGAACGGGTGGGCGGAACCCGGCAAATCAGCACCGACGTGCGCATTCTGGCGGCCACCAACCGCGACCTGAAACAGAGCGTGGCGGAAGGCAAATTCCGCGAAGACCTGTATTACCGCCTGAACACCTTTCCTATCAACTTGCCGCCGCTGCGGGAACGTCCTTCCGACATCCGCAGGCTGGCACGCCATTTCCTGGAACGGGCCGCGCGCGAACTGGGGAAGCCAGCGTTGTCGCTCTCGCCCGAAGCGGAGAACGTGTTGCTGGCCTATGCCTGGCCGGGCAACGTGCGGGAGTTGGAGAATACCATGGAGCGGGTAGCCATCCTGTGCGACACGGTGATCGAACCTGACGATCTGCCCATGACCAGCGGCGGACCCACACGCCCGGTGTTGTTCAAGGACATCGAGCGCCAGGCCATCGAATCCGCTTTGCGCGAAAACGGCGGCAACCGCACCCACACGGCCAAACAGTTGGGCATCAGCCTGCGCACGCTGCAATACCGGCTCAAAGAGTACGGGATTGCGTGAGGAAGCGATCCGTCTACCGCAAGTTGCCGATGGCGTACTGCAGGGCGGAGAATTGCATCTGGTACTCGTACTTAGCGCTGGTGTTTTCGATTTCTGCCTGGGTGAGATTGAGCTGCGCCTGCGTCAGTTCCACGATGGAGCTGAGGCCCAGATTGTAGCGGCCCTGGGAAAGTTCCATGGCCAGGGTGGCTCGGCGCAGGAGCTGCGCCGTAACATCGAGCTGCTGATACGCCGTCGTCGAGCGGGCCCACGCCACGCGCACATCGCGAGCGATCTGCTGCTCGAGGTCCCGGAGCTTCTGGTCGGCCGCCAGCGCGCGATAGTGCGCGGCCTGGCGGCGGGCGTTGAACAGATGGCCGTTAAATACCGGGATCGAAATGTTCAGGGCAGCGCCCTCGTAGTAGTTCGGGATGAGCCGGGGAGTGGTCTGCTGGTTCACCAGCGGCAGCGCTCCGGCCACGCCCACCAGGCTGACCGTAGGATAAGAGAGATCTTTTTCGGCCTGTTCGTACTTATAGGCCGAATCGCGGCTCAGGCGCAGGCTGACGGCTTCCGGGCGCTGGTTGAGCGCTTGCGTCACCAGCGTTTCGGCCTCCCCAGGAGGGCTGGCTGGCAGCGGATCTTCCACCAGGGAGTATTGCACCACCTGCTGGGAGCCCAGCGCGCGGGTTAAGTCCGCAAAGGACTGCTGCACGCGGTCCCGCGAGCGGATGAGCAGCAGGCGGGCTTCGGCCAGGTTGACCTCGGCGAAGCTCACGTCGAGCATGGAGCGCAGGTTGTTCTTGGCCAGCGTGCTGACCTGATCCACGATCAACTGACGTGCGGCCACGGTATCCTCGGCCACTTTCACCAGTGCTTGAGCGCGCAGGACCTCGTAGTACGCCTCGGCCACGCCCAGCAAAACGTCGTAGCGGGTGGCCTGATAGCTTTGCGCGCTGGCCTGCGCTTGCAGCCGGGAACTGGCCACCAGGTTGGGTGTGCGCCCTGAGTCGGTGATCAGTTGGGAAAACTCGATGCCCTGGCCGAAACGGTTGAACAGGCGCGAGACGCTCAGGTAACCCGCCCCGATGCGTCCCTGCTCGTTGCCTTGGGAGCCGGTGAGGTCGCCGCTTAAGGTAGGGTAGTACGCCGCGCGGTTCTGGACCACAATCTGATCGGATTCAGAGACGCTGTCCTGGGCCGCCTGAATGCGCGGGTGGTTCTTCAGGGCGAGGGCCTCTGCATCCTGGAGCGTGAGGCGCACCACCGGCGGTGCTTGCGCTAGGGCGCGCCAAGCGAACAACAAAGCAAAAGTGGCACTGAGGCAAAGAAGGCGTTTTCGCATGGTTATTCCGAAGGGGCGGCTGCGGGCGCCGGGCGGGTCTTTCGTCCGTACACCAGCAGGTATGCGGCCGGCACGATGAAGACCGTGAGCAGCACTGAGGAAGTCAGACCGCCGATGATGGCCCGGGCCATGGGCGCGTATTGTTCGGCGCCCGTGCCGAGCTTCATGGCCATGGGGATCATGCCGATGATGGTAGCGAGCGAGGTCATCAGAATCGGGCGTAGGCGCACGCGGCAGGCCGTGACCACCGCATCAGTCACCGACAGGCCCTGCTCTTCCAGACGGTGGGCGAAATCCACGATCAGAATGCTGTTGGAGTCGGCAATACCGATCAGCATGAGCACACCCATCAGCGACATCACGTTCAAGGTGGAGTGCGTCAGCGGCAGAATGATCAGCACGCCGACGAAGCCCATGGGAATGGCCAGCATGATGAGGAACGGATCGATAAAGGAGCGGAACTGAGCCACCAGAATGAGGAACAGCAGGATGAAGGAGAGCACAAATCCGAAGCCAAAGCTCGTGAACGACTCGTTCATGCCCTGCACCATGCCGCGCAGGGTGACGCGCACGTTGTCCGGCAACTTCAGGTCGGCGATCACCTTGCGGATGGCCTTGCTGGGTTTGCCCAGGTCTTCTCCCGAGGGGGTCACGTACAGGTCCACCACGCGCTGGATCTGGTAGTGATCGATTTCGGTGGGAGTCTGCGCGTACTCCAGCTTGACCAGGTTGTCGAGGACCGTGGTGGGTTTGGGGGAGAGGCTGCGCGGCGCGAACGCCGTGCTGCGCGTGCCGTCGATATGAATCGTCGAGGGCGCCCGCAGCGGAATCTGGCGCAGATCGGTCAGGCTGTTGATGGCCGCCTTGCCCTGCTCGAAGTACTGCACGGTGAGGAAGTAGTCGTTTCCGGTGTTGTAATCCACCCAGTAGTTGGGGGCGATCATGGTGTTGGAGTTGAGCGCCGTGATCACATTGTTCACGACGTCTTTTTGAGTCAGTCCCATCTCCGCGGCGTGTACCCGATCCACGTTGAGGCGGATAGCCGGGTAGTTCAGGTCCTGCGGGATGTAGACTGAGCCGACGCCGGGAATACGGCGGATGCGAGTGGCCAGTTCCTGGGCAATGGCATACACTTTGTCCATGTCCTTGCTGCTGAGCTGGACGTCAATCGGGGCCATCATGCCCATGTTCAGGATGGCATCCACCATCGAGCCGCTGGTGAAGAAGGTTCGCACGTCGGGATACCGCGCGGCGATGTCGCGTTCAACGCGGTCCATGTATTCGAAGCTGCTGGTCTCGTGCTCGCGGCTGAGTTGCGCCTGCACGGTAGCGGTGTAAGGACCGGCGTTGGTGGTGTACAGTGAAGAAAAGTCGTTGACCACGCCGATGTTGGAAACCACCATGTTGAGGTCCTTGGGCTTGACCTCGTGGCGGATAATGTCCTCGACGCGGGAAACATAATCCTCGGTGCGCTCGATGCGGCTGCCCGTGGGCACCTTCAGGTTGATGGAAAATTGCCCGGCGTCCGTTTTGGGGAAGAATGCCAAACCCAGCAGGGGATAGATCCCCAGGCTGGCCACGAACACGCCCGAGAGCACCGCTACGGTCAGACCCGGGTGCTTCAGTGCCAGGCGGACGGAGCGCTCGTAGTAGTCCAGCACGTGGTTGAACATGCGGTTGAAGCCCGCGTTAAAGCGGCTCCACAGGGAGCCGCCGTGGGCCGGAGCATGCTCGCCGCCGTGCGCCGCCTCGTGTCCGCCGCCGTGCTCCACGCTCTTCAGGAAGCGGGAGCAGAACAGGGGGATCACGGTCATGGCCACCACGAACGAGGCCAGCAGCGAGAGGCAGAAGGCCAGAGCCAGCGCCGAAAACAGAAACTTGCTCACCCCGTACAGGAAGGTGACCGGGAAGAAGTCCACCACGTCTACCAGGGTGGCGGCCAGCACGGCCAGGTTCACTTCCTGCCCGCCGACCTCGGCGGCGATGGCCGGCAGAGCCCCCATTTCCAGGTGCCGGTAGATGTTCTCCAGAGAGATCACCGAGTTGTCGATCACGCGCGAGAACGCCAGCGCCAGTCCCCCGAGGATCATGGTGTTGACCGTGCTACCCATCATGAACAGCACCACGAAGGCAGCCAGAGCCGAGAGAGGAATGGAGAGCAGCACCGCCGAGGTGGCGCGGAAACTGCCCAGGAAGATGAGGATCATGATGCTGGTGAGGATCAGACCTATGAGGCCTTCATGCAGCACCGTCTCTAAAGCTTCCTTGACGTAAATGGATTGGTCGAAGACCACTGCGGTCTTCAACTGCTTGGGGAGGTCGAACAGGTGGCCGAGCAGCACCTTGAGATCGTTGACCACTTGGATGGTGTTCGTGTCGCCGCCCTGCTTCATGATGGGGATGTAGGTGGAGCGCTGGCCATCCACGCGGACCACGTTGTACTGGATCTGATTGGCGTCTTCGGCGCGTCCGATGTCGCTAATCGTGGTCCAACTGGTTCCGGACGCCTTGATGGGGATCTGGTTCAGCGTTTTCATGTCCGGAACCATGGCGTTGGAGTACACGTAATAGTCGAACGGCCCGATCTTGACGTCGCCCGCGGGCAGGATCAGGTTGGACTCGTTCACCGAGTTCACCACGTCCATGGGGCTCAACTGCCGGGATGCCAGCTTGTAAGGGTCCACGTAGACCATGATCTGGCGGTACTTGCCGCCAAAGGGGGGAGGGATCGTAGCGCCTTTCACCACCGCGATCTGGTTGCGGATCTGAAATTGGGCGAGGTCGTGAAGCTGCGTCTCGTTGAGACCCTCTCCCTTGACCGTAACCAGGCAGACCGGCAGGCTGGAAGCGTCGAACTTCAGAACAACCGGCGGCAGCGTGCCGGGCGGAAGCCGCTTGAGGTCAGCCAGGGCCAGGTTCGACAACTGCGTAACGTCCGCATCGGCGCTGGTGCCCGGCTGGAAAAACACCTTGATCATGCTAACGCCGAGCAGCGACCGTGATTCCATGTGGTCGATGCCGCTAGCCAGGGTGAAGAACCGCTCCAGGGGGTTGGTGATGTCGGTTTCGATGTCCTCCGGAGGCATGCCGGAATAGAAGGTGGCGACCACGACCTCGGGCAGATTAATCGGGGGGAACAAGTCCACCGGCATGCGTGCGAGGCTGGTGACACCGATCACGACCAGGGCCAGGCAGAGCACGATGATAAAGTACGGGTTACGGATGGAAAAGCGAGGCATGGTTCGGGCTTCCTAGGAAGTACGGCAAAGACGCTAGCTTTGAGACTGCTCGATCGCTTCCACTTTCTGGGGCTTCACGAGCTGTCCGGGTTTCAATCCGCCGCGATCGCTGACTACAACCAGGTCGCCTTCTTTGAGACCGGAGAGGACTTCGGCGTCCGTGGCGGTCTGAATGCCCAGCGTGAGGGGACGAGCTTCCAACTTACCGTCCGGATCCACCAGGAGCACGGTGATTCGCTGTCCCTGGTGATCGACGGCTTGAAGAGGAACCGCCAAAGCCTGGTCGCGCCGCTCTACCGAGAGCGTGGCTTCGGCGTAGAGGCCGGAGATGAGTTCCCGGGTAGGATTGGGCACGTCCACCTCGGTGTGCATAGTGCGCGTCTCCTCTTTGACGTCCACCGAGAAACGCGCGACCCTGCCGGGGAAACTCTTTTGGAGAGAAGGCACCATCACATTAACCGGATCGCCGATGCGGATATACCGCACGTAGGATTCGGGGACGGGGATCACCAGGCGGAATTTATCGTCCTGGGAGAGGCGCACCAGCGGCAGGGCCTGGGTGCTGGAACTGGTGCCCGCCTGCATCAGCGTGCCCAGGTTGGCGTAGCGCTGTGTCACTACCCCCTCGAAAGGCGCCGTGATGCGGCTGTAGTCGAAGAGCACCTGGTCCTGCTGAAGCTTGGCCTTGGCGATGCCGAGCTGGCTTTGGGCGCCTTCCAGGGCGGCCTTGGCAGCTTCCACCTGGGATTCGGCGGCCAAATCGCGGCCCTGTACGTCATCGACTTCCTGCTGCGCCACCAAGCCAGGCTTCTCCTTGGCTACGGCCGCCAAGCGTTCGTATTCCAGGTGACGTACACGGTGCTGGGCCTCGATGCGCTTGAGTTCGTGCTCAGCGTGCGTAACCTGGTCGGACATGTTTCGGACGGAGGCCTGGTCCTGCTGCAGGACCATTTCCAGTTCGGGGATCTCCAGCACCGCCATGAGCTGGTCCCTCCGCACGCGGCTGCCGTAATCCACCAGGAGTTGGCGTACATACCCGGACTCCTTGGCATAGACGTCAATCTCCTGAAAAGGAACCAGCTCCGAAGACATCGTGAGCTGCCGTTCCAGGGTCTTCCGGGCTACCGGGATGACTCCCACGGTCTGCGCTTCCTGGACGGTGGGGGCGTTCGCTTCCACATGAGCGCCGCGCTGGCAGGCGGTGAGAAGAACTGCCAGCGCGGCGACGCACGCCGGGAGCAGGCTGCGGGTAGGGTGGGTGGGCCAGGCGGCCACCGCACCTGCTCCGCGGGCGTGATTCGAGAACGGTTTCTTCAGATTTAGGAAAAACATGAGGTGCATGCGTTCAGCCACGTCTTTAGATCAACTCGCTGATTCGTTGGCCGAGGGTTTCCAGTGAAAACTCCCGTGACCGAAGATACTCCAGGAACCGCTGCTCCCGGGCCTGCAACCCGATGGCAATGCGCGGGACCTCGGTGGCGATTGGAATCGGGATGGATTGTACGCCGTGCCGGTCCCCGTGCAGCAGATCGCCGGGCTTGATCCTCAGGCCCCCGACTTCTACGGACTCCCCGAACTCGATGATATGCGCATATGCATGCGAAACCGATACGCTCGAGGCAAACACGTGAAAACCGAGCGCTTCGAGCGCCGGCAGATCTCGCACGGCGCCGTTGGTGACATAGCCCACACAGCCCAGCGCACAGCAGATGTTGGCGTGAATCTCCCCGAAGATGGCCCCCGTACCGACCCCATGATCCACGTCCTGCAACACGATCACGCGAGGCTCGGGCAGGCTGGCGACGTAGTTCCACCAGTCCATCCGGTCGTAGTAGAACTTACCAGAAATCGGGGCGGTGGACGTTCGAATGCGCCCCGTCACGGCATACCCGAGCATGGGTTCCACCAGGGGCTGCAGGCAGCGCACCGTGCCATCTGTGAATCCTTCGTTGCGTAGCCGCACACCGAAGGTTTCAATGGCGTTGGAAACCGTGCAGGTGTCGAATTGCAGAAGTTGAGCAAGCGTCTGAGGAGGCACAGTTTGGTAACGGTTCATCGAGACAAGCGCCGAAGTCGGGCGCATCCTTCACGGCAGCCGACCTTTGGTCCACCCAGTTCTCAGTTTGCGGAAAGAGGCCTCCCGCGGGCCATCCCGTGATTACCGTATTCTATACGAGACAGCCGGGTACGCCGCGATGGTGATCCGGCCGCTGCGAATGCGACGAAATTGCCAAGAGGTACCGGGGAAATCCGGGCAAATTACCCCTCGCGGGGGATACCGGCAGGGTGACCCCGGCTGGCGGAATGGAGGCTAGTGGAGCCGGGGGGTATGATGGAGATGAAAAAGGGTGAGACGCCACGCGCCCGTTCTGAGTCCGATTAAAAGCCGCTACATCCTGTTTCTGGGATTTGGCGGTCTCCTGGCGCTGATGGTGTTCGCCGGGTTCGATGCTGTGGAGGCCCTGCTGCGCATCCAGGCTGCCAACGAGGCCATCCGGCAGGAGTTTCTGTCGCGCACGCGGGTGCTCGAACAGATTCGCTCAGATGTTTATCTTTCAGGGACTTACGTGAGGGACTACCTGCTGGACCCGGAGCCCGACCGAGCCGAGGAGCACAAGGGGAGCCTGATCCAGGCGCGGCGGGAAATGGATGCCGCCCTGGCCACCTACCGGCGCTTGATGAGCCCCCTCGAGACTGGTCCTTTCGATACTTTGACTCGGCAGTTGAGCGACTTCTGGCGAGTCCTCGAACCCGTGTTCCAGTGGACCCCGGTTCAGCGGAAGGGCGGTTTCGAGTTTCTCCGGACCGAGGTGCTTCCACGGCGGGCGGCCATGCTGCATATCGCCGATCAGATCGCGGAAGTGAATGAGAGGCAATTGAACGCCGGCAGGGACCGCATCGCCTATCTGTTCGCCCACTCCAGGAACCGCCTGGTGGTCACCATGGGAATCACGGTTGGGCTCGGGCTGCTGCTGGCGATCTTCAGTGTCAGCAAAATCCTGCGGTTGGAGCGGGAGGCTGCGTTGCGTTACGAGGAGATCTCGGACGCCCGCGCGGAGTTGAAGCGCCTATCCGCGCGCCTGGTGGAGGCCCAGGAGAACGAGCGCCGCTCCATCTCCCGGGAACTCCACGACGAAGTAGGGCAGTCGCTCACCGGGGTGCTGCTGGAGTTGGCCAATCTCTCGCGGGGAATTCGAAAGAAGGAGCCCGACGAAGCCCTGCTGGAGCGGACGGATAATATCAAGAAACTAGTCGAGAACTCGGTGGGGGTGGTGCGAAACATGGCCCTGCTACTGCGGCCCTCTATGCTAGACGACCTAGGGTTGATCCCCGCACTGCAGTGGCAGGCGCGGGAAGTCTCCAAACGTACGGGCGTGCGCGTGCGGGTATCGGCGGAGAGCGTCTCCGACGATCTCCCCGAAGAGCACAAGACCTGCATTTACCGGGTGGTGCAGGAAGCGCTGCACAACGCTTCGAGGCACGCCGAGGCTCGCCAAGTGCGGGTGGGGGCCCGCCAGGAGGCGGACCGGATCTTGCTCTACATTCAGGATGACGGCAAGGGTTTCGATCCGGAACAGGGCACGGGCATGGGCCTGCTCGGCATGCAGGAGCGGGTCACGCACTTGGGCGGTACTTTTCGCGTCGAATCGCAGCCCGGGCAGGGCACGGCCATTCGGATCGTGCTTCCGGTTGCTCGCGAAGAGGTTCTGAAAACACAGGCCACGGCATGAGTCAGATTCGCATTTTGTTGGCGGACGATCACACGGTGATCCGGAAAGGGCTCCGGCTGCTGCTAGAAAGCCAGCCCGGCTTCAAGGTGGTGGCGGAAGCGGCGGACGGCCGCCAAACCGTGGCGCTGGCCGAGGAGCATTTGCCGAACGTCGTGGTGCTGGACGTCGCCATGCCGAACCTGAATGGCATCGAGGCAGCACGCCAGATCGCCGCCAAGTTGCCCCAGACAGCTATCGTGATCCTCAGCATGCATTCCGATGAAAGCTACGTGCTGCGGGCGCTCAAAGCAGGGGCCCGGGCTTACCTGCTCAAGGACTCCGCGGAAGACGATCTGATCAACGCGGTACGTGCGGTCAACGCCGGGAAAGCTTTTTTCAGTCCACTGATCAGCAAGATGCTGGTGGAGGACTTTATGCGCCAGCTGCAGGAGCGCGAGGTGGAGGACAGCTACGAACTGCTCACCACCCGCGAGCGGGAAATCCTCCAGCTACTCGCCGAAGGGAAAAGCAACAAGGAAATTGCAACTGTTCTGAACCTCAGCCCGCACACCGTCGAGACGCACCGGGGGAACATCCTCCAGAAACTCAACCTGCACAGCGTCCCGGAGTTGATTCTTTACGCCGTGCGCAAGGGGGTTATCGCGTAGCGAACCCGGAGCCACCGCTGGGCTGGCGTCCGAGAGAGAATGCAAAGTCGAGGGTTTGGAGGACGTCCGCCTTGCGCAAGGGCGTGGTCAGAACGTCGAAGCCACCCTGGTCGATGACTTCCTCCCAAAGCGAGTAGTCGCCGGCCGGCGAGAGCACGATGACCCGCGGCTGGTGATTCGCCGACTGCAGAGCGGCCAGATTCTCGCGCCAACCGGAACCGGAAGTGTCGTGGGCGCACAACACCACCGGGATGTGGCCCGCGGCGATGCGCTCCAGGGCATCCTGGCACGAAGGGGAGGTTAACAGCTTCCAGCGCGTGTCTGCCAGAATTTGCTCCAGGGCTTTACGGTCGGCATCGGACGCCGAGACCAGCAGCAAGGGGGTCTTCCCTGGCTGCTCGCCCGACGCTCCCGTGTGCTCGGACAGCCCCAGAGCGCTAGCGAATTTATGGATAATTCCCTGAAATGAATTCATGGCTGGTCTCCCACAACATTCCTTCTTGCCGTACCCACGTCGCCTGAAAGCGGCGGGTCGGTTTTGGTGGTGAGCAAGAGACACTACAACCTCACCCGTCAAGGTAGCGTGGGAGACAGGGGCGCACCCATACTCTCCATCGGGTATATCCCTGGAAAGGACGCACTAGGGCGGTGTCAGGGCGCGTGCCGGACGGCGTGGGGACTCCCGCGAATTGCCCCTTCCAGATCCTGAGACAAAGGGATGGCAGCCGGTGGGAAGGCCAGCTACGCTCGGGGTGATGAGTCAGGAACAATATCGCAAGGCGCTCGAGATCAAGGCCGCCGAACTCAGCGCTTCTCTGCGAAACCGGGAGGGGATTCACATTGAGACGGCCAGCGACATGCAAGACGAGGTCCAACAGGAGACCGAGCGGGATCTGATTGTCACGAGCCTCGATCGCGACAGCCAGATGCTGCGTCACGTTCGCGCCGCGCTGAAGCGCCTGGCGGATGGCTCCTTCGGAGTCTGCGTGGACTGTGAGGAACCCATCGGCGCAAAGCGCCTGGCAGCGGTACCGTGGGCGGCACGTTGCCTGCGGTGCCAGGAACGCGCCGACGAAAACGGCGACGGCCGGCTGGCCGCAGACCGGGCGGGCGGTGCCTTGATCGCGGGCGCCGGGCGCGCGTTCGGCCTCGGGAGGCTCTAGCGCGCCGCCAGCGGCCGCCCCGGACCGTGCGTTTGATCCCGGTTTGGCCCGCATATACAGCGCCGGCCGGATGGCGCCGCGGGGAAGTTCGGGTCTACGGTGAAAAAGGGGCGGGCTCGTCCCCGATCGAGGAATATACCCATGAAATGCCGATTTGTGAGCGTCATCACGGGCCTCGTCCTGACATTCTGTCTGGGGAGCGCCCCGTCGATAGCCAAAGACAAGAAGAAAGATCCGGACGAGATCGGTAACCGGGATGTCGGCAAAGGGGTGAACTTCTACTCCCTCGAAAAGGAAATCGCGCTCGGTAAGCAGATGGCTCAGGAGGTGGAACGGGAGGCCAAAATCATCGATGACCCGGTGATTGCTGAGTACGTCAACCGGGTGGGGCAGAACCTGGTTCGCAACTCCGACGCCAAAGTACCTTTTACTATCAAGGTCCTGGATTCCGACGAGGTGAACGCCTTCGCGCTGCCCGGGGGCTTCTTTTTCGTAAATTCCGGCCTGATCCTAAAGGCGGACAACGAAGCCGAACTGGCCGGCGTCATGGCGCACGAAATCGCCCACGTGGCGGCGCGGCACGGCACCCGCCAAGCCACAAGAGGCGCCCTCGTGAACTATGCCTCGTTACCGCTGATCTTTATGGGAGGCTGGACCGGGTATGCGATTCAGGAGGCCGCCGGCTTGGCTATCCCGATGGGATTTCTGAAGTTCTCGCGGGGTTTCGAGGCCGAAGCTGACATGCTGGGGTTACAGTACATGTACAAAACCGGCTATGACCCAACCTGCTTTGTGGATTTCTTTGAAAAAATCGAGTCGCTTGAGAAGACCAAGCCTGGCGCGCTCTCGAAGGTCTTCTCCACTCACCCCATGACGGAAGAACGCATCAAGGCCGCCCAGAAGAACATCCAGGAAATGCTCAAGGCCAGGCCCGAGTATGTCGTGAACACCTCCGAGTTCATGGACGTAAAGGCCCGGCTGGCTAGACTCGAGAACCGCAGCCGCAAACTCAATGAAGCGAAGGATGCCGACCGGCCTACCCTGCGGCGGCGGCCCGACAGCGGGCAGGTAGACGAAGACGGCGACGGCAAGGCCAAGCCGGATGAGGATGATCGGCCCACTCTGAAACGGCGGGATTGAGGGGCGGCCGCGCGGGTACTGTGTCGCTTCAGACCCCGGGGACAGTTGCAGCCGCCCGTCCCGAGTGGGCCAGACGGATGGCGGCGCGGATTTCCGTCATCCGCAGCGGCCGTGCCAGGCCGCAGGCTCGGCAGCGGAAAGCCTTGGGCCAGCGCGCGCGATCCGCTTCGTCGGCGATCAACACCAGGCTCACATGAGGGTGGAAGGCGGCTAGCATATCCACGGCCGAGTCGCAGTCGCCATCCAGAAAGAGCGTGTCGCACAGGAGTACCGTGGCTTCGGTGACGGTCAGCAGAAAGTCCGATTTCTCCACCGTGTCGGCGGCATACAGGCGAATCCCGAAGTAGCGCAGCAGCTCGGCGAATACCTGGTACTCGGCGTCGAAACAAGTCAGGAACACACAATGAATGCCTGGCCGGCGCGTTGCCTCAACCTTTCCCTGCACCAGGTGCGCAAACTCATCCGTCATGCCTCGACCTCCGTTCCGCTCGCATCCCAGCATAGGACCCGGGGCGCGCGGGGAACATACAGTGGGAATGGTAGATTCACTGGAACCGCTGGGTAGGCCCGGCGGGCGGCCTAGCAGGATGTTTTCGATTCCCTCCGGTCTGCCGTAGCATAATGAACCTGGTATGCGATGCGAGACGAAATTTCCCGGTGTGAGGCAGCGGTTTTGCGTGCGGAGCGAGTGGCGATGAGCGGAAACTCCGAGGCCGTTGGCCTGCCGCTGGATGCGTTGGAGACGCCGGCGTTGTGCCTGGATATCGACGCGTATCGCCGGAACGTGGCCCGTATGGCGGACTACATCGTGCGGCAGCACGGGCTGGGATGGCGCCCCCACATGAAGGGGCAGAAAGCTCCCGAACTGGCCAAAGAGGCTATTGCCGCGGGAGCGCGCGGGGTGACCTGTGCCACGGTGTACGAAGCGGAAGTGATGGTCCGCGCTGGTGTCGCTGGCGTGCTGGTGGCCAACCAGATCGCAGGCGAGCGGAAATTGGCGCGGTTGGCACGCCTCCAGTGCACTACTCCGGTGATGGCGGCGACCGACAGCCTGGACCATGCACGCGCCCTCGATGCGGCTGCCCAGGCCGGCGGAGTCACGATTCCGGTGCTGATCGAGGTGGATATCGGCATGCAGCGCTGCGGGATCGCGCCCGGAGGGACCGTGGCCGCCCTGGCACGGGAGATCGCAGGCCTGCGGGGCTTGTGCTTCCTGGGCGTCATGGGCTGGGAAGGCCATACCCTGGCTTACGGCGGGGACGCCAAGCGGGAACAGATCGCCGGTGCTATCGGCAAACTCACTGCGAGTGCAGAGGCGTGCCGCGCGGCGGGCATTCCCGTGGAGATTGTGTCGGCCAGCGGCAGCGGCACGTTCCGCCTTTCCGCGCCGTTGCCCGGGCTTACCGAGGTGCAAGCCGGGGGAGGCGTCTTTTCGGACCTCAGCTACGCCAAGTGGGGGCTGGACCACGAATTCGCGTTAACCGTGGTGACGCGCGTGGTGAGCCGCCCCAGCCCCACCCGAATCATTGTCGACGGGGGGTTCAAGACGATGAGCGTACAGCATGGCCAGCCTCGTCCCCTAGGCCTGGGAGCGATCAAGAGCCTCGTGCTTTCTGCCGAACACGGGAACGTGGAACTGGAACAGCCCAACTCCGCCCACCGCGTAGGCGACCTGATCACTTTCATCCCGGGCTACACCGACAGCACCGTTTGCCTGCACGACGAGCTGTGTGTGCTGCGCAACGGGCTGCTGGAGGCAGTGTGGGCAATCCCTGGCCGGACCGGGCGGCGGTAGCCCGGCCGGCGATACGAGATCAGAAGGCGAACGTCAGCCCGACCAGAGGTACGAGGTTGTGCAGCCAACCGCCTACTTTTTCTCCAGGCGCGGCGGCGATCACTTGGGTGGGAAAGGGCGTAAGGTAGTCGCGGAACTCCGCCCGCAAAAACAGGTTTGGACTCAGGGGGATCTTTACGCCCGCGCCAGCGCTTATTAGAGGCTCAACCTGTTGTGTCTTGGTGAGGTAGGCGTATTGGTGCAACGGCTGATAGGACGCTTCCGGTCCCGTGCCGCGAAAGACTTTCACGCCCCCTCCCAAAGCCAGAAACGGCAACGGCGCACCGCGCCGCGGGCGGGGGTGCAGCAGCACATCGTAATGCACGGCGTGGGCCACGCCGCTAAAGTTGACCGCGGTGCCGCCGGATGAGAGCTTGAGGCCGCTTTGCAGGAAGGTGTAGCGGATTTCGCCGCTAAAATGCTTCTGGACGTTGTGGGACGCCACCGCACCGATGGCTGCGCCAGGTTGGAAGCCGGCCAAGGCGCTACCCGCCGCCCCCGATACCGAGGCATTGGTCAGAAAACCACCGCCGCCCACGCCGCCGATCTCCCATGGTTGGGCCAGGCAGAGCGCGGCAAGCAGGAGCGAAAACAAACAGAGTCTAAACGCGGCAGGCATCGGAAATTCTCCTATTTGACAACCCGGACGAACAGCGTCGTGGAACTGCCGCCCTGCGAGATCGTCAGAGGGACGCTCATGCCGAGCGGTGCAAAATATGGAACGGAAGCCCGGATCTGATATACACCTACTTGGCCGGGCGCCAAGCCCGCATAGCTCACCGGCAGGCCTACACCACCCAGGTCCACCGCGGGCGGAATCAGGACTTCGGATGGCGGGTCCCCCGAGGCGGGCGTACCGGCTTCCACGGGCGGGGAGGTGCGGCCCAAACCGGTTGCGTAAATGATGATTTCGTCCTCCGGGTGAATGGGATTCGATCCGGTCACTAACTGCCAGTTGGCGGCGCGAATCACTGTGGCGATGCCGGTATCCGGACCGGCTGTGCCACTGCGAAATACGCTGGGCGCCGCCGGCAGAATGGTCAGGTGGAAACTGTCGCTCACCCCGCCAGGTGTGCGCAACAACAGGGTGGCGTCGCCGTCCACGTTAAAAGGCAGTTGGGCATTGACCTGGCTGGGAGACAAGAACAGCATCGGGGAAAGCACGCCGTTCACCGTGAGGCAGGATTCTCCCAGGGCCGTGGGCAAGGGCACTTCGCTGGTGGCCTGATTCACGGGACTCAATTGTGCGCCAAAGATAGCGATCAGGCCCCCGGGTGCCACGGGCGCGGTAAAGTCAGCGGCATTCACTACCTGGAAGATCTGGGGCGGCGCGACGGCGGAATCGTAACTCCAGGGAAGCACGGTGAAGCCCGAGGTGGTCAGCGCGACGATGCCGCTGCGGTCCATGAGCGCCGCCAGCGTGCGTGTGAAGGGGAAGGCGGTGGTACCCACCAGCGGTGCTTCCACCATACGCGTGGGACGGACACCTTGCACGTTCACCGGATCGACGCGTTGAACGGTTCCGGCCCCACCACCGGAGGGTGCGCTGGTACGAAAAGCGGACTGGTCTACAAACACGAATCCCGAAGAGGCCCCCAACGCGGCATCTAGCTGGCCTACCGGCACCAGCGAAGCGTTCAACAGGTAGTGATCCACCAGAAACTGGCGGTAGCTGGAGGCCGCGTAGGCGCCCGCAAGCGACTCAAAATCCTTGCGTTCGGCGGTGAACGTATCGGCGGTCGCGTCGTAAAGCAATACGGTGCCGTCTGCCATGGCCGCCAGAATGGCGGAACCGTTTGGGGCCGCTGTCAACACCGTGCTGATGTTCACGTCGTTCTGGTAAACACCTAGCGAGGGCAGCGCGGTGGCCGTGCGGGCTGGCAGGTCCACCCGATCGATGGTATGAACCGGGCCTGCCACGCGGCAGGCCGCGAGGATAGCCCGGCCGGAGGCGGCTACCGAGCGCGGGTAGTGCCCGCCGGGAAAGATTACGGGCATCTGCGGCTGCAGCGAATCCAGATCATAAACCGAGGCGATCTGAGCATTGTCGTGGCCGATCAGCAGGTACTTGTCGTCGAAGGTGATGGCCATCTGAGTGGGCGTATTGGCGGTCCGCAGCGTGGCGATCCGCGCATTCGTGGCGGTGTCGAAGACGAGCACCTGGTTTTTGTCCTGGCGCAGGATATAGAACCGATTGCGGCCCGGATCGGCCAGGACGTCCACTAACTGCCCAGGCACGTTCACGAAGGTGCCGCGCTGGTCCGGCTCACGGGTGTTGATGAGCACCCGCACGGGCGGTGGCAGGTTTACGGCGGAGGCCGAACGCCACTGCAGAAGGGCCGTTACTGTCCCGTTTTGATTTTGGAAGATGTTCGGATCCACGCTGATATGCACGGTGGCCGGCGTCGAACCGGAGGATTGGGAGACGTTCACTCCGGCCGTGTCCGGCACAAGCGTGAAATCCGTGGCCCCCCCGCCCGGATCGGTGACCAGTAGGTCCCGGCTGGAGACGCTCCTGTCGCACAGGTTGCCGCGAAATACCAGGTCTTCCTGGTCCGCCGCCAGGCGGTGTGCCTTGGCGAGTGCGCCCACCGGCAGAATCAGCGCGCCGCTGTCGGAGACAGCGTAAAGCACGGTTCCCGCGGTGTCCAGGATGCTTCGGCCAGCCAGGTTTTCCGGCAACCGCAGTCTTTCCCGCGGGGCCAGATTGTCGGCATCCAGAATGTCCAGCACCGGAGGCCCGGGCGTGGCTGCGGCGCCCTGCCCGGCTGGTTGCGGAATCTGGGCGTATATGACGCCATGTGCGGAATCTATCGCGTGCGAACCTACGTTGAGCAGGCCGGCGGGGTTGGGAAACTGCGAGATCAGCACTCCGTTGCGATCGAACAGCCCCCATCCGGCCGTGTAAGTGGAGCCGTCGCGGCTCACACTGACCACGCGCGGGCCCATGGGGGGGCTGGAGGTATAGCCCAGGGAACGGACCTGGCGGGATGGCACGTCGTAACGGAAGCGGATCGTGTCGGTCAAGCCATAGATCGAACGGCCGTCGGGAGCGGCGGCTACCGCGGCGGCAATGATCTGCGGAGGAAAGTTGACTGGGGGCACGGGCAGAGTTTTGGCAGTCACGCCCTCTACCGTGTCAATCGCCCGGGTGGTGCCCGAAACCGGATCGAAGAGTAGAAAAGTGTCCGTCGTCACTACCAGGGCCAGGCCGTCATTGCCGAAAGCCACGCCCAACGGTGGTGAGCCCAGCGTGAAGGTCTGGCGCGTGCCGGGGGCGTTCAGGTTGACCACGGTAAGGGCATTGGCTGGTGTGCCAGGCGGCTGGAAATTGGCGAAGTGGGCGATCAGCAGAAACTGGCCGTCAGGCGACAACGCCAGGGCGCCCGGCTGCGGCGCGACGTTCATGGAACTGCGGATGGCGTGGTCGGACAAGGACAGCAGTTCAATCCGGTTGGCGGTGAAATTAGCGATGTATAGGACGCCCCGGGCCTCATCGAGGGCGATGTCGGCGGCGTGCCCCCCAATGGGAACCACGGTGCCGAATGTGGCCGGCCACGCCGGGATGGATAGCAGCAAGGCTACAAAAGCGGCTCGGAACCGCATGGGCAAACTCTTCACCCAAACAGATCGGCAGTTGCCCGGTTCCGCCATAGAGCACGGAAAGACTCGGGCAGACCCTTGTTGCCGAAAGTAAGTATGCGTTTCGCTCTCGTGGGGGTCGATCCTCTGTCGGGAGCATCTGGTGCGAACGCGTTTCGGGTGGAGAATACTCTGGGCCATTCTGGGGGTGACCCCCTGGGTGGCTGGCTGGCCGGCGGCCCGCTGCGAGACCACCATTTCCAGCGTGCGCGTCTTTACCGAGCCCGCCGGTGCCCAGTTCACCGTGGACGGCCAGGCGTACACCAGCCAGGCGGTCTTTCTGTGGCCCGCGGGCAGCAAACATTTCCTCGTCGCGCCGCGGCTGCAGAACACACTGATTCTGAATACACAATACGTGCTAACGGGATGGGAAACCAACTTGGGCGTGCCGGTCTCGGTGGAGCCCATTACCGCCGATCCCGGCCTGACCTACGTAAAGGTGGTGTTCCGTTTGGAATACGCCCTTCTGTTGCGCTATTTCTCCTGTCCCCCAAACAGCCTGGATTGTGCGCCGCACTCCCCCGGCAGCGTGGCTGTGAATGGCATCCTGTATAGCCAGGACGCGGATCTGTACTTCCCAGCCGGCTCCCAAGTCAGCGTGCAGGCCTATCCCAACAGCGGCTATGTGTTTGCGGGCTGGTCGATTCCGGGCGTTTCGGCAGGGAACGCTTTTCTGGCCTCCTTTGTGATTAACCAGCCGCTGCGGGTGACGCCTATGTTTCAGAACGCCCGGCCCGTGGCGATTACCATTGACACATCGCCGCCGGGGCTCGAAGTGCTCCTGGACCGGACTCCGGCCACCACGCCCGCAAACGTCGAGTGGGGGTGGAACAGCGAGCACACGCTGGGCACCGCCGGCGTTCAGCGAGATGCGCAGAACCGGCTGTGGATTTTTGATAGCTGGAGTGACGGCGGCACCGTCAACCACACGTTCCGTGTGACACCCGGGGCGTCGCCGGTGACGGTGACGGCCCGCTTTGCGCCCGGCGCGACGGCCAGCTTTCTCACCCAGCCGCCGGGGCTGCCGCTCCAGGTGGATGGGCGCATCAACTGGCCTAGTTACAACTTCTCTTGGGCGGCGGACAGCATGCACTCGGTGGAAGCGCCCGCCGCGCAGACCGACGGGCGGGGGCACAAATATCGCTTCCAATCCTGGTCCAACGGCGCGTCTGCGGCGCAGCAAGTCCGCATGCCCAATCCACCGCAGGATTTTCGCCTGACCGCCAACTACAACCCCGTAGCCCAAGTCATTCTGGAAAGCGAGCCCACTGGTGTGGCGCTGCGGGTGGATGGCGAGGATTGTGCCACGCCCTGCGTGGTCGAACGCCCGCCGGGTACGACAGTGTCGGTCAGCGCTCCGCTTACCGTGCCCTCCAGCGGTGGAAGGCTGGCATTCCTGAACTGGTCCGACGGTGGCCCGGCCAGCCGGACGCTTACGGCGGCGGACGATCCGCAGAGTTTCACCGCGCGGTACCGTTGGCAGTACCCGTTGACTTTGTCGGCTGTGCCGCCCGAAGCCGCCGGCCTGCTCACCGTGCCGGCCTCGCCGGACAGTTACTACGACTCGCCTGCGCGGGTACAAGTGACCGTGCAGCCCCGGGCGGGCTATCGTTTCCGGAGTTGGACCGGCGACTTGAGCGGAACGGGTGCCTCCGCGTGGATCGAGATGGGCGCCCCGCACTCGGTGCAGGCCCTGCTCGACGCGGTCCCCTACGTGCCGGACTCGGCCGTCCAGAATGCCGCCGGGCGCGGTCCGCTCTCCGCCGTGGCTCCCGGGTCGGTGGTGTCTGTATTCGGGCTGAATCTGGCGGAGCAACTAGCCGTGGGACCCGCGAGTCCTCTGGCGCAGAGCTTGGCGGACGTCACCGTAAACCTGGGAGACCGGCTGGTGCCCCTGTTCTTTGTCTCCCCCAACCAGATCAACCTGCAGTTGCCCGCGGATGTCGAACCCGGACCGCAGACGCTGCGCATTCAAGCCGCCGGTAAGCCCGCTGTCCAGGCGGCGTTCACGGCAGCCCGCAACGCGCCCGGCATCTTCTGCCGGCAGTCCGGGGGCCTGGACATGGCCGTCGCGGAGCACGAGGATGGCTCGGCCATTATCCCGGCCTCTCCCGCGCGGCGCGACGAACTGGTAACCGTTTACGGCACCGGCTTGGGCCCGTACGATCACCCGGCGCCCGATGGATTCGCCCTGCCGGTGGATGTTCCGTTTCCGCTGCTTGACCCGGTCGAAATCGTCTTGTCGGACGTAACCGTAACCCCGGAGCTAGCGGCCGGGGCCGCCGGGCGCGTGGGCGTGCAGGTAGTGCGGTTCCGCCTCACCCCGGAAGTGCCCGCGGGTGGAAATGTCCGCGTGGTGCTGCGCGTAAACGGGGTCGAAAGCAATCCGGCGGTCCTGCCCGTGGAGTAGCACTCAACGCGCTCGGAAGCGCTATAAAAGTAACATCATGCAAATTGCAAACGGGTGCGCTTTGCCGGCGCCCTCCGTGGCACGAGCCCTTGGCGTGTTCTGTCTCGCTGCGGCGCTGCATGGGGCGGAGCTGAAGGTCCGCCTGTCCCTGGGGCACCAGGCAGCCCGGCCGGCGCCGTATTACGTGCGGCTGGTACCCGATACTCCCGGCGTGGAGGTGCGCGATGTCACCGGTCAGGGCCTCGAACCAGGGGAAGGCCGAAAGGGCGACGTCTGGCAGGGCCGCGCCGGCGCGGGCGATGTGGACAGCCTTGAGTTCACCATCTCCTATCCGGAGGAACCCGCAACGCGCCTGCAGAAGACGCACATTATCTGGGCCGACTTGATCGCTCACAGCGACGCGGATACCGCCCGGCGTCTCGGCTCGGACCCGGCTTTCCGCACCAACCCGCAGAAAGTGACCATCCTACTCAACGAGGAAGGCACGCGCGGATTCACCGTCAGCCTGGATCAATTGCGCGAGCACCGTGCGCTGTGGATTCCGTCGCTGGACGCGTATGTGACCTCCGGTGATCAGCCGGTCTCGTTTGAGGACCATCAGCGCGCGCTCGCGGAGTGGAAGGGCGGCCGCATCCTCGACCGCGTGGAGCGCGAGCCGGAGGCGACCTATGAGGGGTACGCCTCGCTGTGGGAGGACATGGGAAACCCGGCCTACACCAACCCGCAGCAGCGCGGGCCGGGGCACATTGTCTGCCTCACCTGGGACAGCGCCATTCCCAAGTTCGGCATCGACCGGGGCGCGGGTGTGTGGAACGATTACGGCAATCCGGATCACTTCCAGTTCTGGTTCGGCTTCGGCGACTTGGCGCAGGGGATCACGGGAAGTTGGAAGAGCCAGGGCTTGCACGACGGTCTGCCCGTGATCACCACGCTCTTCGAACGGGACGGCGTGCGATACGAAGTGGAGCAGTTTGCCTATCCCCTGCATGGTCCACCGGGGGAACGGCGGGGCGATATCCCCATGTTGCTCCTGGCCAAAGTGAAAGCCACGGAATTGCGCGGAGTGGCGCGCACTCTTCCGGTGACCATGAGCCACCGCCGGCAGTTTCCTCCATTCCAGGACACCTCCATCGTTGCGGATCACCGCGCTGGCGTGACGCTGTTCCGGGGAGCGGCTCACCGCCGTGTGCTGTTCGCCATCCAGGGCGCCGGAGGGCAGCCGGAGTGGAGCGGCACCCAGGACTATCAGCGAGAAATGAAGCGGGTCAATGCCACCGTGTTTCTGCCGCTCCCGCCAGGCGGATCGCGCGAATTCGTGGTGAAACTGCCCTCGCCCCCGGTGAACGCCGAGGAAGCGGCCACGCTGGAGGCGATCGACTACCAAACGGCGCGTCAGGCGACCTTGCGCTTCTGGATGGATTACGTCCGACGGGGAGCCCGGTTCCAAGTGCCGGAGAAGGCCGTGAACGAGCTGTTCCGCGCCACGCTCTGGCACGCTCTGCGCCTTCCGCGCCGCCACGGAGGCCCGCAGCCGGACGTGACCATCGACCTGCCTTACTCCAACTTCGCCTATAGCCAAACGGGCACTCCCTGGCCGGTGAACCAGTCCGTCTACGTGGATTACATGCTTTACGAACTGCGCGGCTATCACGACATTTCTGTCGAGGAATTGCTGGCCCAGTTCCGCAACAACCAGGAGGTCGACGGACGCCTTAACGGAGTGGCCAACTGGCTGGTCTACACGCCGGGAATGCTCTATGCGGTGGCGCAGGACTATCTGCTTTCCGGCGACCGGGGAGCGCTCGACCGCCTGCTGCCGCAGACCCTGAAAGCCATGGACTGGTGCCTGCGCGAGGTGCGGGCCGCGGCCGGACGGCCGGGAGCGGAGCGCGGGCTGGTTTCCGGGCCCTTGAACGACGGCACCGGAGAAGGCACCTGGGCCTTCAACCAGGCATATTTGTATGCCGGCCTGGAGCGTTTCGGACGGGTGCTGGAACTGATCGGAAACCCGCGGGCCCGCGAGGCGCGCGAAGCCGCAGAGGCGGTGCGGCGGGCTGTCGCGCGGGGCTTTGGCTCCGCCTCGGCGCGCTCCACCGTGGTCCAGTTGCGCGATCACACCTGGTCGCCCTACGTCCCTGGTGAGGCCCTCACCTTCCGGCGCAACGTAGACAAATGGTATCCCGCCGATGTGGACACCGGCGCCGTCCACCTGCTGCGCCTCAAAGCGCTGCCGGCCGCCGGGGAACTCGCCGATGCCCTGCTCAACGACCACGAGGATAACCTCTTCCTGCACGGTTGGGGCCTGGCAAACGAACCGGTCTACAACCAGCAGGGCACCGCGTACCTGTTGCGCGACGATCCCAAGGCGGCCATCCGCACCTTCTACAGCTATATGGCGGGCGCCTTCAGCCATTCCGTCTTCGAGCCCGTGGAGCACCGCTGGACGCACGGCCAGTACTTCGGCCCGCCCAGCACGGACGGCGCCTGGATGGAGTTGTATCGCAACATGCTTCTCCGGGAGGTGGACGATGAGACCCTGCTGATCGGCCAAGCCACACCGAGGCGTTGGCTGGCCGAAGGGCAGGCCATCTTGGTGGGGCGCGCCCCCACCTGGTTCGGCCCGGTAACCTTCCACATCGCCAGCCAGGCGGCCTCCGGCCGGATCTCGGCCGATGTCGAAATGCCGGCCCGCGGCTGGCCGCGCACGCTGCTGGTGCGTCTGCGCCATCCGGACGGCCGCTCGATGCGCGCGGTCACCGTGAACGGGAAAGCTTGGAGCGATTTCGATCCGGCCAAAGAGTGGGTCCGGATCCAGTCGCCCGGCGGCCAGCGGTACACGATTGTAGCGAGCTACTAATGAGGCGCGAACCGGGAAGCAGGCGAGCTTGGCCATCTCGTTGGGCATGGGTGCTGGCAGCGCTGGCTCTGGGAGCTGCGCCGCGCCCGGCCGAATTCCATTGGAAGCACCTCTCGAGCGCCTCCGGCGACCTGCCGACGCCCAACCAGGGGACCCAGCAGACTTCCCTCACCGTTGCCGATTTCGACCGGGACGGTGTCAACGATTTCGTGGTCACTGAGCGCACCGCCGCCGACTCCGTCGTGCTGTTCCGCCGCGGCAGAGCCGGGTGGACCCGGTGGGTCATCGAGAGTCAACCGCTGCACATCGAGGCCGGTTCGCTGGCGCTGGACGTGGATGGCGACGGCGACCTCGATTTCATCGCCGCCGGAGACTATAAGAGCAATCAGATCTGGTGGTGGGAGAACCCCTACCCGGATTTCGATCCTCACCGGCCCTGGAAGCGGCACCTCATCAAGAACTCCGGCGCGCCCAAGCACCACGACCAGGCGGCCGCGGATCTGGACGGGTGCGGCAGGCCGGAGCTGGTCTTCTGGAACCAGGACGCGCACGGCTTGTTCGTTGCCAAAATGCCGCCGGACCCGCGCCAAGCCGAAGCGTGGCCGCTCACGGAGATCTACTCCTGGAGCGCAGACAGCGAACCCCAGCAGCGTGGTGCGCCCGCGCGCTTCAAGGGTGTCAACGAGCACGAGGGTCTGGCCACCGTGGATGTGGACGGCGATGGGCGCCTGGACATCGTGGGCGGGGGCCGCTGGTTCCGCAATCTGGGCGGCCTGCGATTCGAGATGAACCTGATCGATCCCAGCTACAGTTTCTCGCGTGCAGCCGCGGGCCAGTTGAAGACCGGCGGCCGGCCCGAAGTGGTCCTCGTAGTGGGCGACGGCGACGGGCCCCTGAACTGGTACGAGTGGGTCAAGGGTGCCTGGATACCCCACAAAATCGCCGATATCCACTACGGGCACAGCTTGGCCCTGCTGGATGTGGACGGGGATGGTAACCTGGATATCTTCTGTGCCGAGCAGCGCCTCGATGGCGCTAACCCGGACGCGAAGATCTACGTGTTTTACGGCGACGGTCAGGGAAACTTCGCCCCGAGCGTGGTAGATCGCGGCTACGATCTGCACGAAGCCAAAGTGGGGGACCTCGATGGCGACGGGCGGCTGGATATTCTCGGCAAGCCCTACAATTACCAGACGCCGCGCCTGGATATCTGGCTCAACCAGGGCCCCCTGGGGAGCCGACCATGAACTTTGCCGCTAACCTCCGCCGGCGCGCCGCCCTCGGCAATCCCGTGCGTGTCGGGCTGATTGGGGTGGGCAAGTTCGGCAGCATGTTTCTCTCGCAAGCGCTGCGTACGCCCGGATTGCTGCTGGCGGGCATCGCCGATCTGGCCCCCGCGCGGGCCCGCGCAGCCATCGAGCAAGTAGGCGGCGATCCGTCGTCCGTCCCGATCACCGAGGACGCCGAGACGCTCATCGCCACTGACGGGTTGGAACTGGTGGTGGATGCCACCGGCGATCCGGCCGCGGGCATCCGGCACGTGCGGCTGTGCTGCCGATATGGGCGCCACATCGTGATGGTCAACGTCGAGGCGGACGCCCTGGCCGGCCCACTGCTGGCGCGCGAGGCGGCGCAAGCCGGCATCGTCTACAGCCTGGCATACGGAGATCAGCCGGCCTTGATCGCTGAGCAGGTGGATTGGGCGCGCGCCGCGGGCTTCGAGGTGATTTGCGCGGGCAAAGGTACCAGGTACCTGCCGGCCTATCATGCCTCCACTCCCGAAACGGTCTGGCCGCTGTACGGTCTCTCCGCGGAGGAGGCCGAGCGGGGCGGATTGAACCCCAAAATGTTCAATTCCTTCCTGGACGGCACCAAGTCCGCCATCGAGATGGCCGCGGTAGCGAATGCGACGGGCCTGACGCCGGCGCCCGGAGGGCTCGACTTCCCGCCCTGTTCCATTGACGACCTGCCGCGGGTGTGCCGCCCCCGCGCGTCGGGCGGGGAACTGGCGCATGCCGGCACTGTGGAGGTCGTTTCGTCGCTCGAACGCGACGGCCGGCCTGTGGAGCGCGATCTGCGCTGGGGCGTCTACGTCACGTTCGAAGCACCCAGCGAATATGTGCGCCGCTGTTTCCGTGAGTACGGCCTGCGCACTGACGAAAGCGGCCGGTACGCTGCCTTGTACCGGCCCTATCATCTGATAGGCCTGGAGTTGGGGATCTCCGTGGCCAGCGTGGCCCTGCGGGGCGAGCCCACCGGCTGCCCTACCGGGTTCCGGGGCGACGTGGTGGCGGTGGCCAAGCGCCCGCTGGCCGCGGGAGAGATTCTGGATGGTGAGGGCGGCTACACCGTGTACGGCCATCTCATGCGGGCGGCCGATTCCCTGCGGCTCGGCGGCCTGCCGATCGGGCTTGCCCACGGCGCGCGTTTGTGCAGGCCGGTAGCCGCCGGTGAGCCGGTGCGGTGGGTGGACGTCAGCTTGGACGCCTCTTCGGAAGTGGTGGCTTGCCGGCGTGCCATGGAAGCCTTGTTTCGGAGCTCCCCGGGGCCCTCGGCCTGAGGCGCGGCCCGGTCACCGCCGCGCGAATCGCCCAGCAGGCCGGCATGCCGGAGGCTCAGATAGGGCAGCGCCACCGTGGCCACGTAGAGTGGGTTGGCGTGGCGCCCCGTGTCGGGATTGAACCACTCCCAGGCTTGGGTCATGCCGTCGCCCCGCAGATGAATTCGCAGGAACCGCATGTAGTCCCGCGCCATGGCGGCCGCGGCGTTCCGGTCCGCCTGCCACAAGGCTGCGATATACCAGCCGCTGGGCGTACCCCAGTAGCCGCCATTCTGGTATTCACCTACGGGCGAGACGGAAATCTGCCATCCGCCCCGGTTCGTGGCGTCCGTGGTCAGGATCTGGCGCACGCAGCCTTCGCGCACGGCGGTCTGTTCGCGGTAGGCTCGCAGCAGGGCACGCGCCACCGGTTGCGCGTTACGGCCCTCTACGGCGCCGCTCCACAAGGCGTACGCGCTGCCCCAGACGTCCGGTTGGTTGCCCGCTCCAGTGGCCGAATGCAGCCAACCTTCGTCCGGCTCCGCAGCCCTATGAAAGAACGTGGGCACCAGGGCGGCTTTGATACGTGTCGCCTCCTGCCGGTACTCGGCGGCTTTGGACTCCTGGCCGACCGCCCGAAAGAGTTCCGCGAGGCGCGTGGCGGCCACGTACTTCAGCAGGGAAGGGAAGAGCAGTTTGCCGCTTTTGCTCTCCCCGTCGCAGAAACCGAAGTCCTTGGCGTTTTCCTTTTCCACGTCTCCGGTGACACAGAGGCCGGTTTGGGAATCCGTCGGCGCCACCCGGTACACCTTCTCGCACAGATCCTGAAGCGGGATATCTCCGCTCGAAATCCGCACCCGCGACTGGAACAACTCCAGGCTGCCGGTCATCTTCCAGTGCTCGTAGACGGCGTGGATGAAGTAAAAGTGGTCGTCCAGTGGGGGATATTTGCCCCACGGTTTGCCGCCTTGTTCCGATCCCGTGTCGTAGCTCCCCGGATAGAAGGTCGCCAACCCGTTGAAGTTGATGTGGTCGGGAACCGCCCAGGCGGGAATCAGCACTCCGGGACGCAGCGGCCGGTCTGCCGGGGAGACGGTCGCGGCGATTAGCCGGATCCAGCCCTCCACCTCTTTTTCAGGAATGAAGTCGGCTCCCAGCATCATGACCGCATCGCGCACCCAAAACGCGGGGTACCCCATGTTGCCACCGGGAACATGGACGGTGAAGCGCGTCTGATTGCGCCACTTGCCGGACGCCTGGCCCGCATCCAGGCGGGCGGAATCCACGATGCGGCGGGCCTGCTGCCGCCAGAAATCCTCGTCCGCGTGGTTGAGTAGAGGTCCCGCCAGGCATGCGCGAAACGCGGCAGCAGCGAGCACGATCAGGTTGGCGAGTCTTCTGAGCAAGGGATCCTGCGGCGCATCTCGGCCTGAAAACCCTATCATAGCGGATGTGCCACGACGCCCGAGAGATCTCAGAGCAGGCGCTCGCCCGCCACCCGCGTGTCGTAGCCGCCCAGGCTCTCCAATTCCTGCCGGAAACTTGACCGGCTCAGCGTGTCCAGCAGGGTTTGAATGGCCGGCAGGTTCAAGTGGTGGCGGCGGATCGCCAGGTCGTAGCGTTCGCTCACCAGGGGGATGAAGCTCAACCCGAACAGACGCGCGGCAGCGCGCGTGGCGATACAGCAATCCGCCGCCTGCGAAAGCACGTGCCAAGCCGCAGGAAGGTGGCCCTGTGCCGTGTGCCCGTACCCGCGCACATTGCGCCGGTCGATGCCCAGGCGCTTCAGCCACGTATCCAGCAGAATCCGGCTGCCTGCTCCCGCCTCGCGGTTCACCATGGTCACGTCGGGCCGCGCGAAGTCCTCCACGCCGCGAATCTGTTTCGGATTGCCCCGCGCCGTCACGACGCCCTCCTCCCAGACTGCGAAGGAGATTACCGCCACCGAATGCCTGGGAAACACCCGCCCGATCTCTGGGATGTTGCTTTCCCCGCTGGCCTCATCCCGCAGGTGCGTCCCGGCGATGTGCACGGACCCCTCTTTCAGCAGCCCCAATGCCTGCGAGCTGTTGCGGTGAGCTAGCACGAGCTCGATTCCCGCCGCCCGGATGTGCCGCGCGAGCACCGAGATCCCCGGATCGCACCCGGCGATCAGGATCCGGTTGCCAGTCTCTTCACCGTGGAACACTTGCACCTGGGCCTTCGCCGAACCAGCCGGCGCGCTCGTGACCACTGCGTCACTGGACGGAAAATACCAGGGAACCGGGGAGGGCACCACGGCGATGGTGCGCCGGTCCACGCGGCACAGCTCCACGGGTTGCCCCGGCTGGGGACCCTCCGCTCCCGCGAGCAGCGTGACTAGGTCTGTGCGCAGTTCCCGGACGGTGAAGTCCTCGGGCAGCGCGAACAGGTCCTCCACGCAAGCTTCCAGCGCGCGGGCCAGCTTCAGCGCCACCGCCGTGTTGGGCACATAGCTGCCCGCCTCCATGGCGTAGATCGTCTGCCGGCTGACGCCCGCGGCTTTCGCCAGTTCCGCGGCCGAAAAACCGCGTTTGTGCCGTAGCGCGGCCAGGCGATTCTCAATTTCGGCCGGTTTGCGAGTCATGCCGCTTACCAAGTTAACACGCCACGCCGCCAGACCGTGTGATCCTCTAAAATGACAATGTCTTGTATACTAGACAAATGAATCCGCTGCGGATCATTTCGGTCTGCCTGCTCGCGGCCGCACCGTGCCTAGGTCAGGCCGGCAGGACGGAACTCTTCGGAACCGTGACCGACCCTTCCGGACTAGTGGTAGCCGGCGCCCGCCTGGAGGCCGCGGAACAGGCCACCATGGCGCGGTTTGCCTCTGTCTCGGACTCGCACGGCGAACACCACCTGCTGGGACTGCCCGCCGGCCACTATGTGCTCTCCGTCGAAAAGCCGGGCTTTCAGACATACCTCCAGTCCGGCATCACGCTGCGGATCGCGGACCGCACCGTCTTGGATGTCCGCCTGGCGGTGGGGCAGCCCTCTCAGTTCGTGGAAGTCCATGCCGCCGCGCCCATGCTCCAGACCGCGGGCGGCGACGTGAGCTACACCGTTGACCAGACGAAGGTCGCCGCGCTGCCGCTCGACGGGCGGAATTTCATTCCCCTCATTGCGCTCTCCCCGGGGGTTGCCCTTCCTGCCGGCTCGCTGCTGCCGCGCATCAACGGTAGCCGCCCGCGCACCAATGAGTACGTTTACGACGGCATCAGCGTGCTCCAGCCCGAACCCGGCCAGGTGGCCTTTTACCCCCTCATCGACGCCATCGAGGAGTTCCGCCTGAACATCAACGCCTACGCGCCGGAATATGGCCGCTCCAACGGCGGCGCCGTGATTGTCAGCAGCAGGTCCGGCGGCAACCAGTTCCATGGCACGGTCTTCGAATTCCTGCGCAACGAGGACTTGAACGCGCGCAATTACTTCGCCCAAGGCGGTGCGCGGCCCGAGTTCCGCCGCAACCAGTACGGCTTCGTGTTGGGCGGACCCATTCGGAAAAACCGCACCTTCTTTTTCGTGGACTGGCAGGGTACGCGGCTGCGCACCGGCATCACTCGGTTCAGCACGGTTCCCACGCCGGCCGAGCGGCAGGGAGTCTTCGCTGTACCCGTCTATGACCCGGCAACCTCGCCGCGCCAGTTGTTTCCGAACAACACCATCCCGGCCAGCCGCTTCGACCCGCTGGCGCTCGAGGTGCTCGCGCACTACCCCCTGCCGAACCTTGCGGCACGGCCAACAATTACGCGCGCCAGACGGCCGAACCGGAGGCCCAGGACCAGTTCGACACGCGCCTGGACCGTTATTTCGGCGCCCGGCACCGGCTCTTCGCCCGGTATTCCTTCCTGCACGACGAGGATACGCCGGTGACGCCCCTGCCCGATGGAAGCGGCCTGCTGACTTCCGGCGCGGTCGGCCATGCCGTCACCCGCGGCGATGGCCTGGTGGCCGAGCAGGATTGGACCCTCTCGCCTGGCACGCTCAACCAGGCGCGTTTCGGATATACGCGCCGCGGCCTCCGCCAGGCTTCCTTGCAGAACGGTGACATTACCGTGCCTGGCGTGCCCCCAAATTTCTTCGCTTCTGTGCTGCCCATTTTCACGCTGACCGGCTATCAGCAGATTGGCCCCACTTCGGCCGCCAATTCCAGGTTCACCACCTCAGTTACGGAATACCTGGATACGTTTTCAATGGTGCGCGGCCGCCACACTCTCAAGTTCGGCGCCGACATCCGGCGCGAGGCCCTCGACGTCCTGAATCCGCCGAACCCGACCGGCTCTTACGCGTTTACCGCCATAGGCACCAACAATCCGGCCCGGCCGATAAGCGGCAATGCCCTGGCCTCCCTGCTGCTCGGGCAGGTCAACGCGTTCTCCATCGATATTCAGCCGCAGCCCCTCCAGGAGCGGGCGCACATTGCGGAATTCTTCGCCGGCGACGACTGGAAGGTGTCCAGCCGCCTGACCCTCAACCTGGGCACCCGCTACACGCTGAACTTTCCCTCCACTGAGGTGCATAATCGCGGCGCGATATTCAACCTCGGAACCCAGGTGCTTGATTTCCCGCATACTGCTCGGGAACTGGAGTGCTGCGATTTCGGCCCCCGCGTGGGTGCCGCCTGGCGCCTCGGCGATTCCTGGGTGCTGCGCTCCGCCTACGGCATGATCTGGTTCGAGCAGACCGGTATCACCTCGCCCTTTACACTGCCGCAGTTTCCCTTCGTGCAGACCCTCGGGCAGCAGTCTCAGGACAACATCAACCCAGCCTTCCTGCTCTCGCACGGACCCTCCGTACAGGTGACGCCCCCGAATCCAAACTCCGGCCTGGGGCAGGGTGTCTTCGGCGTCGATCGCCGGGTGGGTTCCGGCTATTCCCAACAGTGGAACTTTACCGTGCAGAAGACCTTCGGGAGCGACCTGAATGCGGAAGTCGGGTACCTGGGCTCCAAGAACACCCGCTTGGGCGTGCCGGACGTCAATTGGAACCAGTTGCCGGCGCAGTATCTGGCTCTGGGAACCGCCCTGCTGGAGCCGGTGCCCAATCCGTATGAGGGGCAGATTCCGGCGTCCTCGTCGCTGGGCGGCCCTACCCTCACCCGCCAGCAGTTGCTGCGCGCCTACCCGCGGTTCACCAGCGTGGCGCTGTTCCGGGATAACGTGGGAAACTCTTCCTATCACGCACTGCAGGCGAAAATGGAAAAGCGATTCTCGCACGGATTGACGCTCACTTTCGCATATACTTTCTCCAAGCTGCTGGATGACGCCTCGGCGGTGTTTTCGAACACCATCTTCACCGGCCCGATTGCCAACTACCCGGTCGCCGATAGCTTCAACCGGCACCTGGAGAAGGATCTCTCGAACGGCGATATCCCGCGCGTGTTTTCGGGCGGTTGGCTTTACGATATCCCGCGCGTGTGGAAGATCTCTGGCTGGCGCATCGGCGGCCTGCTGCGCGTGCAATCAGGCGATACCGTGGCAGTCGCGCAAGGCACGAACTATAACTCCAACCTGGGGTACGGGACCCAACGGCCCAACCGCATCGCCCATGCCAATGAATTCGCCAGCCGCAGTGCCGCCCGGTGGTTCAACACCGCCGCTTTCACCCCCGTGCCCCAGTTTGTCATCGGTGACAGTTCCCGCAATCCCGTGCGTGGGCCCGGGCTCCAGGACGCCGACCTGATGCTTGGAAAAACCTTTCGCTTTACCGAGCGCGTGAATCTGGAGTTCCGCGCCGAAGTGTTTAACATCAGCAACACGCCGCCGCTGAACGATCCGAACGGTACGTTCGGCACACCGGCGTTCGGCGCCATCACCAGCGCGGGCAACCCCAGGGTCTTCGAGTTTGCGGGCAAAATTCATTTTTAGGCCGGCGCCGCTGCTGGTCCTGGTGGCGGCTCTTTCCGCCTGCCACCACCAGCCTCCTGAAGGACTGCCCACCAAGTCCGAAGTTCTCGTTGGCGCGGCAGCGAATCTGACCGATGTCTTTCGGCGTATCGGCCAGCGCTTCGAATCCCAGACCGGTATCCACCCTGTCTTCAGCTTCGCCGCCACCGCCCAACTTGCGCAACAGATCGAATACGCCGCTCCGTTTGATGTCTTTGCCGCCGCCGATACTGCTCACGTGCAGGAACTCGACCGCAAGGGGCTCCTGTTGCCGCGCAGCCGCGCCGTGTACGTCCGGGGGGTACTTGCGCTCTGGATTCCCCCGCACACCGGGACGGCGGTCCACACCATCCGGGACCTGGTGTCACCGCAGGTGCGGATGATCGCTATCGCCAACCCGAAGCTGGCACCCTACGGCGAGGCGGCGGTCGAAGCGCTGCAGCGGGTAGGCATCTGGGAAAGGGTGAAAGGTAAGGTCGTGTATGCCGAGAACATCAACATGGCGCGCCAATACGGCTCCTCGAAAAATGCGGATGCCGTGTTTACGGCGTATTCCCTGGTGTTCTCCGAGCCGGGTGCAGTGATTCGCGTAGAGGAAGGCCTGCACCAGCCCATCAATCAGGAATTGGCCATCGTGGCGCGCGCCAAAAACCACGATAATGCGCGCCGATTTGTCGACTTCCTCCTGAGCGCGGAGGGAAAGGCCATCCTCCGCGGCTATGGCTACGCGACCTACTGAGTGGAGCCCCCGCCGCCCTTAGCCGGCCCGCCTAGTGCCGTCTGCGCTCCCGAGTGGATCAGCATGGCTTCGCCTGGACCCTGAAAAAAGGTGTATCCCGCACGGTTCCTCCAGGCCAGAGGGCCGCCCAGCTTCAAGCCCGCCTTCAGAACCACATCATGAATGGTGGTGACCAGCGATTCATAGGGTTCCTCGCCCTGCTGGTGGCCGGAGAAGTTCGCCAGGTCGCCGCTCGCCGCGAAGATCACGTCGATCCCTGGAACGGCGGCGATTTCCTTGGCGTTGGCCACCCCCAGCGGGGTCTCGATCATGATTACCACCATCATATTTTCGTTGATGGTCTGCCGGTAATCGTTGCCCCAGAGTTCGCGATACTGGCCTGCGCCCATGCTGCGGCGCCCCTGCGGCGGATACTTGGCCCACTTCACGGCTGCCTGCGCCTTTTCCACCGTGTCCACCGTGGGCACGATGATCCCCAGCGCGCCGATGTCCGTGGCCTTCTGGATATCGCTCTCGGTGGCGTCCGGCACGCGGATGAAGGGCACGGCAGCGCTGCCTCGGCAGGCCCGGATCATCCGGGCCACATCCTCATACGTGAGCGGGCTGTGCTGCATTTCGATCCACAGGAAGTCGAAGCCCGCGTTGGCCATAGCGCAATACATGTTCGGATCCGGGGAGGACACCGTACCGCCTACGATCTGCTTGCCCGCCATCAGCTTCTGCTTGGCTGTGTTGTAGATCCGCACGGGCCCGGAGGCCTGCCGCCAGTCCCGCTGCGCCGGCTGGGCGCGCCCCGCCCGGGGAAGCCCCGCGCACAGTATCGTGCACACCGCAGCGGCCATCACGCATCGCCTTCCGCTCATACCCCCTCCTTTGGAGCGCATTACTCCGGGTTGCGAGGTATCATATGCGGGCCCACGGCCGAAAGTCAAACTCCAGCAACCGCAATCCAGGAGAGAATTACATCCCCACCAGCGGCCGCAGCGCGTCCACTTCGTCCATGCGGTTCACCATGATGTTGAGAAACAGGCCGCGCGGCTCGAGCGCATCCATCAGCCGCCGCACTTCCTCCGGGGTGAAAGAACCCCGGACGAGCAGCGGTTTCCCGGCCGCCTGCACCTTCTGGAAGTAGGGGATCATCTCCGCCACCGGCGGCCCCAGAGCATCCTGGTTCACCTCAAAGCACTGGATCTCCCGGATTTCGAAAATGGCGTCCAGCAAGAACATGGATGTGGAGTGCAGGTGGATGAAACTCGAGGGAAAATGCGCGGCCAGCATGCGGTCCACCGGCTGCACGAAACGGCGGTAGAGGGCTGGCGAGTAAACTGCCGTGGCGTCCTCCTGCATGCGGATGATCGGGCCAGGCGCCCACAGGGAATATTGCGCGTCGAACCAGCCACCGTGAAACAGCGGCACGTGCTTCCAGAACTCCTCGGTGAGGTCCCGGAACAGCTCGCCCATCTTCCAGAGCAGTTCCGCAGATCGTTCGGGGTCGTCGGTCAGGTCCAGGATGCTGCTCGTGTGCCCGCGCAGCATCGCGTGCAGGTCGGTGGGACCTATCTCCGGGCTGTGGCTCACCGGAAAGGCGCCCTCCGCCCGGCGCACCAGCGCCTGCGCGAATTCCAAGTACTTGCACAGCCAGGGATTGCCAGCATCCAAGCCCACATCCAGGGCCTGCTCCCAGGGAACCTGCTTTTCTTCTCCCAGGATGCTCTGCGGCAGGATGCGCAAGGTGCAGCCGGCGATGCCCGGCAGCCAGGGGATGGCCGCCTGACCCGGACAGGCGCCGCGGATCAGGTCGTCATCCATACTCTCTCCCTCGCGCAGCATGCGCAGATGATCGTCTAGAAAGGCTTCCGGATCGATCATGCCGGGAGTAAGGGTATCGGCGGAACCCCAGGCGCGGCAGGCGGCAAACTCACCCAAAGGAAACCAGCCCACTAGGGTGAAACCAACAAGGGGCCGCGTCACATCGGCGCGGCGCCAGAAAGCCTGATAGCGGGCAATCTTGGCGGGGTCGTTTCCGAAAGGAACAACGCTCATGCCGGACCACCATTGTAGTTGCTTTCCGGCAGGCGCGAATCAGGAGTGCTGGGCGCGGACTTCCGTCGCTACGATTCGCCGGCCGTCGAGGATTCGTCCACTCCGGGTGTAACCTCGTCCACTCCGGGCGTCAGATCTTCCATCGGCGCAATTTCGGGCTCCCGATGCTCCGCGGCGGCCAGTCTGCGCTGCGCTCGTTTGGCTGCCTTTTCCCGTTGCTTCTCCATCCGGGCAATCTCTTTCTGACGCTTCTTGAATGACGTGCGGGAACGCGTAGGCACGATTATCCTCCTTTGCCCGGCGACCGGCTTCTCCCCGCCGGCCGCCGTAGTCCGATTCTGAGTCTCTTACCAGCGAGGCTCGCGCCGCTGGCGGGGTGCGCCGTAGCCGCGGCCACCACCACGGGACGAACCCCCGAACCCTCCGCCGCCCTGCGGCTTCGGCCGGGCCTCGTTGATGTTCAGCGCGCGGCCGTCCAGTTCCGTTCCGTTCAGGGCAGCAATGGCGCGGTCCGCCTCTGCGGAATCGCTCATTTCCACAAAAGCGAAGCCGCGCGAACGCCCGGTATCCCGGTCGGTGATCAGGTTTACTCGCTCCACGTTCCCGTATGGTTCAAACAATGAACGGACGGAAGATTCCGTGGCGTTGAAATCCAAGTTGCCTACAAAAATGTTTTTCATAAACGTCGCGTTGTCTTTTAATCGTGCGGGCCAGACGAGGCAGATTGGAATTCAGCCAGGTTCTTGCAGGACTCTCAAAAGGCAGCCTTAATTATAGCATGCCCGACAGCCCGGCTTTCTCCTGGGCGGTGCCGCGAAAGTCACCACGGTGCGGTTGTGGTTGGGTGATCTATAGCCACTTCCGGCGACGCGCCAGCCCCGCCAGCGCCACGAAACCCAGGCCCAGGTATGCCGCGGTGGCCGGTTCGGGAATAGTGCCGCCACCATCTGAAAATGTGGTCGCCTGGAAATTGTCGGCCAAAAAGTCCGAGCCAGCGCCCGGAAGGATCACAACCTCCACCAGGTTGAATGCAGCGTTCGATTGGAAAGTCAGCGTGCCCAGGCCCCACCCTTCGCCCACTGCTTGGGAAGTGGTCGACCCGACGGCCGGATTAAACGTGGAATTCAGGTAGGCGGTCAATTGCAGAGTGGTGTTGGTATCTAGTCCGAAATCGGCGGTGGCAAAGTCGAATGACAGGCCGATCAGCACCCGATCGAACGAGACCGTCAGCGGCGGGCTGTAGACATCGCTCGGATCCAGATAGTTTCCGGAAAAGTTGGGCAGGTTGTAAAAGGTGGTGTCGTGGCTCTGGACCGAGAAGCGCCCCGTGAAAGTAGCCGTTGCGCCCCCGGCCGTTTGGCTCAGAGGCAGCCCCATGCCGGTCGAAAGCGGGGGGCTGCCGCTGTCGAAATCGAACAGGATTGTGTTCGCGGCCGCCGGCAGGCAAAGCGCTGCCGTCAACACCGAAAGCAGAACCGGATGTAGTCTGTTCCGCATAGATCCTCCGGATCGTCCCATCAGGATACGGAACTCCGAGCGAGCCGTCAAGCATCATAAGACCTGAAACTCCATAAGTCGTTCTTGGGCCGCTTTGCGTTCTCCCGCACTTTGCGTAACAATCCGGAAATGGATTTCGAGTACTCCGGCAAAGTCCAGGAACTACGGCGCACCCTGCTGGCCTTCATGGACGAGCACATCTATCCGCACGAAGGCGTCTATCACGCCCAACTGCGCCAAGGCGACCGCTGGAAGCCCATCCCCATCGTCGAAGACCTGAAGGTCAAGGCGCGCGCTGCCGGCCTTTGGAACCTATTCCTGCCGGAGAGCGAGTACGGCGCCGGCCTGACCAACCTGGAGTACGCACCCCTGTGCGAGATCATGGGGCGGTCCGTGATGGCGCCGGAGGTTTTCAACTGCTCGGCTCCGGACACCGGCAACATGGAAGTCCTGGCCCGGTATGGCACCGAGGCGCAGAAACAGCAGTGGCTGGTCCCGCTGCTGGAGGGCCGCATCCGCTCCTGCTTCTGCATGACGGAGCCGGATGTGGCCTCCTCCGACGCCACCAACATCTCCGCCAGCATCGTGCGCGATGGCTGCGAATACGTGCTGAACGGCCGCAAGTGGTGGACCTCCGGCGCCGGCGACCCGCGCTGCAAGATCGCCATTTTTATGGGCAAGACCGATCCGGCGGCGCCGCGGCACAAACAGCAGTCCATGATCCTGGTGCCCATGGATGCACCGGGCGTCACCATCCGCCGCATGCTGCCGGTGTTCGGTTACGATGACGCCCCCCACGGACACGGCGAAGTGGAATTTCGTAACGTGCGCGTGCCGGCCTCCAACATCCTGCTGGGTGAAGGCCGCGGTTTCGAAATCGCCCAGGGGCGTCTGGGCCCCGGGCGCATCCACCATTGCATGCGCTTGGTCGGCGTCGCCGAGCGCGCGCTGGAGGCCATGTGCCGCCGCGTGGAAAGCCGTGTGGCCTTTGGCAGGCGGATCTCCGAGCAGGGTGCCATCCGCGCGCATATAGCCGCCTCGCGCATGGAAATCGAACAGGCGCGCCTGCTCACGCTCAAAGCTGCCTACATGATGGACACGCTGGGCAACAAGGCGGCCCGGGCCGAAATCGCCATGATCAAGGTGGTGGCGCCCAATATGGCGCTCCGCGTCCTCGACCGCGCCATCCAGGCTCACGGCGGTGCCGGTGTCTGCGACGATTTCTTCCTGGCCGCCGCCTGGGCCAACGCCCGCACCCTGCGCCTGGCCGACGGCCCCGACGAGGTGCACAGCGAAGCCATCGCCCGGCTGGAATTGCGCAAATACCAGGCTTCCGCGGCGGCGAAACCGGAGCTCTAATTCACAAGCCCGGGTGCGCAGCCCAGTTCCTGGATGGCCACCCGGCGGACCGCGCCGGCTTCGTACTGCTGGCCTCTGCGCACGTACGTCCCCGCGATGTTCCGGTATGCTCCACAGATGTCGCCGTGCACCAGCGGGCAATCCGGGTTGAGACTGGGGGCGCCGCCCTGGCGCAAAATGGCGCACCCCTGCGGGTCGATTTGGCCGTAGAGTTCCACCACCAGCGGAGTGAGTTGTACCCGGCTCGAATCCACGGCCAGAGCCTCCACCAGGGCCTGCGCCGCCTTGCGGGGCTCGCCGGCCGCGCGATACGCCGCCGCTGCGTCTTCCAGAAGATCGGGGTCCGATTCCAGCGTGCGGCCGCGCTCGAAAGCCGCCAGGGCGTGCGGCACGTCCGATAGTCGCATGTAGGCCCGGCCCATCTCGAGGTACAGCCTCGCCGGGAGAAATTCGCGGCCGGGCTTCCCCCGCCGCTGGTTTTCCAGCCGGCTGTACTCCGCCCAGGCCACCTGGATCTGCTCCGCCCGCAAAATGGCATCCAGCGACCTGCGATACCAGTACTCCGCATACGGCCCGCCCCGGACATTCCCCGGGGCATTCTTGGATGCCAGCCGGTCGCCCAGGTAGCTGTAAAAGATGCTCGCGTCTAGGTACGCATTCGGCGCGTTCCGGGAGTCCGGCAGCGCGTCCAAAATCGCCAGCCCGCGCTCGATCTCACGCACCGCACCGTCCCAATCCGCACGGGTGAGAATGTACGTCGTGGTGGCGGCATTCAGGTGAGCCGTGCTGCTGCCGGGCGCTGCGACCGCCGCGCTCACCCACAAACGGTGGTGATCCAGCCAGTCCTCGTTCCGGGCGTAGGTGCGCAGCGCGCCGGCAATCAAGATGACGCCCACCGCCGCTCCGCCCGCGAACCGGTAGGCGTACCGGTTCGCTGGAATGTGCCGCCAGAGCACGCTCAGGCCGTAAGCCGCGGCGCCCAGGAAACCTACCGAGGGGAGGTACAGGAAGCGTTCCCCCATAATGGTGCCGATCTGCAGGAAAACATTCGAGGTGGGCGCCAGAGTGATGAAAAAGAACGCGATGAAAAAGAATAAAGGCTTATGCCGCCGCCAGGAGAGGATGCCCAAAGCGGCCAGGGCCGCGCATGCGGCCAGTGCCAGGATCGCCTTCCAGTCCTCCGGGTTGCCTAAACTCCACCCGAATAGCGGGATCTCGTTGTAGGAGTAATCGCAGGAGAGCCTGGCGGGCCACAGCAGCAATCCGGAATACCTGCCGATCACCTTCACAGCGGTCAGCCGCGCCGTCCAGAAATCCGCCCAGAGCAGAGGATTCTCGCAGAAGGGCGTGGGCGAGAATGGGGTGCCCGCCAGGACCTGGCCCCGCTGGTACAGGAAGGCCAGGCAGGGCGCCGTTGCCGCGAGATAGCTCGCCAGCCGGCTCCGCCAGGGCGCCGCCGGCGCGAAGGTGACATCATAGAGCGGCAGCACCGCCAGCGCCACGATGGCGTTCTCCTTCGAGAACATGCCGATGGCCACCGCGCATGCCACGGCGGCCAGCCATGCCGCCCTCCTTCCGCCGGACGTTTGCAAACCCCTTCGGTGACACAGCAGGGCGGCGAGCACGCCGAAGGCCGCTAGCAGATCCGCCCGCCCCACGAGGTAGGTCACCGATTCGGTAAGCACGGGATGCACGCCCCACAGGGCGCCGAGCAGCAGCGCCGCGGGGATCTGCTCGAAAATCGCCAGCCCCAGCGTGTAGACGAGGCCGACATTTATGGCATGCAGCAGCAGATTGAACCAGTGATATCCCTCCGGGGCCGTGCCGTTGCCCAGGATGGCGTAGTTGAACAGGTACGACATCGTGGTCAGCGGGCGGAAAAGCCCGTTCGGGATCGTCTCCCAGTATTGCCGGATCCAGATACGGTGGAACTGCACCGCCGAAAGCGAGTGGACGCGGGCATCCTTGAGGATGATTCCCTCGCTGTCCATGAGAAATGGCGCGTGCAAGGAATTTGAGTAGGCGCAGAAGGTGAAGCCGGCGAGCGCGGCTACCAGCAGCACGTGCTTGACGAACGGCCGCTTCGCGACGGGAACCGCTGGGCTCGCGGCTTTCTGGAGAGCTCTCCTCCCGGAAGTCCCCTGGGCTTTCACCTGCCGCCTCAGCCCTGCTTGACCGTCGCGCCGCCGCAGCTCGATCCCGCGCCCGCCGTGCAGCCATAGCAGTGCTGCCCGATGACGATGCGCCGCTGCCCTAGCTGTTCCGGGTCGAAATCACGGATGTGTCCCGGCGCGGCCTGGCCTACCGGAAGGTCCAGCATCTGGTTGAAGTCGCAATCGTAGAGCGATCCGTCCCAGCCCACCGAAAGCGTGTAACGGCACATCACCCCCCGCGCCGCCGCCGGATTGTAAGACTGGATGAGCTTCTGCATGTACCGGTCGTAGTTGCCGGTGCGCAGCAGAAATTCCAGGAAGCGGCTGATGGGCATGTTCGTAATGGTGTGCAGAGAGTTGAATACGACGCCGTAGCGGCGCTCCATCTCTCGCCGGAAATCGGCCTCCAAAGCGTGCTCGGGGGGCGGCAGAAAAGCCCCTACCGGATTCGCCACCAGCGTGAGCGGCAGGCCGGAGTCCGGCCGTCCGTAGCCCAGCGCGTTGAGCCGCCGCAGAGCTTCCAAGGACTTGGCGAATACGCCGTTGCCCCGTTGCGCGTCGGTCTGCTGCTCCAGGTAGTACGGCAGGCTGGCCACCACTTCTACCCGGTGCTCCGCCAGGAACTCCGCCAGGTCCGCCTGCGAGGGCAGCAGCAGCACGGAGAGGTTGCAACGGTCCATCACGTGGCGTCCCAGAGCGCGCGCCTGTTCCACCAGCCAGCGGAAGTGAGGATTCAGCTCCGGCGCGCCCCCGGTAATGTCCACCACCGGAATGGAAGTCTGCCGCAGCGCGGCGATGCACAGTTCGGCGGTTTCCCGGCTCATGATTTCCCGCCGGTCCGGACCAGCGTCCACGTGGCAGTGCTTGCAGGTCTGGTTGCAGAGCTTACCCACGTTGATTTGCAGCACGCCGATCCCCGTGGCGGTCAGCGGGAAAAGGCCGGATTCGGCCAGCGCGCTCGCAAACGGCTTATGGCCGTTCTGAAGCACGCGCAACTGCTCCCCGGGAGCCGACAGCGGATGATGCAGGCTCAGCAGGCTCACATGCTTACTTTCGCCGCCGCATTGCGCATTTGCAGGCCGTGCACCAGCGACGCCCCGCCGCGGATAGCCGCGGCCACGTGCACTGCCTCGGTCATCTGCTCCGGGTTCGAGCCCTTCTCCAGGCAGGCCTGCGTGTACGCGTCGATGCAATAGGGACATTGCACCGCGTGGGCCACCGCAAGCGCGATCAGGCACTTCTCGCGTTCGCTCAAAGCACCTTCCGCGAAGACCGCACCGTACCACTCCGAGAATTTCTTCCACAGCTCGGGAGCGTGCTCGCCGATTTCGGAGAAGCGTGCCAGGTCTTCCTGGTGATAATATCCGCTCATTCGTGCCGATTGTAGCAGGCGCGGGTGTACGCTGGTGCTCGGAGACCACGCATGCGCGAAATCCGGGTAGGCGCCGCGCAGTTCGAAACAAGGGACGCCGACAAGCGCTACAACCTGGGCGTCATCGAAGCCTTGGCGCGCAAGGCGCGCGGCGCCGGCGCCGAACTCGTGAGCTTCCACGAATGCTCGATTTCGGGTTACACCTTCCTCGAAAATCTCACCCGCGAGGAGATCGCCGCGCTAGCGGAGCCCGTGCCCGAAGGCCCCTCGACCGAGCGGCTGATCCGCGTCGCGCGCCAAGTAGGCGTAGCCTTGGGCGCGGGGCTCGTCGAGCGCGAAGGCGAGCGCCTGTACAACTGCTATGTGGTGGTCGACGGCTGTGGCCTCGTGGCCCGGCACCGCAAACTGCACGCCTTCGTGAGCGAGCATCTCACCTGCGGCGACCGCTATACGGTCTTCGACCTGCTAGGCTGCCGCTTCGGGGTTCTCACTTGCTATGACAACAATCTGCCCGAAAACGTGCGCCTCACGGCGATGCAGGGAGCCGAAATCATCCTCATGCCGCACGTCACCGGCTGCCTGCCTTCCCCCATGCCGGGGCGCGGCACCGTGGACCCGGCCGTCTGGCACAACCGCGAGCGCGATCCCGTGCGCTGCCGCCAGGAGTTCGACGGGCCAAAAGGCCGCCTCTGGCTGATGCGCTGGCTGCCCGCGCGCGCCTGGGAGAACGGCGTCTTCGCCGTCTACAGCAATCCCATCGGAGTGGAAGGCGCCACCATCAAGCCCGGCGGCGCGATGATCCTGGACCCCTTCGGAGAAGTGCTCGAGGAGTGCCGCACCTTGGGCGACGACGTCGTAGTGTCCACGCTCGACCCGGCCAAGCTGCAACTCGCCTCCGGAGCATCCTACATCCGCGCGCGCCGTCCGGAACTCTACGGCCGGATGGTCGAGCCCAACCCGCACCTGGGGCCGGATCGCCGTCCCGAAATCTGGTGGAAAAAGCACCGCTGAGCGCTCGCCACGCTCAGGCCCGCTCCAGCAACTCCATCAGCTTGCGCCGCACTGCATCCGCCGTGGCGTTGTCCGGCGCCACCACCAGGATGGTGTCGTCTCCCGCGATCGTGCCCACCACCTCGGGCCACTCCTCCGCGTCCAGCGCCACGGCCACCGAATTGGCATGCCCCGGCGAAGTCTTGAGCACCACCAGGTTTTGCGCCGCGCGCACGTCCCTTAGGAACTCCTGCGCCAGCATGGTGAACTGCGGGCCGGCCTCGGCCTCCTCGGCCTGCATCTCCCGGTAGCCTTCCGCGGTCTTGACCAGCCCCAACTCACGAATGTCCCGCGAAAGCGTCACCTGAGTGGTCGTGATGCCCTGCGCCTTCAGTTCCTGCGCCAGGTCCTCCTGGGTGCGGATCTGCCGGGCGCGGATCAGCTTGAGGATCTGGCCGTGGCGGAAGGTCTTGCTCATCGCTGCATCTGCGCGAGGCGGGCGCGCGCTTCCTCCAGCGCCGCCGCCACCGCCCGCGGACCGGTGCCGCCGCGCACTTCGCGGGACTGCATGCCGGCCTTGGGATCCAGCAGGCGCGCGATTTCGGGGGTGAATTCGGGCGCAAACCGCGCTAATTCCTCGGCCGTCCAGTCGGCTGGCCTTTTGCCGGCGCGCACGCTCTCGAGCACCAGGCGGCCCACCAGGCGGTGCGAGGCGTGGAACGGCATCCCGGCTCTCGCCAGCGCTTCAGCCAGGTCCGTAGCCACCACCCAGCTATCCTCGGCGGCTGCCAGCGGCTTTTCCGGATCCAGGCGCGCGGATTCGATCACCACCCGGGCCATCTCCAGCGCACCGCTCAACTGGTCGGCGGTCTCGAACAGCGGCTCTTTGTCCTCCTGCATGTCCCGGTTGTAGGTCATGGGCAGGCCCTTCATGGTGAAGAGCAGGGAAGTGAGCGATCCCACCACCCTCCCGCTTTTCCCACGGATCAGTTCCAGCGAGTCCGGGTTCTTTTTCTGCGGCATCAGGCTGGAACCGCTGGTCACCCCGTCGCCCAGCTCCAGCCACCCGAATTCTTCGCCCGAGTACAGGATCCAGTCCTCGGCCAGGCGGCTAAGGTGCAACATGGTGACGGAGGCGGCATACAGAAAATCCAGCGCGAAATCGCGGTCGCCGGAAACGTCCATGCTGTTCGCGGTGACTCCATCGAAGCCCAGGTCGCGGGCCATCTCCTCGCGATCGAACGGGAAGCCGCTGCCGGCCAGCGCGCCCGAACCCAGCGGCAGCAAATTGGCGCGCTTGCGCGCCTCGCCGAAGCGCTCCCAGTCCCGCGCGAACATCTCGAAGTAGGCCAGGAGGTAGTGAGGCCACAGCACCGCCTGCGCGCGCCGCGTGTGCGTATATCCGGGGATCACCGCATCCGGATACCGCGCTGCCAGTTCCAGCAAGGCGCCCATCCCCTCCGCCAGCAGGCCGCGCACGCGGTCGCACTCCTCCCGCAACCACAGCCGCACGTCCAGCGACACCTGCTCGTTGCGGCTGCGCCCGGTGTGAATCTTCTCAGCCACCGCGCCGGCGTGCTCCTGCAACTTGCGGATCACCAGCGTGTGCACGTCTTCATCGTCCGCGCCTTCGAAGAACTCCGCCTCGCCGGCTTCCTCGCGGATCTGCTCCAGCGCCTGCACGATACGCGCTCGCTCGTCCGCCGTGAGGATACCCACGCGCTCCAGGGCCCGCGCGAACGCCTGCGAGCCCCGTATGTCCGCGTCGATCAGGCGCCGGTCGAAAGCGAGCGAGCCGGAAAAGCGTTCGAAAACCTCCGAAGGCCCGCTCTCGAAGCGCCCGCCCCAGAGCTTCATCTGGATTTGGCGGCCGCCACTGCCGCCCGCACCTGGATGGGCAGGCCGATCAGGTTGATGAAGCCCAGCGCGTCCTTCTGGTCGTAGCTCGCCCCCATGGTGAAACTGGCGATATCCAGCGAGTACAGTGAATACGGCGATTTGCGGCTCACCGGCGCCACGTTGCCCTTGTAGAGGCGCAGGGTCACTTCGCCCGTCGCGGTGGCGCTGGTGGTCTCGAAGAAGCTGTCCAGCGCTTCGCGCAACGGCGTGAACCATAGGCCGTTGTAGACCAGCTCGGCGTAGTCCAGGGCCAGGCGCTGCTTATAGTGTAGAGTGTTCCGGTCGAGCGTGAGGGCTTCCAACTCCTGGTGCGCGGCGAAGATCAGCATGCCGCCCGGAGTCTCGTAACAGCCGCGCGACTTCATCCCCACGAAGCGGTTTTCCACCAGGTCGATACGGCCGATGCCATGCTCCCCGCCAATGCGGTTGAGCGTCTCCACCAACTCCACGCCGCTCATCTTCCTGCCGTTGACCGAAACCGGGTTGCCCTTCTCGAAGCCGATGGTTACTTCGGCCGGCATGTCGGGCGCTTCCGCCGGGCTCTTCGTGAGCATCCAGATCTCGTCCGGAGCCGCGTTGGCCGGATCTTCCAGGGCGCCGCCTTCGTGCGAGATGTGCCAAATGTTGCGGTCGCGGCTATAAATCTTGGTGGTGGTGGCCGAGATCGGAACGTTGTGCTTCCGAGCGTACTCGATGGCGTCTTCCCGCGACACGATGGACCATTCGCGCCACGGCGCGATCACCTTCAGGTGCGGCGCCAGGGCCTTGTAGGTCAGCTCGAAACGCACCTGGTCGTTGCCCTTTCCGGTGCAGCCGTGCGCCAGTGCATCGCATCCGGTGGCCAGAGCCACCTCCACCTGCTTCTTCGCCAGCAGGGGCCGGGCGATGGAAGTGCCCAGCAGGTACTTATGCTCGTAAACCCCGCTGGCCCGAACCAGCTTCCAGAGGTACTGGCTCACGAACTCCTCGCGCATGTCCTCGACGTGCACTTCCGAGGCGCCCGTCTTGCGGGCTTTCTCCTCCAGGCCGGCCAGTTCGTCGGCGCCTTGGCCGATGTCGCCGCACACGGCCACTACCTCGCACTGGTAATTTTCCTTCAGCCAGGGAATGATGACAGACGTATCCAAGCCGCCTGAATAGGCGAGGGCCACTTTCTTCGGTTTGCTCATAGGGATTAACTTAGCATCATCAGCAGCAGCGCCTTTTGCGCGTGCAGCCGGTTTTCGGCCTGCTCGAAGACTACGGACCGTTGCGCTTCGATCACCGCGTCGGTGGTCTCTTCACCGCGCTTGGCGGGCAGGCAATGCATGAACACGGCGTCCGGGCGGGCCAGGGAGAAAAGCTCCTCGTGGACCTGGTAGGCTTGAAAGGCCTTGCGGCGCCGGGTGGCCTCTTTTTCCTGTCCCATGCTGGCCCAGACGTCGGTGTAGACGGCGTGTGCGCCGTCCACGGCTTCCGCCGCGTCGTGCGTTACGGTCAGCGTACAGCCGCTCGTGGCGGCCAGTCCCTCCGCCTGCGCCACAATCTCCGGGTTTGGCTCGTAGCCGTCCGGAGTGGCCAGGGCGAAATCCGTGCCCAGCCGCGCGGAGCTCAGCATGAGCGAATGCGCCACGTTGTTGCCGTCGCCCACGAAGGCCAGTTTGAGGCCCCGCAAGCCGCCGAACTGCTCCCGCAGGGTCAGCATATCGGCCAGCGCCTGGCAGGGATGGTACAGGTCCGTCAGCGCGTTGATCACCGGCACGGAAGCCCACTCGGCCAGTTCGTCCACCGTGCTCTGGGAAAACGTTCGGGCCACGATGCCTTGCACCCAGCGCTCCAGGTTCCGCGCCACGTCCTTGAGCGGCTCGCGGCTGCCGATGGGGCCTTCGCAGGAAACCGAATCGCCACCCAACTGCTTGATCGCCAGTTCGAAGGTCAGCCGCGTGCGCAGGGAGGGTTTCTCAAACAGCAGGCTGATGTACTTGCCGCTCAGCGCCTGGGCGTAGTCCCGGGGCGCTTGCTTGACCTCGGCGGCCAGGTCCAGCAGGTAGCCGAGCTCATCGTCGGTAAGGTCCAAATCCCGGAGCAGATCCGGGTTGGACATCTTCGCGATCTGGTTGGGCGAAATGTAGCTCCCCACGGCAAAACCTCCGCAAGGCTGAATTTTTATTCAGCACTATGAATAATTACACATTCAGAGGGGGAGAGTCAAGCCGCCGTCACTCACTCGGCGGCGATACTGTTGCTTTCCAGGTTCCCGGCTGCAACCCGGCTTTCTCTGGCCGCATCTAAAATTCTGAGGTATACTCGGCAAAGGGTTGCGGGTGATAGGGTTGCGTCCATTAGTCGGCTTCATTCTGGGTCTCGCACCGCTGCTCGCGGCGGCCCCCGGCGAGTTCCAGAAGGCCGAAAAACTGTACAGTTACACCGACTATGACGGCTCGCTGAAGCTGCTTCTGCCGCTGCGTGAGAAGACCCCCGAGGTGTACGAGTTGATCGGTAAAAACTACTACATGGAGGGGGATTTCAAAAAGGCCACGGACTTCCTGGAAAAGGCGGTCGCCGCCCGTCCGGGAGATTCGGAGTACGTGCTCTGGCTGGGCCGCGCCTACGGGCGCCGTGCTGAAACTTCCAGTCCCTTCACCGCTCTCGGCAATGCTGCCAAGGCGCGCCAGTATTTCGAAAAAGCGGTGCAGCTCGACCCCCAAAACCTGGAGGCGCTCAACGATCTGTTCGAGTACTACCTGGAAGCCCCCGGGTTCCTCGGCGGCGGCCTGGACAAAGCCGCCAACCTGATTGCCCGCATCTCCGAACTGGACGCCGCCGAAGGCCATTACGCGCAGGCCCGGATCGCCGAAAGACACAAGGAGTGGGGCACAGCCGAATATCACCTGCGCCATGCGGCCGATGCCGCCCCGCAGCAGGTCGGACGCCTCATTGACCTGGCCAGGTTCCTGGCCAAGCAGGGCCGCTTCCAGGAGAGCGAACAGAGCTTCGAACGCGCCGCTAAGATCGCCCCGAACAGTCCCAAGCTGTTGTACGCCCGCGCCGATACCTACATTCGCAACGGGCGCAACCTCGAAACCGCCAGGAAACTCCTGGAAGAATACCTGCGGGCCGATTTGACGCCCGACGATCCCCCCCGTTCCGACGCTGAGAAGCTGCTGCGACAGGTGTCCGGCGGCTGATCATGTTCCTGGACGAAGCCCTGCGATTCAGCATCCAGGCCCTGCGCGCGAACCCGGTGCGCTCTATGCTCACCGGCTTGGGCATGGTGATCGGTACCGCCTCGGTGATTCTGGTGGTGACCATCTCGCTCACCAGCCGGGACTACATCCTGGAACAGATCGAAGGCGTCGGGTCCAACATGATCTTCGCCTTCTATGAAGCTGGCGGTATGACCAGCAATACCACCTCGGCGGCGGATTTTGTCAAGATGGCCGACGTCGAAGCGGTGCGCGCCGAGCTCGATGGCCGTATCGTGGCCGCCACCGGGATCATGACCAACTACGACCGCATGATGATCGCCGGCAAGGAAGAGGACGTCAAGGTCATCGGCTCGGACCAGGATTACAAACCCGTCCGCAACCTGATCGTCACTGCCGGCCGCTTCATGGATGCCAGCGACGTCAGCCTCCGCCAGAAGGTCGCCATGCTCACCGACAAGCTGGCGGAACGGCTCTACGGCAGCCGCGCCAACTCCGTCGGCCAGATCATCAAGGTGCACGGCTTGCAGTTCACCGTCATCGGCACTTTCAAGGAAAAGGTGGAGAGCTTCGGGCAGTCGGAGCTGGCCAAGGAAACCATCCTGATTCCTATTACCGTGCTGCGCTGGTTCACCCCCGTGGAGCGTATCGATCCCATGTACGTGCAGGTGCGCGCTCCCATGGACGTGGAGGCGGTCACTCAACTGGTGCGCCAGATCCTCCAGAGCCGTCACCGCCAAGGCGCCGTGTACCGGGTGGAGAACCTCACGGCTATTCTGGACGCGGCCAAGAACATCGCCCTGGTGCTGACGCTGGTACTCATCCTGGTATCGGCCATCGCCCTGGTGATTTCCGGCATCGGGATCATGAACATCATGCTGGTGACCGTGACCGAGCGCACCCGAGAGATCGGCGTACGCATGGCCGTGGGCGCCTCGCGCCACGAGATCCTGCTGCAGTTCCTCACCGAGGCCATTATGGTGAGCCTTTCCGGAGGCCTGCTGGGCATTTTGGTGGGCCTCTCGCTGCCGCTCAGCGTGCAGTTCTTCGTGGACAACCTTCGCGTGCCGATCTCCTGGGTGGCCGTGGCCGTGGCTTTCGGCGTCTCCGTAATGGTGGGTCTGGTGTTCGGCATCCTTCCTGCCAGCCGCGCTTCGCGGTTGAATCCCACCGAAGCCCTGCGCTACGAATAACGCAGCGGCCTGCGCCGGCCGCGACGTTACAATGGCTGCATGTCGAAGCTCGCTTTCATTCTTCTCTTTGCCGCAGGCCTGCAAGCGGAAGTGCACACACTTTCGTTGCCCCAGGCGGTCGCGCGCGCCCTGGAGCAGAACCCCGACATTCTGCTGGCGCGGCTGGATGAGCGCAAGGCCCAGGAAGCAGTGCGCATTGCCCGGGACCCGTTTACGCCACGCATCAACGTGGGCAGCGGGCTGGCCTATAGCAGCGGCTTTCCGATGAGTATCGAGGGCTCGGCGCCCTCGGTGTTCCAGGCTCAAGCCGCGCAATACCTGTTCAACCGCCCGCAAAGCTACGTGGTGGCGCAAGCCAAGGAAACCGCTCGTGGAGCCTCAATCGCCACCGCGGCTAAGCGGGACGAAGTGGCCTTCCGCATCGTCTCGCTGTACCTGGACGCCGAGCGTGCGGCGCGAGTCCAGGAGACCGCCCGCAAGGAACTGGCCAGCCTGGAAAAGGTCGCCCAAAGCGTCGGCAGCCGCGTGGAGGGCGGATACGAGTTGCCCATCGTGGCCAAGCGTGCTGCCTACAACGTAGCCCGCGCCCGCCTGGCCCTCGAAAACCTCTCGGAGCAGCAGGAGATGGCTCAGACCTCCCTGGCCGTGGCTCTGGGGTACTCCGCCGAGGACCGCGTCGAGCCCTCCCAGGAGGAGCGCACTCCGATCCAACTGCCCAGCTCCGAGGAGAACGCCATCGAGCAGGCCGTGCACTCAAGCGCCGTGCTGCGCCAGTTGGAGTCGCAGATCGCGGCCAAGGGCCTCGACATCCGGGGCGCCCGGTCCGCCCGCCTGCCGCGTGTGGATCTGGTGGCCCAGTACGGCCTCTTTGCCAAGTTCAACCACTACGAGGACTATTTCCGCACCTTCCAGCGAAACAACGGGCAGCTTGGCGTATCCCTGCAGATCCCCCTCCTCACCGGGCCCGGTGTGAGTGCCCAAACTGCTCAGAGTGAAGCGGAAATCGCCCGCCTGCGGTTACAAATGACGGGCACGCGGAATCAGATCATGATCGAAACCCGGCAGGCGTTTCGCGACATTCGCCGCACCGAGTTGGCGCGTGACGCGGCCCGTGCTGACCTCGAGGTCGCCCGCGAGCAGGTGTCCGTCAACCTGGCGCTGGCGCAGGAAGGCCGCTTGACGCTGCGCGAACTCGAAGAATCGCGTGTCGCCGAGAGCGACAAATGGATTGCGTTTTACGACGCGCAGTATGCGGTCGAACGCGCCCGTTGGGCGCTACTGCGGAACACTGGGGATCTGCTCGCGGCGTTGCGCTGAGCCTCGTCGGCCTTACAGCAAGCTGGGCACCGGTTCCCGGTGCGTCTTGCGGTGGTAATATGCCAGCAACTCGCCTTCATCGAAGTCGATTGCCCGCGCATATTGCCGGATATAACTAGTGTTGTAAATGCCGCCAGGAAGCTTCTGAAACTCCCCGCTTTCGATTGCCTGCAAATTGTGCAGGCTGATCTTGGTCACATGAGAAATCTGTTCGAGGGAGACGCCTCGATTGCGGCGGAGGGTGGCCAAGCCCATGCCGCAGTTTTCCGCGTTCATGCAGCCGCTTTCTCCTGATTAGCGCCCTCCCAAACAGGCAGGGAGCTTTCTTTTCACCCATCAAGGAGCTGTACTTATAGTACTAGAACTAATTTCCCTCTGCAAGTGAAATGTAAGAATAGCCACATTTCTGCTTTCCGCCCACTGATACACTTGAGCCAATGCGCCCCTCCCGCAGGAGCTTCGCCGCGTACCTGGCCTCCGGCCTGACCGGCGGCCTCTTCCGCCCTCTGGAGGGAGCTCTGCGGAGTCCTTCCAAGCTGTTGATTCTGTTGATCGCCGAACAATTCCGCCCGGACTATCTGGACCGTACGGAATCACGCTTGGGCAACGCCGGATTCCGCCGTCTGCTGAATGAAGCGGCCTACTTCCCGGATTGCCGCTTCGTCGCGAGCACCTTTACCGCCAGCGGCCTGGCCACTCTGGCGAGCGGCGCCTGGCCGGGCATGCACGGCATCGTGGCCGACTCCTGGTACGACCGCGCCATGCGCCAGGCCGTCGCGGCGCAGGCTCCCCTGCTGGAGTCTACTACCCTGGCCGAGTCTCTGCCTCCCGGGCGCAGCCGGGCCTACGTACTGGCCCTGGACGAGGCCCAAGCCGGTATCCTCGCCGGATCCTCCCCGGCGCAAACCTTTTGGATGGATGACAAGGGCCAGTTCACCGTGAGCGATGCGCCGCCTTCCTGGCTCGCGGAGTTCAACCGCCTGCATCCCCTCGAAAACCTTCATAACGCCCGCTGGCTGGCTGTGGGAGCGGGTTCCAACGTGCCCCCGCTGCGCACTCTGACCTACGATGCCGCGCATCCGCGGGACTTTCTGCTGCTGTTCCGTGCATCCCCGCTGAGCCAGGCCGCGCAGTTCGAGTTGCTCCGCGAGTTGATCGCCCGCGAGCGCCTGGCGCAGACCGACGCCTTCGATTTCGTGGCTGTCTCGCTGGGGGCCATGGGGTTGCTGGGCTACGAAGTTGGCGCGGACTCGCCGTTGATGGACCAGATGGTCTTGCAACTCGACCGGCAAATCGAATTCACGCTGGATACGCTGAATAAGTCCGTGGGGGCGGGGAATTACACTCTGGTGTTCACCGGCGCTCACGGCGCACCGCCGGAACCGGACGAGGCCAGTCGCCCCGCCATGGCCATCGCCGGCGAGGCAGTGGCGCGCGGCGTCAACCGCGGCCTCGCGCAGTTCTACGACGGGCCCGGCGAGGAGCGCTGGTACGTGGAAAAGTATATTTACCCCTTCGTCTATCTGCGCCAGGAGGAATTGCGGCGCCGCAACCTGGATCTGCGGCAGGCCCGCACCTTGGCTGGGCAGGCGGCGCTCCAGGTGCCCGGGGTGGCCGGCTATTATACGGCCGACGATTTCTCGTCCCAGCGCGGCGACTGGTTGGCGCGCTTTCGCAACAGCTTTCACGCCGTACGCTCCGGGGACCTGATGCTTTCCTATTTCCCCGAGTTCGTGGAGGACTTCGGCGCCGGCCGTGGGGTCTCCTACGGGTCTCTGTACAATTACGACGCCCGCGTGCCGCTGTTTCTCTATGGTCCGCCCTTTCGTGCGGCCACCTTCGAGCACGCCGTGGAGGCCGTGGACGTGGCTCCCACTCTGGCGCGCTGCTGCCGCTTCCCCGAGCCCTCTTCTTCCACCGGCCGGGTGCTCGAGGAGGCTCTCGCAGAGGAGCCTGCGCGCACCCGATGAGTTCCTCCGAGGACCCGCGGCTGGCCGCCTCCCTGTGCGGCATCGTGCTCCGCAACCCGGTGCTGGCTGCCTCCGGCACCTTTGCGTATGGGGTGGAGTTCGAGCGCCTGGTAGACCTGGAAGCCTTGGGCGGCTTCGTGGTGAAGGGCCTCTCGCGCGAGCCCATGGAGGGCAATCCTCCGCCGCGCCTCTGGGAGGCGGCCGGAGGCATGCTCAACTCCGTGGGTTTGCAAAATGTCGGCGTGCGGGCTTTTGTGCGGGAAAAACTGCCGCGCCTGGCCAAATTGCGCACCGCCGTATTCGCCAACGTCTTCGGCTACACGCCAGAGGACTACGCGGAGGTGGTGCGCGTGCTCGAAGGCGAAGCCGGTCTGGCGGGCTATGAGTTGAACGTCTCGTGCCCCAACACCAAGCATGGCGGCATCTTCTTCTCGGCCGATCCGGTGCTTCTCTCTGAAGTGGTGGCCGGCGTGAAGCAGGTGGCCCGCCGGCCGGTGGTCGTCAAGCTCTCGCCCAACGTGGCGCAGATCGAGCCCCTGGCCCGCGCCGCCGAGCAGAGTGGCGCCGACGCACTCTCTCTGGTCAACACTTTCGTGGCGCTGGCGGTGGATGCGCGCACGCGCCGCCCGCGCATCGGCGCGGGTTTCGGCGGGCTCTCCGGGCCGGCTATTAAGCCCATCGCCCTGCGCCTGGTCTATCAGGCCGCTCGCGCCGTGCGAATCCCCGTGGTCGGGCTGGGCGGTATCGCCACCGGAGAGGACGCCGCCGAGTTCCTGGTGGCCGGCGCCTCCGCGGTCCAGGTGGGCACCGCCACTTTCTGGGATCCGGCCGCGCCCCTGCGCGTGGCCCGCGAACTCGGCGCCTTCCTGGCCTCCCAGAGCATCGAGAACGTAGGTGAACTGATCGGCACGCTCCACTTCTGAGCCGGAACAATACATCTCCGCACAATCGAATTAACCATAGGCCGGGCACTTCTTTTTGTAGTCGCGCCTTTCCCGCCGCCCACACGTGGAGGTAGGATATTTATGTAATTCAGGTCTTAAAAGACGATATTATGTCCCAATTCCACAGTAACAGGACCATCGGGGCTCGCCTTGGGATCGTCGCGCTGCTCGTCGTCGCGGCGGCTCTTTCAGGCCAAGCTCAGATCCTGAACAGGAACCTGATCGTCAACGGTGGCGCCGAGGACGGTCCGGCTGCACAGAACGCCACCGACGCCCAGGTGGGGAATATCCCCCACTGGACTACTACCGGCGGCTTCTCCGTCGCGACCTACGGCGGCGGGGACTTTGTTCAGACAGACGATTTCGGTCCCGTAGATCGAGGCAAGCAATTCTGGCTCTATAGCAGAATCTGTGGGCAGAGCGACGACTGAATTACCTGGCTGACAAGCTGTTTGACTGCGACGAATGGGAGCACTTTGAGAGAGCCGCCCCCGGTACCTGCGGTGAAGGGGGAGCTGTG